>Ga0209588_1000016_pt1 | contig 128475 bp, 113 predicted proteins | sample Rivendell_Oct201_10_FD_188351 | JGI IMG/M metagenome (GOLD analysis project Ga0209588, IMG submission 188351) | Vadose zone soil microbial communities from the Eel River Critical Zone Observatory, Northern California, USA -... | ecosystem: Host-associated > Plants > Roots > Rhizosphere > Soil ...
AGGTACGTCGCCATCCCCTGCTTGGCCAAAACCTTGGTGATCGCCGCGGTCAGAGTGGTCTTCCCATGGTCCACGTGCCCAATCGTCCCGACGTTCACGTGCGGCTTCGTTCTCTCGAATTTTTCCTTGCTCATGGCACTCCTTCAAATGGAGCCCTCATCCAGGATTGAACTGGAGACCTCATCCTTACCAAGGATGCGCTCTACCAACTGAGCTATGAGGGCCTGATCATGAAACCTTCGAAACTACCCAACCCCTAATGTAAGTGGCTGAAATCCCGGTGCATTTAAATCGCAAACTGGGCCGGCTGCCTTATACCAAAACACGACGTCCACGCAACCTCGACCGCCCTGAGACCGAGTCGACAAAATTTGAGCGGGAAACGGGATTCGAACCCGCGACATTCAGCTTGGAAGGCTGACGCTCTACCATCTGAGCTATTCCCGCGTGACTGGTGGAGGGGGTTGGATTCGAACCAACGAAGGCGTAGAGCCGGCAGATTTACAGTCTGCTCCCTTTGGCCGCTTGGGTACCCCTCCGTCTCCTCTGTTCTAGCTACCTCCTGCAAGTTCGCCTTTTCTTTGGCCGGCGGCGGGATTTGAACCCGCGACCTACTGATTACAAATCAGTTGCTCTACCAACTGAGCTACACCGGCAAGCTCCACGGGGGGGTCGGCCGCCCTGGTGCAGCCGGCATCGGTCTCCCAAATCCCTTTAGAGAGCCATCCATCTCAAGTCAAGCCGGCTGCTAGCGACAGCCGGCTGCTAGCGACAGCCGGCGGCTCGGGGCGCACTCGCGCGCTGACGGGCAACCTCGTAGAGCACAATCGCCGCTGCAACCGAAGCATTGAGCGAGCCCACCTTTCCAGCCATTGGGATTGAAACGCGGTAATCGCAGTGGCTCAGAACACCTTCGCGAATTCCCCCTCCTTCCGAGCCGATCACCACCGCCAACGGCCCCTGCAGGTTTTGCTCGGGCAAAGAGAGCTCGGAGTTCGGGTCGGCGGCGATGATCCACAGCCCCGCCTTCTTGAGCTCCTCGAGTGCGCGCGAAATGTTCGTCACCCGCGCGATCGGCACGTGTTCGACAGCGCCTGCTGAAGCCTTGGCCACCGTGCCGGTCACCGGGGCCGCGCGATCTTTGGCCACGATCACTCCATCGGCCCCCAACGCATGCGCCGACCGAACGATCGCCCCGAAATTGTGCGGATCCTGAACCTCGTCCAGGACGACCAAGAGCGGAGGCTTTTGGGAATCGGAAGCCTGGTCCAGCAGCTCTTCGAGGCTGGCGTATTCAAACTCCCGAACTTCGGCCACCACCCCCTGGTGAACTCCGCCCTCGGCAAAAGCAGCCAGCCGCTCTCGCACGACTTTCTGCACTCGGATGCCGGCCTTGCGAGCTCGCGAAAGGATTTCCGCCGCAGGCCGTGCCGGCAAGTTGCCTTGGGAGACGTACAGCATCTCGATCTGGTCCGACCGGGTGCGCAAGGCCTCCAACACCGGGTTGATCCCATAGACGTATCGCCGTCCCTGCGGCGTCGGGGTTAGTTCCTGGACCACGTCAACTTTCCGTCATTCCACCAGAACAGGAACCTGGACAGATCTCTGCTGACGCATGCAGAGCTTCTCGGTGCAGATGAAGAATGTGAGCTTGAGGTCGACCTTCCCCTTGCCCGGCGCGGTGGCGGAAAAGGGAATTTCAAATTTCGGATCGGGATAGCGGCGCATCCCAGCAGACGCTCGGGTCACCGAGTCAGCGTAGCTCAACAGATTCTTGGTCACCTTGACACGATCTCCGGACGCCTCGAGCTTGAGCGGGGTTTCATCAGAGACATGGGCGCCGTTCTTGGCCCGGATCCACAACACCGCCACTCCGTTCTCTCCGGCCTTTACCTTCTGGGTGCTGCCCTCGGTGCTCAAGTCATAGAGGGTCTTGGGATCCGGCTCGTCTTCCGCCATCACCGGTTGAATAGCGCCAAACAGGCAAAAAAGCCCCAGCGTTCCCTGGGCAAGCTTCATCGGTTCCTCCAGATACGGCGTTTCCTTAACACGGTGCCAATTATCGCCGCCCGACGGAAATCTTCTCAGGCGGCTTGGGGACCGCAGCGCGCACACTTTGAGAAAACAGCTCTTCCGCGCGCCGGATGATGACCGACGCCAAATCCATCCCGGTGGCCTGCTCCATTTCCGTCAAGGCGGGCGAGCTGTTGACCTCGAATACCTTGGGCGCGTCCTTCACATCCAAGAGGTCGATTGCGGCGACCTCCAAACCAATCAGCCTGGCGGCTTCGATCGCAATCCGACGCTGGCGCTCGGTCAGCTCGATTCTCTCCAGTCGAGCACCTCGGATCAGCGTGTTCGAGAGCTTGCCCACTGCTGCGCGGCGGCGCACCGCGGCGACCGCCTCGGTTCCGACGACGAGGACGCGGATGTCCTGCCCGGTCTTGCGGATGTACTGTTGAACGATCAGGTTGTGCCCCAGCCCGAGGACCGCCTGGAGAGCCGCTTCGAGCGACTGGAGGGTCTCGCAGACCATCACTCCATGGCGCTCTTGTCCCTGCAAAAGCTTGATCAAGACTGGAACGCCTCCAACCAGATTGACCATCGCTTTGAGGTCCGCCGCTTGCCGCGCCATCACCGTCGCGGGAATGTCAATTCCGGCGGAAGAAAGAAGTTGAAGCGAGCGCATCTTGTTGCGCGCCTGGGCGATCGCCTGGGGAGTATTGAGCAGGGGGACATCCGCCAGGGCAAACTGGTTCAGCACCGCCAACCCATAGGTGGATACCGACTGCGCGATCCTGGGAATCACCACGTCGCCCCGGGCCAGCCGCTTTCGCCGGTAGAACATCTTGGCGCTGGTGCCGTCCAGGTACATCTCAACCTTTACCGGGTTGAGCACCCGAGCTTTGTGGCCCCGCAGGTGAGCGGCCTCCACCAGGCGACGAGTGGAAGGAATCAAGCCGGAGCGAGAGAGAATGGTGATCTTCATCGGTGAGCACAGACCGTGGTTGCTAAGGACCACCACGCTACGCAGCCAAGGGTCGAAGGTAAAGCCCGGACTAGAGGGAGATGATCCGAGCGCCTTCGGTAAGTCGCCAGATCGATGCCAGGCCCATCACCTCGCTGATTTTGTCGGTCACCTCCACCGACGTGAAGCCGCAGATTTTGAGGGTGGTATCACAGACCACCACCTTGGCGCCGAGGGCTTTCGCCTCTTCCAGCATTTTTCTCGGCGGGGGCATTCCCAGCCCTTCGGCCCGGGTGCTTTCGACGATCTCTGCCTCGCTTTGCGGCTCGCCGAAGTCGCCGCGGATCCACTCGCGGAGCGCATCGAAGGCGAGCACGAAATAGACCTCGTCGCCCATCGCCGCGGCCGTAATCCCAAGCGTGGTCGCCTGATAGGCCGGCTCGTAGCTCCCATGTTGCAGAAAGACGATCACCCGGCCGGCCATCGCGTTACTCCTACGATGGATGCAGTCCGCAACGCAAAGCGCTTTCGGTTGGGGTAGGTTTAGAAACCGGTGAGCCGACCCACGGTGCTGCTTTTCGACGTCGATGGAACGCTGGTTACGACTGGCGGGGCTGGGCGACGTGCGTTGGAGCGCATCTTTGAGGTGGTCTATGGTCGCAACGACGCTTGTTCTTTTCCGCTCGATGGAATGACCGACCGGGCGATCGTCCGCGCCGCCTTGCGCAACATCGGACGGGACGCCGGAGAGCCCGAAATTGACGCGATCCTGGTCCGCTACCTCGAGATTTTGGCGGAGGAGGTGGCCGGCGTCGACTCGGATAAGTACCGGATCCACCGTGGGATCGAGCCCGCGCTGGAAGCGGCCGCAGCCTTTTCCCACGTGGCGCTCGGCCTTGGCACCGGAAATATCCGGGAGGGCGCGAGGGTGAAGTTGACCCGAGTCGGGATCTACGAGCGCTTCGCCTTTGGCGGCTTTGGTTGCGATCACGAAGATCGGACAGAGCTTTTGCGGGTGGGCGCGCGCCGAGGCGCGGAACGACTCGGCATGCTTCCGGAGAACTGCCGGGTGGTGATCGTGGGCGATACTCCCAAAGACGTGGCCGCCGCCACCAACCTCGGTGCCGAATCACTGGGAGTGGCCACCGGCCGATTCAGTACGAGCGATCTCAAGGCGGCCGGAGCAACCTTTGCGTTTGCAGATCTGAGCGAGCCGGGAGCGCTGGACGCCTTGCTCAATTAAGGAACCAGCATGGCTTCGAGGCCTGCGTTGTCCGAGCCAGGAATGCCCCCCGCTCTGCCGATTGATCCTCTGCTTCCGGAGATCGTCTCCGTTCTGAAGCGATCCCAAAGCCTGGTGATCATCGCCCCTCCTGGAGCAGGGAAGACGACGCGGGTACCGCCCGCGCTGCTTCGGGCGCAACTTGCCGGCTCGAAGGAGATCGCGATCCTGCAGCCGCGCCGATTGCCAACGCGGCTTGCAGCCCGGCGGGTGGCTGAGGAGATGGGAGAGCCCCTCGGGGGTCTGGTGGGTTACCAGGTACGCTTCGAGGAAGTCACCGGCCCCCGCACGCGCTTGCGCTTCGTCACCGAAGGCGTGCTGGAACGGAAGCTGTTTTCCAATCCTCGCATTCCGGAGATCGGACTCGTGGTCCTGGACGAGTTCCACGAGCGTCACCTGTCCGGCGACCTGTGCTTGGCGCTGCTTCGGGACCTCCAGCAGCGCGAGAGACCGGATCTCAAACTGGTGGTGATGTCCGCCACGCTCGATGCCGAGCCGATCGCCGCTTACCTGGGGAATTGTCAGATCCTTCGTTCAGAAGGCAGGCAATTCGAAATCGATCTGCAGCACCTGCCGGCGCCGGACCCGCGGTCGATCGAAGAGCAGGTGCTCGCCTCGCTCAAGCGGCTGGGCGCCCAAAACGAGGGGGATGCGCTGGTTTTTCTGCCGGGGGCAGCGGAGATTCGCCGCACCCGAGAGGCGTGTCTGGACTTTGCCAAACGGCACCACCTCGAGCTCCACGCGCTTCATGGAGACTTGCCGGCCGAGGAGCAGGATCGAGCGGTTCGCCCCTCTACCCGACGAAAGTTGATCCTCTCGACCAACGTCGCGGAGACATCGGTCACGATCGAAGGAATCACCGCGGTGATCGACAGCGGGCTGGCGCGGATTTCATCCCACTCGCCCTGGTCCGGACTGCCCATGCTCAAACTGTCGAAGGTAAGCAAAGCATCCGCCATCCAGCGGGCGGGACGGGCAGGCCGAACCAGACCGGGAATGTGCCTCCGCCTGTACACCCGACAGGACTTCGAGACGCGTCCAGATCATGAGACCCCAGAGATCCAGCGGCTGGACCTCGCGAGTGCCGTTTTGGGACTTCACTCCCTCGGAGTTCGAGATCTTAGACAGTTTCCATTCTTCGAGGCTCCGCCCGATGCGGCCGTGGAGGCGGCGCAGGCGCTTTTGCAGCGCTTAGGCGCAGCGAGCCCCGCGGGCGAGCTGACCCCACTGGGGCGGCGCTTACTTGAGCTTCCGCTCCATCCGCGGCTGGGAATTTTGATTTTGGATGGGGAGCGCCGTGGGATTTCCTCCGAAGCGATTTTGGTCGCAGCGCTGCTCGGAGAGCGTGACATTCGCCAGTCCTCCCGTGCGCGAATCGCGACGAGCCATTCCCAGCACGCAGCGGCGGCGAGCAGCCCTTCAGACCTGCTGGAGTTACTGGAAAGCTTCCAGGAAGCAGAGCGACAAAGATTCGATCCGCGCAGGCTGCGAGACCTCGGGCTGGATCCAAATGTCGTCCGCTCGGTCGATCGGGTGCGCAAGCAACTTGGGCGCAATCTGTCATCGAAGGCCGCCTCGAGCTCCGACAAGGTCGAAGAGGCGCTGCTGCGCTGCGCGCTCGCGGCCTTTCCCGATCGGGTGGCGAAACGGCGGTCCGCCACATCAAACGAGCTGCTCCTTGGCGAAGGTGGAACGGCTTTCCTCGATCCCGCGAGCGCGGTGACTGACGAGCTTTTGGTGGCGGTCGACGCCGAGGAACGGATGAGCAGCCAAGGAGCGCGCACGTGGGTTCGCCTCGCCAGCAAAGTGGAACCCGAATGGCTGCTCGATCTTCCGCACAATGAAATTCAAGAGTCGGATCGACTCGAGTGGAATCCGGCGACCGAACGGGTGGAGACGGTTGCGCGCATGGCATACGGAAAAATCATCCTCGAGGAAACCCGTCGAATTGCTCCACCGAGCGCGCAATCTGCCGAGCTGTTGTACAAGATGGCCAGCGCCGAACAGGGGAAGCTTTTTGACCTTGAAACGATCGCGGAATGGAAAGAGCGACTTGCGCTGCTGTCGAGCGCGTTTCCGAGCGCTGGCTTTCCGCCTCCCGGTCGGGATCGGTGGGACGGTGCGCTCAGGGAGCTATGTCGTCAGGCTTCGAGCTATGACGAGCTGCGAACGGTCAACCCGGTCGCCGCGCTTGGCTCGCTACTTACCCCGGAACAGTCTCGGCTGATGGCGACGCACGCGCCAGAGCGAATTGCGCTGCCGGGCGGGCGCCAGCTCAAGGTTCATTACGAGGCGGGAAAACCGCCGTGGGTCGAATCCCGACTCCAGGATTTCTTTGGGCTGAAGGAGGGACCTCGGATCGGGGGCGGGCGGCTCCCCCTTGTCCTGCACCTGCTGGCGCCGAATCATCGGCCGGTTCAGGTCACCAGTGATCTCTCCGGTTTTTGGGAGCGCCATTACCCTTCCATTCGCCGGGAGCTGGCTCGCAAGTATCCGCGCCATGCTTGGCCGGAGAATCCGCTTCAAGCCTTGCCTCCCGGTCCGAGGGCGCGAAGATAGCGATGTCCCTGAAGGTGCTGTTGGCATCAATGAATGTCGGCGGCGGACATGCGGCGCTGCGCGACTCCCTACATGCTTCGTTGCGCCAGGCCGATCCCTTGTGCCGGCGCTTCCAACCGATTGCCTGGGACAGCGCCGACCAATCGATTCATCGTTTCTACCGCACGGTGGTCTACGGGATGCCGCCCTTCCAGGGCGTCCTCTTCCATCTCAGCGAGCAGGACTGGATCGCTCGTGTGGTCGCAGCGACCAATCCGGTCATCTTGTCCGAAGTCAAAACGCTTCTGCGCGACACCTCGCCCGACGTCATGGTCTCCACCCACTTTGTTCTGAGCTTGATGTTGGCGAAGGCGAGGCATGAAATGCGGCTGCGCGTTCCGATCGTCACCGCAATCCCAGACTATGGGATTCCCCCGCGTGGCTTCTTGCCGAAGGATCCAACCCTCCGGGCGGACGCGGTGATCGTGATGGACCCCCAGGCCCGCGATCACTTGCTCAAGCGGGCTGAGCTAACCAGCTCGCAAATTCACTGTTCCGGATTTTTGACCCGAGCGCCCTTCACCGACTTAGGAAACGCGATGGACGAGCCAGGGAGACTGAGCGACTCGCGGCGCGCGCAGCTGCTGCACGAGCTGCATCAAGAGTTTCCTCTGATGAAGGCGATTCGACCCGAGCGCCCGACGTTCCTCTTTCTCGGCGGCTCCGCTTGGACCCGCAGAACCAGCCGCGTGATCAGGCGGATTCTTTCCCAGCCGCAGTTGGCTTCGAGCCTCAACCTAATTATCGCGTCCGGAAAGGACCGCAGCTTTTACAAGCTGCTCACCTGGCGCTTCGGTCGGCGAGCGAACGTCAACATTTTCAACTTCGTTTCGCCCAAGACGATCGCAACGCTGATGGCGATCGCGGACTATCCGGTGCTCGGCAGCTTGGCGCCGGCGACCCTGCACGAGTTGCTCGAGGTTCGCTGCGGTCCTCTGTTTCTGTTTCGATTCATTCCTGGCACCGAGCTGCCTCACGTCGCCTTCATCGAGGAAAATCGGCTGGGGATTTACGAGCCCAGCGCGGAGCGGATGGTGGCGTCGCTCGCAGAGGTGGCCGGTCTGGCCGCTCCTTCCCAGAAAATCCTTGACCTCAAGCAGGGATTTTATCGCCAGGCGCTTCAGATCCGAACTGAAAGCAAAAGGCGCGCGATGCTCTTTCCTCAATTCGTCGAGTCGATCCGCAAAGCCCTCTAAAGCTTCTTGTGCATCTCCAGGTGCGGCATTCCCGATTCGTGGAACACCGCTCCAATCGGCTGGTAACCGTGTCGACGGTAGAATTCGAGCGCCGCGAGCTGAGCGCGCAAGATGATCCCAACGGCTTCGTTTCGCCGCGCCTGCGCCTCGAGCTCCGCGAGGAGCTTGGTTCCAATTCCGAAGCGGCGGTACGCCTGAAGAACCGCCATGCGACCGACCTCCGCCCAACGGCCGTTCTCTCCCGAGGGCGGCTCCGCAAGCATCACCAGCCTGCCCGTTCCGATTGCGTGTCCGCCTTCGAGGGCCAGCACGTGGTAGGCCCGGGCGTCTTCATCGTCGCGCTCGATCCCCGCCGGCACATGTTGCTCCTCGATAAATACCACCTCTCGAATCGCGAGCGCTTGCAGTAGCTCCCCTTCGGCGCGGACCGGAACAATCGTGACATTTTTCCCTTCAGGACTGGCCATTGGCGCGGACCCTATACAGTAAAAACTGCTTCGCCGACAGGCCCAAAAAAAGACGCCTGTGCTAAAGCGCGCGCGATGGCATCACTGGTTTTCGCCGGGATCTTGCTGGTGGCGCTCTTTCTAGTTCTGGCGTTGTTCGCGCGTGGAGGACCGACCGAAACGATCGCCGCTAAAGGCTTGCCACCAGAGTTGTCCGGGGTCGCCAAGCTGTCGCTACACGAGCTGGGAAGTGTTGCGAATCGACTCTTCAACGAGCTTGGCTTTCAGACCGTTTCGCAAAACGTGTTTTCGGATCGCTACGACTTGATCGTGGAAGATCCCACCCCAATCACCGGGCAGCGGATTTACATCCGCTGCGTGCTGACTCCCGAAGCCGGGGCGGTGCAGAGCGCCGAGGTGCAGGCGGCGCTGGACACCGCCCGCGGAGAAAATCTTGCCAAGGCCGAGGTGATCACCACCGGCACCTTCTCCAACGAGGCTAAGCTGGTCTCGCAGCAGACCGCGGTGGAGCTCATCGACGGGGCCACGCTCGCCGGGCTGATTCGCAAGCATCTTCCCGACGTGGCGAATCGGCTCGGGCTGCCGCGCTAGCGCTTGGTGAATTTGGGCGGACGCTTCTCCAGGAACGCCAGGACGCCCTCCTTCAAATCCTCGCTGGGGAGAATCTCGGTCATCCCGTCCTGCTCGAGCTCGAGCGAGTCGCGCAGCGACATATCCTGACCCCGGTCGATGATTCGCTTGGCCCACGAGATCGCCAACGGCGCCGAGTGAACGAGCTCGGTCGCGACCGCGAGCGCTCGCGACTTCGCCTGGCCGGGCAGAGTGATCTCGTTCAGCAAACCAAGCTGAAACGCGCGTTCGGCGGAATACTGCCGGCCGGTGAAAATCCATTCCTTGGCCACGGTGGCGCCCACCAGTCGAGGAAAACGGCTGATCCCGCCGAGATCCGGAAACATTCCGATTCGCGCCTCGGGAAAACCAAATTTGGCTTCGCTGGATGCAACGCGCAAATCGCAACCGAGGGCCAGCTCAAAGCCACCTCCCACGCAAGCGCCTTCGATCGCGGCAATCGTTGGCTTCTCTAGCTCTTCGAGTCGGCAGATCAGATTCTGCAATCGGCGTTGAGTGAGCCGAATCTTCTCGCCGGTCGGATTTGACGAGAGATGCTCGAATAGCAGTCCGATATCGATGCCGGCGCTGAAGCTCTTTTCGCCAGCTCCGGTCAGAATGACGGCGCGCAACTCGCCGTCCTCAAGAGCGTGCTCCAGCGCCCGCTCGAGCAGCTCGAGTAAGTCGGTGGAAAGCGCGTTGCGTTTCTCCGGTCGATTGAGTGTCAGGACCAGGATCTGGTCCTGCCGTTCAGTGAGCAAGGCCGGCATCGCGGCGCTCACTATTTCGCCGGCGGATTGGGATCGAAGAGCGCCCGTTTGTCCTGCTTCTCCTTGTACTCTTCAGCTTGGGGCAACGGCTCCTTCTTCTCGGCGATGTTCGGCCACTTGGTAGCGAACTCCGCGTTGATGGTTATGTATTCCTTCCATTTCTCCGGGAGATCCGTTTCAGGGAAGATCGCTTTGGTCGGGCACACCGGTTCACACGCGCCACAGTCGATGCATTCGTCCGGGTGGATGACCAGAAAATTCGCGCCCTCATAAAAACAGTTCACCGGACAGACTTCGACGCAGTCGGTGTACTTGCAGTTGATGCAGGGCTCGGCAACGATGTACGTCATTTTCCAGGCTCCTTCCGCTTACGCTGGGAACTCTAGACGAGCGGGTAAAGTTCCCGAATCTTTTTTTCTATTTCCCGATTAGCCCGACGGTATTCAAGAGCTCAGCCACCAGGACCGCTCCTTTCGCCGCGCCCAGCTTGGTGTTGTGAGACACCAACACGTATTTCACACCGTTGGGCAGCACCCCATCCTCGCGGAGTCGGCCCACGGTAGTGGCCATTCCTCCGTGCGTCTCCCGGTCCAGCCGAGGCTGAGGTCGAAATGGATCTTCCAGCACTTCAATCCAGCGAGGCGGCGCTGAAGGCAACCTGCGCGTGGTTTCATCCCCTTTCCACTCTCGCCAGCACGATGCGATGTCGGACAAGGTCGCCTTCGCCTTCAGTGAAACGAAAACCGCTTCAGTGTGCCCGTCGAGAACGGAAACCCGGGTGCAGGTGCAGGAAACCTTCATCGGATGCGGCGCAACCTGATTGCCGCGCAGCGTGCCGAGAATTTTTCGGGTCTCGACCTCAACCTTTCCCTCCTCCTTCGGAATGTAGGGGATGACGTTATCGAGGATGTCCATCCCAATCACCCCTGGTGATCGGCCGGCGCCGGACATCGCCTGCATCGAGGTCATCACCACTGCGTCCACTCCGAACGCTGCATCCAGGGGAGCGAGCGTCACCGCCAGACCCGTGGTAGTGCAATTTGGAATCGGCACAATGAAACCGCGCGAACCTCGACGCTTGCGCTGCTCTTGCACCAGCGAAGCGTGCTCGGCGTTGATCGGTGGAATCAGAAGTGGGACGTCCTCGTCATAGCGAAATGCGCTGGCGGTGGAGATGACTGGGATTTCGCGTGCCAGCGCCGGCTCGAGCTCCCGTGCCACGTCGGCTTCGACCGCGGAGAACGCCAGATCATAGTCCGCCGGGGAAAGCTTCGCGGCATCCTGCACGACTTGCCTGGCGACCGTCTTCGGCAGCGGCTCGGCAACCAACCATCCCAGCATTCCGCTGGACGTCTTCAGCGCCTCTACGTATGGCTTCCCGGCGGAACGCGCGGAAGCCGCGAGGCCGGCGATCTCGATCGAGGGATGATCCGCGAGCGCGGCGATAAACTGCTGGCCCGCGAGCCCAGTGGCGCCAACGACAACGGAACGAAACTTACGAGTCAAATCGTGCCTCCAATTGCTGGGGACGTGCGCTAGATACCTTAATCTCCACTCTACTTTGAAGCTGCTCTTGACTTCCCAGCCAAACCAGCTCCGTATAAGTTTGAATCACGGCGCCATCGCCAAGCTGGTAAGGCAAGGGTCTGCAAAACCCTCATTCCCCGGTTCGAGTCCGGGTGGCGCCTCTTCATTGCTCACATCGGTTTGGGTCGAACCGAAGCCAGCAAAAGGCGATCCCACAGTGGCTCGACCGAAGAGGAGGCGGCCAGCAGCGACAATGCCACGCCGGTGGCGCCCATCAGGAACTCGCGGTCGCTGTGCCATTGCACCACCGGATCGGCATTCGGCACATAAGCGGCAAAACCCGCCACGCCCTGCCCGCTCCGACGCATTTCGAGCGCTCGGTCGAACCAAAAGATGGAGACATCGGCAAACTCGCGCTGGCGAGTGGCTTGGAACAGTCGGTTGTAGACGTGCGCCAATCCGGTGGCGCCGTGGCAGAGCCCAGCATCCGTTACCCCGCATTGAGCGGGATCTCGCCGGCTCGCGTTGATGCCGATCTCGATTGCTTGCCGCTCCCAATCCGCGGACTTGGTACTTTGAGCCGCGGACAACAGCGCGACCGCAATCCCCGGGTCTCCGTAGCACCAAGCTGCCCGAGAGGGACGCGGCTCATAGTTCCCTCCGGTGGCGTGCGCAAAACGCGAGCCCATCTCCTTCGGCAGCTGCTGCTTCATTAGCCACGACACGGCTCCCGCGAGCATCGGTTCGATCTTTGCGCCGAAGTCAGTCGCCATTCTGGCCTGGGCCAGAAACCCGATCACGCCAGGCACCCCATGCGAGACGCCAAGGTTGTAATGACCCGTCTCCTGAGGATCGCGATTGAGCCTGGCCACCAACTCTGGCGGGGTCCACCACGTCACGTCCCCCTCGGAGCTGCTCGCCAAGCCCGCCAGGTGGTCCAATACGCGTTCGAGGCAAGCGACAGCGGAGGGGCGCGGCATGCGCTCCAAGGCGTAGACGCCGAAGCCGACGAGGCCGGCCATCAAGTCAAAGGTCTCTTTCCAGCTGGGCGAGCCGAGATAGCTAAGCAGAGCCGCATCAATGTCGGAGTTCGGATCCTCCGACTCTGGGGTCGCCTCCCCGCCGGCGGCAAACGGTGGATGCTGAAGATGCTCGACGATCCAGGCGATCCCGGTGAACCCGCCATGCAGAGCCGGTCGAATCGGCGCCTCCGCCAGGCGCTCGATTGAAGCATCGAGAAAGCGCGTGACTGCCTGTTCGTGCTCATCATCGCCTGTCACCACGGCCAAATATGCATGGAGCAGCGCGTATTGAGCGAGCAAGTCCGGACCCTCCAGCAGATTCGAGTCGGTTGGCTCCAGCGCCGGGCAAATCTCCTGAATCGCCCGCTCCGCCTTCTGGCGCAATTCTCCCTTCAGCAGGGGCTGCCAGCTGGAAGACTCACTCGAGCTCAAGAGACTCCTTTGGAGCCGGAACCTTTTCGGCTTCGCGCCAGCCACGACTCATAGGTGCGGGTGAGAAAGTCATAGAAGACCAGCTCGTGGGCGCGCGCAGCGGATCGCAGGAAACGATTGGCATGCATGTGCAGATAGCTCGAGGCCAAGACTGCAATCGGAACCGTGAGCCGGCCTTCGGCTTCCAGCTCTTTTAACGCGCTCGCGATCGGCGCGATCCGCGATGAACGCTCCTTGAGGATGGCCAGTCCCGGGGCAAGCTCGCTCGGAAGACTTTCCAGTTCCCGCCGCTCCTTCCGGTACTTCGCCCCAAGCTGCCTCTCGAAAGAGCCGTCGACTCGAAATTCTTGTCCGTAGCTTTCCCGCATCTGCTTCACCACGCCGAGCCTCGCTTCAGGGGCAAGTCCAAGGTCCTCCAGGAGCATATCCATACCCCGCAAGGCCAAGCGCCACCGAGCATCGGCGCCTTCATCGCCGGACAATAGCTCCAGAATCCCCACCACCGCGTCGCTGTCCGCGTGAAAGAGCTTCTCGGCCAGCTCGATTCCTTCCGGACCCCCATACCGCTCCACCTCGCGCTCGTAGGTGTCGAACTGGAAGCGCCAGACGCGACCGTCGGCAAGCAGCGTCTCGACTGCCGCTTCGAGCCTGGGGATAAGCTCGGTACGAAGCCGCTCCGGCGAGCCGCGGCAGCGCAAACGCAAATGCCAATCGGGGTCTCCGTATCGGATAAAGAACCATCGATCGATCCAGTTGCTGGCGATGGCTTCTTTGATCAGAGGAACCACCACTTCTCTTAGAACCTGGTCCGCACTCGCCGTCCCCGTATAGAGCTTGGCGTACGCCCATTCTGTTCCCGGTGCGAACGATCGCCGCGATGGCGGCACCATCGTCTGGGCCGCCGGCTTGCTGATCGGCGCGGGACCTCGAGCGCGCACGAAAGGAATCACGAGCTCGTGCGTGTATCGTCCCTCGGGACCCTGGGCACAAAGCTCGTCGGCGAAGAACTCTTCCAGACGAACCTGCGAGCGGCCCTTCACCAGCTGGATAAACGTCTCGATGCTCAAGACATTGTCCAGATCGACCAAGAGGGTGTTGTCCGCGTCGGCGACCAGCACGAGTCGGGGCAATTTCAGCCGTTCGCGAAGTCGCTGGACCGCGAGGAATTGTTCGGCGCCCTGCGCGGCTCCCAACTCCTTGAGGGAAGGCTCGCCGAGATGCCAGCGCGCGCGAGAGAGTACGAGTCGTCCGGCAACCACTCTCGGCAAGAAGCTCGCCGCTTCCAGGGCTCCCCAACTCCATCCCAGACCAGAGGCCACGCCCTGCTGCTGCAGCGAACAGAGGAAGCGGTACATTCCAAGGCTGCGAAGCCCGAAATTGTGCGCGTTGGTGAGTCGGGGGATGATCTCGCGTCCCAGTCTGGCGGACCGAAGTCGGATTCGCTCACCCACCACCGAAACCAGAAGGTCCGTCACCGGAATTTGCCTCTCCGCGGTCACGCTCGCACGACCCAGGTAAGGGATCTCGTACTCGCGAAGGGCCGGACGCAGGAGCACATTTCCAATCCTGCCCTCGGGAAGGTGAACGATTTCCGCAAAGAGCGCATCCGGCCGAAAAGACTCCTCCTGACGCAAATGGCGGCTGACCTGCTCGGCCAGCTGAGGGTCGCCGTAGCAGAATCGACCCAGGAGCTTGGCACCCGACGGTCCATCCGCGCCGCTGATCAAGACCCGGAACTGGCCTCGTTCGACGGAGTCGGCGGATGGGGCGAGGACGCTCCCGATCACCGCGAAGGCGTCAGGCAACGGATGCGGATTCTTGGTCTCGATTTTCTTGAGGTCGGCTTCGCTGAGCTGAAGCTCGAGACCCCCGCTGCGCAGAACCTCCTCAACTCGGTTCAGGAGAAACAGATCGCGGGCAGTCCACGATCCTTGCTCCTCCCCAGTCATTGGAAACAACAGTCCTGCAAGCAGCGGTGAGGCTTCGGCGCTCGGAGCGGTCGACGCTTGGAAGCCGATCCCGGCTTCCTCGTCGAGCACTTCCACCAATGGCATTTCCCGAGTCTCGTACCGCCTGCTGAAAGCCTCCCGGAACTCCTGGAGCTGTCGCTGAGCGCCCCGCTTCGGGCTCAGCCGCTGAAGCAGCCCAACCGCGTGCACCACTTGGTCCATCACCGCCCCTCCCAAAACCGCCTCTGGACTTGGCTTGTGCAGGTCCACCTGGAAAAGTCGCGGCAATTCGACCTTCGCCGGGAGCGCTTCCAGGCCCGTAGCGATGTCTCGGTACTCCTGAGGCAAATTTCCCAGCCGGCGATCAAGCGCATCGAGGCGCTCTCGCGTGGTCTCCAGAACCTTTACGATCGCGTTCCCGTCGGGCTTGTCTCGAAGCTGGGCAATCAAGTCGTGAATCGGCTCGATCCCGGTGACAGACAGGGCCAGCTCAGCGACGAGCACCTGGTTATCTACCAGCGCCTTTAAGTACTCGTGGATCTCATCGTCCTGAAGCTCCGGGTCCGATTCGCGGAGAACGCGCGCCAACTCGGATAGAGGGGCGCCGCCCTTTGCTCGATCGAGCAGCAGCTGGAGATAGTCCGTAGGTTCCACCGCGGAGAGATGGTACGAGCGGCTGTTCTCGTCCAGTCGGGATTCGACATACCGAAGCCTTTGTGCGGCCGAGTAGAGGCTCGAATTGGGACGATAGCGAAACGCCTCGCGAATCTTGGCATCCCGATTGAGCGCCTCGATCACCGACGTCAAGTAATCCATGTCCAGCCGGGTATGGCGTAGGTACGACTCGCGGGATGAAAGCGTGAGGCGCGTGCTGTCTTCGACTCTTCCCAAGGAACAGCCGGCGAACAGCCCAAATGGAGTCGGGCGGGCGCTCAGCCGCGTAAAGTAGCGAACCAAGGTGCGTTCAACCTTCTGACCACGCTCACTCTCCGGAGCCTCGATCCAGATCGGAAGGCTCTCATCCAGAGATGGCGAGGCCACGAACAGCGCTTCCCGCAACGCGGGCTGCGTGACGAGCTCGCGCAGCTTGGCCCGAAGCTGGGCGCGATCCGACGCTAGAGCCTGAGCGAGACGAGCGTCATCGCCGATCTCCGAGGGCGCCGAAAGTCCGGAGCTCCATTCCTCGAAGGCGTCGAAAGGTAAGAGTGGCGTTCGAACGACAAAGAAGCCCGAAGTTGTCACTTCCTTTGCCGTCGCCTCTCCTGGCTCGGCGCGCGGGGAATCCTGCGACTTCTTTTGTGCGGGAGCGTCAACTCTCATGTAGCTTTGGCGTCTTGATTCTCATCAGGTCGGCGTTCATCCTTGCGCTCACCAGCTCCGCTCTCGGGTGTCGACATTCGACGCCGGCGGAGCCTTCAACTTTCTCCGAACCGGACGCTGGCGACAATAGCGAGCTGGCGGCGCATTCCAAAGAAGTGGCCTCCGCCACTACATCCTTGCCCGAGCCCAAGGAGCTTTCGGCCCTCTATTCCAAGCAGCTCTACTTCCGGGACGGCAGTCCATTGATTCCAGTTCGGCTGATGGAGGGACGCGAGGTCGTGACCGTCGCGTCGCCCGGGCCGATCCGCATCGCCATCGGTGGGGCGACGGTGATGGGCGATGCCGGATCATCCTGGACGATTCGCCGGATCGCGAGCGAGCCAGCGATCGTCCGAACCTCCGTTCAGCTTGCCGAGTTGCCTTTTGCCGACAGCGCAGGACTTGCGGCCGAGCGGGAGTTGTGGGAGCGCCGCGGTCTGAAAGTGCGCACTCACACCATCGGGGCGCTGTACGGCGTGCGCGGCAAGGTGATCGACAACCGCCGTCGCCTGCTGTTGCTGGAACCCGCGGCAACCGCGTCGGAAGCAGAGCGCCAGCAGGAGAGCATTTTCAAAACGCACGGCCGCGAAACCCTTCTGTTCGAGGAGCTGCAGAAGCCCGCGCATGGCACGCTTCAACTTGAAGATGGGTCCGGGAACACCGTAGCGGGGGGTCCGAATCGTCTGACGATCGAAAGCCTGGACGCAAGTCCGCTCAAGGTCAGTCAAGTCGAGCACGGCGTCGGATATGACTTCCATGGCTTTGAAGATCGAAGCTACCGCGGTGCAATCGATGTCACTGTCGATCGCCGAGGCATGTTGGCAGTCGTAAATCTGCTTTCATTGGAGGATCTGCTCCGGGGCCTGGTGCCGGCAGAGATGTTTTCCCGGGCCCCGATGGAGGCGTTGAAGGCCCAGGCGATAACCGCCCGGACCGAAGTGCTTGCGAAGATTGGAACTCGGCACCTGGCGGACCCATACTTTCTGTGCGCCGAACAGCATTGCGCTGTTTATCGCGGAATCTCGGGAGAAACGCCGACCACCAATGCCGCCGTCGATGCGACGCGGGGAGTCGCGCTGTTTTCCCCGGATGGACATCTGGTCAACGCGGTCTACAGCGCAGTCTGCGGCGGCCATACCGAAAACAATGAAGTCGTTTGGGGTGGCCTTCCCGATCCGAATCTTCGCGGTAAGCCGGATTTCCTCTCACCTCCAGGCGAACATACCAGCCCATCGGAACTGCCGGATTTTCTGACCGCCACCGCCCCGGCTGCTTGTCGACTCGCGAGCTTCGTTCAGCCAGATAGGTACCGTTGGACCCGGCACTTTAGCAGCGAGGAAATGAATCGGCTCACTCAAGCCTTGGGGATTGGACCGGTGGAGGCGATTTCCGTCACCGAGCGAGGGGTTTCCGGGCGAGCGCGAGCGGTGACGTTGGCTGGACAACGCAAGGCCAGGCAAGTGCGTGGTGAGCTTGAAATCAGGAAACTTTTTGGAATGCTTAATAGTTCAATGTTCTTGGTGGAAGCCGAGAGGGACGCGGAGGGGCGGCTTAAGGGCTGGAACTTCCGGGGTGGCGGCTGGGGACATGGAGTGGGGATGTGCCAGATGGGTGCGATCGGTCGAGCGGAGGCGGGGCACGATTATCAAGCGATTCTGCGACACTATTTTAACGGCGCGGAGCCGAGCCCTTTGTACTGAGGTGCGGATGACCCAGAAAGACGTGCAACCTTCGCGAGTAGGGCAATTTTCCTGAGGGTGTTAAGTATTCTTTCGCAACGAAACCTCACTTTGGGGGTCAAGGTAGAATAGCCCCATGCCGTCCCTGCTGATTCCATCACGACGCAGGCCAAAACGGCCCGAACGACTCCGGCGCGCAGCGGCTGCGCTAGCGATGGCAATTGTCTGCCACTTCGCTTTCCTCGCCGTCATCCTTTTTCTTTCGCTGCTGACGATGAACGTTCCTAGGTATCGGGGCAAATATCCACCGCCGCGTCCGGTGACGTTGCGGCCCCTGACGGCGGACCAATGGGCGCAGAACCGCGGCAAGCCGCCAGGCCGTTCGGCACCCGAGCGTGAATCAGCGTTGGCCAAGCGCCAAGAGACGCCGAAGGAGAAGAAGCCCGAGGACAGGCCTCGCGGACAAGTGGTGGACACCCCGCCAGGCAATGGCGTGGCGCCGCCTGACGATGCCAAGTACTTGGCGGAAAAAAACAACAAAGTCGCGAAGGAGTCGCGCGCCAAGGAGCAAACGGCCTTTTATCGCAACGCGATGCCGCGCCGCAGTAGCTCAACGCCTCAGGAGAGCAATGGGAACGCGGATCGAATGCAGATCGTCGGAAACAACGGCATGGCCAACGACGACCGGCCACTGCGCGATAAGTCCGCGAAGAACGTTTTCGAAGTTCCAGATATCAAGAAGCGCCAGGAAGTCGCGATGCGGGAGAGCAAGAAGGGCGACGGCCCTGGCACTCCGGTGCAGAACCGCAGCGAAAGTGCCGAAGTCGTCGGCAATTCCAATCGTCTCAAGATTCAACCCGGCGCACCAGGGGAGCAAAGCGAAGAGGGCTCCGCCGGCAAACGCGGCACCCCAGGGATCGCCAGTCTGGTGCCCTCGTATTCCGTCTTGGACAAGCTCTCTGGCGCCGCTCCGAACGATCACTTGGCGGACGTCGACGAGGGAGAAGGCACTTACCTCAACACCAAGGAATGGAAGTATTCAACCTTCTTCAACCGGGTAAAGCAGAGCGTCGGAATGCATTGGGATCCAGGGACGCAGCTGCGAATGCGAGATCCTTCGCTCAATATCTACGGAGGCAAGGACCGGTTCACGATCTTGACCGTAGCGCTCAACGAGAAGGGGATGGTGAAGGAAATCTTCGTCGAGAAGAGCTGCGGGGTAGATTTTCTCGACATGGAGGCGATCGCCTCCTTCCAAAGAGCCCAGCCCTTTCCCAATCCGCCGCCTGGATTGCTAGCTGCGGATTCGACGGTGCGCTTCCAGTTCGGTTTCTTCCTCGAACTCGGTAGCGGTCCCAGGCTTCGGCTCTTCCGCGGCAACAACTGACTCGTCGGACGCTCAACCCTCGCTAGGCGGCGCTGTTTCTTTCGCGCGCCGGGGGCGAATCCGCGTAGCTTTCGATCGGCGGGCAGGAGCACATCAGGTTGCGATCTCCAAGCACGTTGTTCAATCGACTGACCGCAGGCCAAAACTTGTACTGACGGGACCAGGCGGTCGGGAACGCGGCGCGCTCGCGCGAATAGGGACGGTTCCACTCGGAAGCGACGACGACGGTAGCGGTGTGCGGTGCATTCTTGAGAAGGTTGTTTTCTCGAGGAGCGGAGCCGCTCTCGATTTCCCGAATCTCGTTGCGAATCGCAATCATCGCGTCGCAGAAGCGATCCAGCTCCGCCTTCGGCTCGCTCTCCGTAGGCTCCACCATCATCGTTCCGGACACCGGAAACGACACCGTCGGCGCATGGAACCCATAGTCCATCAAACGCTTGGCTACGTCCTCCACCTCGATTCCCGCCGAGCGCTTGAGGTGGCGCATGTCAAGAATGCACTCGTGGGCCACCAGTCCGTGCTTGCCGCGATACAGCACCGGGTAGTCGCTCTCCAGCCGCTTGGCGATGTAGTTGGCGTTGAGGGTGGCAACCTGGGTCGCGCGGGTGAGCCCCTGGCCTCCCATCATCGCGATATAGGCCCAAGAAATCGGAAGAATGCTGGCGCTCCCCCAGGGCGCGGCTGAAACGGCGCCGATTCCGTTCGCTCCTCCGGTCCTGATTACCGGGTGGGTGGGCAGAAAGGGCGCGAGATGCGATGCCACCGCGATTGGCCCCATCCCCGGGCCTCCGCCGCCGTGCGGGATGCAAAACGTCTTGTGCAGGTTGAGATGACAAACATCGGCGCCGATCTCGGCCGGACGGCACAACCCGACTTGCGCGTTCAGGTTGGCGCCATCCATGTAGACCTGACCCCCGTGCTGGTGCACGACGGCGCAGATTTGCTGGACGTCTTCCTCGAAAACCCCGTGCGTCGACGGATAGGTGATCATCAAGGCCGCCAGCCGATCCTGATGTTGTGCGGCCTTCGCCTTGAGGTCCGACACCTCAACGTTGCCGTGAAGATCGCATTGCACGACGACCACCCGGTAACCCGCCATCGCCGCGGACGCGGGGTTGGTGCCGTGCGCGGAGGACGGAATCAGACAGACGTCTCGGTGCCCCTGCCCTCGTCTCTGGTGGTAAGCGCGAATAACCAGTAGGCCGGCGTACTCTCCCTGCGAGCCCGCGTTTGGCTGCAGCGACACCGCCGCGAAGCCGGTGATCTCCTTGAGAAAATCTTCCAGCTGGCGAAACAGGACTTGGTAACCCTGCGCCTGCCCGGGTGGAGCAAAGGGATGAATGCCGGCGAACTCGGGCCAGGTGATCGGCAGCATCTCGGTGGTGGCATTGAGCTTCATCGTGCACGAGCCCAACGGGATCATCGCCTGAGCGAGCGAAAGATCGCGTGACTCGAGCCGCTTGAGGTAGCGAAGCATCTCGGTTTCGGAGTGATGGGTATTGAAAACCGGATGCTTCAGAAAAGCGCTCTGCCGTGAGAATGGCGGGTCAAACGACGGCACCTCCTCTTTGGCCAGATCGGATATCGAGAGCCCGGTCGGCTTACCCAGCGCGAACACCGTCCAGAGCTTCTCCACGTCGGACAGCTCCGTCGTCTCGTCCAGGGAAATTCCGAGCGAACGGTCGTCGATCCTTCGAAGATTGAACCGAGCGGCTTCCGCGGCTCGGAGGAGCTCCGTCACCCGTTCCGGGCTCGCCTCGATCCGCAGCGTGTCAAAGAACCGCTCGTGCCTTGGCTTATACCCAAGTCGAGTCAGTCCCTTCGCCAACAGGACGGCAAGGGCATGAACCCGCTCCGCGATTGCCTTCAGACCTTTTGGGCCGTGATAGACGGCGTACATGCTGGCGATCACCGCCAGCAGCACCTGGGCGGTGCAGATGTTGCTGGTCGCCTTCTCTCGGCGAATGTGCTGCTCGCGCGTCTGAAGCGCCATTCGCAGGGCCGGCAGTCCCTGAGCATCCTCTGAAACGCCAATGATCCGACCGGGCAGGTGCCGTGCGTAGGCCGCCTTGGTGGCGAAATAGGCGGCGTGCGGCCCACCGTAGCCAAGCGGCACGCCAAAGCGCTGAGTGTTTCCGAGCGCAACGTCGGCGCCGAACTCTCCTGGCGGAGTCAGCAAGACCAAGCTCAGTAGGTCCGCAGCTACCGCAACCAATCCGCCCGCGGCATGAACCCGCTCGCAAACCGCTCGGTAGTCGAGCACTGCGCCGTCCGAGGTGGGATACTGCAAAAGGGCGCCGAAAACACCGCTCGAAAAGTCGAACCGTCGGTGATCACCGAGCGCGATCCGGATTCCCAGAGCCTCCGCCCTGGTTTTCACCACCTCGATGGTCTGAGGGTGGCACTCCTCAGAAACGAAGAACGGGGCCTGCGAATTGGTAACCTGCTGAATCAGGTGGAGGGCTTCCGCGGCAGCCGTCGCCTCGTCCAGCAGCGATGCGTTGGCGATCTCCAGCCCAGTCAGATCGATCACCATCGTTTGGAAATTGAGCAATGCCTCCAGGCGGCCTTGAGCAATCTCCGCTTGATAGGGCGTGTACGCGGTGTACCAGCCAGGGTTTTGCAAAACGTTCCGCAAAATCACGGGCGGCGTGATGCAGTCCGAGTACCCCATTCCGATCAAGGACTTGTAGACCTGATTGGCCGAAGCGATGTCCCGCAGTTGCCGAATCAGCTCGAACTCGCTGACCCCATCTGGCAGCCGAAGCCGGCCTTTGAGCCGGATTGATTTGGGGACGGCCCGTTCCACCAACTCCTCAAGCGAGGCGAAATCCAGCGTCTGGAGCATCTGCTCGATCTCGGCCTGATCAGGCCCGATGTGGCGGTGTACGAAGGAGTCGGATTGTTTGAAGTCTACAGCCATCTTTGGATAGTCCTCTGCGTCAGCCTGCGCGGGCCGGCGCATCTATAACCGGTGTTGTTGAATTGGACAGAAAGACAGTTACCCTTCGCTGCTCGCGACCAGCTTTTCATAGGCGGCGGCGTCGAGGAGCTTATCAAGCTGGCCTGGGTCGGATGCCTCAATCTCTATCAGCCAGCCCGCTTGATATGGGTCCTGATTGACCGTCTGCGGTGAGTCCACCAACGCGCTATTGATCTTCGCGACTTTGCCGCTGATCGGAGCAAAGAGTTCCGATACCGCCTTGGTTGACTCGATCACGCCAAATTGCTTTCCGGCGGTGACCGAATCGCCGACCTTCGGAAGCTCTACGTACACCACGTCGCCGAGCGCTTCCTGAGCGTGATCGGTGATGCCTACCACGATCACTTTGCCCTGCGCGCGCGCCCATTCGTGGTCCTTTGAGTACTTCAGATTGCTCGGGTTGTTCGCCATCGTCAGGCTCCTAGGATTTCTTCCAGAAAGGGGTTTTGACAACTCTCGCCGGAACCGCGCGACTACGAATGTCCACATCGAAGGTGGACCCTTCCATCGAAAGGTCCGCTCTCACGTAGCCGATACCGATCGGCTTTTTCACCGACGGCCCCATCGTTCCCGAGGTGACCTCACCGATCGGATTCGCATCCTTCAAGAGTGAGTAACCTTCTCGTGGTACGCCCGCTCCGATTAGCTCGAAGCCAACCAGCCTGCGGCGAACGCCCTCGGCTTTTTGCTTCTGCAGTACTTCCCGGCCCACAAACTCTCCTTTTTCCATCTTCACAATCCATCCCAGTCCGGCCTCGAGCGGCGTATGAGCATCATCGATGTCGTGGCCGTAGAGCGCGTACTTCATCTCGATGCGCAAAGAATCGCGTGCTCCCAACCCTGCCGGCTGAATGCCATCCTGTTTTCCTTCGTCGAGGATCGCGAACCACAGGCGCTCTGCTTGCTCCGGGCTGCAATAGAGCTCAAAGCCGTCCTCGCCGGTGTACCCGGTCCGCGAAATAATGCAGTGGACGTTCGCGACCTTCCCTTCGGTGAAGTGGTAGTTGTCAATCTTTGAGAGATCCACTGCCGTCAGCCGCTGAAGGATCTCAGCCGCCCGCGGACCCTGAACCGCCAGTTGGGCGAACTCGTCGCTGCGATTGAGGACCTCCACGCCTTTGGCATGGCCTCTAATCCAGTCGAAGTCTTTCTCGCGGTTGCTGGCATTGACGCAGATGAAGATTCGCTCGGGCGAGAAGCGGTAGGTTACGACATCGTCAACAAAGCCACCTCGCTCGTTCAGCAACCCGGCGTAAACCGCCTGACCATCTTTAATCCGTGCGAGATCATTGGAGATCAATCGATTGGAGACCTCGAGCGCTCCCTGGCCGCGGATTTCAATTTCGCCCATGTGGGAAACGTCGAACATCCCGGCGGCGGTCCGCACCGCCTCATGCTCGGAGATCACCGAGCTATATTGAACGGGCATCTGCCAGCCGGCGAACTCCACCATCTTCGCCCCGAGCTTGCGGTGGGCATCGTATAGTGGCGTTTTTTGGGGCATTCTCGGCGCGCTCCGAGGGGTAACGGGAGGTGGACTATAACGTCCCGTCCCCTCCAATCAAGGAAGGGTTGTACAGCTCAAGCTGATGAAGATTAGAAACCGGCTCAATCCCTCCAATCCCTGTTTCTCCTTCGAGTTCTTTCCCCCCAAGACCGACGAAGGGGCGGCCAACCTCCTAACGACATTGGGAGAATTGGCTCCGCTTGAGCCTGGATTTGTGTCCGTCACCTACGGAGCAGGCGGAAGCACCCGCGATCGAACGCTGGGTCTGGTCTCGCAGATCAAGGCGCTTACCGGGATCGAGGCGATGGCTCATCTCACCTGCGTCGGACATACCAGGGAGGAGCTCCAGGAGATTGTGGACCGGATCCGCAACGCGAAGATGGAAAACGTGCTCGCGCTTCGCGGAGATCCACCGCTCGGCCAAGCCAACTTTCAGCCGGTGCCGGGAGGATTTCGCTACGCAGCCGAGCTGATCAGCTTCATCCGCAGCCTCGATCATACGATGTGTATCGGGGGCGCCTGTTACCCGGAGGGGCACATCGAGACGCCCTCGAGGGAGGCGGACCTTCACAACCTCAAACAGAAGGTCGACGCTGGGTTGGACTTCATCATTACCCAGCTCTTCTTCGACAACGCCTTCTTCTTCGACTTCGTCGAGCGAGCGCGACGCGTTGGAGTGAACGTCCCAATCGTTCCAGGCATCATGCCGATTACCAACTATGAACAGCTCAATCGCTTCACCCGGATGTGCGGGGCGACCGTGCCGATGCGATTGGCGCTCGAGCTGGAAAAGGTGAAGGACAACCCGGAGGCGATCACCCAGTTGGGAGTGGCCCACGCGACCGTGCAGTGCATGGAACTACTCGATCGAGGCGTGCCGGGCATTCACTTCTACACGCTGAACCGATCGACCGCGACCCGGATGATCGTCTCCGCCTTGCGCGCGCGAAAATCGTGACGAGCGTTCAGGGCGTGAAGGCGCCAATGACGCAATCCGTCTGATGCTCGGGAGTACCCGAGCGGTAGATCGGGCCGTCCAGCACGTCAAAATCGGCCTGAAACGCTGAAATCACTCCGTAGTAGACGTGCGCGGGTCTCAAGAATCCCGGAGGGACCTTGAACGACGTGCCGCTATAGACCGCCGCTGATGCGAAACGCTCGCCTTCCTCGACAGGGCTGAGGCTGTAGATCGACACAAAATACGAAGTGGCAGTTCCCAGGTCAGGTGGCGACCAAGAAATGACGGGCTGGAAACCCACGCCGGCATGCGGGGCAAAGGCATCTTCGCCATTAATCAGGGGCGCGGTGGGCGGCCCGAGCACAGGTGCCATCGGATCGGTCGGCGCGGGCGACATCGGAACGGCAGAAAACACGTATGCTGCGCATGTCAGCTCGATCGGCGCCTTCGTTCCAGGTGCTCGCAGAGTAACGTCGAAGCAGTAGAGCAGCTGACGGTACTCGGTCCAAAGCGAATCGTGAAACTGCGGATAGTTGAAAGTTCCGTAATCAAAGTTCGTGCTCGTGGGGGTCACGCTCTGGAAATAGAAGAGTGATGACGTCGACGAAGCGGGCCTGTCCGGATACTGAACCGAGTGCGGCACAGCAAATATCGAAAAGCCAAGGTTGCCGAACGGGTCCTGGGTAGGTCGAGCGCTGGGATTCACCTCTGGCGCGAGCGCAGCGAATTCGCTCCCGCGCACGTCCGCTCTCAGCCGCCCAGTCATTGGCGTTTCAATTAACGAAGCCATCAGCGTCGACGGGGTGCCGTCGGTCACCGTGACGTCCGTCAGGCGCGCGTACCTGCTCGCATATCGGAGGTCGGCGGCACTGTCGCCTTGCCCGATCCTGAGCGTCGAGCGTTGGTTGAAAAACACCACGTCACCGTGGGCCGCAGCCGGCAGCCCAGGAGTGTTCCCTGAGGTGGAAGCCCCGCTCCAGTCAAAGGTCCCGATGTAGGAAGTGTCACCGGGATTCGGAGGCGGCGTTAGACGGGCAATCAGGGGTCTCTCGTAGACGTCACCCTGTGAGCTCGAAATCAGAAAGTGATTGCCGACCTGCCACGGCTGCATGTTCGTAATATTTAGCGTTACGGGCGTTCTGGTGGTCACCCGCGCGAGGTCAGAGCGCGCCGCGCTCACGACGGAAAGGTCGGGGGGGTCAGCCGTCAGCTCGAACAGATTGCTGAAGATGACTGGAACCGGGTAGTAGTTGACGGTGATGTCCAGCCGAAGGAAGTATGAGCCGGTTGGCACTCCTTCGACGGTGAAGGTGTTGTCTGCTCCGAGGGTGATCGGAAATTCGGTGTAACCGGTTGGGCTGTCGTCGGGAACCAGAAGCGCGATCGGCCTCTCCCGAAACGGCGGAGGCGTGCTCAAGGTCGTGGAACTTCCGTCATCCGGTACGTAGACCGTTCTGAACGCCCCAGTTACGGTTCGCGTGCCCCCAGCGGGTTTGTTGCCAGCGATCGCGGTAAGGGCAAAAACGCAAAGAATCGAGCACACCATGAGCAGCTTCTTCATTGTTTCCCCCTCCCAGATCGAAGCTCGGGGCTGACTCTGCGCCCCACACTCCCCGTTTTGCAAACTTACGATCCGGCAGACCTCTAGCGTTGAGCGGCCAGCAGCGTGTTGCGCATCAGCATCGCGACGGTCATCGGACCCACGCCTCCCGGCACTGGGGTGATGAACGAAGCGCGCTCCGCTGCCGCCTGAAACTCGACGTCTCCAACAAGCGTTCCGGCCGGCGTGCGGTTGATCCCGACGTCGATCACCACCGCGCCGGTTTTGATCCATTTGCCCTTGATCAGCTCTGGAACGCCCACCGCGGCCACGACGATATCCCCTTGAGCGACTTCTTGCTCGAGTCGGCTCTTTCGGTGGCAAATCGTGACCGTCGCATTGGCGGCGAGCAGTAGCATCGCAGTGGGTTTTCCGACGATATTGCTGCGGCCCACCACCACCGCCCGTTTTCCCGCGATCTCGCAGTGCACTGCCTCCAGTAGCCGCATGATCCCCATTGGAGTGCACGGCCGCATTCCATGCCGGCCCAAGAAAAGATTTCCAGCGTTGATCGGGTGAAACCCGTCGACATCTTTTTCGGGTAACACGGCGGAAATGATCTCGTCTGACATCAGCTGATCCGGCAGCGGTAGTTGCACCAGGATGCCGTGCACCGAGGGATCGCGATTCAAGCTCTGCACCTGCGCGAGTACATCGGCCTGGCTGGCGCTCGCGTCGAAGTGGTACTCCCACGAGCGAAAGCCCACTTCCTCGGCTGCCTTGCGCTTCGCGGTCACGTAAATCTTCGATCCCGGATCCTCTCCCACCCGCACCACGGCCAGGCCGGGAGTGATTCCGCGCGAGGTGCGGAGCCGCCTCGCCTCTTCCGCGACTTCGCGGCGGACCTGGCCGGCGATTGCCTTTCCGTCGATCAGCTGTGCCATCACCTGCCGAACTCTACGCGAAACAACCTCGACGCGGAGAGGCTCCTGTGGCTATTTTTCATCATGACGCGCGACCTAATCGACCTTCACATTCACCTCGGGGGCGCCGTCGCGCCTCACGTTCTTTGGTCCATCGCCCACCAACAGGGCTTCAAGCTGCCGGTCAAGAACTATCAGGAGTTCGTTGAGCTGATCACCGTCCGTCCGGGCAAGGTCTCCAACCTGGAGGACTACCTTGCCATCATGCACACCTGGACGGAAAAGATTCAAAGCTCTCCGATGGCGATCGAACGCTCGGTGTACGAGGTGATCGGTAAGGAATACCGCGGAAGCTCGGTGACGCAGATCGAGCTTCGCTTCAATCCGATGAAGCGAAACCTTCGTTCCGAGCTGGACCTGGATCACATCATTCATGCTGCGCTGAGAGGAATGGATCAGGCGATGCTCGAATACGGAGTCAAGGCGGGTTTGATCTTCTGCTTGGCGCGGGAGTTTGACCACTCGCTCAACAGCATCATGCTGGAAAAGGCGATCCGGTACCGCACTCGGGGAGTGATTGGAATCGACCTCGCCGGGACCGAGAAGGAGGCTCTGGAGCTCAAGCCGGAGGTGCTCGCCCCCTATCAGGATCTCTACGAACGAGCCCGCAAGATGGGGCTGAAGACCACGGTGCACACGGGCGAAACCAAGGGTACTGGCGCGGAAGGCGTTATTTCGGTGGTGGAGAAGCTCAATCCGCATCGCATCGGGCACGGAATCCGCGCGGCTTACGACGAAGCTGCGATGAAGGTGCTCAAGCAGCGCGACGTCGTGCTCGAGCTATGCCCGACCTCCAACCTGCAGACCAAAGCCGTTCAAGACGTCAAAGAGATGGCTCACATTGCCCAGACGCTCATGGACCGTGGAGTCAAAATCACGATCAACACCGATGGACCCTATCTGCTCGACACCACGATGCAGCAGGAGATCGACTTTGTTGAAAAGAACCGTATCTTGACAGCCAAGCAAATCGACCAGACGCTGGCCTGGGCCCGCCAATACTCCTTCATCCAGTAACGGGACGGGACCAGGCCTGATGACATGTATCGCCTCATCCGTGCGATTCTCTTCCTGCTGCCGGAGGAAGCAGCCCACCGACTGGGCATGTGGACTTTGCGTTGGCTCGGAAGAAGCATCGCAGTCGCGAAGTGGACGAGGCGCAGGGCCCTCGACCCGCAGTCGGATCTCGGCTCGCAGATTGCGGGGCTGGCGTTCCCAAACCCGATAGGCCTGGCGGCCGGACTCGACAAGGATGCGGAGGCGATCTCGGGCCTATTCGCTTTGGGATTTGGCGCGGTGGAAGTTGGAACGGTGACTCCGCGACCTCAGGCGGGCAATCCCTCGCCGCGACTGTTTCGCCTCTCTTCGCACCAGGCGCTGATCAACCGGATGGGCTTCAACAACTGCGGAGCAGAGGAAGCAGCCCAACGGCTTGCGAGGCTCCGCTGGAAGCCGGGTCCGGTGGGCGTCAACATTGGAAAGAACAAGGACACGCCTCTAGAGCGCGCGGTTGACGATTATCTGCAGTGCGTCGATCGACTGACGACGGTCAGCGACTACCTGGTCATCAACGTGAGCTCCCCGAATACGCCCGACCTGCGCCAGTTGCAGGACCCGGACCGACTCCCTCAATTGTTGGACGCTGTGCAAACGCGACTCGCCCGGATCGGTCCCAAGCCGCTGTTGGTGAAGATTGCACCCGACCTGGACGATCCGGCGCTCGATCAAATCGTTGACATCGCCTTGGCGCACCAAGTGAGCGGCATCATTGCCACCAACACAACGCTCGAAAGGCCATTTTCGCATCCTCTTGCAAAGGAGGCCGGCGGGCTCTCCGGAGCACCGCTGCGAGGTATCGCGACCAGGGTCATCCGGCGCCTCTACGGACGCGCTCGTGGGCGGCTTGCGATCATTGGCGTAGGGGGAGTCTTCAGCGCTGAAGACGCATACGAAAAGATTCGCGCAGGCGCGAACGCCGTGCAGATCTACACCGGGTTGATCTACCAGGGCCCAGCTGTCGTGGGACGGATGGTTCACGGCCTACGGCAGCTGTTGGCCCGAGATGGTTTTCGCTCGCTGACTGAAGCAGTTGGAAGGGAAAGCCGCTAGGGCGTTCCCGGATGGGTATACGGATCTCCTGAGGGGTTGATCCGGCTATCGAACCACATTCCCAGTAGCAGCCCCGACTGGGCTGCCATGCCGTGATAGTCGCCAATAAACGTGGAGGGCTGCGTCATCACGTCAGTGACCGGGAACTCGGTCCAGGTTGCGCCTTGATCAGTGGAGAACGCCTGGTACCACCGCGATAGGAAGTTGTTGGGATCATCGCGCCGGTCATTCCAGCCGACCCAAATCGTGCCATCTGCCGAGACGTCCATCCATGGGTAGTACTGATCAGACCCCGGTCCGTCCTGGTTGATCGGAATCGGATCGGTGAACGTATCCCCACCGTCCACCGATTTTCGAAAGAGAATGTCGCTATGGAATCCGTCGTTGTTCGCGCAGTTGTATGGCAGCTCGAGCTCTCCACCCGAATACACCATGTACACGATCGTGGAATCGACCGGATCGACTCCGATGATCGGATGGCTTCGCGATCGAAAGGCGTTCCCGTTGCGATTGATGCAAAAAATTCCACGTCCGGCCTGGCCTTGCGTGCACACTCCGCCCTGGACCATGTCCAGCACCGTCTGGGTAAACGTCTGGCCGTCGTCCGTCGACTTGGCCAGCACATTCTGGACCCCGGCGGCGCATCCCAACGCCGAGTTGAGATACTGCTGGTAGCCGACGTAGATGGTGCCGTCGTTGGCGATCCGCGGCTGGCTTGATTGCTCGTAGCCGCCTACTGGCGCGGGCCCTCCGATGAAAAACGAAGGACCCCAGGTCGCTCCGCCGTCCGTGGAACGATATCCCTTGATTCGGTTGGTCGCCGGCAGATCGCTGTACGTAATCATGATCACATTGCTATCGCGCGGATCGACGACGAGGTTGTTGCGATCAGGCAATACGAGCGAGGTCATTAACTGCCAGCTGTTGCCATTGTCGGCGGAGCGAAGGGTGTACGCGCCGATTCCTCCCAGAATGCCGACGTACGCGATTCCATCCTGCCCATAAACCACCGCGGGATCACAGCATCCACTGGCACCGCCGAGTGGCGCGTCCTGAGCGCTCCAAGTCAGCCCCGAATCGGAAGTGGTATAGATGCCGACGCCCGCTCGTCGACCATCATTCGAGGTTCCGATCGCAAAGCGCGAATCCGACGGATTGATGGCAATCTGAAATTCGTTTTGATTTCCGGAGAAGCTCGGATTGGACATCCGGACGTCACCCTCCCCCTGGTCGCCGATGCCTTGTTCTTGCGTTTCCGGCTCGACCCATCCCTGCAGCCACTGCTCGTATCGAGCGGTGAGCTCGTTATCGAACCAGCCGTGATACTCCTTCCAGAGGTCCGGCATGTTCCGGACACTCTCAGGCATTGGCACGAGTGCTTCCGTGCTGGTCCCAGTGCTTAGTTGCAAAACGTGATTTGGATCGTTGCTACTGCAGGCGCAGATTGCTCCTGTGATGACGACACACAACCAAGAACACCGTTTCATTGATCCTCCCCGTTGGTCCCCCGCGTCTCATTATCCGGTGTGACACGTGCGTTAGCCAGAAGTTGCTGGGAAAGATCAACGACAGACGTCGTTCCGGTTGCAGGCGCTTAGGGCTTACGCCGTTAGCGAACCCGTTTTGGCGGATTCTGCCTAGACGCCTAAGACCCTTGTTTTGCTGACGAATCTGACGCTTTCGTGGCCATTTTGTCGCGTGACTGTCACGTGACAAAACGACATGGGCTCCGCTAGAGGGCGAGGTCCCGATGCCGGGATCGAGCCATGCTGCGGTAGAGCAGGTCGTGGCTGTTCGCCAATCGCTCAGCATTCAGCTTTTGCTCGACATAGGCGCGGGCGGTTTCCCCCATCTGCCTGGCGGCGATTCTGTTGCGCAACATCCAGAGCATCGCGGAAGCAAGATCCGAGGGCCGCTCTGGCGGAACCAATAGCCCGCGCTTTCCGTGGCTAATCAGCTCGGAATTGCCGCCCGCCTCGGTGACCACCATGGGCAACCGGGCCGCCATTCCCTCGATGATCGCATTTGAGAGCCCTTCCGCGCTCGAGCAGAGCACGCCCATCGAAGCTCGGGCGTAGATTGCCGCGATATCGGTCCGGTGCCCCAGGAAGTGGGCCCGCCCACTCAATCCCAAGGCGGCTGCAAGCTTTTCGAGCTGCGGACGGCGGGGGCCGTCTCCCACCAGCCACCCGCGCAGGGGGCTTCCCGCAGAGGCAATCATCTGTAGAGCGCGCAGAAAGTCTTCTTGCCGCTTCACCGGATGGTTCATGTTGGCGACCAGGACGGCGGCGGGTTGATTTTCGTCCGATATGGGTCCGCTGAGACCTTTCTCGGCTTGAGAGTCAAACAACCGCAAATCGATCCCGTTCCGGATCACGGAAATTGCAGAGGCCGCGATGCCCTCTTGCTCAATCAGCATGTCCCGAATCGCCTGCGCGTTGACCACCACGTGATCTGCCAGCCGGGTCAAAGCCCGCAGCGCAGTGCGCTGCGCCTGACTGTGCCAATGGGCGAGATCCAATCGACTGACCACCACCTTGGCCCATGCCAGTCGGGCGGCGGGAACCGCAAGCATCGTGGCGTAGAAGTCGTGCACGTGAACCAGCTCGATCCGGTTCGCGCGTAACCAACGCGCCAGTCGAGCCACTTGAAAGGCGGTGTTGGGGTGCGCCAATGAACCGTTGAGCGGAAAAACCGCGGGTCGATAACCCAACTGCCCCAAGTCAGTGGAAAGCGGGCCTTGGGGGTCGATCACCGCCACACGAATGTCGTACCCCGCCGGAAGTCCGCGCAGCAGCTGGAGCAACTGCCCTTCCGTCCCTCCCAAGTGAAAGGACTTGGTGAATTCCAAAAGCCGAATCACGCCTGTGTCCACCGGTCGACTCGGCGCGCTAGGCCTTTAGAGCCCGCGAAGGAGCCCAAGGCTCGACCCGAGCGCGCGGCAGCTCGAGGATCGGCACCCGTTCCGCTCGGGCGATCCGGTCCGCGACCGCGGCCAGCCCGAATAGGACGTAAAAGTGCGCCGACAGGATGTATCCCGAAAAGAGATCGCACACGAGGTACCCCGCGACCGCTGCAGCGACTCCCGCCGCCACCGCAGAGATCCGCGGATTTCGAGCGGCTCGAAAGACGCCGCCCGCCACCCCTCCGGTGAAGATCAAGAACAGCACCAGTCCGACAAAACCCAAATCCCCAAGCACGTCGAGAAAGACATTGTGCGCCACGTACGCGTGGGTTGCCTCTGGCGGCGCGTAGAGGGGCCAAGCGTATCGGAAGCCGCCCACTCCAACACCGAGCAACGGTTTATCGCGATTGATTTCAGAGGCCACTTTCCACGCATAAACTCGCCCCAACGCGGAGGGATCCTCACGAAACGTGGTGAGGCTCTCCGTTCGTTGCCAAAAGCTCGAGGGCGCGAAGATCGCCAGTCCGATTGCAAACGCCGCGGCCACCATGAACGCTTTCCAGCGCCGCCGCGCGATGAACATCCACACCGTCAGGCCGGCGCACAAACCCAAGAAACCGCCGCGCGAGTGGCTGAGAATAATCGCGCAGACCGCGAGGACCGCAGAGAGCGCCGTAGCCAGCCGGAGCCAAATCCGATTTTCGCGTCCCGCGGCAAACGAAACAGCGATCGGAACGATCAGCCCAATGTCCATCGCCATGTGGTTGGGATCGGAATAGACGCCAACCCACCGAGCGCGAAACCCCTCCACCAGCGGCGAGCCGCTGAGAAACCAGCGAATCACTCCAATCGACGGAACCGCGGAGAACAGAACCAGCGCGATGCACATCATCCGCAAGCGGCCCGACGTGCTCACCACGTTGACCAAGGTCAGATAAATCGCCACCAGCTTGAGCAGCTCGATGCTGGTGAAGCGCGAGTGCTCGGGATTCACCGACCACTCGGTTGAAGCCAGGGACAAAATGGCCAACCCAATCAGCGCGGCTCCACGCAATCCATCGATGAACAAAGCCTCGCCCTTGGTGAGCCTGCGAACGAGCATTAAGACGGCTGCGACCACTGAAGTCGCGAGCGCCAGCCGAAGTGGGGCCAACGCTTCTATCCACAAGGCCGGCACGACGTACACCACTGCTACGAAGGCGAGCAGCGCACCAAAAGCCAGCGCGTCGCGCTTTTGTCCGTGACCCTTTTGCTCGGCCATGCCCACCTCCTGACAGCTGCCGCAGGACGCTAAGCAGGCGATGTGCCACGACCCTTCACGGTTACCTTCAGTGGTTTCAATGGCTTGAGACCGAGGCTCGCCGATTCCAGGGCCCGTTCTGAAATTGCTACAGGCGCCCCCTACGCAAGCGGAAGCACGACGCTGGCGGCTCTTGCCTCCGGGATTGTCGCATTCCGAAAGGCCTCGCCCCATTCGGCGAGAAAGGTGTCCAGCGTGCGTTGCACACAGCGCTTCAGCTCCGCAACGGAGGACTCCGGAACGACCCTCCCGAGCGTGGACGCTGCGCGCTCACTCGCTGCCGACCTAAGCCGAACCAAGTCCCCGTCCCGCTCGAAGAGACGCTCCAACAGCGCGCCGAGCTGCTCTTTCGGAACGGGTGTAAGGCGCACTTCCCCGAAGAGAATCGCATTGGCAGTCACGGCGCGAAAGACCAGCTCCGGCTCGGGGGCTGTCGAGGTTCCAAAACGGGCGAGCTGCCCCTGCGCCGCTTTCAAATCGGGACCCAGCAGGGCGGCGAAGATCGCGACCTGTTGCTCGGCACGCGCGAGCGAAGCCTCGGCTTCGGAAATCTCTGCAAACGATTGGAAGGGTTCCGCGGGGCCGGCTTCGTCCTTTGCGGTGCGGCCAGGCCGCTTTCGACGAAGCGCCACCAGGAGAGCGCGTTGCTCGGGAAAGACGAGATACTCTCCTCCCACCATCGCGAGCGGCTGTCGCGCAAGACGATCGCCCCGAAACTTCAGCCGAACCCCAAGCGAAAACCCCACCTGAAAGATGTACTTCGGGGCCAGCTCGCCCAACCTTGCTCCAAGGAACTCCAACCCCAGCCGAAGCGTACTTCGAACCATCTGGGTGACGCGGCGAATTGCCTCCGGATCTCCCGGTTCCGCGCCTTCCGCCACCAGCGCGCAATTCACCAAGTACCGAAGCTCCTCATCGAGGGTCTGCATTTCGCTTGGACTGAGCTCCTCGGTGACCCGGGCCCAGGGGTCAATCGTCTCGACCGTGGCCAGTTCCTTCCCAGAACCACTGTCCACGCTCGGCCGGCGCTTGGCCGCGTCAGGATCCACGTAACTGAAGATCGAGATCGCCTGCTCCAGCGGGGGAAATCCGAGCTCTTCTAGCCGGGACATCCTGAAGCGATAGGAAGCCTCCTCCAGCTCACTCGGGAGATCCCAGCGAAGCGCTTCCAACAGCCGCTCCGCGCCAAATGGATCTTCCGAGACAAGATCTCTCAGCAAAGCGCGAATCGCGGATAGCTCGACCCCCTCAACCGAAAATTCGACCACGTATTTTCCGCTCGGCGTCTCGATCGCCTGGCCCTGAATGCGAACGTCCGGATTTTCCTCGAGCGAATGGACCACCGTTGAAGTCCTCAGGATGAATTCCAGCAGCTCGGTATCAAGGCCGTGCACCTTCGCCAAAAACTCCGCTTCATCGTTACCGCGTGCCGCGCGAAGCCAGCAGACCACTTCTCGAAAATTGATCCGGTCTTTTTTCCAGCCCGCGAGATCGATGAACACTCGAAACTGCGCTGGCGAGGCCAGGCGGACCGCATCGGTCGAATTCGCAAGTCCAACCTCAGCGATGTCCCGGTAGAGCGCGTGCGGAGGAACTGCCCGGATCAGCTGCGGCGAGCTTGCCAATGCCTCGAGCCGCTCGCGTGGCGACAGTCGGGCGTATCGCTCCAGCTCCAGCTTGCGAGCCAATTTTCGGTCCGCGCCGTTGCCCCTCGAAGTGGCCACCGGAGGGGCCTAACAGATCCGGTCGAGCAGCGCCTGCCAAACCTCGTCGACTCCGGTTCGCAAGGTCGCGGAAAAGGCAAAGATCCGATCGAGCGGAAGATCGAGCTGCTGCGAAAGCGCCAACAGCTTGGGCTTGACCTTAGCCTTTGAGAGCCGATCCACCTTCGTGGCGACCAGCAAGATTGGCCGGCCCGCCGCCCGGACGTAGCTGAGCATTTGCTCGTCCGCGGGCGTGGCCCCAACTTCGGCATCCACCAATCCGATCACCAGCCGAAGCTGGTCACGCTGGTGCAGATAGGTCGATACCATTTCCTCCCAGTGTTGGTGTTCAGCCTTCGACACTTTCGCAAAACCGTATCCTGGCAAGTCAACCAAGCGCACCTGACGGCGCGAACCGTCCTGATCCAGCTCGATTCGAAAGAAATTCAGGGCGCGGGTTCGCCCCGGGGTTTTGGAGGTGCGCGCCAGTTTTCGCCTCGCGGCGAGTGCATTGATCATCGACGACTTTCCCACGTTCGATCGTCCAACCACCGCCGCTTCCGGCAGGCTGTCCGCCGGATAGCCCCCGGGCGCAACCGCGGTGGTCAGAAAACTGGCGTCAATGATCTTGAGCACCCTTCTTGGCCTTGCCGCCGCTCTGACTCGAGGCGCTTGGGTTTCGACCCTCCCGCTCGCCAGTCCAGTGATCAATCGCCTTTAGCTTCTCGAGAAAGTCGAAGGGGCGAAGCGAGGGCGAGGAGGAATCATGGCAGGTGCGGCAGCTTCTTTCCGACGGATCCTGAAGACCGACCAGCCGGGCCAGCTCTGGATCCTTCATCACGTACCGAGCGACGTAATACTGCCCGCCGCCGTGGCAGGTTTCGCAGGTGACGTTGGCAACATTCTGATCACTATTCGGCGAGTGGCAGGTCTGGCACTTGGCGTCCCGCTGCTGCTGTGCGGAAAGGGGCGCACGAGCGCGCGCGTGCTTGGACTGTTTCCAGATCGCGTATGCCTGAGGATGGCAGCCTTGGCAGCTCTCCGGACCCAGAAAGTCTGCTGCCGAAAGGGCGCTGGGCCCCAGAAGGCCCACCGCCAGCACAATTGGCGCGGCTCGCATGCGTGATCGGTCAGTAACAGACGCAGGCGTAAGCGGGCAAGATCCGGGCAAACTTCCCTACCTTCGAATCTTCGGGTACAGCCACGCCAATGCGGACCATCGGCCTTACCGGCGGCATCGCGAGCGGAAAAAGCACGGTGAGCCAAATGCTCAGCGAAATGGGTGCGCAGGTGATCGATGCCGATGCCCTAGCCAGGGAAGTGGTCGAACCTGGAACACCGGCGCTGAAGGAGATCTCGCGGCGGTTTCCCGGCGTGGTGGATGCGGATGGGCGACTGGATCGCGCCAAGTTGGCGGACCGAATCTTCGGTCAGGAGCAGGAACGGCTCGCGCTCAATGCAATCGTTCACCCGCGGGTGCAGGAAGCGTACTTGAAAAAAGCAGACGCGCTCGCCAAACAAGGGACCCAAGTGATCATTTACGATGCCGCCCTGCTGCTCGAAAACGGATTGGACCGGAAGATGGACGGCGTGATCCTGGTCACCGTACCCCCTGAGATTCAAATCTCGCGCTTAATCGCGCGCAATGGTTTGACCCGCGGCGAGGCCGAAGCGCGCATCGCGTCCCAGATGCCACTCAAGGAAAAAGCGAAGCGCGCTACCTGGCTGGTTGACAACTCTGGCGATCTCGCCGCCACCCGCGCGCGGATCGCGGCGATCTGGGATGAAATCCGGCGGTCTGAATGAGCGCCAATGCTTCCACTGATTCGTCGAGCCGCGATTCGGTCTATCTGATCACCGGATTTCCTGGAGATTTGGCCAAACGCGCGATCGCCAAAGTCGCCGCCCGCGGTGCTCGGGGCTTTGTCCTGGCGTCCGCGGCCGTCTCGAAAGACGCTCAGCGAAGCATCGCGCGAGCGAAAACACAGCTGGAGGTTCTTTCGGGACAGGTCGAGGACATGCACCTCGGACTCTCCGGACCCGAGTACGAGCGAGTCTGCGACCGCATCACCGACATTTTTCACCTCGTGGCACCCTCCTATCTAACGACATCTCGTCGGGCTCAGGACGACGGCACCCGCAACATCCTGGAGCTTGCGAAAGAATGCGTTCAGCTCCAGCGCTTCAATTACTTGTCCAGCTGCTTTGTCTCGGGCGATCGCGTTGGTGTCATCGCCGAGGACGAGCTGGATCGGCGCCAGGGATTTCGGAATTCGATCGAAGAGGCCGCTTTTGCGTCCGAACAGCAGGTGGACCGGGCCTCGGCCGCTCTCCCGATCTCGATCTACCGGCCTTCCAGCTTGGTAGGCGACTCGAAAACTGGAGAGATCGATCGCTTCGAGGGGCCCTATTACCTGGCCCTTCAGTGGGTCTCGTCTCCGATCATGCTCGCGCTCCCTCTGCCCGGCGATGGAACCGCACCGCTCAACGTGGTGCCAGTCGACTTCGTGGCGGAAGCGATCTGGGCGCTCTCCACTGATCCGCGCGCGCTCGGTCGAACCTTTCACCTGGTGGACCCCAACCCGATGAGCACGCGCCGGATCTGCGAATTGATGGCCGAAAAGGCGAATCGACGGATCCCCGGCTTCAGCCTCTCGGCGAAAGCCGCCGAGGTCGTTCTAAGACTTCCAATTCTTGAAAAACTGGCGAGACCGGAGCGAACCGCGCTCAACTACCTCAATCATTTGGCGTTCTACAACTCTCGCAATACGCTCGAGTTACTCGAGGGCACGGGGGTACGCTGCCCGCCATTGACCACCTACCTGGACATCTTGGCAAGTTACTATCAGCTTCGCCAGGAGCGCGAAGGCGTTGTCGAGCCGATTGAAGATGCGTTGGAACCTGAATATGAGCGCAAAGTATAAAGTCGGAGACCGCTTCACTCAGACCCGAGAGTGTGACCGGTATCGGCCGATCTACTACGCAGCGGCGTCCGGAGACTTCAACCCAATCCACATCGACCATGAAGCGGCGGCCGCCGCCGGGTTAGGAGGAGCGATTCTCCACGGGATGTGCACAGTGGCCTGGGCGGTGGAATCGGCGCTCAGTTATTTCGGCGATCCGGCACGGATCAAGAGGGTGAAGGTTCGCTTCTCCCGGCCGGTGATGATCGGCGATGTGATCACTTTCGAAGGAAGAGTGGCTCAGATCTCGGCCGATAGCTTGGTGGCGGAGATCACCGCGAAGAATCAACGTGGGGAAGAAGTGCTCAAGGGAGCAGTGGTCGAGTTTTCCATTCACGAGAATCCCTGAGGAGCTGCTGCGCGTGGACCGCAAATACATTGGAAAGCGCTATGGGCCCTTTCGATACGAGGTGGGGTCTGAAAAGATGAGGGAGTTTGCGTTCGCCGTCGCGGGAGGCGTTCCCGCAGGCGCGTTCGCCGCGCCGCCCGAAGGGCTGAATCCGATCTTTCATGATCCTCCACGAATCGCCTTTCCGACCTTCGCCGTCACCTTCGCGATCCAGCCGTTTGCGGCCGCGGTCACCGATCCAGAGCTCGAGATCAACGTTTTGAGCGTCGTCCATGGCGAGCAGGAGTTTCAATTCTTCGAGCCAATCCGCCCCAACGATTCGATGACGACGATTGGGTGGATCTCCGAGATTTACGAGAAGGCGGGTAAGGACTTTCTGATCGTCACCACCGAATCCAGCAATCAAAACAATCGGCTGGTGGTCCGCGGGGTGTGGACTGCGATCGCGCGGCACTAAACCCGGACGAGGATCTACGCCCGAGAGATCACGTTAAGCTCCAACAACTGCGCAAGAATGCGGGTCGTATCCAGGCGCGACATTCCAGAAAGCGAGAATAGATCCTCGAAGCTCAACCCCCCGTCGATTTGGGAGAGCACGAACCCGGCGCGGTGATCGAGACTGAGCGCGACAATCTGGTCGGCGCGGATCGCGACCCTTGGAACCGCCTCGAGCGGACCAATCCTGGATTCGTACAGAATCTGAAGGGCCTCTTCCCCTCGGTCGCGTAGCATTCTCAGCTGGGGATGATCGCGAGCGATTTTTTCCGCTTTCTCAATCAAGTCCATCGCGGCCTCTGGATCCTCGAGCTGGAGGAACTCCTCGGCGGCGTGGAGCAGGTGGTCGAGCTCTTCCTGGGAGGTGGGGATCCGGGGCTTTTTCTGCTTCGGCGCCTGCCGAGCGACGGGTTCGACCAGCGGTTCGAACGGTTCAATCTCTTCGAATTCCACCGGCTCCACATCGATATCCGGAAGTGGTGGCTCGGTTGCCTCGGGCGCTCGCCACACTGTGTTGTGGTTCCAATTCTCGGTTGCGCCCGCCGCTGGCACCGAGCCGTCGGGTAACTGAAACGGATTGGGCCAAGCACTGATCGAAATCGGCAGCAGGGCCCAAAGTTCTTCCTGAGACCGTATTCCCCCGGGGCCATTCGAGGGCTGCCGCAGCTTTTTAACCACGGGCAAAGTTGGATCCAGCCGGAAGGCTTCCTCGAAAAGCTTTTGGCTCCAGGTCAAATCCCCGCTGAGGCGGAGCCACAGTCCGCTTTCAATCAGCTGCTCGGCTCGGGAGCCGCTCATTCGACTTCAATGCCGGCGCGCTGCTGGAGGCTCTTGAACAGCTGCAGCGTTCGGGCGAGCTGCTCGATCGAGTGGTTGACGGTGGCGACGCGTTTGGCTCCCAGCGCCTTTCGAGCCGTGCCGAGGGTCTTCTCCACCCGCTTCACCGCGTCCATTCCAAACTCGGAATCGGCGAGGACCTGTTTCACTCGCGGAAACAACTCCTCCACTTGGCCCACCAGATCGGAAAGCTCGGATTTCTTGGCGTCGGTGTCTTCGGATTCGCCGGTTTCGGCGATCAAGTCATCCTGCTCGGACATGATGGTTTGCATCTCGTCCTCGGTGAGGCCACCGGACGGAGTGATGATGATCGAGGCTTCCTGTCCGGTCTCCTTGTCCTTGGCCGAGACCGAGACGATTCCTTCCGAGTTGATGTCGAACGCCACCTCCACCTGCACCTGCCCGCGAAGCGCAGGTCGAAGATTGGTCAGGCTAAACTCGCCCAGCAGCTCGTTTTCGTGGGCAACTTCGCTCTCTCCTTGAAGAACCATGATCTTCACGGTGGTCTGCTGATCCTTGGAGGTGGTGAAAACCTCGGTACAGGAGGTCGGCACGGTGGTGTTCTTGCTGATCAACCTGCGTGCATACCCTCCGGCAATCGCTACCCCCAGACTGTGCGGCGTGACGTCCAGCAGCAACACTGGCGCTTGGTCGCTGGTCAGCGCGTGCGCCTGAACCGCGGCGCCGAGCCCCACCACTTCCTCCGGATGGACGCTCTTGCACGGCTCGCGGCGAAAGAACTTCTTCACCTCCCCTGCGATCCGCGGCATCCGGGTCATTCCTCCAACCAGGATCACTTCCTTGAGATCGCTCGGCTTGACCTTGGCTTCCTCGAGCACCTGGGTGGTGATCGAAAGCGTTCGTTCGCACAGATCGGCGGTCAGCTCCTCGAGTTTCTCGCGAGTCAAGGATCGCTGAAGATGAAGGGCCGCCCCTCCTCCGCTTGGGGTGCAGATGAACGGCAGGTTGATCGAAGCGGACTTGGTTTCGGAAAGCTCGATCTTCGCTTTCTCGGCGGCGTCTTTGAGCCGCTGCAGCGCCATCCGATCCTTGCGCAGATCCACCCCGTGCTCTTTGGCGAATCCAAACACCAACCATTCGAGGACGCGATGATCGAAGTCCTCGCCGCCCAGGTAGGAATCGCCCCCGGTGGCAATCACTTCGAACACTCCCTTGCTGATTTCCAGCACCGAGATGTCGAACGTTCCACCGCCGAGATCGAAGATCGCGATTCTTCCGTTGATATTCTTTCCGAAGCCGTAGGCGAGGGCGGCGGCGGTTGGCTCGTTGAGAATTCGCAGCACATCGAGCCCAGCGATCTTCCCCGCGTCCTTGGTCGCCTGACGTTGGCCGTCATTGAAATAAGCGGGGACGGTGACCACCGCCTTGGTCACGCTGTGCCCGAAGAACTCCTCGGCATCGAGCTTCAGCTCTCCCAGCACCTTGGCGGAGATCTCCGGCAGTGAGATGTCCCGCCCGCCCAGCCGAACTCGAATGTCATCGTGCTCACCACAAACCACCGGATAGCTCAGTACTTTGAGCGCTTCGGCGACTTGCTCAGAGGAGAATTTGCGCCCGATCAGTCTCTTGGTGGCGTAGACGGTGCCTTCTGGATTGGTGATCGCCTGGCGCTTGGCTAGGTGTCCCACCAATTGCTTGCCGTTCTTGGAGATCGCCACCACCGAGGGCGTGAGGTTCTGCCCGGTGCGATTGCGGATCACCATCGGTTGGTCGCCTTGAACCGTAGCGACCACGCTGTTGGTGGTGCCCAGGTCGATTCCAATGACCACATCTCGATCAGGCATCGAGGACAATTCCTCTCAGATCAAAACAGCCAGCGCACCTTCTTGAGCCCGTTCTTCACTCTCGGGTTTTCAGGATTGATCTTCGCGGCCTCTTCGAATTGCGCCTTGGCCTGCTTTCGCATTCCGGTATCGGCGAGAAGCTCGCCGAGCAGGCAGCGGTAGTGAACATTTCGTGGCTCCAGCGCCACCGCCCGCTCTGAAAGCTCCCGCGCAAGAGGCAGGTGCTTGCCGAGCGACTTCAACACTCGCGCCGCATTGGCGGCCGCCGACGCATTCTTCCGGTCGAGATCGGCGGCAGCCCGGTAACAGCCGGCCGCCATATCCAGATCGCCGTTTTCCTCGGCGCTCTCTGCCCGCTTGACTTCCTGGGCGCTCCGCTCGGCGGTCTGCTGAGCCCGAGTTTCGTCCAAAAGCTTGTGAAGATCGCGGTCGTCAGGCTCTGCGCGCGAGGCGACTTTCAGGTCATCGAGCGCCTGATCGTAGTCGCCCTCCGAACGATGCTTGCGCGCGCGTTCGACCAATTGGCCAATTCCCGCGTGCTTTGAGAGGTAAGGATGTTTCGAGAGTCGCTTCCGCCGCTCTGCGGCCCGAAGCGGGTCGGCCGGCCCGTACTCCTCGGGTTCGGGCATTGGTTTGGGGACGCGAAACAACTCGGGATGAACGCGCTGGTATTCGCTGCGCTTTTTCGGATCGGTCAGTACCACGTTCGCTTCCGTCAAGCGCTTGAAGATCCGTTCAATCCGCGGGCCGAAGCTACCGAGCTTTTTTTGGTAGAAGCGGTCCGGGTGGTACTTGAGAGAAGCCTCATAGTAGGACTGCTTCACTTCCGCGGGCGAGGCGCCTGGAGGTAGTCCCAGCACCTCAAAGTGATTCATCCGGCCAAGCTCCTCTTCCAGCCGGAGAATCTCTCTTTTTTTTTCGGGATCGAGCTCAACGTGTTCGACGTCCGCCTGGTCCACCCGGGCCATGAGTCCGATATTATACTCGGAGTGCCCTCTCCAGAATGTGCAACCCCTCATCCAACTCCTCGTAAGTCACGATAAATGGGGGGGCGAAGCGGATTGTCTTTTCTCCCGCGAGATTGACCAGCATTCCCTCCTCGCGGCAGCGGTTGACCACACCCGCTGCATTGTCAGTCACTTCCACACCTATCAGCAGACCCTTCCCTCGAACGTCGAAAATTTTGTCCGGAAGTCTCGACTGTAGCTGTCGAGCGCCCTTGAAGAAGTATTCGCCCTTTTTTCGAACGGCATCGAGCATCGTCCGATCGAAAATCAGCGAAACCGCGACGTTCGCCGCGGAGGCAGCGAGGAGATTGCCCCCGAAGGTCGAGCCGTGCGAGCCCGAAGGCAGGCTCTTCGCCAGCTCTTCACGGCAGAGCATGGCCGCGATCGGGATTCCGTTGCCCAGCGCCTTCGCCATCGAGATCGCATCGGGCAGGATACCTTCATGCTGGTAGGCAAACATCGCTCCCGTGCGCCCCATCCCGGTCTGGATCTCATCGACCAGCAGCACCAGGCCCACCTCGTCGCAGAGTTGCCGTAGCTGTCGCAAAAATCCCGGAGGAGCCACCCTTACCCCACCCTCTCCCTGGATCGGCTCAACCAGAATGGCTGCAGTCTTGGGGCCGATCGACTTCTGGACCGCGTCGAAGTCGCCGTATGCGATGTGGACAAAGCCGGTCGGAAGTGGCTCGAAGCCCTTTTGGTATTTCGCTTGGCCGGTGGCGGCGACGGTCGCCAGAGTGCGGCCATGAAACGACTGGTCGAAGCAGATCATCTCGTAGCGTTCGGGATGGCCGCGGTCCTTCTGAACCCGGCGCACCAATTTGATCAGCGCTTCATTGGCCTCCGCGCCGGAGTTGCAGAAGAAAGCTCGTTGCAAACCCGAGGCGGCGACCAGCTTTTCGGCCAGCTCGATCTGCGGCAAGTTGTAGAAGACGTTGGAGGTGTGCCACAGCTTGTCCGCTTGTTCTTTGAGGGCCGCCACCACCTTGGGATGGCAGTGACCCAAGGCGCAGGTGGCAATCCCTCCCAGCAGATCGAGGTAGCTCTTTCCGTCGGCGTCCCACACGCGCGTGCCCTGCCCTCGTTCCAGGACCACCGGTTGCTGTCGATAATTTTGCAGCAAAGTGGCGCGCGCTCGTTCCATTGCCAGTTGACTCCTGCTTGGGTTTTCCAACCAGTCACTCCTTCTCGCCAAACCAGCTAGAGAATATAGCGCGACAAGTCCTCGTCCTCGATGATTTCCGATAACTTGGTGCGAACGTCCGGCGCGTCGATTCGCACCGTCTTTGCACCTTCTTCCGAGGCCGAGAAAGAGATTTCGTCCAATAGCCGTTCCAAAACGGTGTGCAGCCGGCGGGCGCCGATGTTCTGGCTGCGCTCATTCACCCACTGGGCAATTCGAGCAATTTCGCCGAGCGATTCGTCCGTGAACTGAAGCGTCACTCCTTCGGTGGCGAGCAGCGCGATGTATTGCCGAATCAGCGAGTTCTTGGGCTCCTTGAGAATTCGAACCAGATCTTCGCCGGTCAACGAGTCCAGTTCCACCCGGATCGGAAACCGCCCCTGAAGCTCGGGGATCAGATCCGAGGGCTTGGAGACGTGAAAGGCCCCGGCCGCGATGAACAGCATGTGATCGGTTTTCACCGGACCATACTTGGTGGTGACGGTGGAGCCTTCGACGATCGGAAGGATGTCGCGCTGCACCCCTTCGCGGGAGACGTCCGGCCCGCCGTGGGCGCCCTCGCGGTTGGCGATCTTGTCGATTTCGTCGATGAAGATGATCCCGCTCGTCTCAGCTCGGCTGACGGCTTCCCGGCTGACCCGATCCATGTCGACCAGCTTCGCAGCCTCCTCCTGCTCGAGGATCTTCATCGCCTCCGGCACCTTCGCCTTGCGCTTCTTGGTGCGGTTGAACCCAGGCATGTTCTTGAACAGCTCCTGGATGTTGACGCCGATCTCCTCCATTCCCTGGCCGCTGAAATTGCGGAGGAAGGTGACGCCGGTCTCGCTCACCTCGATGTCCACGTATTGGTCATCCAGGGTGCCGGCGCGAAGTTGGGCGCGGAGCTTTTCCCGATCGCTTTGCGACAGATTCGGCGGAGGCGGCGGTGGGGTAAAGCCGAACGGACTGGGCCGCACGTTGCCGGGAGAGCTGTTGCCCGAGAGAATCTCCACCAGTCGATTTTCCGCCAACTCCGCGGCGCGGTCGCGGACCTTCTCCGTCTCCTCCTCCCGCACCAGCGAGATCGCCGCCTCGATCAAGTCGCGGACCATCGATTCCACGTCCCGGCCGACGTAGCCGACTTCGGTGAACTTGGAGGCCTCCACCTTGACGAACGGGGCCTGAGCGAGCTTGGCCAACCTCCTGGCGATTTCGGTTTTCCCCACCCCGGTGGGTCCAATCATGATGATGTTCTTCGGATAGATTTCCTCTCTCAGCTCGTCGCCCACCTGCTGTCGACGCCAGCGATTTCGCAGCGCGATCGCCACCGCTCGTTTCGCGGCGGTTTGCCCGATGATGTAGCGATCCAGCTCGCCAACGATCTCGCGCGGGGTGAGATTGGAAGACTTTCTCAAAGTTCCTCGAATGACAAATTGGTGTTGGTGTAGATGCAGATCTCGGCGGCGATTTTCATTGCGGTGGTCGCGATTTCCTTCGCCGAGAGAGAAGTGTTGGTCAGAAGCGCCAGCGCCGCCGCCAGCGCGTAGGGTCCACCGGAGCCCACCGCGCCGATCCCCTGGTCCGGCTCTACCACGTCTCCCGCGCCGGACAGGACAAAAGTCTTTTCCCGATCCGCGACCAGCAGCAGCGCTTCGAGCCGGCGCAGATAGCGGTCGGTCCGCCAATCTTTCCCCAGCTCAACGCAAGCGCGCGCCAGATTTCGCTGATGTTCCTTGAGCTTGGCCTCAAAGCGCTCGAACAAGGTGAAAGCGTCGGCGGTTCCCCCCGCAAAACCGGCGATCACGCTGCCATCCCCCAACCGCCGTACTTTCTTGGCGGTCGATTTCATCACGGTCTTGTCGAGGGTGACCTGCCCATCTCCGACGATGACCGTCTTGCCGTCTCGCCGGATGCACAGAATGGTCGTGCCATGCAACATTTGAATGGTTTAACTGGATGGCTTTCGCGCAGCAAGAGCGTGAGGGTGCGCCTGATCGTAGGTGCGCTGCAACTGCTCCCAACTGACGTGGGTGTACCGCTGGGTGGTGGAGAGACTGGCGTGGCCCAACAGCTCCTGGATGCTGCGGACATCCGCCCCCGCCCCCAGAAGGTGGGTGGCGAACGAATGTCTGAGCGCGTGAGGGCTAACCTTGCGCACCAATCCGCATCGGCGGACATATCGATCCAGGTGCCGGGCCACACTCCGCCGGGTCAGCCGACCGCCGCGATGATTCAAAAACAGGGGGCCAGCAGGGTCCGGCCGAGCTGCTTTTTTGAGCAGCTCCGGTCGTCGGGTCAGGTACGCATCGATCGCGGCGATCGCTCGCGGGTGAATTGGGCACAGCCGCTGCTTGTTGCCCTTTCCCAGCACGCGCAGCGTCCTCCCATCTCGATCCACGTCTTCGATCGATAGATTGCACAGCTCGCTCACCCGAAGCCCTCCACCATAGAGAACCTCGAGAATCGCGCGGTCTCGAAGCTCGAGGGCCGTCTTCCTCGAAGGCTCCTCCACCAGCGCGAACATTTCATCGACCGGCAGAAACCGCGGAAGAGGCCGCGGTAGTTTCGGACCCTTGACCAGCTTCGCCGGGCTCGAATCGAGTTTCTTCTGCCGAACCAGATAGCGATAGAAGGACTTGATACTCGCGAGCTTGCGAGCGCGAGTGGAGGCTTGTCGATCCACCGCAAGCACGCCGAGGAAGCCTCGAATCGCGGCATGGGTGGCACTCGGTAAGGTCATGTTCCGCGTCGCCAGATACCGCCTGAACTCCTCCAGGTCTTTGATGTACGCGGCGATGGTGTGCGCTGACGCACCGCGCGCTCTCTCGAGGTGGAGCTTGAACGCCGCTACCAATGGCTCGGACACGCCAATCACATCCTATGGGAATGCGCCGAACGCAAGAAACTAGGGAACCTGGTCGGCCAAAAACACGCCAGCGTTCTTTCTTTCGCCCACCATGTAGATGACCTTGGAGCCATCGGTCGCGGCGAAGTACGTGGGGAGCTGGATCTGTCGGGCCAATGTCCTTCGCTCCATCGTCTTTAGATTGTACACGGCGACGTCGAAGGCCTCGAGGTCGACCCGGGCATAGGTAACCAGCAGTCGCTGCTCGTCATCGCTCGACTTGAAAGTGTAGATGCCCTCCAGAATTTTTTTTGCCTCGGCCTTCGGGTTGGCGAGATCGAGTTGATACAGGTCGCAAGCCCGTCCCTCGCGAATGCAATTGCTTCGAAAGAAGAGGAAGCGATTCTTTGGGGAAAAGCCATACCCGAATACCCCCTGGTGCGCTTTGAACGCGCTCTCCTCGCCGGCGAGGTAAAGCATCAGGTCGACTGAGTAGACGGGCTTGGTGAACCGGGAAAGAAACGCGAGATACTTGCCGTCGGCTCCCCAGCTGAAATTGGGCACCCGATTGCCCAAGCGGCGCGTTTTGCCGTCCGGCAGCGCGGTCATTGCGAGAATTCCGGCGCGCGCCGCGTCGGTATACGAGTCGAGATACGCGACCGCGCTCGAGTCGGGGGCAAATGAGAAGTCGACCACCTTGGCTCCGATTTTGCGCCCGGCGCCGCCATTCACCGCGCCGATGTAGAGATCCCCCGCGTTCTCCTGATTCATGTCTTGTACCCAGCCCAGCCAGCGTCCATCGGGGGAGAAGGCAAAAAAGCCACTGCGGCGCGCGAGTCGCTTGGGGGGAAGCTTCTCCGGACCGACGTTCGCTAGAAAAAGATCATAGCCTCCTTGGCCTGGGCCGGATCTTTGGGCGAAGGCGACAAAGTGCGAGTCTGGGGCGACCAGGTAGTCGCCGACCGGGCCTCCGACTTGCCAAACCCGATCACTTCCAAGCTCGGCGAGAAGAAGCGCGGCGCCAGCAGCCAGTTTGCGCCGATACACGAGCCATCTGCTGTTGGGCGAAAACTGCGCGTTCGCCACTTCTCCTGCGAGCGAGCGAAACGGTCCGCTCGCCAACCGCCCAACCCTCAGAACGCCGTTGTCCACCAAGGCCACCCAATTCGAATCCGGGCTGACCACGAAGTAACTGACCGCGTTTCCCAGCTCGATTGGCCGCTGATGACTGCCCAGTTCGGCCGCGTGGAGCGCTCCCGTTTGCTGCGAGGCATTGTAGCCGATCAGGAACAGCACCCAGCGTGAGTCCGGGCTAAACAGATATCCGCCTGGAACGTTGGTCACCCCATCCCCCAGCTTGCGCGCTTGTTTTTGCTCGAGCGACGAAGCGTAGAGAGCGCCGAGCACCATCAGCGGAGGCACGCCGGTCAGCCGTGGCTTCTGAGGCTCCAACAAGTAAGTCGCATATTTTTGGTCCGGGGTAAGTCGCAGATCGGCCGCCGCCCCACTCGACAACGGACTGCCAGCGGGCTCGAGCGATGGCCCTCGCGCCGCCTCGCCTTTTCGGCAGCCGCTCACAACCGATGTCGCGAGGATCACCAGTAAACCGATTCTGGTGTGGATCAAGCGCTTCTCCGCTCGCGCGCAGTCTCCGAGAGATCCGCCAGCCATGCGGCGAACTCCTCGCGCGCTCTTCGGGCATACCACCCGCGCTTCTCGGCTTTCTTGACCCGGCCCGGTAGCGGGGGAAACAAACCAAAGGTGACGTTGGTCGGCTGATAGTCGTAACCCGCGGGATGGGCTTCGCCGGTGATGTGCCGATAGAGCGCGCCCAAGGCGGTGGTGGGCGGCGGCGGGCGAAACTCGGCGCGCCGGATCCGCGCATTGACCGCCAGAGCGACGAGATATCCGCAGGCGGCGGATTCGACGTATCCCTCGACTCCAGTGATCTGCCCGGCAAAGAACAGCCGCGGCTCGCCGCGCAGCGAGAGATCCTTCGCGAGCAGGCTTGGAGCATCAATGAAGGTGTTGCGATGGATTTGGCCCATCCTGAGAAACTCGGCATCGGCCAGGCCCGGAATTTGGCGGAAGATGCGCTTTTGCTCGGGCCAGGTCAGGCGCGTCTGAAAACCAACCATGTTGTAGGCAGTACCGGCCTGGTCCTCCATCCGTAGCTGCACCACCGCGTGCGGCGTTTGTCCGGTTTGCGGGTCGCGCAGACCGACCGGCTTCATCGGTCCGAACGCCAGCACCTGATCGCCGCGCTCGGCCATCACTTCGATCGGAAGACAACCTTCGAAGTACCTCGGTTCCTCGAATGGATGGGGGGAAACCTTTTCCGCGGAGCGCAAGGACGCGACAAACTGTTGATACTGGTCGCGGGTCATCGGAAGGTTCAGGTAATCGTCGCCGCCGCCTTTGCCGTATCGGCTCTGCCGAAAAGCCAATGAGAGGTCGATCGAGTCCGCGGAGACGATCGGGGCGATCGAGTCGTAAAAATAGAGTTTCTGCCCGACCCGTGTTTCGAGCTCCGCGGTCAGCGCCGGAGACGTGAGCGGCCCGGTGGCGATCACCACCACACCCTCCGGGACCTCGCGGGCCTCCTGGTGCTCCATCGCTAGATCCGGCGACGAGGTCAGCGCAAGCGTCACTGCCTGGGAGAATTTTTCCCGGTCCACCGCCAGCGCGTCGCCGGCGGGGACCCGGCTTTGGTCGGCGCATTTCAAGATCAGGGAGCCGAGATCGCGCAGCTCGAAATGAAGCAAACCGATCGCGTTCTCCGGGTTGTCGGAGCGGAACGAATTGGAGCAGACCAGCTCAGCCAACCCGTCGCTTCGGTGGGCCGGCGAACGCTGGTGCGGTTTCATTTCGCGCAGGCGAACCGGCACCCCCATCCGGGAGAGCTGAAAGGCGCACTCGGAGCCTGCCAACCCTGCTCCGACCACGGTGACGGACTCGCAAGCCATACGCCTTTCCAGAGCCAGTTCTGTCCTGCACTCTACACAAACAGTTCAACGTTGCGTTGGATCAGCCGCACCTCTGTTCGGCCGCACCTCGGTTGACCATTTTTGCCTTGCTTGCACGCAGCAAAAAGCAAGTTCCAACGCTAGGATCGGGTTCCTAGGTTTCTAACCAATCACGCATCAGCGCAATACCGCAAAGAGGTGCCGAATTGAAGACATCGCGAGCCAGGGAGTTCCGGAACATCCGTCAAAAGCTCCTACAGCGTAGGAAGGCAATCCTGGATACCAACCGGTCCACACGCAAAGAATTCAAAGCGCTTTCGACTCAGGACCGGGAATCCGAATACGAAGAGCGCGCTCAAGTGGCCCAAGCCGACTACACCCTCTACAAGCTCCTCGAGGCCCAGCAAGAGGAGCTCAGAATGATTGATGCGGCGCTGCGCCGAATCGACGAAGGGGCGTACGGCGTGTGCGTCGACTGCGGTGGAAAGATTTCGATCGAACGACTGAGGGCCCTCCCCTACACCCTGTTGTGTGAGGAGGACGCGCGGCACCGGGAGGCGGAAAAGAGTCCCGCCGGGGCGAGCCCACCGTCCCTTTAGTCCGCGTCTTTCTGGATCACCACGAACCGGTAGTTTTCCAGCTCGTTGCGGCCCGCGGTGTAGAGCACGGTCAACAGGAGATCGTACGGAATCTTGCGATCGCCGATCACCGACATCTCGTGGCTGAACGGGGCAGTCGGATTGCGGTCGGCGATGTACTTGAGCTTGTCCACTTCTTTCTTGAGCGCCCGATCCAGCGGCAGGACGACCCGGCCCCGCAGTTGCCCGCGAGGAATCGCGCCGCCGATCAACTCCACCACCGCCCTGTCTCCGACCAGGATGTTCTTCGGCGTGATCGTCACCGCCACCGTATCCTTGGGCGTCGTCCGGGTGGTGGACAGCGGAGGCCGAACGTCCTCGGAGGCCGTCACCGCGACCGAAGAGGCGGAGTAGGACTTCAAGAGAAACACCAGGATGATGGTCATCATGTCCATCATCGCAACGATGTTCAGCTCGCGGATCTCTCCCTCGGCTTGGCGCTCTTTGCGCTTTTTGCGAGCCATTCCGGCCCGGAACATCATCCGAAAGCGGTCATCGTCGGTGCTCGCGATCTGACTTGGGGGCCGCATCGGGTTAGAGCGCCGCGAGGGTGACGTCCGGGAAGAGAATCCTTCGTTCTTGACCGGGAAGCTCCCGGAGGGCATCCATCGTCTGAATCAAAATCTCGTACGGGATGTCGGATTCCGCCCCGATGATGACTTTGGTCTCCTCCGGAAATGCCTTCTTGATCTCCACCATCTTGCTGGTCAGGGCGACGAAGTCATAGGAGCCGCCCTGCTTGGGGATGGTCGGTTCTCCGGACGTATTGGGCGTCGGCTGCTGCCCCTCTCCCTCTTGGCCCAGCACCGCTCCAGTTCCTGCGACAAAAAAACCCTTCTTCGATACCAACACGGTGAGCAAAAGCTTCGGGGCGTCTGGTGTCTCCGGAGCCACCGCCGCGCTCGGTCCGCCATAGTTGGGAGCGCTGACGTTGAGGATTCCAAATGCGGCCAATCCGGTCATCGACAAGAGCATGAAGATGATCAGATTCATCAAAATATCGAGATAGGGAACGATGTTCAGCTCGTTGCCCTCGGCTTCTTCCTTAGGCCGCAGCTTGCGTCGCGAGTAGTAGAAGCCCATCAGAACTTCTTTTCGAATTCCCCGGTGGTCACTTCCCCGGCATTGCGCCGGGCGAGCAAATTCTCGAGCTTGAGCGCGTTCAGCTCGACCACTTCCACCATCCGCTTGGAGTAGGCGGTGAGGAACAGGTGAAAGACGATGCAGGTCACCGCGATCGACAGACCGAAGGCGGTGTTGTTCATCGCCTCGGAGATGCCCGACGAGAGCAGCGCTTGCTTTTGGTCCGCCGGAACGTTCCCAAGGGATCGAAAGGTGCCGATCAGACCGCTGATCGTGCCGATCAGCCCGACCAGGGTGGCGATGTTCGCGAGCGACCAGAGCCAGGGGATGCGGGTCTGCACCGACGGCACGTTCTCGACGATCGCCTCTTCCACCGCCTTGGCGACCTCGATTTCACCGCGGGTGGCGCGGGTCAGACCGGCGCGGATCACCTTTGCCAGCGGCGCATTCGGAGCCGCGCCGCACAGCTTCACCGCACGATCCAGGTTGTTGGTGAGCACCAACTTGGTCACCTGTTCCATGAATGGCGGCGCATTGAGGTTGTAGCGGAACATCAGGGTGATGGTGCGCTCGACGATCACCGCCACCGCGCAGGCGAGCCAAAAGACGTTCACGTACATGAACGGCCCGCCGGTCTGGAAGAAACTCTTCACCGTATCCACCATCGCTGAATTGGCATGGGGACCGGCGGTGGTCACAAGCTTCAAAAAGTCATTCGCCAGGGGGCTGATCAACGTGGAAGTCCTTTCAGCGGCTCGACGGCCATTGGAAGATCGAAAGCCTGGAAGGGAACGCCAAGATTATGGAGAGTCGGCCAATCTCGTGTCAACGAACGAGCGGACCGGTTTCGCCGAAATCGTGTGGGTTCTTAGGCGACTGAGGAGGTAGCCGGAGCGGGCGCCGCGTCCAATGAGCGGCGATAGGAGCAGTCCTTGTTCGGACAAGCGATGTACGGACCTTCCTTCTTCGAATACTTCTGAAGCAGGTAGGGAGACCCACATGACGGACAGACTTCGGGCAGAGGCCGGTCCCAGGAAGCGAACTTGCAATCCGGGTAGCGTTGGCAGCCGAAGAAGACGCGGCCTCGCTTGGTTCGCCTCTCGGTCAGATAGCCTTCCTTGCACTGAGGACACGACACGCCGATCGAAATGGCTTTGGAGGTTTTGCACTCCGGATAACCGGAGCAGGCCAGAAACCTGCCGAAGCGGCCCCGCTTGACCACCATCGGCCGACCGCACTTTTCACACTTCTCGTCGGTGACCTCTTCCTCCACCACCACGATCTTCCCGTCGACCTCCTTGAAGTCCTTGGTGTTCTTGCACTCCGGGTAGCCGGAGCAGGCGAGAAAGCGGCCCATCTTGCCCCACTTGATCACCATCGGGTTGCCGCACTTTTCGCAGACCACGTCGGTCTGAATCTCCTCGCGCTTGACGTCGCGCATTTCGACTTTCGCCTTGGCGAGGTCCTTTTTGAACGGCCCGTAGAAATCGTGGAGCACTTTCTTCCAATTCATCTCGCCGTCCGAGATGAGATCGAGCTTCTCCTCCAGACCTGCGGTGAAGGCGACATCCATCTCGGTGGGGAAATGCTTCACCAGCTCTTCGTTGGTGATTCGACCCAACTCGGTCGGGTGCAAGCGGCCTTCGATCTTCTCGACGTACTTCTTCTCCTGAATGGTGGAGAGAATGCTCGCGTAGGTGGAGGGCCTGCCGATTCCCTTCTCCTCCAGCTCCTTCACCAGCGACGCTTCCGAAAAGCGGGGAGGAGGCTGGGTGAAGTGTTGTTCGTGAAGAAGCTGCAGCAGCTTGAGCACTTCTCCTTCGGCCAAAGGCGGCAGCGCCCCGCCCTCGTCCTCTGCGACGGCGTCGAGCCCGGCGGTCTTTTCCCGCTCGGCTTCTTCCTCGGGGGTCAACCCGGCCCCATACACTGCCAGGTACCCCGCAAATTTCAGCACCGAGCCGTTGGCCCGGAACAACGCCCGGCCCGCCTCAATCTCAGCGATGGTTTGGTCATAGATCGCGGGCTTCATCTGGCAAGCGATGAATCGGTTCCAGATCAACTCGTAGAGCCGGAACATGTCCGGCTCGAGAAACTCTTTGACCCTCTCGGGCGGATACTCCTGAGAGGTGGGCCGGATCGCCTCGTGCGCGTCCTGCGCCGCCTTCTTTGACTTGAACTCCACCGGCTGCTCCGGGAGAAACTCCTCGCCGTACTTGGCGCGGATCGTCTCCCGCACCTGCGCCACCGCCTCGGCGGACAGTCGGGTCGAGTCGGTGCGCATGTAGGTGATCAGCGCGGTCTGCCCTTCGTCGCCCAACTCGACGCCTTCGTAAAGCCGCTGGGCCAAGGTCATCGTCTTCTTCGGCGAGAAGTAGAGGCGATTGGCGGCTTCTTGCTGAAGCTTCGAGGTGATGAAGGGCGCAGGCGCGTTCCTTCGCCGCTCACGCCGATCGACCTTGGAGACGGTGAAAACGGCTTCTTTCAGCTCATCCACCAGCGACTTGGCCGTCGTTCCATCGCCGATCTCCACCTTTTCGCCGTCCAGCTTGAAAAGCTTGGCTTTGAATGGCGGCGGCTCCCCGGCTTCGAGCAGCGCTTCAATCGTCCAATACTCGCGCGGGACGAACGCTTTGATTTCGTCCTCGCGCTCGACCACCAGGCGCACCGCGACGGATTGGACACGTCCCGCCGACAAGCCGCGCCTCACTTTGTCCCAGAGCAAGGGAGAAATCTGGTAGCCCACCAGACGATCCAGAATCCGGCGCGCTTGCTGCGAGTCGTAATTGTCCTTGTTCAGCTCGGTGGGCTCTGCGATCGCCTTCTGGATGGCGTTCTTGGTGATCTCATTGAAGAGCACCCTTCGCGCTTTGCGATGACCGATCTCCTCGCTGATGTGCCAGGCGATCGCTTCGCCCTCCCGATCAGGGTCGGTCGCGAGAAAAACTTGATCCGCTTCTTTGGCGTAGCGCTTGAGCTCGGCGAGGACTTTCTCCTTGCCCTTGATCACGTGGTACTCGGGCTTGAAGTCCTTCTCCAGATCGACGCCCATCTTGCTCTTCGGCAGATCCTTGACGTGGCCGACGGAGGCCTTCACCGTGTAGCTGGATCCCAGGTACTTCTTGATCGTCTTCGCCTTGGCCGGGGACTCCACCACCACCAGGTAGTGTGGCTTGCGAGTCTTGCCGCGTTTAGCGGGCGGGGCGACGATCTCCACCAGGGCCTTGGCACGCGTCGGCGAAACCGGCTTTCCGACTCCGGCCCGTGCAGCGGTCGCTTTTCTTGTCCTCGGCATTCCTGCTCCTCGTCAAACCTTCTCGTACAGCTTTCCTGGATGTTGAATGATTAGCCCGATCAACTCCAGTTCGCACAAACCGCTAATCAAATCCGCTGAACGCATTTGGCAAGTTTCTCCCACCTCATCGAGCGATCGGGGGGAGCGATCAAGCGCTTCGTAGGCAAGGCGCGCATTGGCGGAAAGCTGACTGAAGTCAATGGCTTTGCCGGGAACAGCAGGCGGATTGAGCACCGGATCGATTCGCAAGGTATCGAAGATGTCCTTCGGTTGCATGAACAGCCGGGCGTGCCCTTTCCGGATCAGGTCGTTACAACCATAGGCGCCTGGGTTGTTTAACTCGCCGGGGATCGCGAAAAGGGGCCTGCCCTGCTTGATCGCGGCCTTCGCGGTGTGCAGCGCTCCCGATTTCGAATCGGCGCGAAGGATCAGCACTGCATCCGCCGCGCCGGAAATCAACCGGTTTCTTCGCGGGAAGCTGGCGGCGTTGGCCCGCACTCCGATCGGCAACTCGCTGTAGAACATGCCGGCCCCGCGAAGAAATGTTGGCAACAGCTTCGCCTGGGCGGGATCCAGCTCATCGAGCGCGGAGCCGACGAACGCCCAGGTCTCTCCTCCCACCGCGAGCGCGCCCTCGTGACAGCACTGATCCACGCCCTGCGCTGCACCGGAGACGATCCCCACCCCGCCCAGAGCGAGGTCTTGCGCGAACGTCGTCGCGCGCAGACCAAACTCCGGAGCCGGGTGGCGGCTGCCCACCATCGCAACCCGGCGGCGCGGCGGGCCCGGAGTCCCTCGGAAAAAGAGCAGCGGCGGCGCGTCCTCGAGTCCGACCAGGTTGGTGGGAAACGGCGGATCCCCCTGGAAAGCGATGCCGATTTCCTTTCGCGCAGCCCGGCGCGTCACCCGCTGCGCCAGGTCGGCGAGGTCCGTGATTCGCTCCAGCAACCCCCGCACCGGAACGGTCAATTTCACCGCCGGAGCCCACTCGCGCACCGGCACGGAAAGCGCCGCGCGAATGTCACCGCCGAGGGTTGCCCGAATTGCATCCAGAGTCTTTGGTCCGATTCCAGGAATCGCCCACAGCCCCAAGATCGCCAATCGTTCGGCGCTGTTGGGGTCCTTCCATTGCGCCTGCGCCATCCCGACCCACCTCCTCCACGCCCTTGCCGAGCAATCACAATACCAAAGGGCGCGCTCGTATAATGGAGCGCCCGGGATCGTCAACCATCAGCGGGACGCCGAAGCTCGAGGCGCCGGGCGCATCTCCACTCGGTCGCCGTAAACCACTTCGCGCAGCGATCGCGTCAACAGGCACACGCTTGCCTTGTCGTGGACGTCGACCACGATACAGTTGGCGGTGTCCTCGATTGGAAGACCCGGATCCACCGCCCTGGACGGGTAGAGGAAAGCCTGCACGTTGACCGCGGGATCGTGTTTGCGCACGACGATGAAGGTGTTTCCAGGATGGACTCCGTGCGAGCTTCCCTGGTCGATCAGCACCAGTTGATGTTCGCCGAGGATGGTGAGGTACGGCACGAGCGCGCCGATCACAAATCCCCTCAGCGCGCGGTCATTGGGGCGCGGCTCAATCGATGCGACCAGCTTCTCGCCCGCCGGACCGACCCGATCTCCGCGGTGTATCTCATCGAGACTGTCCACCTCGATCTGAGCGGTCGCTACATCGCCCGACTTTCTGATCACCCGCACCGAGCCCATCACCTGGGTGAGAAAACCGTACCGACGATCGGTGACCGGATGGGTCACCTCGCCATTCGGCCGAAAAATCAGGTATCGATCTCCGACTTTGACCGCGTTGTTGTTCCGGAAGTGGATGTAAACCATCTCCGGATAGCTGAGCATCAGCGCTTCGGAAGGCGAAGCGTCGATCGTTCCTGCCTCCTCCAGCTCACTGGCAGTCACAAATCCCTGCCGGGAGACGGGCACGGCCGTCGACGGCCGGTAGGTGAGTCTGCCGGTCACCTGTACTTCGGTGCGGTCTTCCAGGTCGATCGCATCGGGAGAACGAGGTCCGCTGCTAATCGCCGTGTCGACGCGGATCGGCACTTCCTCTCCACCTTGAAAGAATCGCACCTGATTGCCAGGGTAGATCCAATGTGGATTGGCGATCTGGGGGTTGTAGGACCAGACCTTGGGCCAATACCACGGAGTTCCGAGGTACGTCTGGGACAAATCCCAGAGCGTGTCTCCCCTAATTACGGTGTGCACTTGCCCCGGCACGCTCGAGCCCGAATCCTCGGAAGTCGTGTCCATCCCCTGATCCGTGCCCTGATCTTCCTGCTCGGAATTCTCGTCGGCCAGATCATCGACCTGACGCTTGGGAGGTTGTGAGGCGGCCGCCAAAAACAAGGCCAGCGGAACGGGCCACATCTTCATCACCAACGTATGCATGGCCATCCTTTCATCAGCTAACGAGTCAATGAGCCGAGGCGCTGCTCAGCTTGGGCAGCCGCGGCGGTGCCCGGAAAGCGCGTTACCACTTGGGTGTAGACCTTGCGCGCGTCGGAGACCTTATTCAGGCGCATCCGGCACTCGGCCAGTTTGAGCATCGAATCCTGGACCACGTTCCCTGCCGGGTAACTCGACAGCACCTGCTCGAAGCTGGCCGCCGCGGCCTCGTAGTCTCCGAGGCCCATCAGCCCAATCCCGCTGAAGTACAACGCGTCGTCGGCCTTCGGGTGTTTTGGATATTCGGACGCGAATCGCTGCAGCCGACTGACCCCGCCCGAGACATTGCCGGTCTTCAGCGCGGTCAATCCGGCGTCGAACTCCAGCTCGGATGTGGAACTCGAGGAAGCGCGGCGGGACGAGGCGATCCGAGCTTCGCGCGGCTCCGGGGCGGCGGCGATCAGCTCGTCGACCGCATCCTTCGAAGGCTCGACGACCGGAACGCTCACCTCGATCCGCGGAGCCGGTTCGATCCGGGGCTTGAGCTTTACCACCGTCAGGCTGGGGAGATCGCCATTCGGAGTTGAACTAGCAGCACCCCTCGCGATCAGGGCATTGCCCTCGTCCAGCCGGTCCAGGCGTCGCGAGAGCTCGGCGTTGCGATCGTTAAGCGCCTGCACTTCCGCTTTGAGGTTGGACACCTCGGCCCGCAGCGCCGGATCCGAGGCACACGCCGCGGCGGCAAGCAGAGGCGCGATCGGAAAAAGGCGTCGAATGGTTCACAGCTCCGTCGGAAACTGCGTCGGAAATCAGCGCGATGATATGGGGGTCAAAATTGACAGACAATGTAAGACACGTGCCTGCCGGTGATTCCGCGATCGCGTCGGTGAGAAAAGAAATTGTTTTTATCACACGAAGTGCAGTGTGAGAGTACGTCGATGTGATCCATCGGTACGCCTGCCTCCCACAATGTGCGGTGAATGGCGAGGATCAGATCCAGGCGCGGTTCGGTTGGATCTCCTTGGACCACCGCTTCCCCGAACGAATTCGAAAACCGCTCCGCCAACGAGGGCGACACTTGATAACAGCAGGCTCGGATCGACGGTCCGATCACCGCGATCATCTCCTTGGGCCGAGAGCCGCGGCGTCCCAGCGCTTCGACCGCACGCTGCGTCACTTTCAGCTCGGTTCCTCGCCAGCCAGAGTGTACGGCCGCTACCCGTTTGGCCGCGGGATCCGCCAACAGGATCGGAACGCAATCTGCTGTTTTTACTGCGACGGCGAGACGACCGCGCTCGGTCCAGAGGGCATCGGCCTCCGGATGTTCGATCGAGTCGGACTCCCGGGCGCCAAACTCCAGCACCCGATCTCCGTGTACCTGCGACACTGTCCGCAACTGTTCTTTTTTCAAGCTTGCCATTTGGAAGAATCGTTCAAAGTTTTCCTCCACACGCTGTTTCAGATCGCCAACGGCAAAGCCCAAGTTTAATGACTCATACGGTCCAATTGAGACACCACCCAATCGAGTCGAAAACCCGTGGGGAATAGGAAGTCGGTTTGAAGTGATAAAGGACAATCCGGTCAATGGACGCAGCCAACGATTTACATCAGCGACAGTCTCTCACAAGCGGGTCCAATGCAAATGCACGTTCTAATGTTTAGCGCCCTGGCGATAGCACCCAGCGCTCTGTTTTTCGCTCTCGTCTTGACCGTCGCCGGCGCCTTTGCGATCGCGCAGGTCGCCCGCCTTTGGGCGGCCCCGCCGTTAAGCCAGCTCTGGGCAGCGCTGGTTCGCAAGCGCAAAGCGCAGTCCTCGCCGATCGAGCCGCTGCCGCGACGCCCGGAGCTGATCCAGGTTTCGCGCGGGCTGGAGGCCACCAACGGACAGCTTCGAAGCCGGCTCAATGAGCTTTCGCTTCTCTACGAGGTGGCGCGATCATTCACCTCGACGCTGGAGCTGCCCGAAGTGCTCGCTCGAATCAGCTCTCTGATCGCCGAGAAGCTCCAGATTCCCCAGTTCTCGATCATGCTGGTGGACGGCGAGGGAGAGCTGGTGGTCAAGAGCGCTTATCCCGCCGGCCGGGGGACCGAGGGCCGCAGATTCCGGATCGGCGAAGGCGCGTGCGGCCGAGCCGCGCAGACCCAGCGGGCGGTATACCTGCCGGATCTCGCCTCGGATGAGGAGATCTTCGTCAGCCGCGGCGGTGGCGCGCTGGAGCAGGGCTCGCTGCTTGCCGTTCCGATGGTCCACCGGGAAACGCTTCTGGGGGTGCTCAATTTTCAGCGCCCCCAGCGCGCGAGTTTCTCTCCCGAGGAAATTGAAGTGCTCACCACGATCGCCGACCAGGGAGCGATGGCGATCAAGAACGCGCTACTCCACGAGCAAACGGTGGCCCTGTCGATCACCGATCCCCTCACCGGGGTCTCCAACCGCCGCCACCTCTCCTCGCGGTTAGAAATGGAGATTGATCGCGCCAATCGGTTCGGCACCCAGATCTCCGTACTGATGGTCGACATTGACTTGTTCAAAAGGCTCAACGATGCCGCTGGCCACCGCGTGGGCGATCTCGTCCTGCAGCAGCTGGCGGGGCTTTTGCGCAGCGTGATTCGGCGAGTGGATACGCTGGCACGCTACGGCGGCGAAGAGTTCGTCGTGGTTCTCCCCCAAGTGCACAAGGCCGAGGGCCTCCAGGTCGCCGAAAAGCTGCGCCGGACGGTGGAAGACGCCAACTTCGGACTGCCGCTGGATGGAGAGTTGGCGCAGGTGACGATCTCGGTGGGTGTGGCCAACCTCCCGCTCGATGGCGCCACCGCCGAACGGTTGCTCGACTGCGCCGATGCGGCCCTTTATGCCTCCAAACGCGCCGGGCGAAACCAGGTGACCGCCTACGCAGCCGGGCTTGAGTTGCATCCCGGCCGAGACCGCGGTCCGCACCCGGGCAAGCGCTGGAGGCCCGAGCCGATCAGGCCGTCCTCCGGCGCGGAATTGAGCGCGGAATAATCAAGGAATCGTCAGCACCCGAAGCGCGTGGCTGGGACCGTTGCGAGTGGGCACCACCACTCGGAGCAGCAGGTCGGTACCGCTTTTGGCGGACCGGATCGCCTTCAACAGATCGTCTCGATTGCGAATCGGCTTCTTCCCTGCTTCGACGATCACGTTGCCCGGCGCCAATCCCGCGCGTTCAGCCGGAGAACCTGGCACCACTTCGCTGACCATCGCCCCCTCCGCGGGAAGGTTCATGCTCTGCGCGATGCGCGGATCCACGTTTTGGATCGTGATCCCGACCTGCTTTTGCTGTTTTTCCTCCCCGGAGCCCTCGTCGGCATTCGTGCTGACGTGTTCGAGGTCCGGCCGCGTTCCAAGAGTGACTTTCACGTCCATCTGCTTCGCGCCGCGATAGATCGTCAGGTTCGAGACGGAGTTCGGCGGTTTGAGCGCCACCGTGCGGGAAAGCGCGGCGCCCGAATTCACCTTCGTTCCGTCCACCGCGACCACCGCGTCGTCCACCTGGACGCCGGCCTTCTTGGCGGGGCCGTCCTGAACCTGGGTGACCAGAGCCCCTTCCTTGACCGGAAGGTTCAAGGCCTTGGCAACTTCCGGCGTCAGGTCCTGGATTCCAACTCCAAGATAGCCGCGGGTAATCGCTCCGCCTTTCTCCAGCTGCGGCAACAGCGCCTTCGCCAAATTGGAGGGCACCGCGAAGCCGATCCCCGTTCCTCCACCGACGATGGCGGTGTTGATGCCGATCACCTCTCCCCTGAGATTGAAGAGCGGGCCGCCGGAATTGCCGGGGTTGATCGCCGCGTCGGTCTGAAGGAAGTCGTCATACGAGCTGCCGGTGATGTTCCGACCGTGGGCGGAGATGATTCCCGCGCTCACGCTCGAGGCCAGCCCAAAGGGGTTGCCGATTGCGACCACCCAGTCGCCCACCCGCATCGCGTCCGAGTCTCCCAGCCTGACGAACGGCAGCTTCTCGACTTTTCCTTTGAGCCTGATCACCGCCACGTCGGTGAGCGGATCCCGACCCATCACTTGGGCGTCGAAGGTGCGGCCGTCATCCAATCGGACCCGGATTGCCACCGCTCCTTCGACCACGTGGTTGTTGGTCAACACCGTGCCGTTCGAATCGATGATGAAGCCCGAACCCAGCCCTTGCCGGATCTGCTCGCGTCCACGGCGACGGCCGCCTCTTCCTGGAGCTCCGAAGAAGCGATCGAAAAAGTCATCGGATTCCTCCGAGCCCGTGGAGAACTGCGATGCCGTCACTCGCGATTGGACGTCCACGTTGACCACCGCCGACTTGACGGATTCCACCAAAGGCGCCAGCGAGGGAAGGCCAATGACTTCGCGCGACGCGGTGCCGGGCGGCGGCTGCGCCAGGCTGAGCGGCGGAGCCGCGAAAAGAAGGACTGCGGCCAGCCCTCCGACTGCAACATGCTTTGCTTTCATGATTGTTATAACTCCTCGCCTATCGGATTAATCCTGGGCGCAAAACCTGGCCAGGAGAAAATTGAACCGGATCAAAGTACGGGAAGCGCTTCGGGCAATTGCGCCGCGTATATTTTGTAATCCAGCTCGGGAAACAAGTTGTCGCGGTGCTCTGTTCGAAAAAGGAAGTCCGCGTCAATTGGACCCTTTCGACACTGCTGTTCGAGCTTCAAAAAGCTGTCGATGTGCTCGCGCGTTCGCCGCTCGGCGTACTCCGGCATCGAACCGGTTTTGAGGATGAATGCCCAGTCTGAAGCCTGGGCCAAGAGCAGCTCTCGAGCAGCTTGATTGAGCGCTCGCCGCTGCAGGTCATCCGGCCGCGGAAAGTCCGTCGCCAGAGCCACCATCAGCTCCGCACAGCGGTGCAGATGGGGATAGATCCAATCATTGGCTGGGTTGAGCCATACGCCCGCGTATCCTCCTTCGCCCCAGGAGCTGAGCGAGAGCTCGGCTACCTGGTTCTCCGGGTTTTCGCGCAGGAAGTCGGGCGGAGCCTGCAGCTCGAAGTTGGATCGCCGTGATCCATCTCGTAGCACTGCCTCGAGAAAGATCGGTCCTTCGTACCACCAGTGGCCAAACAGCTCGGCGTCATAGGGCGCGACGACCAACGGTCGGCGACCCTCGATCGCCGGTTCCAAAGCAGAGAATTGCCGCTCGCGGCTGTCGAGAAATTCTCGAGCGTGAGATAACGCTCGCTCGCGCGCCGCCTCCGGCTGGTAAAGCTCCTTGGAATCGGTAGCGCCGGTGATCCGAAAATATTTGATGCCCACGGCCTTGCGCTCGCCGGTGGGTTGAACGTAAGGCCGAATGTAGTCCGACTCGGCTTCCCATCCGAGGTCGCGGTAGAAATCGCGATAGAGGGGATCAGCAGGAAAACCGGAGATCGCGCTCCAGACCTCCTGCGAACAACTTGGATCTCGCCCAAAAGCCGCCACCCCGGTCGGGGTGTAAAGCGGAGCGTGCACGTCATAGAGGGGAGCTGGCGACGCATCGAGAATTCCGTCTGCTTCCACGAAAAAGAAGCGCGGACCCGCGGCCGCGATCAGCCCGTCCAATCCCGGATAGTAGCCGCACTCGGGGAGCCAAATGCCGCTGGGCGAATGGCCGAACACCTTTTCGAAATGCCCTACGCCAATCGCAAGCTGCGCCCAGACCGCGGATGGCACAGTGCGCAGCAGGGGCAGAAACCCATGGGTGGCGCACGAAGTGATCAGCTCGAGGATCCCTTCTCGTCGGAGGGCCGCGAACGGTCGAATCAGATCGCGCCGGTAATGGTCCTCAAATTCTCCGCGCAGATGCTCGAACGAGTGTTGATAGAAGTGCGCCAGGCGATTGAGCTGCGGGTCGGATACGGTTCGATGCACCTCCTTCCCGGCCAGCTCGCAGAGTCGGTCGATCCGAGCGCCGCAACGCTTCATCAACAGCTCGTCCTCGAGCATCGCCAGCAGAGTGGGAGAGATGCTGAGCGTCAGGCGAACGGGGAGGCGATCCTGCGCGATCCGTTCGAGCATCCCGAGCAACGGTAGATACGTCTCGAGGATCGCCTCGTAGAGCCAGTCTTCCTCCAGAAAATCCGGCTGGTCCGGGTGGCGGACGAAGGGCAAGTGAGCGTGCAAAACGAGGGCGAGACATCCCCTCATCGGCTCGAGGGCAAAGCAAAACGCCGCCTGACAGCGCCCCAAGGCGCGACCGGGCTAGCCGCCCCGGCGACACCGCCGACCTGCGCGCCGTGCTCACCCCAAGGCCCAAGCGGGCTGCTCGAGCCTGCTGCGCCCGCCACTCGTGCACGAATCGCCTGCACAGATTCGGCGGTCGGCTCGCGGACGCGGACTGCTCCGCTCTTGGCCGTTCGTGGCAAAGCGTGGAGCGGCGTGTCCCAGGCAAGGTCGGCAAGGCGGAGCAGCGAAGGCTTATCGCTTTGGAACGATGGCGGAACATTGGAGCCCGCAATCCGCCGCGAGGCGTTGGTACCTACCGCGTGTAACTCGACGCGAGCGCTGTCATTTGGAAGATCCTCGAGATAGGCGCGGCCCTGGACCAACTCGACTGCCACCTCTCTGACAATTTCCGCGCCCCGGTAAACGCGCAAGACCAGGCGCCAATCGACGAGACCCTGCGCGGCCGCAAGGATCGTTTCCTCCCCGAAATCCCAGAACACGAACAGAGTTCCTGGCCCTCGGTAGATCGCCACCACTTCGTCGCTGCCGTAGCCCTCCGGAAGGGCGGGCGCCAAGTGAATGGGAGATCTTGGCCGCGCGATCGCGGTAGGTACTTGTGCCCCCACGAAGAACCCCTCGTTCAGCACTTTGGGCGGCGTCGACGCTTTGGGCGGTGCGCCAAGAGCTCCGATGTCGGGAACCGGAGGCGAACCTGACGAAACGCGCGCAGCGCGAGCCGTCGGAGCCCGTTTGGACCGGCGCGGCGCCGCTTCCTTCTTCCGCATCGGCTTGGTCTTGGGGGGTGATTTCGTCTTGGCTGGAACGGCCTTCGCTCGAGAATCGCTCACCTTCTGCTTAAGCGCCGCGATCAGCTCGTTTTTGGTCTTGAGTCGGCTGTGACCACGTCCGAGGTACTTCCGCGCAAGCTCCCGCAATTCCGAGACCGTCATCTTCACCAGGTTCAAAAGGTTGGCCATAGGTCCAGCCACTTAATTGACTACTTCCGGGTGGGTCAATGTCCCGTGTCGTGCTTTTCAGGGATGGCATTGGCTGGATAGGATGGGTGCCATCCCCCCAATGGAACGCCGCATTCTGATTGTCGAAAGCCAGAATGACTTTGCCCTCAGCATGGCCTCGGTTCTCAAGGGGGCAGGCTACCAGACGGCGATGGCCAACAGCGCCGCCGATGCGCAGCGCGAGCTGCAGAAGCGGCGTCCCGACCTGGTCGTGCTGCGGGCAGAGCTCCCTGACCAATCTGGATTCGTCCTCTGCGGCCAAATCAAGAAAGGACGATTCGGACAAGCGTTGCCAGTCCTGTTGCTGAGCTCGGACGTAGGAAAGGACGGACTGACCGAGCATTCGCAAGGCACCGGTGCCGCCGATGCCTACCTCAGCATTCCTTTTGAGATGACCGATCTGGCCGCAGTGACATCGCAGATCGTTCCCTTGGCTCCCTCGGAGACCAATGGCGCGGAGAGCCCTGAAGACGGGGAGGCCGCGGTTCCGCCTCCAATGCCGGCTTCGCCGGGAGGTCCGCCGAAAATTCCGCGCCGGGAGCGACGCAGTGCGATCACCGAGGAAGACAAGGGGTTTCTGGACCGCGCTTTTCAGTCGATTGCCGATCGCAAGGCCGAGCTGATCGCCGAGTCCCATCAATTGCGCCGATCGGCTCCCCGCCGAGAGCTGATGAGCACTCCGGAGGGGAAGATTCAGGTTCTCCGGGAGGAGCTGAAGTTCAGGGAGTCCCAGCTGGCGCGAATCTCCGAAATCTGGGCCGTTCGCGAGCGGGAGCTGCTGTCGGTTGAAGACCGCCTCCACGAGAAGGACGTCGAGGTGCAGGGCCTGAAGATGCAGGTGGACGATCTGCTGCGGCGGTTCAACGACGCCCAGCAAGCGATGCTTCAAAAGGAGCGCGAGCACGGCGCCACCGTCGACGACCTGCTGTTGCAGAAGTTCGCGACCGAAAAGGATCTGATCGAAGTCGTCGCCTCGAAAGAAAAAGAGCTCAACGCAACCAAAAAGGAGCTGTCCTTCCAGGCTGAAGAGCTGTCCGGCCGTCAGAAAGAGCTGGAGGCCAGCGCCGCGGAAAAGGCGAAGATTGAGCAGCAGTTCAGCGTTGCCACGCTCGAATTCGAGGGGAAGGAACAAGCGCTCAATCAGGCGGTCGAGGAACGCAACGCAACCCTCCGGGAGTTGGCGGAGAGCCTCGACAAGGTCCGGGCGGAGCTGGTCAATACCCTTTCCGAGCGCGATCAGCAGCTCGCCAAGTGGGAGACGGACTCCAAGGGACTGGAAGAGCGGCGGCGTCAGACCGAGGAGGAACGCGCTACCACCGTCGCTTCGCTCGAGAAGCGGATTCGCGAGAGCGAGGAGGCTGGCGCTCAGCTGCGGCTCGAGTTGGAGAGGGTCAACGCAGAGCGGGCCCGGCTCGAGGCCGAGCTGCGCCAGCAGCTCTCCAAGCTGGAGGCCGAGGTCGCTGAGACTCGAGAGAAGGGCGAAGAGGTTCGAATCGAGCGAGATCACATCGAACGTTCGATGTCCGAGCGACTCGCGGAGCGGGACGCGAAGATCGCCGCAATCGAGCAGGAGCTCGAATCACATGTGCAGCGACAAGAGCAAAACGAAGGCAACCTCAACCAGGAGATTCAGCAGAAGCTCGAGAGAATTGGAGAGCTGGAGGGCGAAGTCGAATCGAGCCACGCCCAATTGGAAGATCGCGAGCGGGAGCTGGAAGAGGAACGCTCGGCGCATTCCAAGCTCCGCACCGAGGCCGCCGAGCAGATCGAGTCGCTGACGGCCGAGCTTTCAGCATCGAAACAGGAGCTGGGCACGCGGCTGGCGGATGCGACGCAGCTCGGTTCTCAGCTGGCGCAGGCCGACGACGTTAAGGCCGCGCTTCAGGAGAAGATCGACGCCCTCACCCAGGAGACTCGGCGACGGGAGGAGTTTTTGCAAAACGATTTGGCGACACGGACGATCGAGCTCGCGGATCTGCAGCAAAAGCTCACCACCCTTTCGCAGGAGAAGCAGCGCCACACCGAGTCCCTGTCGCGAGACGCCGCCGCAAAGGGCGAGCAGGTCAAGCAGTGGGAGGCCAAATTCCGAGCACTGGAGGACGACGCGCGCAAGCGGCTTGAAGACAATTCCCGCCGCGGCGAGGCGGTGAACAAGGAACTGGCCGCGGCTCGGGCCGAGGTGACCGATCTGCGCAAGAAGATGCAGGCCGTGACCGAGGCCCGCACCCAGGTGCTTGCGGAGCGAGACAAGCTGCGCGAGACGATGAGCGTCCAGGCCAAACAATCCCAGGCGCAACTCGCTCAGGCCGTGCAGCAAGTCGAGCGTAGCAAAGTCGAGCACCACCGGCTGACCGAGCAGCTCTCACAGGCCGAAGCGAAGATCGCCAAGCTGAGCCACGAACAGAACTCGCGGGTCGCCGAGAGCGACTCGCGGCAGAAGGACTTCCAAAACCAGCTCGGTGCCCGCGCCCGGAAGATTCAGGAGCTCGAAGCAGCGGTGGAGAATCTCGTGGCCGCCAAGACTCGGTTGGAAAAGGACGGCAACGTGAAGGCCACCGTTGCTGAGGGCAAGGCCAAAGAGCTGGGCGCAAAGTTCGCCGCCGCCCTCAAGGAGCGAAAGGAACTAGAGGCGCGGCACGCCAAGGAGCTGGAAGATCAGGCCAGCAAACACAGGGCCGAGCTCGAGCGTCGGGAGCAGGTGAAGGCCCAGGAGGTCGTCCGACTCCAGCAGGCGGTCCAGGAGAAGAGCAAGGCTTTGAAGGTGGTGGAGCTGGAGCTGACGCGTTACAGGACCAAGCCCGGCGCGGGTCCCGCCAAGAGTGCTGCGCCGGCCTCGGGTGCACCCCGCGTCCCGCCGGCGGGCTCAGCTCCCAGGCCAACTGCAGCGACCGCCAAACCAGCTCCCGCGAAGGAAAAATCTAGCCTCCTTCCTCCGGGTGATGACCAAGAGGATTGGGAGATTCTGGTCGATAAGTTGGACAAGTGAAATCGGCGCGGGCCCTTTGCAGCGCGTCGCCGGCCAGGCGCGCCCAGAGCACCGTCGCGTAACGAGAGCCTGCCTCCGCGAGTAGACCCAGTTTTGTGAGGTCATTCGAATGCCGCGCGCCCTTCACCACCACGCTTCGTCGCGCCACGCGGGCCGCCAGCCCAAGCGTGGAGAGGGTGAGTGGCGAGTGGTCCGCAAATCGCCGCAGGGTCTCGAACGAAGGGGCTGATCGTCGGGGCCGCTCGAACATCGGATCGAACAGCACATGGTCAAAGCTCCCATACGGCTGGGAGCGGAGAAAGGACTCGGCATCAATGCGTAAGGGCTCGACCCGGCAGGACCGGGCCCCGGGGTCGTACTGCTCGAGCCCGTAGGAGACGAGCGCATAGAGCGCGAGGCTCTTCTCCAAACCAACCACCCTGCCGGTTGTCCCGACCGCCCGGGCCGCGACCAAAGCATCCGCACCCAGTCCCAACGTGCAGTCGAGCACGGTTTCTCCGGCCTGAAACCCGGCGATCCGGACCAGGAGATCTTCCTGGATTCCCGCATCCAGCCGCTTTACCCGAAGGCGCGCCATCCCCGGCGTAAATCGGAGCGCTCCCTCGCGATCCCAGAGCGCAAGGCCCTCTGTCCCAAAAACCAGAAGAGCTTGAGCCTCGCGCCCAAACAGCGGAGCTAACGGCGCTTTGCGCCTTCGCTCGATAAACGGGAGTCGCCACCTTTCCGCCGCTTGGCGCGCCCGTGCGGTCAGCTCGGCCGAGGCTTTGCCGCTGGTCGTCACGGCCAGTGTCATGAGCATCGAGTACCCAACCCTGCCAGCCAATTCAACCGGTGCGTTGAGCCCGCTCAGGAGCGCGCAGCTGACTGGCGGACAGGGTACGGTTTCGGCCCTGCCGTTTGGCCTGATACAGCGCTTGGTCCGCCAAATCGATCAGCTCCTGCTTCTCGTTGGCATCCGACGGGAAGGTTGCCACACCGGCAGACACCGTCACCTTGATCGGGCCAAGCTCGGTGGAGAATGCATTCGAGCTGACGCACTCGCGGATCCGCTCGGCGATGACCCGGGCTCCATGGCTGTCGGTCTCCGGCATCACGATTGCGAACTCCTCGCCTCCGTATCGCGCGACGATATCGGTGTCCCTGCCCTTCTGTCGAAGCAGCTGCGCCACTCCCTTGAGCACCAGATCTCCCGCGGGATGGCCGTAGCTGTCATTGACCGACTTGAAGTGGTCGACATCGATCAGGACCAACGAGCAGCGCCGGCCGTAGCGTCTGGCCTGCGCGATCGCCTCGTCCGCCTTGGCTTGAAACGCTCGGTGGTTGAGCAAGCCGGTCAGCCCATCGGTGATCGCCATCTGTTCCATCTGGTCGAAGAACTGCGCGCGCAAGACCGCTTCAGCGGCCTGAATCGCGATCACCTCGATCATCCGCAAAGACTCCTGGTCCATCGCCGATTTGCTTCGAGCGCCCACCACCAGCGTCCCCAAGCTCCGGTTGGCAGCGTTGAGTGGAAAAATCCTCAGCGCCGCCAGCCCGCGGATCCGAATGTCTTCGTCGAAGATGATCTGCCGATCCATCGCCTGCAGCTCTCGGCCGGGCAAAGGAGTGCCGTAGCGAACCACATTGGCCACCAGCCCGTTGTTGTCCGCGAAAGTGCGGCCCTCCAAAGCGCGGTAGCGGCCCGCGGCTCCGGCGGTGCGCACCACCCGATGGGTTCGTTTGCCGTTCTCCTCCGACACCAAGGTTAATGCGCAGAAGTCCAGCTCGGCCAATCGCCCGACGCTCTCAATCACTGCGAGGAACACCTGCTCTGGGTTTCCGGCCCGATTCAGCTCCTCGATCGCCCGGAAGAAGCGATCCTTCTCGTCGCGCGCCCGCCGGATGTAGCCCATCACCCGCTCGACCTCCATCGACCGCCAAACTTCAGATGCGATCGCGGCCAGCAGCCGCTCGTCGTTCTCGGTGAAGGCTTGCGCTTCCACCCGATCTGCCAGCAATACCCCGCGAGCGGCGCCGCTTCCTTCGAGGATCGGTACCGCGAGCAAGGAGCAGATCCGCGCGTTGGATTCATAGTACGTCAGACCCTTTAGGCTTTTGGGGCTGCTCATCCGGACCGGCACCTTTCGCCGCACCACCCCGCCGAGAATTCCTTCTCCCGCGGGGAATCGATCTCGGTGGACGGCGTCCGAGGAGGATCGGCACTCGTAGAGTTTGAAAAATCGATCGTCCGCGCTGAGCAAAAAGGCCGCGCAGGTGTGCGACTGAAGCGCGATTTCCGCGATCTCCAACGCGGCCCCCATCGCCCCCTCGATCTCTTTCACCGAGGCCATCAGCCATTTTTCTCGGCCCTCGAGGTCGGGATGACTGTCTTCGCTTCCGCTGCTCACCAGACGAAAAGTGCGCGCCCGCTCTTCGACCTCCGCGATTCGGCGCTTCACTGCTTGCTGTTCCGCGCGTCGCGCCGCCAAAAGCCGTGCGGTCAGGACCAAGTGGTACAGCACCGCAAACAAGATCAGGAAAGCAGCGTGCGGAACCAGCGTCCCCAAAGCCGGACCTTCCAGCACCATCGTGGTCACCACGTCGAAGACGAGGGCAACGCCGACCAAGCTGAGGCCAGCGGCTCGGCGAAGAAAGCTGACCACGAACGCCATCAGCAAGTAGACGATCGGGAAAAGAGCCGGTCCGCCGATCGACACGACGGTATAGCCAGCGGCGATCAGACTGCTTCCAAACTCCAGATCGTCGCGCAGGTGACGTGGGGCGCCGCTGGCGGTCCGCCGAAAATAGCGGACAGCGGAGCTGCAAATTCCAAGCAGGAGCAAGCCCAAAATCGCCACTTCCCACCAGCCCAGCCGCTCCAGTCCGCTGAACCCTCCGCGAACCAGGTGAGAGAAGACCAGCAAAACAGCCAGAATTGGAAAGATGCGTCCAAAGCTCGAGGCTCTTTGGCGCATTCGCTACTCCAAATTGAAGACGATCTCGCCCGGCTTGATCAGACCCAACTCTTCCCGCGCGGCGCGCTCAATCGCATCCGGGTCCTCGCGAAGCGCGCGAATTTCCTCTGCCATTCTTCGGTTTTCTTCGACCAAGCGAGCCTTGCGGTCCGCCATCTGGCCCATCTCCCGGCGAAGCTGCAGATAGCGGCGAAATCCACGGGCGTCGGCGACGGAGCGCAACGTCAGGGCCAACGCCGCGGCGAGTGCCACCCAAAGGATTTTTCCACGCGCCCTCACGCGAGCACCGTACCAGCGCGATGGGCTCGAGCAAGAAATGCACTCCCCAGAGAGTGGCGGGTAGACGCACCGGGTCTGCCCCTACCTCACAGGTTTATCCGACCCCCATCTCCGCAGTCGGACCGCGGCATTTTCGCAACGACTTCCCAGCGCCCGCGCGTCCCCCGAAGGGAACCCAAGGCGGCACACGGGGTGCACGGCCTCAGGTTGCACGAGCAAAAACATCCCTTGGCCTATGGCACTTGCGTGCAGTAAGAGCGGAGCAGCGAACTTGGACGTCCAAGCCGATAGCAGGACTGAGCTGTTTCGCATCCGCTCCGCGCGCCGTGGGGATGCGGAAGCCATCGGCGGCCTACTTCAGGAGCTGGGGTACGCAGAAGGAGCCGATGCGGCTACCGTCCATTGGGTGATCAGCCATCCGGAGATGGAAATCTTCGTCGCGGCAGACTCGCGAGACCGAGCGATCGGAATGGTGAGCCTGTCGCATCGTCCCCAGCTGCGCATGCGCGGACGAATCGCGACGATCGACGAGCTGGTGGTCAGCCGAACGTGGCGCGGACGCGGCGTAGGGTGCGAGTTGCTCAAACGCGCAGTGGCCCGCGCCAAGGTGCTCTCGGTGCGCCGAGTCGAGTTGGTGACTCACGTGGGCAAGTCGGACGTCCCCCGTCGCTTTTACGAGGCCAACGGGCTCTCGGAAGCCGACGCGATGGTCCTCCGATTGTCGGAAGTCGATTTCAACGCCGACTAGATTTGGCGGGCGCCGCCAGCAGCCGCGCCAGCCGCTCGCGATCCTCGGGCTGGAGGTTGCTGAAACGAACTCCGATCGCGCCTCGGCGTTCCCAAGCCACGACGCCCGACAATTGGTACTCGGCGCCCGCCACCTTGAGGGCGAGTTTGAGCTCGGTGCCGATCGCGTACTTGTTGCGGGTGAGCAAGCATAGGCCGCCGACGGAGAAATTCAGCGAATAAGCTCGAAACGCGAGCGCTGCCTGAGAGGCTTCCTGGAAGCGCACCTCGATCCGAGCCGGGGCCCGCACCTCCCGGCGTCGTTCGCGGGCAGCGGACCCGGCAGTTTTCGAGGAGCCATTCCTCATCTGATCTCCCTTATAGCCTGTTCGCGATTGATTGATGCGAGAGGCGCCCCTTCTTAGTTTTGTCACGGCGCCCGCCGTGACCGAATCGACGCAGATCTACTCCGTTGGCCATTCCACCCGATCGGAAGCGGATTTCCTGGCGCTTCTCCGATCGTTTCAAATCGTCCAGCTCGCCGACATCCGGACGCTTCCTGGCTCCAACCGCCATCCCCAGTTCAACAGCCAAAACCTGGAAGCGGTGCTCCCCAAGCTCGGAATTGGGTACGCGCACCTGCCCAAGCTCGGTGGGTTGCGGCGAGGCCTGGGTCCGCATTCGCCCAATCGAGGTTGGCGCAACGCCAACTTTCGCGGCTACGCCGATCACATGTTGACCGCGGAATTCGAGGAAGGACTGGCAGAGCTGCTTGGGCTGCCGCGCCCTTTGGCAATGATGTGCGCGGAAGCAGTCCCCTGGCGATGCCACCGCTCGCTCGTCGCCGACGCGCTCCTGGTTCGAGGAATCGTCGTCTCCCACATCATCGGCGTCTCTCGGGCGTCGCCCCATCAGCTCACTTCCTTCGCGAAAGTGGATGGAGCCCGGTTGACTTACCCCGCCGAGAAGGAACCTGGACCGAAAGAACCGTAGGCCCGCGCCAAGCTCAGCGCTTGGCGGTCACCAGCGTTCGGTAGGCCTTGAGGTGCCGAAGCGCATCCACCGGCCGCCCGCATTGCTCGTACAGCCGGGCGAGGTTGAAATGGGCATCCGGAAAGCGCGGATCCGCCTCGATCGCTCGCTGATACGCGTCGACTGCCTCTTGAACTTTGCCCTGATCCTCGAGCACCGTTCCGAGATTGAAGGCCGCTGTCTCGTCCTTGCAATGACTGTCGAGCGCCTTGCGATAATGCGCCTCGGCCTCCTCGAGCTCCCCCGCTTCGTGAAGCAGTCGGCCCAAATTAATGTTCGCGTGGGGGTGATTCGGATCCAGGGCCAGGGCCTTGCGGTACGCCTCGATGGCGCGAGCGCGAAGGGACAATTCTGTTTCGCAACCGACTTCATACCAACCATCCGCGTCGAGCTGGCTGGTTGACTTGCGAACCAGAGGCCTCAAGGGAGCAACGGTGGCGCTCGCTTCGCTACGGCCGCGCTCCGCCTGTCGCGTGCGCAGGGAGGACACCCGCCTGGCTCTCGGGTTGGCGAAATCGAACATCGTTTGACCGGTCTCGGGGTGCCATTGGGAGGCTTCGTCCCGCGCGACCACCCCCTTGCCGCCGGCGGAAAGGGTCAGTGCGCAGATTGGCCGCTCGCCGTCGAGTTGCTCGGTGAGACTGCGCAGCGCGCGCCGGATTCGCTGAGCAGGAATGCGGGCGTCGGTGAGGCCCTTGGCGGAGCGCAAGAAAACCAGGTCCTGAAACGAGAAGCGGTACTCGCCATGCTTTCCGCGTTGAGGATTGAGCAGACCCTGATCCACCAACGTGCGCACCCGGCGAAGCGGCACGTTGAGCATCGCTGAAATCTCTTTGGCCGTGTAGGGATTCGCCCCGGGGTCGGGCGCCTTCTTGTCCGTCTCAGAGGAAGAGCCCACGGAACACGTCCATAACACGGGTCACTGACAGGACGGGGCGTCTAAGCCTTGGAACTCTTTGCCTTCTTTTGCGCTTCGCCAGCAGCGCGGGGGGCGCGTTTGGGTGGCTTTCGCGATTCCCCGGTGGCCTGTGCGGACTTGGATGCGGCCGCTTTCGCCGGCTGTGCAAGGCTGGCTTTGAGTGCCTCCATCAGGTCGATAATCTGAGCGCGCGGAGCCTCGGGAGCGGCCATCGTCACCGCCTGCCCCTCCGACTTCTGGCGGATGATCTCCAAAAGCCGATTTCGGAATTCGTCCTGGTAATTTTCGGGATGAAACTCGTCGGTCGCGAGCTGACTGACAAATTGCATTGCCAGCTTGAGCTCGGCCTCTTTGAGCTCAGCCTCCGGGATCGGCACTTCGGACTGGGGACGCACTTCGTCCGCGTAGCGAAGCTGCTCCATCACCAGGCCATTTCCCATTGGCCGAACCATCACGAGCGATTGACGGCCGCGGGCCGAATACCGGGCCACCGCGACCTGTCCGGCCTGGCGCATCGCTTCACCCAGCAGTCGGTACGCCCTCTCCCCGCCCTTCTCCGGGCCCAGGTAGTAAGAGCCTTCGAAGTAGATCGGGTCCACCTTTTCGGCAGGAACGAACTCGGTAATCTCGATCGCCTTGGTCGACTGTTCTTCGATCGCCTTGAGTTCCTCTTCGGTGAAGATCACGTACTGATCTTTGGAGAACTCGTAACCCTTCACCATCTCTTCGCGCGGCACGATTTCATTGTCCGTCGGACAAATGTATTGTTGTTTCAGCCGTGAGTTGCACTTGCGATGAAGCAAGTTGAATGAGATGCCAGAGCCTGGTTGCGCGGTGGAATAGAGCTTCACCGGGATCGAGACCAGGCCAAATGAAATATTGCCGCTGGAAATTGCGCGCGCACTCATAGAATTTTGAACTTATCATTCAATGACCCGTGGTCCAGTTCCAGTCAAGGCGGATCGAGCACCAGGCGGTGGGCTGCGGGTGCTCAAATTCGGGGGAAATACACTCGATGATCCCATGGCCCTCGCTCAGGCCGTAGGCGAGCTGCGTAAGGTAGCTCCCGCCGTCGTCGTGGTCTCCGCAAGCCGCGCCAGCACCGATCTGCTCCTCGGCGCCGCCCGATTGGCCCTCGACGGACAAGTGCAGGATGCGCGAGAGATGGCGCAACACTTTGGCGAGCATTGGATGTCGCGGATTCGCGAGGCGATCCCGTCCTCATCGGAGGCCGGGCGGCTGAGCGCGCGGGTGGATGACGAGGTCCAACGCGCATTGGCGGTCTGCGAAGGGGTGCGAACCCTACGCGAGCTCAGCGAGAGAACCATCAACACGCTGCGGGCGATCGCGCAGCGGACCGCGGCAGAGTTTTTGGCCGCGCTGGCGCGACAGCACCAGGTGCGCACGGAAGTCGTCGAGCCCACCAGCGTGCTTTTCGCTGAGCGACGACACGATACCCTCTGGCCGGATTTTGCGAAGTGCGCCCGGGGGGCATCGAGCGTCATCGGCCCTCGGCTTGCGGAACAAGTAACCGTCGTCGTCCCGGGCGGGATCGCCGCCGGCATGGAGGGTGACGCGGTAAGCCTCGACCCGGGCGGATCCGATTTTTCGGCCACGATTCTCGCTCGCAGCCTGAAGGCTGCTTCCGTGACGCTGTTCAAGGACTTCGATGGCCTACCGACTGCGGATCCGGGGCTCGTCCCCAACGCGCGGATCATCCCCGAGCTGCACTATCGGGAAGCTTCAGAGCTCGGCTACTACGGCGGCAAGTGGCTGCACCCCAGAACGCTGATTCCGCTGGTCGAGCCCCAGATTCCCCTGTTTGTGCGCAACGTACGTTCCGACAGCCCCGGCACCCGGATCGCGGGGGACGTCGAGGCCGGCTCGTATCCGGTCAAGGCGCTCACCGCCTTCGTTGGGCAGGCGATGCTCGCGGTCGAGGGAAACGGCATGCTCGGCGTCCCGGGCATTGCGGCCCGGACCTTCGCCGCACTCTCCCAGGCAGGTCACTCCGTCTCGATGATCAGCCAGGCTTCGAGCGAGTCGTCGATCTGCCTCGTCGTTCCCGAGACGGAAGCGGAGCACGCCAGGGCCGCCCTGCAGGAAGCCTTTGCGACGGAGCTGGAGCAGCGGCTGATCGATGGGATTCGGCTGCAAAAGAAGCTGGCGGTCGTCGCGGTGGTCGGTCTGGGAATGCGGGGACGACCCGGAATCGCGGCCCGCACTTTCACTGCGTTGAGCAAGAATCGGATCAATGTCCTGGCGATCGCCCAAGGTTCGTCGGAGCTGAACATCACCGTCGCGCTTTCCGAGGACGACGCACCGGCCGCCCTGGGCGCGCTCCATCAGGAATATCGACTGGACCGGTTGCGCCCGCTCGGGGAGAGCGAGGGGCGCGAGTGCAATTTAGTGCTGCTGGGCTTTGGCCAAATCGGCCGGGCGCTCGCGGATCAGATGTCCAAGCAGTCCAAGTACTTCACGGAGCAGCTGGCATTGAACATCAAGCCGGTCGCGATTCTCGATCGAGCGGGCGTCCAGCTCAACGAGCACGGCTATGGGCCCGAGGCACTTCGAAAGCTGATCCGAGCAAAGGCGTCGCGAAAAAAGCAAAGCCGACCGTCCAAGGCGTCCACGCCCAAGCACTCGCTTGAGGTGCTGCGCAAGCAGGTTTGGCCGTTGCCGTTGCACCGGCCGGTGTTGATCGACCTCACCGCGGAGGAGACCGCGCCGCTGCTTCTCGAGGCGCTGGAGCACGGATTCCACGTGGTGACCGCGAATAAGAAGCCGCTGGCGATCGCCCAGGCGGACTTCGATCGGATGATGGAGCTGGCTCGCGAGCGCGGCTTGTCCGTCCGTTACGAGGCCACGGTGGGCGCCGGGCTTCCCGTGCTGGACACCTTGAGCAAGCTTCGCGAGGCAGGCGACCCGGTACGCAACATCCAAGGGTGCCTTTCGGGAACGCTGGGCTATTTGATGACCCAACTCGAGCAAGGGATTCCCTTTTCGAAGGCCGTCTCCACCGCGTACTCGCTGGGCTACACCGAGCCCGATCCACGCGAGGATCTCTCCGGTATGGATGTCGCGCGCAAGGCCCTGATCCTCGCGCGAACGCTCGGCCACCGACTCGAGATGGCCGAGATTGACGTTAAGCCGCTGTTCCCGAAACGGCTCTCCAACTCGAATCCCCAGCAGTTCATCAAGAGTTTGAAGGCACTCGATCCCGAATATTCAGAGCAGCAGCAAAAGGCTCGAAAAGAGAACAAGGTGCTCCGCTACGTCGCCCAGATTTCCGCCGACGGCGTCGAAGTGGGAATGCGGGCAGTGGAAGCGAGCTCTCCCCTTGCGCGTCTGCATGGCACGGACAACGAGGTGGTGATCCACACTGAGCGGTATTCGAAGCGGCCGTTGGTGGTGACCGGCCCAGGCGCCGGGGCGGACGTGACCGCCGCCGGCGTACTCAACGACATCATCGCGATCGCCAGCCACTCCGAGCGAACCAGCTCCCGCCGATCCAAGGCTATTGCCCGGTAGTCGTGCGCAGAATGGTGCCGAGTTGTCCCACCGCTGTCCCGACGTTGGCATCCACGAACGAAACTCCATAGAGAAAATCCAGCGTTCCGGTGGGTTGGCGACGCCAGGTTTCGCCACCGTCAGTCGTACGCAGAATCGTTCCCTGACCACCCACAGCCGTTGCCGTGCTGGCGTCCGCGAACGAAACCGCGAAGAGAAAGTCCCCCGTTGGGACGAATTGGCGATCCCAGGTTATCCCGCCGTCGGTCGTGCGCACGATCTCTCCGAAGTAGCCCACTGCGATCCCCGTATTTGCATCCACGAACGAGACGGCCGCGAAGTAAGAGAACCTCGTCCCGATCGTCTGCAGCGTCCAGGTTTCCCCGCCATTCGTGGTGTGGAGGATGGTTCCCTCGGCGCCCACTGCGGTCCCGGTGTTGGCGTCCAAGAACGAAAGGCCCCCGAGGGGAGAGCTCGTCCCGCTCGCTTGGAGCGTCCAGGTTTGTCCGCCGTCCGTGGTGCGCAGAATGGTTCCAAAGGTACCCACTGCGGTTCCAATGTTGGCGTCTACGAACGAAACCGCAGTGAGGTGATTGGGGGTCCCGCTCGTTTGCAGCGTCCAAGCTTCCCCGCCATCGGTCGTGTAGAGAATCGTTCCCGCGTAGCCCACCGCCGTCCCGGTGTTGGCGTCCACGAAGGAGACGCCGTAGAGATCATTGCTGGTCCCGCTCGCTTGGGCCGTCCAGGTGCCCCCGCCATCCTGGGTGCGCAGAATGGTTCCCGCGCTGCCGACCGCTATCCCGGTGACGGCGTTTACAAATGAGACGGCGTAGAGAGGGTCGCTTCTCCCCCTGGCTTGGACCGTCCACGTTTGTCCACCGTCCGTGGTGTGGAAGACGGTTCCGAAGCCGCCCACCATTGTCCCGGTGTTGGCGTCTGCGAACGACACGCCGTAGAGAGGGTTGTTCGTGCCGGAAACGTAGCGATTCCACGTTCTCCCACCGTCCGTCGTCTGCACGATGTTTCCCCGCACGCCCACGGCCGTTCCAGTGTTGGCATCCACGAACGAGACTGCTCTCAGAGGGTCAACCCATTCGTTGTACTGCTGCGTCCAGCTGAGTCCGCCGTTGGTGGTGCGCAGAATGGTTCCATAGTGGCCCACCGCTGTCCCGGTGTCGGCGTCCACGAAGGAGACCCCATAGAGATCAAAGATGGTCCCGCTGTACTGTGGCGACCAGGTTCGTCCGCCGTCTATGGTGCGTAGAATGGTTCCAACAAAGCCCACCACCGTCGCGACCCTGGCGTTTACGAAGGAGACCTCGTTGAGATCCACCGTGGTGCGGCTGGCTTGGACCGTCCAGGTTTCCCCTCCGTCCGTGGTCGTTAGAATGGTCCCCGCAGCGCCCACTGCTGCCCCGATGGAAGCGTCCACGAAAGAGACCCCGTACAGATCGTTGAGGGTCCCGCTGGTCTGTTGAGTCCAGGTCTCACCGCCGTCTGCGGTGCGTAGAATGGTTCCAGAGAAGCCCACCGCCGTCCCGGTGTATGCGTCCACAAACGAGACCCCGCGGAGATCATGTACGGTCCCGCTGGGCTGAAGGGTCCAGGTGTTCCCGCCGTCGGAAGTGCGCACGATCGTGCCGCCCTCCCCGACCGCCACGACGGTCATCAGGTCCAAGACAGCTGGAGACCAAAGCGTGTTCTGTGTCGGCAGCACCGGGTTCTGCCGAAACCAACCCGACTGCGCCAGCGGGCCTGTTCGCACACCAGCGATGATCAAGAGAAGCAACACTCTCGGAATGACTTTCATGGCTCCCCCTCAGTCCGGCGTTTTCGTCGCACGCGGGCGACCTGGATGAAAGCCACAACTGCGAAAATCTTCGGCCAATACTAATCCAGGCTCGACGCCGAATAGCATTCACCTCGAGAAGAGTACGAAGCAAGATCCCAAGGTGGGTTCGCTTCACATCGCGTGGCAAACACTGACGCCGGATCACTACTCGTCGTCCGAGCGCGAAACAACCGATCGGATTCAGGGGCTCTTGGCGCGCAGCTCGGCCAGCTTTGCTCGCTGCGAGTCGGTGAGCAGATTCCGGATCCGGATCAACATCCCAAGGTGGGTTCGCTTCACATCGCGTTCCATCGTCATCAGCCGATCCGCCTGCGCGAGCGCCTTCGACTCGTCGATCTTCGGCGCATCCAATGCCCTGGCCAGCTGCTCCATCGCCGCTTGCATTTGCCATTGCAACTGGAGAACTTGCGATTGCGTCTTTTCAATTTCCTTCAAAATGGCCGTCCGCTGAGCCTCCTCGACTCCCAGCTCCTCCTGGTGGCCCATGATCAACTCGGGGGGAAACAGCTTCGAGCCGATCGGATCCGCGCCCGGACGGAAGGTCACCAGCTGACGGTGAGATGAAATAAGATGAAAACCGTTAGCGATTTGAGTTTCACCAGCTCTCCTTTGCACTAGTGCTTGGGTCTGATGTTCTAGTTCTTGGAGCTCTTTCATGCGCTGCGTCGGCTCCTCCGCGCGGCTCGCACCGCTGATCAGCCCCAGCGCGACCGTCAAGACCAAGGATCGAATACTCATGGCAAACTCCTAGCTGCGTTGAAGGTTGGAACAGTGTTCAGCAGCTCTGAGCCCGGAGTCTGAAGCAGAAAGTCGAGTGGACCATTCCACTCCAAGCTTGGGATCTGCTCCGAGGGGCGTGTCGGGCCAACTTGAAAGCGAGCAGTCCAGACGAGCAGCAGCGCGACCGCCGCAAGCGCCGGAACTGCCATCCACAGCGCGCGGCGAGGCCGGTTGCCTACGCGGGCCGCCTCCCACGTTCGCCGAAATGCTGGCGGGCGATCCGCCCGGTGTGCTTCGTCGAGTAACGCGCGAAGCCTTTTTTCCTGATCCTGGTCGTTCACTCGATTTCCTCCTCGCCGAGCCGCTCGAGAATCCGCCGTTTGCCTCGATCGTAGTGAACGCGAGCGCTTCCGATGGACACGCCCATGACTTCGGCGGACTGCTCGATCGTCATGCCCTGATAAAAAACCAATTCCAGCACTTCGCGCTGCCTGCGCGCCAATCGCCTGAGCGCATCGACAATCCGCGTCCGCCGCTGCTCCCGCGCCAATAGCTCGTCCGCAGCGGGAGCGATCGCCGGCGCTTCTCGCCGGACGAACCAACGATGCACCAGCACCGCCTCGAGGAGCCGGCGACGACGATGGTCGGCAGCGGTATTGCGGATCACGCCGAACAGCCAGGTCCTCACGGTCGCTCTGCCACCATAGAGCGCTTGAGCGTTGAGGACCTTGAAGTACGCCGCCTGGAGCACCTCTTCCGCATCCGGTCGGCTCCAGCGGCAGCACGCCATCGCCCAGGCAAAGCTCGCTGGATGAAGTTGCTCCAACTCCTCTTCCAGGGCGCTGTGTTTCAAAAAATCCCACGCTCTCACTCGATTGGTCATGAGTCGTTCGAGGCAGCTTGGCATATGACGCGACGCCGGACATTTGGCCCATGGGGTGTCTGGAGGCTACTCTCCAGGCCAAACGTGAGGCCGAATTGAAGAAGCAAATTGCGACGGTGTTCGCCCCAGCGACCGTCGGAAACGTCGGGCCCGGATTCGATGTCCTTGGACTGGCTGTCGACGGAATTGGCGATACGGTCACCGTCGAGCTGACCGCAGAGCCATCGCGAATCGTTTCCGTCACCGGCTGCGACGCCGATCTGATCCCGACGGACGTCGACAAGAACGTCGCTGCGATCGCCGCCCTGGCATTGCTGCAAGCCGCGGGCGAACGCCGCGGGGTGGCCATTTCTCTTCACAAGGGATTGGCCCTTTCCGGTGGAATGGGAGGCAGCGCGGCCAGCAGCGTAGGTGGGGCCTTGGCGGCAGCAATGGCACTTGGAATCAACCCGCCGGTCGATCAGCTTCTGAAGGCCGCGCTCGCCGGCGAAGCAGCAGTGGCGGGACGCCATCTGGACAACATCGCTCCATGCCTTTTGGGTGGGTTGACTCTGGTCCGATCCGTCGAAGACCTGGACGTCATTCCTCTGCCAATCGACGAGATCTGGTGGGTCGCACTCGTCACCCCGCAAATCCGGATCGAAACTCTGGCAGCTCGGCAGATTTTGCCGATGCAGCTCGATCGCACCGCTTGGGTGCAGCAGATGGCCAACACCGCCGGAGTGGTGACGGCGTTTACCACCGGCGACCGGGAGCTCCTCAAACGCTCGATGGTCGATCTCTACGCCGAGCCGCGGCGAGCGTCGCTGATTCCACGGCTGCAGGAGGTAAAGGAGGCCGCCTCGGCCGCCGGAGCACTCGGGTGCTCGATCAGCGGTTCGGGTCCGACGGTGTTTGCAATTGCCTCCGACGAGCGCAGTGCGCACTCCTGTGCCCGGGCGATGCGGAAGGCGTTTGCAAACGTCAGCGCCACCTACCATGTCGGGCCCGTGGGCCGAGGAGCTCGCGCACTGTGAGCGCCGAGTGGCTCGAGTGCATCGCCTGCCAGGCGCGGTATCCGGTCGACCAGATTCGATACGGCTGCGACTGCGGGAATTTGTTGTCGGTCGAGCGGCCGAAAGAGGCTCTCTCCGCCTTGACGCCTGCGCAATTCGATGCCCGGTTAGGCCGGCGCGAGCCGCTGGCGCAAAGCGGCGTCTGGCGATTTCGCGAAGGAGTGCTCAACGTTCCCGACGCACAAATCGTCACCCACCCGGAGGGCGGCACCCATCTTTATCAACGCCCCGTGCTCACCGAGTGGGCGGGCATGGACGATCTCCACTTTAAGCACGAGGGGGAAAACCCCACTGGATCCTTCAAGGACCGGGGAATGACGGTCGCGGTCACCCATGCCGTCCGGCTCGGGGCCCCGGCCGTGGCTTGCGCGTCGACAGGAAACACCAGCTCCTCACTCGCTGCGTACGCGGCGCAATCCAAGCAGCGCGGGATCGTCCTGATCCCTGCCGGAAAAATTTCGCTGGCGAAGATGTCGCAGGCTCTCGCGTACGGCGCCCGGTGCCTTCAGGTAGCCGGGGACTTCGATGTGGCGATGTCGCTGGTGCGGCAAGTCTGCGACGCGCTGGGGATTTATCTGGTCAATTCGGTGAATCCATTTCGAATCGAGGGCCAGAAGACGATTGCTTGGGAACTGCTGCAGGACCTCGCGTGGGATCCTCCTGATTGGATCGTCCTGCCCGCCGGCAACCTGGGCAACACCAGCGCGGTAGGAAAGGCGCTCCGCGAGGCATTCGAGGCTGGCTGGATACCGCGACTGCCGAAGATCGCCGCGGTCCAGGCGGCGACGGCGAATCCGTTTTTTCAAAGTTATCGGGACGGATTCGCGACACGTCCCAAGGTCAAGGCAGAAACGATCGCGACGGCAATTCGGATCGGCAACCCGGTCAGTTTCGAGAAGGCCAAGAGCGCAATTCTCTACACGCGCGGGGTAGTGACTCAGGTGACAGATGACGAGATTCTGCTGGCCAAGCGGGAAATCGATCGCGCCGGCCTGGGCTGTGAACCGGCTTCCGCCTGCAGCTTGGCTGGTGCAAAAAAGCTGCGCAGCGAGGGCACCATTCAAGCAGGAGAACGGGTGGTATGCGTGCTGACGGGGCATCTGTTGAAGGATCCGGACGCGGTATTGCTGCCCGCGCCCGGCCTTGATGATCCGCGCTCGCAGATCATCGAAGTGGGCGCCACCCTGGCCGAGGTGAAAAAAGTTCTCGAGGAGTGGCTTTGACCGCTTCCTAGCCGCGGAGGAATACGTTCGTCGCGGTGGCCTTGGTCAGCACCGCGCCGTCCGTCGCTCGCTCCAGGCGAGTCTCGATGTACGCTTGGGTCTGGCCGTGCTTGACCACTTCGGCGATGCCCCGGATCACCTCACCGGCTCTTGCTGGGCGGAGAAAGTTGATCGACATCTGAATCGTGCTTGAGGCCCGGTCAGGAACAACGGTGAACAGCGCGGGACCGATCGTGTTGTCCAACATCGCCGCGAGAATCCCACCTTGAATAATTCCGAACGGATTCTCCATCTGCTCCGTAGGGCGAAACAAAACGACTGCCTTACCGCCGGAAGCTTCGACCAGCTCGGATTGGAGAAAGGCGAAACAGGGTGGTGGAATCTTCGGCGTCGTCATGCGAGCGCCTCCTCTCGGCGTGGTCGCGACCGCGGTCGCCCGACGACTCGCTCGAGCAGCCATAGCGCCCATCGCGCGTGGCGGCCCATCGGTCGCGCGGTGCGCTCCGGGATGCTGCCCATCACCACCGCGGTTTCCAGGCGGTCGAACATCGCCTCAATAACCCAATCATGAATGGGCTCGATCAACAATCGCCAACGCAGACTGCCGAGTCCTGTTCCCTGCAGCTGGATAGCGTGGGTTAAAAGAGAACCTCCGCTTTGTGGCAAGAGATCGAACCGATGCCATCCCCAGAGCGAAGGAGTTTTGAACTCCACCCGCCAACGTTCTCCGTCCCACTGCTGCAAGCGAAAGGCAAACCGGCCATGTCCCAACTTGGTGACTCCCGGAATCAGCGCGAGTGGGTCGACACCAGGTGGATTTTTGCGCCAGCTCGCAATCACATCCCGTGTAAAGCAATCTCGGGTAGTCCCGCTCCAGGCCGCCTCGAGCCATGGCCGCAGCGCCTCTGGCTGAACTGAAAACACTCTACGATGCACATTGGCCTTCACCGCCGACCTCCTGTGAGCGCTTACACCATACGGTTACGTATGGTCGCCTAATCGCCTGGCCAAAGCCTTTCAATACGCTTACGTATGGAAACTGATGAAGGCAATCGCTTCGACTGCAACAGAGAGTTCCTCGCGACTGGGGGCCGAGGCTTGGGAAGACGCGGCGCTCAAGGCAATCGCCGATCGGGGGTTGGCGGGAGCGGCGATCGAGCCGCTCGCGAAGAAGCTGGGAGTCACCAAGGGAAGCTTCTATTGGCACTTCGCCGATCGCGAGGCGCTGATTCGTGCCGCCCTGAAGTGCTGGGAGAAGCGTTCCACCGAGGACGTCATCGCTTCGCTCGAAGCGATCGAAGATCCGCGCGACCGCCTGCGCCAGTTGTTCCGCCAGGTGAGTCAGCCAGGGCCGTGGACGCGATTGTCACTGACGATCTCGGCTGCAGCCAACGATCCCGCGGTCCGGCCTGTACTGCAGCGGGTCTCTAAACGGCGCATCGCCTTCGTGGCGCGCTGCTACCGGCAGCTTGGATTTTCCGGACAGGATGCGCGGCACCGCGCCCGGCTCGCCTATGCCGCATACCTAGGCTTTCTTCATCTCAGTCGCGAAGCTCCGAAGGTCGTCTCGAACCGAGCGGATTTCGCGGCGTACGTGGAGCATGTGATCGCCACGCTCGTGCCACGCCGAATCCGCCCTCGCCCACATGGCAAATAACTAAGCAATTTAGGTAGCTTGTACGATCAGTGGAGCCGGGTACTTTGACCGAGCCCCGCTTCACCCAGAAAGAAGCGCTTGACGTGCGTAACGGAATTCACTAAATGAACGACGTTAAGTTTACACCGTTAACTTAGATAACGTTGTTCTAAGAAGGGACGCACGGTGGGTACCAAGGAGCGGCGAGCGCGAGAGCGACAAGGAACCCGGGAGAGGATTCTCGACGCCGCGCGCGAGCTCTTTATCAACGAGGGGTACGACGCCGTGACGATGCGCGAAGTCGCCGATCGGGCGGAGTACTCGCCGACTGCGATCTATGTGCACTTCAAAGACAAGGAGACGCTGCTGCGCGAGCTATGCAGCCTGGACTTCAACTCGCTCGCGGAGGCGTTTCAGAGAGTCGCCCAGATCCCTGATCCGATCGAGCGCCTCCGCCGCACCGGACAGGCCTACGTGGAATTCGCGACCCGACACCCCAACCAGTACCGCTTGATGTTCATGACGCCCCGGCCGCCCAACTTTGAGCCGGACAGCAGCCGCAAAGGGAACATCCAGCAAGATGCATACGCATTCCTCGTCTCCGTCGTGCGCGACGCGATGGAGAAAGGAGCCTTCCGGCAAGAATTGACCGATCCGGAACTGCTGGCGCAGGTGCTGTGGTCCGCGGTGCACGGGTTGATCGCGCTTCACCTCATCGGAGTCAAAGACAAGTGGGTCGATTGGCGACCAATCGACGTCGCGGCTCCGGCGGTTCTCGACGCTCTCTACCGGGGCGTCCTTCGACAGGAGCGTTAGATGGTCGATCTTGCTCGAAAGAATTTACTCCATGACAAGCTGCGCTTCGCGATCACCATCTCCGGGGTCGCCTTCGCGGTCACCCTGGTGTTGGTGCAGATCGGCTTGTTTCTGGGCCTTCTGGATAACGCCACCATCACCATCGAGCGGATCCCCGCGGACTTCTGGGTCACCTCGAAGAACACTCCAAACGTGGACTTTGCCCACACCTTCCCGGACTCTCGCGTGCAGCGCGTCCGTTCGGTCCCGGGAGTCCAAACCGCGGACAATTTGATCGTCCAGTTCATGAACGTGGCGCTGCCCAGCGGCGCGGAAGAGAGCACGGTCGTCTACGCGCTGGAAAACTTCGAACGCTGGGGCCTTCCGTGGAAGGTGGTCCAAGGCAACGTCTCGGACCTCAGACGCGGAGCATACGTCTTCCTGGACGCATCCGCTGCCAAACGGTTCGGACCGTTCGAGCTCGGGGACTACCGCGAGTTCGCGGGAAGCCGACTCAAAATCATCGGGGTCACGAAAGAAGCGCGTTCCTTCACCACCACCCCACTCTCGTTCATGGACTTTGACCTCGCGCAGCGGGTGTTCACGAATCTCTCCAACCGCGCCAGCTACATCCTGGTCAAGCTCGCGCCGGGCGCCGATCCGGAAGCGGTCCGCGCTGAAATTCGGCGGCGTCTTCCCTTCAACGACGTCTTCACTCGTCGCGAGTGGGCTAGCCGCTCCCGCAACTATTGGATCATCAGCACCGGCCTAGGCCTGAACATGTTCATTACCGTCTTCCTGGGCTGCCTGGTCGGCGTGGTGGTGGTAGCCCAGACCCTCTACACCTCGACGATGGAGCACCTCAAAGAGTTTGGGACAGTGAAAGCGATCGGCGGTGGGAACTCGGACATCTATGGAATCCTGGCTCGCCAAGCGACCATCTCAGCGCTGGTCGGTTTCGTGTTCGGGGCGATCCCCTCGTATCTGATGAGCACGCTCATCGCCCGAGCCGACCTGAAGCTGATCATCCCCCCAGCGCTCTGGACCGGGGTTTTCGTCGGCACGATTGTGATGTGCCTTGGTGCCGCGCTGATCTCCTTCCGGAAGGTCGCATCGATCGATCCGGCACTCGTCTTCCGAACTTGAGAGGTGCCCAATGCCTGTGCTGCAAGCAAATGAGATCCGAAAGTCGTTCAAGGAAGGACGCGAGCTGGTGAACGTGCTCAACGGCGTGTCACTTTCGCTAGAGCCAGGCGAGGTCACGGCACTCGAGGGGCCATCCGGTTCCGGCAAGACCACTCTGCTGTCGATCATCGGCTGCATCCTGACTCCCAATTCCGGCGACCTCTTCATCGACGGCGAACGAGTCGACCCCAAGCGCTCGGACCGACTTCCCGGCATTCGGCGGCGGGCGATCGGCTTCGTCTTTCAGCAGTTCAACTTGTTCCCCGCGCTCACCGCCCTCGAGAATGTCGAATACGCGCTCAACATCAAGGGGACGCGCGGCCCCGAGGCGCGCTCGCAGGCGCAGACGGCGCTGGACAAAGTGGGGCTGTCGGATCGCCGCTCGTTTTTACCCAGGGATCTCTCGGGTGGACAGAAGCAGCGGATCGCGATTGCGCGAGCACTGGCGGGGAATCCGAAGGTTTTGCTCGCGGACGAGCCCACCGCGAATCTCGATTCGCAAATGGGGATGCAGATCCTCGATTTGTTTCGTGCGCTGGCGAAACAGGAGAACCGAGCTCTGCTGATCGTCACCCATGACGCAAAAGTTCGAAACATTTCCGACCGCGTCGTCCGGATTCAAGACGGCCGACTCCTGAATTGAAAGAGGTGCTTCGATGATCCGAAAGATGAACCTGAAAACGCTCGCCACGGTGCTCTTGGGAATTCTGCTCACCGCCTATGCGGTGTTTCAGGTGCGGGGTGGATCCAGTGCGGGCGCGGTCGCGAAGACTGCAAACGCGGCGAGCGCGCGGGATACCCGGCTGCGCGCTGAGGGCCGGATGGCCGCCTACCCCGGCGCCCAGGTCGTGGTCGGCACCGACTTCGCCGGAACGGTCTCGCGCCTTTTGGTGAACGAAAAAGACACCGTTCATCGCGGTGACGTGCTGGCGGAGATCCGCGCGGACGAGGAGCGGGCGCAGCTGGCCGAGGCCAAAGCGCGCATCGCGGAGGCCAAGGCCGACGTGACTTTTTACGAATTTGAAGCCGACCGGCTGCAGCGCTTGTGGGAATCTCGATCGGTTCCGCGCAATCAGCTCGATCGCGCTGTCCGCGATCGCGACGCCGCACGAGCACGACTGCAAAGCTCAACCGCGACCGCGCGTCGGATTGAAGCCATCCTCGACAAGGCGCGGATTGTCGCCCCGATCGATGGCGTGGTCCTGCTCCGTCAAGTGGAAGCCGGCGAGAGCGTGGACAAAGGAGCAAAGCTCTTCACTCTCGCCGACCTCTCCAAGGTGCGGGTCGAAGCCGAGGTGGATGAGTTCGACATCGGCAGCTTGAAAGTCGGCTCCGAGGTGGAAGTCATGGCCGAGGGCTTCCCCAAGTCGTGGAAGGGCCGAGTCGAGGAAATTCCCGACTCCGTCGGTCCTCGCAAGCTCAAGCCGCAGGATCCCGGCAAGCCGGCGGACACCCGAGTGCTACTGGTCAAGGTCGCACTGGGTGAACCCACGCCGCTCAAGCTCGGGCAACGGGTCGAAGTCTCGCTGCGGCCGTAGCTCCTGCTGCCGCCCTCCCCCCTGTTTCCTATTTCCTCGCCATGCGCGAATTGCACTCGGAGTATGCCTTGCAGACGCTCAAAGCCCGAAGCCGAAACCAAGCCCTTCTGTTTCTCGCCCTCTTCAGCTCGCTAGCGCCCGCCTACGCCCAGACGCGCTCAGCCGTTTCGGCGGATCCGCAAGCCAGCGTTTCGCAGCTGCTTCACAGACTGAAGACGGATCCTCAAGGGCTGAACGAGGATCAGGTGGCGGAAACGGTCTTGCGGGAAAGCCCGGACTTGAAGGCGCGCAGAGAACAAGTCCTCGCCGCCGCAGCCGCGGTGGACCAGGCTCGGATTGCCTTCCTCCCAAGGCTCACCACTTCGGGAACGGTGGGTATCGCCTCGCGGATTCAGACCGGTGAGCTGGGCAACCTTGTCGCTGCGCCCGGGGCGCCCGCCGGCCCGCTTGCTCCAAGCACGCCGCTCGTGAACGCGCCCATTTCTTTCCCCCTTTCACCGGGGCACCGCTATGCGCTGCAGGCTTCATTGAACGTCCCTCTCTCCGATTACCTGCTTCGGACGCGGCAGGCGCTTTCCGGCGCGCGGAAGAACGAGGATTCAGCGGAGGTGAACCGGCAGGCCTCGACCCTGAACACGGCGGTCGAAGCGCGGGTGCTTTTCTACAACTGGGTGCGGGCTCAACTGCAAACCCTGGTCGCGGAGCAAACGCTGCGCCAATCGGAGGATCACCTTCACGACGTGCGCAACGCGTTCGACGCGGAACAGGCGTCCAGAGCGGACGTTCTGTCAAGCGAATCACAGCGGGCTCGGTCCGAGCTTCTGCTGGAAAGGGCGAAAGACCTTGCGGAGTTCGCGGAGCAACAGCTTCGAATCGCCATGCACGACGCGGCCGGCTCGCCCTACCAAGTCGGGCAGAACGTACTGACGACCGATCCGATCTTCCCTCACGCCGAGGATCTGGCGAGCCTTCAGAGAGAGGGCGTCCAGGCTCGGCTGGAGCCGCGCGCCTTGGAACGAACCTCGGATGCCCTGAAAGAACAGGCGAAGGTCGCCAACGCGGGCCTTTTCCCTCGGCTGGATGGGATCGCGAATGTGCTCTACGCCAATCCCAACACCAGCATCTTTCCCTTGAGGGACACTTTCACCACCACTTGGCTCGTCGGGCTCCAGGCCACTTGGGAAATCACCGGAATCGCGGATGCGGCAGCGGCCCGGCGCGGATTCGAGGCTCGCGCGGCGGAAACCGAGGCTCGCCGGAGCGCCACCGAAGACGCAATCCGCACCGAAATCGCCCAGAGCTGGCAAGCCGTGGAAGACGCGCGCGCCGCGGCGCGGTGGAGCGCGCTCAGCTTGGTCTCGTCAGAGGAAGCCTACCGAGTCCGAAGGGAGCTGTTTCAAAACGGCCGTGCCTCCAACGTCGAGCTCACGGATGCCGAGACGGATCTCACCGCGTCGCGGTTTAGCGTCGTCGACGCGCAGATCGACCTCCGCATCGCAGCGATCCGTCTGGCCCACGCCACTGGGCGCGATGTCCGGGGTCGATAGATTCGGCCGCAGAGCGGGCTGGCTCTCTTTCTTCGGGCGTGATTGGCTAGCGGTGCATGTCTTCCGGCGGGGACCCGGCTCTGATCGATTTTCTGCGCTCGATCGCGCTCTTTGGAGGACTGAGCGACGACTCCCTGCGCCGGATCGAGACGATGCTGGTCCCGTGCAATTACGAGCCGGGGTGCGTCATCTGCGCGGAGGGCGAGTCCGGCCGAGCGATGTTCGTGGTCCGGGATGGCGAGGTCGAAGTTCAGCGGAGCTGCACCGACGGAGGGGCAGTACCGATCGTTCGGCTGGGCCCTGGCGAATTCTTCGGTGAGATGAGCCTGGTCGAGATTCAGCCGCGCTCGGCAACAGTCAAGGTGATCGAGCCGGCGCTGTTGTACTCGATGACCAATCGGGACCTCTATACGCTCTATGGTCGGGATTTGAACGCCTACATTCTGGTGCTGCAGAACATCTGCCGGCAGTTGGCCCGCCGTCTGCGCAAGTCGGACAGTCGGCTGAGCGACCTGCTCGCGATCATGCGAAAGCCCACTGGCGGCGAGACGGTCTAAGCGGCGACTTCCGACGCATCAGGTGAAATGGAGCCGGTGCCCAGGCCGTACTCGGGCGTCCACTCACTCTCTGGAGGATGCTCATGCTTGCTTTCGTATCGCTGGTTCTTCTGGCCGCCGCGCCTGCCCCAAAAAGCTGGGACTTCAAGACGGGTCCCACTCCCAAGGTGTCCGTTTCCAACGTGGCCGGCTCCGTCTCTATCGAAGGGACTTCGGGCGACCACGTGATGGTGGAAGCCAAAGTCGTCGGGGATGAAAATTCGCCCTGGATCGTCGAAGCGCACGCGGATGGCAACGAGGTGAAGGTTCGCGCCTGCTGCGGCAGCTGTGACGAAAGGGGGAGCTGCCATTCCAATCACGACCACGTCGAGCTCACCCTCAAAGTCCCGGAGCAATCGGCGCTCCGGCTGAAAACAGTCTCCTCGAGCGTGAACGTGCGCGGCGTCAAAGGCTCGGAGTCGATTCACTCGGTCAGCGGTGCGATCGAGGTGGCGGGAACGGGAAAGGAGCTCGAGCTGCACTCCGTATCGGGTTCAATCAAGGTTTCCCCGTCGGCGATCGACAACGCGAACATCCACACCGTTTCCGGTGACGTGCAGCTCAAGCTTCCCGCCAGTCCCGACGTCACGGTGCGCTTGAAGACCGTTTCGGGCCGCCTCAATAAGGAAGGCCGAACCCTCGGACGCACTGAAAAGGTATTCGGCAAGGGCACGAAGGAGATCGACATCCACACCGTGAGCGGGTCGGTCGAAACGGATCCCACCATCTAAAGGATTTAAGCTAAGAGGTCTGGCGCTGATCAGGAGACCTCCGATGCAGCTTGTCCTCGTCCTCGCCTCGACCCTGCTCGCCGCCCCCGACGGCGGCGTCTCGGTTACCGATGTAAGGGTGTTGCCCGCGACTGGGTTGAAGCTTCCGGGAGCTCCAGGCCGGATCGGAATGGACTACCTGGCGTATGATCCGCAGACGCATCAGGTCTGGGTGCCGGCGAGCAACACCGGGCGCACCATGGTGATCGATTCCTCCACCCGAAAAATCAGCACCGTCGATGGCTTTCCAACGGTGACGAAAGACAACCGCACGTCCGGCCCGACTTCGGCCACGATTGGAGAGGGTTTTGTCTACGTCGGAAACCGAGCCGATTCATCGATCTGCCCAGTTGAAAAAAAGAGCCTCAAACTCGGTTCTTGCCTCAAGTTGGATTCCACGCCGGACGGCATCGCGTACGTGGCGACCACCAAGGAGGTCTGGGTCACGACGCCGCGAGACAAATCGCTGCGGATTCTCGATGCGAGCGGCCCCAATCTCAGCGCCAAAGCGGTGCTGCCGGTCGATGGCCAGCCCGAAGGTTACGCCGTCGATCCGGGGCGCGGGGTGTTCTACACCAACCTCGAAGACAAGGATGTGACGCTCGCGATCGACGTTCGCACCCGCAAAATCAACGCCACCTATCATCCGAAGTGTGGGGCGGCGGGACCGCGCGGACTCTCCATCGATCTGGACAAGCAGCTGCTGTTCGTCGCCTGCACCGATCACGGCGCTACGCTCGCGCTTAAAGCTGGAGGCAAACTGGTCGCCGAGGCGCAGACTGGAGGCGGCGTCGACAATCCCGACTACCTACCCTCGCGCAAGCTGTTGTACCTGGCCAGCGGCAAGACCGCGACGCTGCACATCTTCCAGGTGTCTGAGGACGGCGGGCTCAAACCCATCGCCACCGCGCCCACTGCCAACGGCGCGCGGGTGGTGGTCGTGGACGGCAAGGGCACTGCCTTTGTCGCGGATTCGGCGGGCGGCCAGCTGGTGGTGGTCGACCCGCCCTGACCCGGCGCTCGGAGTTCCGAGACAGTGAACGATGGACTACAGGCCGGCGCGTGGGTGCTCGCGCTCGGACTGGGTCTCGCAGCCTGCGTCCAGCTCCGCCGTTGGGGAGTCCCAACAACGTACATCCGCGATCTGCTCCACGTTTGTGCCGGCGTCTGGGTGCTCGGATGGCCTTTTTGGCACCATTGGGGCACGCCAGTGGCGATCACCGGAGGTGCCACGTTGCTGATCGCGATGGGACCCAGTCTCGCGCGGCGGATACCTGCAGCGGCCTCGTTTCGAGACAGCGTCTCTGACGCAGACGAGCGGTGGCTGGGCTTGGTCTTCTACACCCTGGCCTTTGCTCTCTTCACCGCCGCTGGAATGTGTGTCGAGCGCTACTCGGCGGCCGCTGCCCTGTGGGCGCTGTGCCTGGGGGACGGCGTCGGCGGGGCGGTGGGCAGGCGTTTGGGGCGGCACTCCTTTTCGGTGCCGGGAGGGAAACGCAAGAGCCTGGAGGGGAGCGCCGCAGTTGCGTTGTTCGCCGCCGTGGGTGTGGAGCTGGCCGGCGCCTACTTCGGCGAACCGGTCGCGCTGGGCAGAGCGCTCGTTCTGGGTCTGGTGGCTTCCTTCGCCGAAGCGTTGTCCCCCCGGGCAACAGACAACTTGCTGGTTCCACTGGCGGTCTGGTTGAGCGCGAATATTTAGGAAAAAATTTCCGTCCAATTGCCTCGAACCCAGCGCAAGGCCGCAGATTTGCTGGCTCCGGGCTGGCACTGCGCTTGCCATAACGTCTCGGTCGTTCGACAACTCTCGGAGGCAATGAGTGGGTTGGGGTCGCTTGGGCTGGGTCGGCGTGGTGGTGGGGGCGGCGCTGGCGTGGAACCTGGTATCCAGTTGCGGCGGCTCAAGTTCCCCAGCCCCTCAGTCTTTGGACAATCCGGATGGGGGAGGGGTTGGAGGACCGTCCGACGGCGGCCAGCCAGACGGCGGGAGTGATGGGGGTCGTCCGGACGGGGGTCTCCCCGATGGCGGAGTCCCCGATGGTGGAACGGACGGGGGAATCAGCTTTCCGCCCCTCGACGGATGGCAATTCTATGGACCCGCGCAAGGCGTCCCAAGCGCTGTATTCGGGGTGACGGCGGATCAGGGCGGAAACATCTGGGTGGCGGGAGGCGAAGAGGGCCTCTTCCTACTGCAGCCGGGGACCAGCACGTTCCGCCGCTTCACGATGGCGGATGGACTGCATCCCTACGGATATCTTCCCGATGGGGGCGTTCCGTCTGGACAGAATTACCTCAAGGTTCTCTCGGTGGCGGGTGGGCCACCGGGAACGGTGTTCGTCGGCTACGCCGGCAAACCTCCCGCCGCAGGGCAGGTGGACTGTGACGGCAATTGGGATGGGCCGAATCCGGACCCCAACATCTTCAAGAGTGGCGATGCTGACAAAGTTGCTCTGCAGGGCAATGGAATCTCGGTGGTGCATTACGACATCTTCTCCGGACCGAACGTCGTTCCGGCCGAGCCACGAGGTCGCGAGAAGCTCTGTCACATCCTGCGCATCGCCTACAGCCCTTCCAACCACAGCATTTGGTTCGGGGGGAATCACGGCTTTGCGTGGGGCGATGCGAACTACGCGGGAGATCCGACCTGTAACGGACAGCGGTCGTGCTCGGGCCTGATCGAGCACGCTCACCCGGCCTTCAATTGCTGGTCTGATGAGAGTCGGAGTCACGTCTACTACTGTACGGACGCCTACTATGGCATGTCCGTCCTGCCAAATGGAGATGTCTGGGCAGGTGGCGCGAATCGCTCGACCTTGTTCCGCTACGCCACCTACGGCGGCGATTTCTTCCGAGCCCAGGCGGAAACGGAGGCGCCGGAGGGCGATACGCGCGATCGTTTCGACATCTGGCCGGATCTGGTCTCGGAACCCAATTACCCGACGCCGAGCGAACGAGTGGACGACAACGTTTCAGATATGGCGGCGATGCCCGACGGGAGCGTTTGGATCAGCTCATTCAACCGCGGCTTGGCGAATTACCGGCCCGGAGAGTTGCTCGAGTACCGAGTCGACCGGGTCGTGGATCCGAGCGGGAATGCCTCGGCGCTGGAGCGCGATCCATCCGATGGCTCTCTCTGGATTGGCTACCGGTGGGGCGGCTTCGCTCGGCTCAACGGAAACTCGTATCAGGCCTATGACTATCGAGTACTCGGCCCAGATCTGATGGTGAGCCACATTTCGGATATCTCGAGCGACACTTCGCAAGGGCACCGACGGATTTTGGTGGGATTTAGCGGTACCGCAAACACCCCGGGCGCGATCGGCGTGTACGACGGAAACTAAGCCGCTGGCTTGGTCGAGATCAGCTCACGCAGCTTGAGGATGAAATCCATCTCGGATTTGAGCGAGCGGACTGCAAGCTGGGCCTCACCGATCAGGAGCACTGAGGAATAGAAGAGCACCAGCGTGCCCGCGATCCCGAGCGCAGTAGGCAGCCATGACAATCCCGGCACGAACGCGGTCAGGCCGATGCTGGCAGTGGTGGCGACAAACGCTCCCAAAGACAAATAGAAGCCGGTCAACGAGTGCTGGATCAACCGCGTCCGCTTGGCGTTGATCGAAAGCTGCAGATCCAATTCGCGGCGGCGCAAGTCCCGAAACTCCAGCTCGCCGGTGGTGAGGACCTGCTCGATGCTGCTACTGAGTTGTCGCACCCGGTCGACCAGGCGGCCCAACCGATTGGACGTCGAAAAGATCAGAGTTCCACATGCGGAAATCAAAACCGCAGGGGTGATCATCGCGCTGAGCAGGGTGAGGCCGGAGAGCGTCGGCGGCATCCGGCCCGGGAAAATATCCGTTTCCGGCGCGGGCTCCTAGCGCCGCGTGCTACGGGCCACCCTACCCCGGTTCGAGCACTACCTCTCCTCGCGGCGGTCACTAGGATCGAGGCCATCGATCGAGCGCGCAACGCAGCTCTTCGCGGCAGGCCCGTCGATCTCCCTCGAGCAGCGATACGGCAACCGAGCCCATCCCCGACGAGCGACTCAACCTCGGTCGTAGCAACCCGCCGCCCACCAGCAAGGAGGCTCCAGGCTCGTTGGGCAACACCAAGGAAATCCGCAAAGGTAGCGAGTCCTACCGGGCCCCCCACCGAGCTAGCGATTCAGCATTCCTTCACTGCGTGCCCCACGAGCCCGCCTGGGGAGCCGGGGGTTTCCTTCGCTCGGACCATCGTTATCGATCTATCGAGGTCATCAACCCCAAGGAGAGCAATACATGACGACTCGATGGCTTAAGCGAACTGTGATGATTGGTTGCCTGGCGGCTGGAAGTATTCCTCTCGCTGCATTAGCGCAGACTTCGGGTAGCACGAGTACAGGCTCCAGCACGAGCAGCCCATCGTCCACGTCCAAGATGGACGACAAGTCGAAGACCGATAGCTCGGCCCTCGGTACCGGCGGCTCCGGTACAACCGGCACTGGGAGCTCGACCACCCCGAGCGGCACCGGGGACACCACGGGCACTGGCACCACGAGCGCAGGAAGTAGCACCGCTCCCAGCTCGGGTACGGGAGGCTCAGGGGATCAAAGCGCGACCGGAAGCTCGAGTGGCCGCAGCAACCTGCCCCCCAACAGTCCAGACGCGCCTCCGAGCACGAGCGGAACGGGCTCCTCTACGGATACCGTGTCGCCTCCTGCCACGCCGCCCAGCAAGCCAAAAAGCTCAGGGCGCTAGTCGCTCATATAGCTATTGGCCGAGGCGTTCATTGAGTTGAAGGAACGCCTCGAACATTTCCTCGCCGCTGGGGATGATTTGCTCCGGCGGCAGGACAAAACCCGTCTGGCCGCGATCGCGTAATTCGATTCCCCACGCGAGCAGCCCGAGGGTTCCATATACCCAGTCATGGGCGGTGCCGGCGGCGATGTAGAGGATCCGGGATCCCTGCCCATTCGTGAAATCTTGGCCGTGCACGCCGAAAATCGCGCTCCGGATGGTGGCTCCAAAGTCGAGCAGCGTGGGCAAGTCCGGCGGCGAGTCGTACGTGTACATCCAAGGGGACAGGACGAGCTGGCCATAACTGTGAAGGTCCCAATACGCGCGCAGGCGACTCGCGAGTCCGAATGCGATGTCGCGGACCGCGACAATCTCCGGCTCGGAGAACGGAGCGCTACCGTGGTAAACATCGGAACACGGGTTTGAGCTGGAGCCGTCTCCGCCCCAGGCGTACTCCCAGTTCCGGTTGAGATCCACGCCAACGCAGCTGCTTCCCTCGTTGATCCGGCGGCTCTTGCGCCAGAATCGATCGTTGCTCCAGGTGTACACATACCCGTCTGGGTTGGCGATTGGGATGATGTAGAAATCCACGGCGTCGACGATTGCCTGCACTCGAGGATCGACGGCGTACTGCGTGATCAGCTGCTCAATCAGGTAGCTCGTGGTCATCGGAGAAATCCACTCGCGGGCGTGCTGAGTTCCGTTGACCAGAAAGGCGGGGCGCAGATCGCGCGGATTTTCCGGGGTGTCGGGCCCGGTGATTCGCAACATCTCGATGTCGCGACCTTCGAGCGACTGCCCGATCACCGAAACGGTGGTCAGGTCGGGATTCTCGAGGGCCAGCTGATTCAGATGGTCATTGATGTCCTGATAGCTCTTGTAGTTGTCGAACCAGCTCAGATCGTTCTGCGAGCCGCGCGACGCAAGGTCCAGATCCACCAGCTGTTGCACATCCTGGATCAAAACTTGGAACGGAACGCCGGATTGTTCGAGCGCCTCCAGCTGGGCGGGCGCAATGCGCACGTCAAAAGTTCCGATCCCCGGCCCAAAGCAGCTCCACACGTCGTTGGTGAGCGCAAGAATCCGGTCCAGCTCGGCCCGATTGGAGACTTGCACCCTGACGACCCGGTGCCCGGTGTAATCCGCACCAAATGCCGAAGAAGACCAAAGCGTGGCGATCGCGAAGCAGGCGGCGAGCGCTCGCCGGCAACGAACATACATAGTGGTTCCCTCCCGTTGGTGAGGCCGCCATACACGCTCTTAGGCCCCGGATCCAGTGGTGTTTTTCGATGCTTGACACATCCTGTTTCATGGTTTTCCTAAGGTCATTCGGACGCTGTTCGCGGCGTCCGCGAAAAAACGTTTATGCGAGAGCATAAGGAGGAATTGAAAATGTTGACATTATGGAGGCGACCCTTTGGGTTGCGAGCAGCGGCGGAGGCCCCGGCGTTTTCCGATTTCGGGAATCTGTTCCGGGACATTTCGAACTGGGGGTTCGACAACGGAGCGGAGGCAATCGCTCCCACTGACGTTGTCGAGACCGAGAATGCAATCCAAGTGAAGGTAGACCTTCCAGGTCATTCGCTCGAGGATATTGAGGTGCATCTCGAAGGAGACACGCTGACTATCCGAGCCGAGCGGAAAGCCGAGAAGGTGGAAGGAAAGCTGCTCCGGAACGAGCGATTCCATGGCGTGTACAGCCGTACGTTCGTGTTGCCGGAGAGCGTTGACGGCAGCAAGCCTGAGGCTCAGTACGCCCAGGGAGTGCTGACGGTCACTCTTCCGAAGCGGGAAGAGGCCAAGCCCAGGCTGATCAAAGTCGAAGTCAAACAGTAATCAGCCTCGAAGGAAATCGGCGCGGGGACTAGCCAGACTAGCCCCGCGCCTTCTTTTTTATCCGACAGTTCAATTCGCCAGCGACGAGCCACACAGCAGCCCGGGGATCGCGGACGTACGTGCCGTCCCCGAGCGCGAAGGTCGCCCCATCGCACAGAGTGTCACAGAAACGGTCGCCGGCGACCGATTTTGTGACACACCTGTCGAAAGCGGTGGGAATTGGCTTTCCGGACTTTCTCGGACTTAGATCCGTTCAGCTTCTCGTGCGTTGAATGTGTGGTGAGAAGTGAAAACGGAAAAACCAGACGAGCATTTGATGCTCGCCTTTAGGAGAGGCGATGCCATGGCCTTCGAGGTCCTGGTGCGCCGCCACCGAACTCCGGTTTTCAACTACATTTTCCGCTTCACGGGGGACCGCGCGCGAGCCGAGGACATCTTACAGGAAACGTGGCTCAAGGTCGTACGAAGCGCGCAGGATTACGAACCCAAAGCGCGCTTCACCACCTGGCTCTACACGCTCGCCAGGAACCAATGCGTGGACCGAGCGCGGCGAGAAAAGCTACGGCAAGCGGACTCGCTCGACGCTCCTCGCCCGGCTTTCGCTTCCCAAGGAGACAATCGCACCCCGGCCGACTTCCTGGTGGATCCCAGTCCGGTGCCGGATCAGGCGGCCCACAATTTGAGAATTCGACCTCTTCTCGAGCAGGCCCTGCTCTCGCTTCCCGAGGAGCAACGCGAAGTCTTCTTGCTTCGCGAGTACAGCGGGCAGTCCTTCAGAGAGATCGCCGAGGTCACCGGCGTTTCGGAAAATACCGCCAAGAGCCGAATGCGATATGCGCTCGAGGCGCTGCGGCGGCAGCTGGAGCAGCTCGGAGTAGAAGGCGATTGGGCCGAGGACGAAAGGACCGTCACCGGATGAGCCCCACCGACCACGACCAGGACAAGCTGCTTGGCTACGCCTACGGTGAGCTTTCGTCTCCCGAGGCGAAATCGCTGGAAGCGCATTTGAAGAACTGCCCTCAGTGCAGCCGAGCGCTCGAGGACATTCGCAAGGTCCGACGGACGATGGCGCAGCTTCCGACGGTACCGGCTCCGGAGGCAGGATTGGATTCGCTGCTGGCCTACGCACAGCAAGCGGCTCGCCGCGCTCAGGCCGGGCCCGCTGCCCACTCCCATCTGTGGAAGTGGGTGTTGCTGCCCAGCACCGGCGTTCTGGCGATGGTGTTGCTGATCGTCGTTACCGCGCGCGTAGCGGAAGAGACCAACCTCTCTCGGCTGAGGTCGGTCGCGGCGCCGAAAGTGGCCCCCTCTTCGAGCCCACTGCCACAGGCGGAGCCATCAGTCGCATCGGAGATTGCCCCGGCGGCGAAGGCGGTGGAAAGCCCCAAAGAGAAAGAGACCGCCGCGAAGGCGGAGAGGAAGCCGTCAGCCAAGATGTTGATCCTGAAGGCTGCCCCGCAAGCGCCGAGACCGAGCGCGAGGGCGGCGGCCGTCGCGGAACATCCGGAAGACTTCGCGCAGCCGGCCTCAAAGGACGAGAGCGGAGCTCAAGCGGGCAGAGCTCGACAGAAGTCGGCGGTAGCGCCGCAGTCGGCGGTAGCGTCGCAGGAATCGCGCGGAGTTGCGGCAGCCAGCGCACCAGCGTTCCTGGGAGGCCCACCGGACGCGCTCGACCGGGAAATTGCGCGGATTCAGGACACACTTCGAACCAGGACGCTCGCGAGCCAAGAGCGAGCCGGGTTGCTGAACCATCTCTGCGAGCTGCTCTACGCGGCGAACCGTTCGTCCGAAGCCGACTCCACCTGCGATCAGGTCATTCGGGACTTCCCTGGTTCGGCTGCCGCGGACGCAGCTCGCCAGTTGAAGGAGAAGAATCAGCGAGCCCCAGCGCGCTGAGCGCCTGCATCCCCTTCAAGAGCCGTTCGCCCATGATGTTCGGAGTCGTGGCCGCCAACTGGAGCGCCCGCTGATAAAACGCCTCGGCGACGCGCGGGTGGCCACTTCTCGCCGCGCTCAGGGCGCCGAGCTCCGCGACTTCGATGGGCTCCTGTTCAACCGAGAATCGCTCTGACTTGGCGAAGGTCTCCGCCCAGGCATCGGCGGAGAAGGGCTGTTGAGCCAACTTCACCGCAGCAAACAGCACTTGATCGGATGGGGGAAATTCGGCCCTCGTTTGCCCCGCCGCCTTTTCCTTGGCTTGCTTCGCTTCAATCTGGAGAACGTGCGCCTGCGCTTCGTCGAGCCGGCCTTCCCAGGTCAAGCAACGGGCGAGCAGCAGCCGTCCAATCGGTCTACCCATCACATCCGGATGCAGGTCCTCGATCTGGATTGCGCGCTCGAGGTGCGGGAGCGGCGCTCTTAGGTCTCCGGAAAAATAGAGCATCTCGCCGAGGTTGTATTGAGCCAGATACTCCAAAAACATCTGCCCCAGTTCGCGGCCAATCTGAATGTTGCGCAGGCTCTTGTCGACGAAGCCCCTCAAGTCCGCGCGCGCCATGTGATAGCTGCGCGCGTTGTTGTAGGCGATTGCCAGATGCAATCGATCGAGCCGCTCCTCGCAGAGCGCTTCCACCCTTTGCAACGCCTGGCCTGCGCGTTCGACGTCGCCTTCGAACGGCCGGATATAACCGAGGAGCAGCAACGAAATGACTCGCGTTTCGTACCCTTCGTCGCCGAGCTCTTGAGAGAGCGCGGCGGCCCGTTCAATCAGCTCGCACGCTTCGGAATTCTTGCTGAAACGCCAGAGGCTGCGTCCCTCGCCCAGCAGAAGGCGCGATTCGATGAGCTTGGATCGCACTTCGCCCGCCAGCTGCTTTGCCGCCTGAACCCGCTCCCAGGACTTGGTTACCTCGCTCATCCAATCCAGCGCCGTCGCCTCATCCAGCAGCAGGTGGATTTCTGTCTCCGCGTCTTCGAGGCGGTGGGCCAGGTTCCGAGCCTGAGTCAGATCATCGATCGCATCGCCACAGCGGCCGATCCGATAGCGCATCAGGCCTCGTACCCGTAGGGCCGTCAACCGAGCCGCGTCCTCCGAGTCACCCGTCTGCTCGAGCGCCTGGGTGCATCGAATTTCCGCGTCCAGATACGCGTGCCGGTTCTGAGCGCGTTCCGCCAACCGCAAGTACAGAGTTCTCGACTCGTCTCGGAGGTTTGCCTTAGCGCAATGGTAGGCCAGCTTGGAGAGCTGTTCCTCACTCGGAGAGGGAATCGAGCGATAGTGCCGCGAAGTGGCCAGGTGAATGCGGCTCCGGATCGACTCGGGAATGGTTCGCAGCAAGCTGTCGCGGGTCAGCGAATTGCGAAACCCGAGCTGCCCCTGCCGGTGGCGGACCAGGAGATTTTTCTCCAGCAGCTGCTGCGTTCCAAATCCGGCATCGAGCGGGAATTCCGCTCCCGCCCCACTCTCCTCCAGAGCCTTCAGCACCCCCTGAATCTCGGGCAAGGCGAATTCGGCCCCGAGCGATGCGACCAGCTTCGCGTGAGCGACCAGCTCGGGGGAAAGCGAGCTGAGCTCCCGCTCGGTCAACCATTCCAAGAGCGGCAAATCAGGAAGTCGGTCCAGCTCGTCGGTGGCCAAAAACCACGCTCCGGTGTCGGCATTCTGCCGAACGATGCCATCGCGCTTGAGGCCCCGAACCAGCTCATCGAGCAGCAATGGGATGGCCTCCGCGCGCCCCACCAGGCGCTTGAGGGCGGCTTCCGGAACGTAGTCGACCGGGTGAAGGAGTCTCCGACAGAGATCGATCGCGTGCTCCGCCTTCAAAGGCTGCAACTGGATCGCCAGCCTTTGACCGGCACGCTCGCTCCAACCCACCCGCGTTGCTTCGAAGCCGGTACGCGCAAACGCGCAGACCCACAGCGGGGCCCGGTGCTCGGAGAGCGTCGCGTACTCCAGCGCGTCCAAGCTCGCGGCATCCGCGAAGTGCGCATTGTCGAGCAACAGCGCGGTGGGACACTTCATCGCTCGATGGCGCAATCCCTCGCCGGCAGCTCGAATCGCGCTGGAACGCAACGCGCCCGGGGCGGCCCGGTAGATCGCCAGCTCGCGAGCGTCGGCTTCCAACCACCCCATCGCGAGCCCGACCGCTGGCCACAGCTCTTCCGCCGCTTCCGCGCCCAGCGCACTCACCAGGTTCAAACGAGCCTGAGGCAGATCGACCTGCTTGGACAAATCAAATCCGTAGACGGCCGCCAGCAGTGTGCGGAAGAAGCGATCGGCGTTTCCGCCCAGCGGCTCGGGCGCTCGAAGGTGAAGAATCTCCGCTCCTTTCGCGTCCGACCTGAGGCGGTTGACCAGCTCGATGCAGAGCCGCGACTTTCCGTATCCCGCTGGGCTGAGCACGGTCACCAGCCCTGGCAGGTGCGGGTCGACCGTTTTGCGATAGCTGTCCATCAGGACGCTCATCTCGTCGGCCCGCCCCAAAAAGCGAGACTCCACCATCTGCACCAGGGTGGGCTCCGCAGGGGCATCTGCAATCTGCTTCTGGACGCAGACCAGACCCCCGCGATCCGGAACGGGCGAGGTGGTCACGTCGCGAATCATCTCCGCCGCGCTGCCGGTCAAGAACAGGGCGGATGCGCCAGGCGATTGGGGAAAACGATCCGCCTGGCTGAACAGGTTGCTGATGAAGCGCCGGGTACCGTCTACCCTAGGCAAAACGGAAACCGCGGCCAAGTCGACCAGCGCGCGTGCGCAGATTCCCTTTTCCAAAAGCTCTTCGGCAGCGGAAAGCGCGAGTCGAGCCGGATTTTCGCTCACTTGCCGATCGAAGACCGCTACGCAGTGGCTCGCGGAGAGGCTTGCGAGTTGAGCGCCAAACGCCTCAAGCATCGCGCTGGTGATTGACACGCCGGGTTTGGGCTCCAGCCAAAGCAGCCCCACCGTTTCCTTCCGAACGCCGGTGCCGGTCTGAGCGCCGCCGCGATTCGTTACCTCGGCTTGAGCGACTGGAGCGCCCTTCTCGAACGCCTCGATCGCGCGCTGTAGCGCGACCCGGAGCGCGGACAGATCCGCGTAGCGCTCCTCGGGCTTCTTCGCCAGGCACTGCAGCACCACCTGCTCCAGCTCGGCCGAGATGGGAGCGAAGTCGCTCAATCGCGAAGGCCGCCGACTGATCTGGCCCTGCTTGATTTGCGCCGGATCTCCACAGAAGGGAATCCGCCCGGTCAACATCTCGAAGAAAATGATCCCCAGCGAATAAATGTCCGAAGCGGTGCCCGGGGTACGGCCACCCTCGCACTGCTCGGGGGACATGTACTCGGGGGTTCCCCGGATGTCGTAGCTCACGGTGGCGCCTTTGCGGCGCTCGGAAATGTTCAGCGCTAGGCCGAAATCGATCAGCCTCGCGGCGGGCGGCGGGTCGAAGATGAAAATGTTCTCGGGCTTGAGATCCAGGTGACAGAACCCTGGCTGGTGCACGGCACTGACGGCTTGCAAGATCGGATCGGCCCATTTCGCAAATTCGGCGAGCGGCATCGGGCCTTCCAGGACATCGAGGCGGCTGCCGAGGGTAGGCGCATCCAGGTACTCGGAGACGAAAAAGGTGGTGCCGTCCGACAGACGCCGAAGCTCGAACATCTGCGGAACGGCGGGGGGGCCGATTGCCTTCATCGCCTCGAATTCATCGAGCAGCTTGCGCTCCGTCAGCGGATCAGGCTTCGCGGATTTGATCGCGACTTGTCTGCCGGAAGCCAGCTCGGTGGCGAGAAGCACCGTCCCAAATCCACCCGCGCCCAGCACGCGTTGCGCTGCATATCCGGGGTAGGCCCCGGACGGTAAGTCCTGCTTGGGCACCGTAGCCGGAGTCGGCGCCGGGCACGTGCCATGTGACCGGGTAGTTCTCCGACCACAAAGCAGACAGCGCGTCATCCGCTTCAGGATAGCGCGTTTCCAGCTCCCTCTTCGTGCGGCGCTAGGCGGTTGTGTGGGACACGCACCGAGACGCGGAAATCAGATCAGCTTTCGCTCCTGCCACTTCGCCCAGATCCGCTTGCACTTGCCTTCGGCCTCTTTGATCGCGTCCTCTGGGCTCAGAGCGCCAGTGCTCGCCTGGGCAAACATCGTGTTCAATACCCAGGTGGTAAAGGTCTCGTCGATCGCGGCGGTGGCATAGCCCGGAAAACCCACGTTCGTCGCCCAGTCGAGAGAGTCCGCCAAGACGCTGTACTTGCCGGCCGGTTTGCCCTTGGTGTCGTTCTCCAGCAGCTTCACCAGATCGGGAACCTGGTTCCAGAAGCAGGGGAAGTTGTAGAACTCGCTCGCAATGAAGGCTTGCCTGAAATTGCCGATGTAGTCGACCAGGAACTTCTTGGCTCCGTCGATGTTGTCGGCGAACTTCCAGATGATGTAGCAGTCCATCACGTGCTCGAGGCCCATCCGGCGCACCGGGCCTTTGGCTGCCTTCGCCAGCCCAATCTTGTCGCCGATCGGCATCCCCTTGGTCTCCGCTTCCCGGGTAATCGAGATCGCGTTGAGCACGAGGGAAGTTTTGCCGGCCAGCATCGCGCGATTGTTGGAGGACGGATCCCAGGCGAGGACTTCCGGAGTCATCGTTTCCGTGTACAGCGCCTTGACGAACTTGACCGCTTCGAGCGTGTTCTTGGAGTTGAGCACCAACTTGTTGTTCTCGTCCTGGACCGAGCCGCCGAACGCAAAAAGGATCGCTCGCATCGCCATCGCGGTGTCGAGCTCGTTCGATTGGCCAATCCCCACCGGGTTGCCGGTCTTGTCTTTGATCTTCTTGCCACCCGCTCGAATCTCGTCCCAGCTATCGGGCTTCATTCCGATCTCGCCCCACAGATCGATCCGGTAGTTGATCGGGTCGGGCACGAAGCTGTCCGAGAATGCGAAGTACTTCTTGGTCTTCGGATTGAAGGTGCTCTTGACCGCCAGCTGAATCGGCTTGCCGTACTTCTTCTCGCACTCCTGATAGACGTCGGTCATGTCCACGACCGAGTTCTCGTAGGCCGCCGGAGGCGACATCGAGAGGAATAGATCATGCCCCTTGCCTGCCGCCGACTCGGCAGCCATGCGCGCCGGCAGCGCGGTCACCCCGATGTTGTCGACGGTGACTTCGGTGTCGTTCTTGGCTCCCCACTCCTTGATATAGGTCTCGTTGAACCATTTGTCGTAGGCGGGAACAAAATGGTTCCACTGTAGAATCTTGAGCGTTTTCTTGGCCGCGCGTTTTCCCGACTCTTGCGCGGCCCGCGCCGGACCGGAAAGCAGCAAGCCGGCAGCGCCCACTCCGGCTGTCTTGATGAATCCTCGCCTTGAAATTCGTTTTGCTTTGCTCACGGTTTGTTCCTCCTTAAGCGGCGTCAATTTACGAACGGTGGGAGCATTTTGCTCAGGGCCCCGAGGAAACCAGACTGTGGCGCGAGTACCACCGCCCAAGGCGGGGTGCAAGCAAAAGCCGGAACGAACGTCAACCGAGGTGAGACACCCGCTTCAAGCCCTGTCCAATGGTGCGTATTAGCTACGTCTGGTTAGACACAGTTTCCTCCGATCCTCGGGAAGACAGTCTTCATTGAACCGGCGGCGCCTTGTATGGTGCCCGAATGGACAGGGGGCTCCTTCGCTTCGCATTCCAGTTGTCGCTTGTGTCCATCCTGACGATTGTTGAGTTTGCCTCGGCGCGAGCGGAGTGCTCCGGACCGCACGGAGACCGCGAAAAACTGCTGCTCGGCGGAACCTGGAGATTCATCGGCAGCAACACGCTCATTGGCGCGGAGGCGATCGACTACGACGATAGCGCTTGGGATTCAGTCCAGGTTCCTCACACCTGGGACAACGTCTATGGCGTCACGCGTTACACGAATTCTTGGTACCGCACCCACTTCACCATTCCCGAAACAGCCTCGGACAAGCGCATCTACCTCTATTTCGAAGGAGTCTTTCAGGTCGCGGACGTGTACGTGAATGCTCAGTACCTGGGGCAGCATCGCGGTGGCTACACCCGGTTCAGCTTGGAAGCGACGAGCGCCATCAATTTCGGAGGAGACAACGTCCTCGCCGTGAAGGTGAGCAACGCGAATTGTTCGGATTGCTTACCCGACGGCACCCCGCGGCTGTTCAAGGGTTACGGAGGCATCTATCGCAAGGCCTGGTACCTCATCACCAACCGGTATCACGTCGCCACCACCGATTACGCGTCGAGCGGCATCTACATCACTCCGTCGAACATCGGCGCCGACTCGGCGGATCTTGCGATTGCTACGCTGGTGACCAACGACGACGCAATCGATCGGGTGCTCACCGTGGAGAATACGGTGACCGATGCCGACGAGAACCCGGCCCTCGAGCTGCAGCAGGATGTTTTCGTGCCAGCGGGCTCGACCGTCGGTGTGACCCAGAACGGGACCGTGGTTACTCCGCAGCTGTGGAGCCCGTCGAATCCGTATCTGTACAACGTTCACACCCATATTTGGGTGGACGGGGCGGTCACCGATGCGGTCGATGAGCACACCGGCCTTCGCTACTACCAACTCACCCTTTCGGATTTCACCTTCAACGGCTCGTCGCTCAAATTGCGCGGCATCTGCAAGCATCAAGAAACCGAGTACAGCGCCAACGCGATTTCCGATGCCGAGCTGATCGCGGACTGGGACAACATCCAGGATCTGGGGGTCAACTTCGTCCGCCTCGCCCACTATCCGCACTCCGAGCTCGAGTACAATCTCGCGGACCAGCGAGGGCTTCTGGTCTGGGCGGAAAATGGGCAAACCAACTCAGGACCGCCGACCGCAAACGGCGACAACATCAATCGGGAAATGGTGTATCAGAACTACAACCACCCCTCGATCATCTTCTGGAGCGCAGGCAACGAATCGCCGGGTGTGCCCGCGGTCTCACAATACGCGCTGGTACTCCACAACACCGATCCGTCGAGGCCGGTGGTGTACGCCTCCAATGGGGAGTTCCCGTCGAACGTGGACTTCCTCTTCTGGAACACTTATCCGGGTTGGTACCAAGGCTCGATGTACGACTGGAATGGTTTCAATCTCCATTGGATCTCGGAGTCCGGGGCGGGAATGGTGATTCCCACCCAGAACGGCGACTACTTCAACACCACCTACCACGTCGATTCGTATGAGCCCGAGCAATATGGAGCGCTCGTCAACGAAGTGAAGTTCCAGGATCTCTTCGTCACCAACCCAAGCCACGTCCCCGCCTTCTCCACCTGGGTGTTTCGAGAGTTCTCCGACAACAAATACAAAGGAGTGATCAACACCAAGGGGTTCCTCACCTTCTCAAACTACAAGAAGGACATCTTTTACCTCTACCGGTCATTCTTGAGGCCGGGCGTCCCGCTGGTTCGAGTCATCGGCCCGCATTACTTCCTGCGGGTTGCGAACCCGGCGGGCCAGGGCGACATCAAGGTCTATTCCAACGCAGCGGGTCTGACTTTGACGGTGAACGGAGTCGACCAGGGCACGCGGGCAAACGGCAGCTACCATCATCCAAATGGACTGGTGATCAACAACGTCTTTTACTGGAACGATGTCCTGCAGCTTGGTCGCAACGACGTAGTCGCGAGCGACGACGCGGGGAATTCTGACAGCGTCGCCGTCTACTACAAGGCCGATGGTGAGGTGATGCCGAACGAGGATGGCGCGAAGGCGATCAACGTCGCGTCGAGCAACGTGCCTGCGTTCTTCATCAATGTTCCGCTCGCCGATCAGCGCCCGTTCTACTGGGACTTCGATTCGAGCGGCGACAACAGCTTCGATGCAGTGCCGGCGGAGCTGAGGGGGCCAGCCGGTTGGATCGCCACCAGACGTCAAAGCGATCCGGCCAAGACCTCCAACCTCTCGTTCGACCTGACCGCCGATGCGGACGTGTACATCATGTTCACGCGCCAGCCATCGGTGCCGACCTGGATCACCGACGCCGGATTTACTGACACGGGCGTCACGGGCAGATGGAGGGACAATTCTCTTAGGCTTGTCGACTACCAGCTGTTTAAAAGGAGCTTCACCAGCGGCACCCACGTTGCATTGGGAAGTTCGTCGATCGACTTCGTGATCATCGTGAAGTAGCGCGAAAATCTTGGTGGATGCAGTCGCCCAATTTTCTGAACAAACTGTACGAACAGTTTGGTCAGAATTTCTGTCCAGCAATCGTAAATTCTTTCAGTGCTGGTCGAAGCCTTGGCGCGGCGCATCGTAACCGCTACCGCGGCCCGATTGCCGCAGTCTTCCCCCGGTAAATAAACGCGCGGGCCGTTCGTCCAAACGTGAGCCCGGAATGAACCGGGCTTTTGCTGGAGGAACGCCGATGGAAGCAGAAACCGTTAATCCCGCAACTTCGATCGAAGGACCCAAGACCCTAGAGGAAGCTCTCGATAAAATCCGTGACCTTTACAGGCAAGAGCAGGCCGCCAAGTGGGGACAAGGTGAGCAGGTCAATCTTGTCGAGGACACTCACCTGGCCTTGCGCAAAGGATACAGGCAGGCTCGAGAATGTCTGAAGCAGGAGCTTCCCGATCTCCAAACTTCAACTCTCTACAGCTATGCGTTTGTAGCTAAACATTTTGACCAGGAGCACACGAAGAAGTGGGGAGTCTCGAAGCTCCAGAAACTCATCGCGCTCCATAACAAAGGTGGCGACGTAGGGTTGCTGGGTGACCCAGCCGACCTCGAGGTCCACGTACCTCGGGAAAATGGCTCGCTGGTCGCGAAGAAGTTTAGCGACTGTACGATGGGCGATTTGCGGAGCGCAGCCAAGCACCGAAAGCAGGCGCGCAAAGCGGCGGGTCGGGTTGTCCGCGACGTTCCGAGCGAAGGCCCCCCTGTCTCGAAGCTGCCCTCGCCGGCGCTTTGGCGGCCCTTGGCGATGATCGGCCTCGGAGTCCTGGCGGGCTTCATCGCCGATCTGCTCCAGCCCTCGGTGCCGGGCTTGGTGATCTCGGTGCTGGCGCTGCTTCTGACAGTGGGTGGGATCGCCGAACTGATCCGCTACTTCGTTTCCATTCGGGATCGCATCATCGCTGCATTCAAGGGCGGCGCTGGGCTCAGCGCCCTCAAAGAGCAAGGCATCGACGTGCTGCGAAATGGACGAAAGCTCCTCGCCGCCTTCAGGTCGGTGGAGCCCAAACCCACACCGACGTCGACCCGCGAGGAAAATCCGCCACCCCCGGAGAAGAAAGCAGCGTAGGAACCTAGGCGGTTCAACCTGGAGCGCCCGGTCTCGCGGCCGGGCGCTTCTTTTTTGTCTACTCTTCCGCCCGTCGCGGTGCTTCCGTCAGCCGATGACTGTCCGCAGCGCTCAACTGAAGGCCGTAGACGTCCTTGAGAGCGTTGATCTTGGCCAGCGTCTCTGGGCCGAAGGGCGGCTTGCCCTCAAACGCATGGAGGACGATTCCCTCGAGCAGATCGCCGAACGACAGATCCAACGAGCCCGCCAGCGCTTTGAGCACCAACATCATCCGCTTCTCCATCCGAACACCAGTCTGAATACGCACCACCGGCACTCCTGCCGTTTGGCGCGAGGCAGTGCGCGGCGTGCGACCGCCCTTGCTCTTGGCCTCGCGCTTCATCGCGACGCTTGAGCCGCGCTCGCGAGCTGCTCGCTTCCAGGCAGAAGAAACAATCGTCGAGCGAGGGGAGATCGAGTGAGCGTCTCCACGTCGTAATAGCGCCCAAGAATTCCGCGGTGGTTGAGAAGCTCGGGATAGGCAGTGAGGAACCGCCGCGAGTCTTCGAACTCCTCGCGATGCATCCGCTCGTGGATCAGCACCAGGTAAGCCCAGGTCATGGTTTCGTTGTACTTCTGATCCGCTCCATGAGCGTGGGCGAATCGCTTCAGCGCGCGGCGGAACCGGAGCGCCCCTTCTGCCAGATCCGCGCTTGTCGAAAGCGCCACGAAGGCGGCTCGGACATGCTCTCGATGCTTGAAGGCCTCGTTCGAGAGGTTGACGGACTCCAGGCGTTCCCACAACTCCAAATCCGTGAGCTCAGAGATCATCGGCCACCTCCGATTGGCCGGGTGCGGCGAGCGTCTTGAACCACCACCCAGATCGCCGCCGCATAGACCAGGTACGCCAACGACGGTGTCCGCTTGAGTGAGAGATGAACGGCGGTGGCCAATGCGAGTACGACGATCAGAAGAATCGCACCCCCAATGAGGGTGCGTGGGATCAGGAACAGGACGATGGCAGCCAGCTCGAGGGCGGCCAGTGTCACCGCGATCAGCGGTTGAACAGGGTGATCGAACAGCAGCGAGATCGCCTGAATCCCGAGCACCGCGGACAACGACCAGCGCAGCAAGCTGGCAGGACGTGGAAGTAACATGGTACTTTGGTAATATGGTAACAAGACCAAAGTCAAGGCCGCGGAGACAACCCTCGAGACTTGCTGCACGCGGGAGGCTTCTGCGCTAATCGCTGGTGAATGGCGGTAACCCTCACCCTCGATTTGATTGAAGAGGCGTCGCGATTCCTTCGCGGCCGGGTGCTCCATACACCCCTCGAGCCATCGCCCAAGCTTTCTCAGCTTCTGGGGGTGCCCGTCTGGCTGAAGTTGGAGTGCCTGCAGACCACCGGATCGTTCAAACTGCGCGGCGCGCTGTTTCGTCTCTCGCGCCTTTCCGAGGAGGAGAAGCGGGCCGGTGTTTTCACTTGTTCCGCGGGCAATCACGGCAAGGGCGTCGCCTACGCGGCGAAAGCGCTCGGCGTGACGCCGACGATCGTGGTGCCTTCGAGCATCGACGAGTCCAAGTATCGGGCGATGGTCGCGATGGGCGCGCAAGTGATTCGCTCGCGCTTTCCCGGCTACGACGAGACCGAGGCATGGGCGATGGAAGAGGCGGCGAAGAGCGGCAAGGTCTGGATCTCGGCATTCGATGAAGACGCGATCATGGCGGGCAATGGCGGTTCGGTGGCCGCTGAGATTCTGGAGGACTTGCCGCAAGCGCAGTCGTTCGTCCTTCCGGTGGGAGGCGGAGGGCTGGCCGCCGGAGTTTCCTTCCTGGTGAAAGCAAAACGGCCGGACGCGATCGTCGTCGGCTGCAACCACGAGCTCTCCCCCGCGCTGGCCCTCTCGCTGAAGCAGGGCTACGCCGCCACCCGCTTGCCAGCCGCGACCACCACAGCCGGAGGGATCGAAGGAGGGATTGGACAGAGGACGTTCGAGGTGCTGCGTTCGCGAGTCGACCGGGTTGCCCTTCTTTCAGAGGCTGAGCTCTTCGAGGCTGTTCGCTGGACGTTCGATGCGCACCAGTACGTCATCGAGACTGCCTCGGCGGCTCCGATTGCCGCTTGTCTCCACGGCAAAACCGGAGATCTCCGAGGCCCGACGGTGATCGTCCTCAGCGGGCGGAATGTCAGCATCGACACATTGCGGTTGATTCTCGGCTCACCCGGCAGCATCGTCGCGAAATGAGCCTCGACAGCGATGCGTAGCGAACCGTGGTTGACTCGACCGAGCAGCGGCCCTCGACGATTGCCGGACGCATCACTCGCCTACGTGGCGCTCCGGATTGCGTTCGGCATCAACATGACGATGCACGGAGTGAATCGATTTCTCGGTGGGGTCGGAAAGTTCGCCGGCAAAATGGCACAGGACTTTTCGACAACCATTCTGCCCCACGGTCTGGTGCTGGCCTTTGGATACGTGCTTCCCTTCATCGAGTTCGCAATCGGCATCCTGCTTCTGCTCGGGTTGTGGATGCGCTGGACGCTGCCGCTCGGGATGGCAGTGATCGCGGTGTTGATGTTCGGGAGCGCTCTCAAGGGCGACTGGAACGTCCTAGGCATACAGCTCGTGTACGCGGTGGTGTATTACCTGCTGATCGCTCGGCAAGCGGATGACGCCCTTGGAGTCGACGCCTCGCGATTTGAACGCGGCGCGCCTCGTTAAGGGCTGACGCTGCAATCGGCCGGAACCGCGCCGGCGGCGGTCAAGATTCCCCCTAAGAGATGCTGGCGAAACAGCGGCTCGTCGTAGCTCTGCTCGGTATGCCCGAGCGCGGTGTACCAGGACCTGCCTCCACCATCGACGTCGTGGCACCAGGCAATCGGGTGATCCCCCATGTCTCCGCCGGAGTAGCTGCTTTCGTCCATCGTCATCAGCACGTGAACGGTTCCGCGTGGATTGGTTTGGAAATTGTACCATTCGTCCGTTCGGTTCCATGGCTGGGGCAGCGACGACGTGGACGGATGGTCGACATCCTCAATCTGGATCGACGCGGGTTGGATCGACGGATGGCTGCGAAAGTACGCGCCGACGAGCTGACCGTACCAGGGCCAACCGTACTCGGTGTCGGTCGCCGAATGGATGCCCACGTATCCGTTGCCGCTCTCGATGTAGCGCTGGAAGGCGGCCTTCTGATCGTCTTCGAGAACGGTACCGGTGGTGCAGAGGAAGATCACCACTTGGTATCGGGCCAGGTTGTCGTCGGTGAACAGGCTCGAGTCTTCGGTTGCGTCCACGGCAAAACCATTCGCACCGCCCAAGTCGGTGATTGCCGCGATTCCGTTGGGAATCGAGTCGTGCCGGTATCCGGTCGTCTTCGAGAAAACCAGCGCAGAGAACATCGCTCCATCGAGTCTCGCTGAGCGCCGATCTTCGCGCATCCCCGAGGAACAGGCCGAAAGCAGCAGAACGAAAGCCCAGGCCAATTTGCGGATTCTCATCGCGCGCTCCTCCCGTTGAGTATCTTTATCATACCACTGGGAGGCTCAAGCGCAGAGACTCGCGGATACAGACCAAAGGCTTCGGAGCTCAACTCTTCTCACTGAGCTTGAGAGGTCACCGAAACAAACATTGGACAAATGTTACAACTCAACTCTGCACGGTTTGCGATGGCACCGGGAACGTCAGCAGTGACCCTCAGTTGGATTTGCTTTGTTTCATCAGGGTTGAGTAGAAAGTCATCCGAAACCATAATACCCAGATACAAACCATTATAGTTCCACTCTGGTTGGAAGGGGAGAACCGTTACCTCATGGGGAACCGTGTCGGTTATATAAAACCTCCTCTCCACTGCGCTAAGATTCCTCACCGTCAAAGTGTAGGTTAGTACGTCCCCTACTGGCACCGGGTCGGGAGAAGCCGTCTTGGTAAATTCGATTGAGGGCGGATCAGTGTGCGCCATTGCGACGGTATTCGCATCCGCCTGCATGACGACGACGTATCCAGTCGGGTCCGGGGTGCCAGTAGCCAGAGTGGCGATACCGCTGGGCCCGCCACCAGGCGTAACAGGCCACTCTTCGATCATCCATTCCCCTGTAACGTTCGTAAGCGTCCCTACTTTGCTGGCCATTTGCTCGGTGAAGTAGAGCTTGCTGTCTGGCCCCGCCGTGATGCCGAAGGGACGGCCGTTCGTTGTGAGGATGGGAAACTCCGTTATTGCCCCGGACGGGGTAATCCTCCCAATATTGTCGCCGTAGAACTGTGTAAACCAAAGGTTGCCGTCCGGCCCAGCTCTGATACCGAACGGTACGCTGGGGGTGGGGGTAGTAAACTCAGTAAAGGTACCGGATGGGGTCATCCTCGCAACACTGCTGTTACCACTGAATTCGGTAAACCATATATTGCCATCCGGGCCAAATGTGATGGGCCCAGGCGTGCTGTTAGGCGTAGGGATTACGAACTCGGTCATCTCATAGTGGTCGGGAAAATATCGCATCCGGCCGATCTGGTTGGCATTCGCTTCGGTAAAAAAGATTTCGATGTGGCCGTCGGAGCGGTCGAATTGGCACGTAATACCGAAAGGGCGGCTATTGGCGGTGAGGACAGGGAACTCGGTCACTGTTCCGGTCGTGGTGATCCTGCCAATCTGATTCGCAAGGGTCTCGGTGAACCAGAGGGCACCATCCGGACAGCCAGTTATCATCGAGGGGAAGCTAAATGGTGTGGGAATTGAAAACTCGGTGAAATTCCCATCGAGAGTGAGCCTCGCAATCTTGTTGGCGGACTGCTCAGCAAACCAAAAGTTACCATCTCGAGCGTATGTGACATGGTAAGAGCCGCTGTTGGAGGTTGGAATTAGCTGGTACACCCACTCCAAATCAGGGCTAGCTCTGGCGACCTCCGCGGGCGCTTGAGCGGCTTGCGCGGACGGGAGCAAGAGTCCGGGAACGCACAGCAACGTCAGAGCAGCTAATTCGACTACACGATTAATTGGCCTTTCCATTTTTCCCCTCCGTCGCAAGCACGTCTCTACGAGAACTCCTTCATAGTGCTTAAACGCAAATGCGGCGCAATCGGTATCACCCTGTGTTTTCCAAGCGGTCGTCCTGGGGCAACTCACTGGCCAGGGGAGTCACCGGGGGAGCAGGATCATATTTTGAACCGCCACGCCATTGGTCGCGAACTCACAGCCGTAACCGAGCAGGTGCACGCGGACTTGATCGAACTGTTGCCCCGCGGCGATCGTGGAGAGCCGGATGTCGAAATTGGCATTCGATCGGAGGATTGTCTCCGGCATCTCCGAAGGCCCGACGCAGTTGTTGTTCGGGCGATTCTGGGTGGCATAGACGCGCTTTCCGACTGTGACGCCGTTGAGCAAGAGCTCGATTCGCGTCGAAGGTTGGCTGTATCGCGAGGGAGTCGTCGCAGCATAGAAGCGACCTCGGATCCGTGCCGTCGTGGTGGACATCCTGGGCACCGAATAGGAACGGTAGCGCCGCGTGCAGGTGCAGCATTGGGCGGTGGTCGACCGGCAGGCGAGGATCGCGGTGAACCCAGTTGTTTGAAACAGCGCCTCGGAGGGATTGGGCGGCGCGCACAGCGCATTGATCCCACCTCCGTCCTTGATCCACGCACTGGCCGGAAGCGCAGGCACGAGAATCGCGTTCGGGGTCCCGTTCCCGCCGCCTGGCGCGGGTCGCAGATAAAAGTTTCCGATCGAGCTGCAGGTGTACGGATCCAGGTGTGTCCCGATGTTGTCTTCGTGGTAGTCATTGGTAAACGACCAGTCATCGCTGATGCCGTCGCCGGTCCTCGAGGTGGCGACCACGTGCAGCAATGTGCCGGCCGGCGCGTCCATCGCGAATCGCCCGAAATCATCGGTGATGGTGTTGAAGGTTGCGTTGTGAGTGGAGTCTGAAAGGGTAACTCGAGCAGAACTCGCGCCTCGATTGTCCAACCCAGTCACGTGGCCGGAGATGCAGTGCGAGGGCAGCCACTGCGTGCCGTTGAACCATGACAAATGAGATACCCCGGTTCGATACACGTAGCCTCCGGGGGCTGCGGCGTCGGCGACTCGAGTCGCACTTCCTTCCTCGCGCCACTCGCCGCTGGACGGGTCGAGCGTCCACATCGGGACTGACGTAGGCGCGTTCGCAGCCGCTCCCCCCGAAATTGGCAGACTGATGGTCGCGCTCCGTCCGCTCGCGATTGTCAGCAATTCGCTGCCTTGCTTGGCAACAATTGCCATCGGCGCAAGGCCGCTGAGCAGACGAATATTTCCGTCGGCGCGTCTGCCCGTGAATTCGCCAGGGAACGCCGCGCGCTGCGACAATACCGCCGAGTCCAACGGCGCAAGGCTGACTTCTACCGGACCCGTTACCACCCTGCCGTCGCGAGTCGCCAACCCATGAGGCGCAAAAGCAGCCCGCGCCCCGTGGCCGTCGGTTACCTCGCCCCCTACTGCCGCATCGAACTGAGCAGAGATCCGCGCCGGTGCCATTTCGATTGTGACGAAGGTGAAGCCGTCGCTCTCAAGGCTCACCTGCTTGATCGATTCGGCGAGTCCGGCGTGTTCCGCGATCAGCACGACCGGTCCCCGCCCGTTGACGTTTTCGATCGTGAACCAGCCATCGGCGTCGGTGGTGGCACGATCTCCACCGATGATATGGACGGTCGCGCCTGCGACCGTGGTCGACTCGGCACCCGAGACAACCCGACCGACAATCACCGCCACTCCGCTGCCCAGTTCCTCGAAATCGCCCAGGTCCAAGGAAGGACTCGATCCGCCGTCCCCACCCGCGCCCGGTCCCAAGCCCAGGGGATCGCCGGAATTTCCCTTCCCACACGCCACCCAGCCGGTTGCAGCAATCAACAAGAACCAACAAGCCATCCTCCGCCACTTTGCGTCACGCACACATGCCTTGAGCTGCATCGCTCCTCCAGGTCAGAAAGCCATTCAGTTAGATGAACGCAGGATCGTCTCAACCGGTATCACTAGGGTCGGCTGGAGGCGTCCGGGCTCCGTCCGTTGCGGCCGTCGGCCCTCAAGGTGTAAGTCTTCGGCGCGACCCTGGATATCTCATTCGAGGGGGGCGATGGCTCGGTCAGCTGCGGACGTCACGGCGTTGCTTCGCGCCTGGCACGGCGGAAACAAGCAGGCGTTCGCGGAACTGATGCCGTTGGTCTATCAGGAGCTGCGCAGGCTGGCACAGCGCCACGCCAACAAGCAGCGTTCCGGACATACCTTGCAGACCACCGCCCTCCTCCACGAGGCCTACCTCAAGTTGCTCGATTACCCGGTGGTGAACTGGAACGATCGAGCTCACTTCTTCGCCTTCGCCGCCAGCGTGATGCGATCGCTCTTGGTCGATCACGCCCGGCGTCAGGGTTCCGCCAAACGCGGCGGTGGGGCCAGTCATATCGAGCTGGAGGAAGCGGCAGTGGTTTCTCCGGAGGACGGCTCCGCGGTGCTTGAGCTTCACCAGGCGCTGGAAAGGCTCACCGCGATCGACGCGCGCAAGGGACGGATCGTCGAGCTTCGTCACTTCGGAGGCTTGAGCGTAGAAGAGACCGCCGAGGTCCTGGAGCTGGCTCCGATCACGATCAAGCGGGAATGGCTGAGAGCCAAGGCGTGGCTCCATCGGGAGCTGAATTCAGAGAAACCGCGGGCATGACGCCGGAACGCTGGCAAAAAATCGATCAGCTGTTCGCCGAGGCCTTGGAACAAGAGCCCAGCAGGCGCGCCGCCTTTCTCGCTCGCGTCTGCGCGGGCGATCAACAGCTGCATCGCGAGGTAGCGAGCCTGCTCGCCGCGCACGAGCAATCTTCCAGCGGCATCGATGCGCCGGGATTGGACAAGGCGGCCGAGCTGCTTCTCGGTGCCGAGGCGCCGCAACCGTTCAAGGGAAACGATCCGCGGTTTGCCGGCGCTGCGCCCAAGACGGTGATTCAATCCGGCGGGGAAGTCACCCAGAGGGGCGAGCCCGCGGTCGGGGCGAGCCGGGTCTCGCTGGAGCGAGGCGCCGCCCTCGGGCGTTACGTGATTCTCGAGCACCTCGGCGGCGGCGGGATGGGCATTGTCTACACCGCCTATGATCCGCAGCTCGATCGCAAGGTGGCGATCAAGCTTTTGCGCTTCCACCACTCGCCCGCGATGGACGCCAGCGAGGGCCGGGCGCGCTTGCTTCGGGAGGCGCAGGCTCTCGGTCGACTGGCCCACCCGAATGTGATCTCGGTGTTCGATGTCGGCACGTTCGAGGACCAGGTTTTCATCGCGATGGAGTACGTCGACGGCTCCACCCTCACCGCTTGGCTCACCGAACGCGACCGGTCCTGGCGAGAAATATTGAGCCTTTTCTTGCAGGCCGGGCGGGGGCTCGCCGCCGCGCACGAAGCCGGATTGGTGCACCGCGACTTCAAGCCGGACAACGTCCTCATCGGCCGCGATGGCCGCGCCCGGGTACTGGACTTTGGGCTCGCGCGCCCGGCGCTATGGCCCGACGAGGGCGAGACGCCCGCGCCCACGATCATCAGCCCGGTCGAACCGATCTGGAGCGAAGGTTCGAACGATGATCCGCTGCACGCGCGAATCACCCGGCCCGGCTTTCTGGTCGGCACCCCCACCTACATGGCGCCCGAGCAGTTGATCGGCGGTCCCGCCGATCAGCGCACCGATCAATTCAGCTTCTGCACCGCTCTCTACGAAGCGCTCTATCGCGTGCTCCCATTTGGCGAGGGAGTGCGCCCGATCCCCGGACGCGCGGAAGTCCAGCCCGCCCCGAAGCAAAGCCACGTCCCGAACTGGTTGAGGCGGACGATCCTGCACGGGCTGCGGCTCGATCCGAACGAGCGCCATCCCTCGATGGGCGCGCTTCTTCACGAGCTGGAGCGCGACCCGGCCAAGCGAAACCGGCGAGCGTTCGCCGTCGCGGCCGCAGCGCTGATGCTGACCGGCGGACTGTGGGCATACCAGAGGGTCCGAAAGCAACAAGATGAGCTCTGCCAGGGAGCGCAACAACAATTGGCGGGGATCTGGGGCAGCGAGCGAAAGGCGGCCGTGTCCGCGGCGTTCCTGTCCACCGGCAAGCCCTACGCAACCGATGCCTTCAATCGGATGGCTTCGATCCTCGATCGCTACGCCGCGAATTGGGCCTCGATGCAGACCGGCGCCTGCATCGCTACGCGCGTGCGCGGCGAACAATCCGAGGAGTTGATGGACTTGCGGATGCACTGCCTGGCGCAGCGACTCGCAGAGCTCAAGGCCACCACCGAGCTGTTGACCCGAGCCGATGAGTCCTCGGTGACGCAAGCCGTGAACACCGCCCAGGCGTTGACCAGCCTCGATGGCTGCGCGGATACCCCCACGCTCAAGGCGATCATCCGACCGCCCTCGGACCCGCAGGCTCGCGCCAAGGTGGACCAATTGCGCCAAAGGCTTGCTCCCGCGAAGGCGCTGCTCGACGCGGGAAAGTACGCGGAAGGCCTTGAACGTGTGATCCCGATGGCGCAGGAGGCCAAGGCGCTGCACTACCGGCCGCTCGAGGCCGAAGCGCTCTTCTTGCTCGGTGCTCTGCAGTTTCGCGCTGGCGATTACCGAGCTGGCGAGCAGACCCTCAAAGAGGCGGTGCTGGCCGCCGAAGCCGGAGCGCACCACGAGCTGATTGCCCAAGCTGCAAGTATGCTGGTGTTCGTCACCTACTCGCTCACGAAGTACGAGCAAAGCCTCGAGTGGGGTCAGCGCGCAGCCGCAGTGATCGAGCGGCTGGGTGGAAATGAGCGGTTGTTGGCGCAACTGCTGCCGAATTTAGGGGTGGTCTATCAGCGGCTGAGCCGATTCGACGAGGCGTTCGCCAGTCATCGGCGGGCGCTGGAGATCGACGAGCGCCTTTTTGGCAAGGACGACTACACGGTGGGCCGGATGCTTGGCGTGCTGGGCGTTGCCTATGGGGATACCGACCAGTATCAAAAGGCGGTCGACCACTACCGCCAAGCGCTTTCGGTTCTGGAAAAGTCGGTCGGCCCCTGGCATCCCCAGGTCGGCACGACTTTGAACAACCTCGGTTTGGATCTCCGTTTGCTCGGCAGGCGGGAAGAGGCCGCTTCAGCGTTCAAACGGGCGCTGGAGCTTCGAGAGCGCGCCCTTGGACCGAACCACGTCGAGGTCGCGGTCACGCTGACCAATTTCGGCACTCTTCTGGCCGAGCAGGGACACTGGACGCAGGCCCTCGCGCAGTTCCAACGCGCGCAGACCATCCACGAAAACGCCCTTGGTCCCGAGCATCCGCGCCTGGGGTGGATTCTGGCCGGGCTCGGAAACGCGTATCTGGCGCTGGGCATGCCGGAGAAGGCGGTCGCCCCGCTTCGCCGCGCCGTGGCGTTGATGGAAGGGCACCCGGGAACGCCGACCAATCTCGCGGACGGCCAATTCGCGCTTGCGCGCGCCCTGAGAACTACCGGCAAGGATCCGGCCGAGGCCCGGATTTTCGCGCTCAAGGCCCGCGAAGCGTATGCGGCGGGCGGACAACGGTTCCGATCCACCCTCGAGGAAGTAGACGCCTGGCTGCGCGCCAACGAGAAGCGGCGGGCTCGCGGCTACTGAACGGTGAATACCTTGATTGCCAACCGGGCTCGCTCGGCGCCGGCGCGCGCAACGATGTGATAAACCCCGGGGGAGAGCGGAGCGGTGTAAACACCCCCGCTCACGCCTCCGCCCGCGGCCCCCTCTTCTATTTCCCAATTCACTGCGCCGCTCTCCGCTGCCGGTCCGCTCGCCGAGAGCGGCAGGATCGTGCCGATGTTGACGCGGTAGGCCTCGGCGCTCACGCGCAACGCGCCGCTCGTCGACTGGGCTGCGCCGGCCTGCCACTCTTCCGCGACCGGTTCGGCCTCCTCGCTCGAGTTGGCGATTTGCGCTTGGCCCGACGCGGCAGACGGACAGTCAGCGCAGGTCGAGAACATCGACTGAAAGAACATCCCTAGCGGCGGCGTCGCGTTCCCGAAGATCGGATGGGGAACGCCATCGTCGGTGTAGAAGGCAGAGAAGTAGTCTCCCACCATCCGACCTGAGCTGGTATTGGCGATCCAGTTCACCAACATCGGACCTCCGACGTCGACCGGATCGGTCCACGACTGCCCGCCGTCGGAAGAGGTGATGAATCCAACCGTCAGCTGGCAGGTGGAAACGGAGCAGCTCGCCTGGGGGTAGTAATAGAAGACGACCGCCAAGCCGACGTTGGGCGCGAAGCTATTTCGATCGGCGCCCAGCCCTGGGAGAAAGTGATCGGCATTGCTGGAGACGTCATCGATCGGAATCCGGGTGACCGGCGACCAGGTCTCGCCGTCTGCGCTGCTCGTGATCACGATGTCGTTGGAGTGGCAAGCGGTTCGAAAGCGACAGTCTCCCCAGACGACATAGATGGTGCCATCGCCGTCGATCGCCGCCGAGGGCAAGTCCGCGTCGCGGATGCCTCCGGCCACGTTGTGCTCGTTCACGTTCGCGACCGCGACGGGCGCGCCCCAGCTATTGCCTCCATCGTCGGAGAAGAAGGCCCGAATGTTTCCGCCGAAGTTGGCGTAGGGGACCAACACCCTCCCGCTCGGCTGTGACAACGGCTGACCGCCCAGGCCGCTCGCGCGGCCCGATGTCGCCACCGGCGTCCCCCAGGTCGCCCCGCCGTCACTCGAGGTCGTCATCAGAATCACGCCACCGGAGCCGACGTCATCCCACTCGATGTAGCAGTTGCCGAAGAATGGGCTGGTGGGCCAGTTGTCACAAGTCATCCAGGTTTTGTCGAACGAGCCGCTGAAGGCCTGGTAAACCGTAATTGGGTCGTCCCAGTTCAAACCGTCCGCGGATCGGCTGAGGAATACTTCACGAGTACCGTTACCCACCGGCAGCGAAACGACTTCCCACAGACCGAACGCCGCATTGTAGGAAAGCGACGGATCGCTCACGCTCTGATAGCGGGTCCCTCCGACCCAGATGGTGAGCCCCGGCAGCGAGCCTTGTTGCCAGGTGGCGCCACCATCGAGCGACGTCGCAAACCCGATGTCGCTGGAGCCGCCTCCGAAAATGCGGCCCTGCTGAAAGACCGCGACGATGGTTGAGCCATTCGCGAAGATTTGCGGCTCGACCTCGGTCATGTGTTGACTGCCTGCATTGGTGAAGGGATCGGTGCTGACTTGCACCGTGCCGGCGTCAACGCTCGCAGCCAGGAGAAGGCCGAAACCAACGAGGGTAACGAGCGAAAGACGAAGTTGTCGAGTCATCGATGCAAGGTGGCGTGTAGCACCGCCTCGAATTGGGCGTCAAAGAATTTAAAGCGCGCAACGCCGGCCGTGCCGCGGTGTCAACGTTTGAATGGGCTAAAGCCGGAGCTAGCGAACGGTGAATACTTCTATCGCCAGCCGAGCCCGCTCGGATCCGCTCGAGGCCACCACGTGATAAGTGCCGGGTGAGAGCGGTGCGATGTAAACGCCGGAGCGGCTCACGCTGCCGGCCGACTCGCCTTCCTCCACTGTCCACTCCACCGCGGCATTGCGTACCGCCGGCCCGCTCGCGACGAGCGGCAGGTGGGTACCGATGTTGACGCGAGACCCTTCGGCGCTGATCAGCAGGGCGCCACTGTCCGATTGGGCGGTCGCGGGCTGCCACGCCGTCACCGGCTCGGCGCCAGTGACGACTCTTCCACCTGATGCCGCGCGGGGCGTTGCAGGGCAATCGACGCAGGTGGAGAAGATCGACTCGAAGAACGTCCCCATCGGCTCCCCGGCGACCGCGAACACAGGGTGGGGAATCCCATCGTCGGTGTAGAAGACGGAGAAGTAGTCTCCAACCATCCGACCCGAGATGGTATCCGGCAGCCAATTCAGCGACATCGGTCCACCGAGATCAATCGGAGCGGACCAGGAGCCACCGCCGTCTGTCGAGGTGATGAATCCAGCGGTCAACTGGCAGGTCGAAACTGTGCAGTTGGCTTGGGGATAGTAGTAGTAAACCAGCGCCAATCCGACGCTGGGTGCAGAGCTGTTCCGGTCCGCCCCAATGCCTGCAAGGAAGTGATCGGCAGGGCTGGCGATGTCATCGATCGGGACGCGAGTCACCGTCGACCAGTTGAGGCCATCGGTGCTGCTGGTGATCACCACATCGTTCGCTCGGCACGAGCCGCGGAAACGGCAGTCCGCCCAGACCACGTAAATGGTTCCATCGCCGTCGATCGCCGCGGAGGGCAAGTTGAAATCGCGGATGCCTCCCCCCAAGCGATGTTCGATGATCGTTGCCGCGCCGGTCGACGAGCTCCAACCGTTTCCGCCGTTATCGGAAATGAACACGCGAATCTCGCTGTAGGTCGTGTACGGGACCACCACCCTTCCACTGGGCTGCACCAGCGGTTGACCGCCGAGGCCGCTTGCGCGATCTGCGGTGGTCACCGGAGGCGACCAGGTCGCCCCTCCGTCGGTGGAAGTCGTCATCAAAATTCTGCCGCCGGCGCCCACGTCGTCCCACTCGATGTAGCAATTACCGAAAAAGGGGCTGCTGGGTGAGTTGTCACAAATAATCCATGGCTTGTCGAAGGACGACGACCCCGTCGCGGAATAGACGGTGATCGGATTATCCCAGTTCAAACCGTCGCCCGATCGGCTCACGAAGATTTCCTGATTTCCAAAGCCAACCGGCAGTGTTTCGATCAGCCAAATTCCGAACGCGGCATTGTACGCGATGGAGGGATCACTCACGCTTCGATATCGGTCGCCGCCCGCCCAAATAGTGATTCCCGGCAGGGACCCGTCCTGCCAGGTGAGACCCGAGTCGGTGGAGGTTGCAAACCCGATGTCGCTGCACCCACCGCCCTCGAACCGGCCTTGTTGAAATGTCGCAACGATGGTTGAGCCGTTTCCATAAATCTGCGTCTCAACTTCTGTCAGGTGTTGGCTGTCAAAATTGCTGAAGGGATCCGAGCTGATCTGAACCGTTCCCGCCGCAGAGACATCCAGGGAAACCAGAGTGATGGAGAGCACGAGGTGTCGGATCATGGCCGAGCGCTCTAACACCGCTTCAGAGCGCCCGTCAAAGCAACACGGCCTTCTTAAGCGCTTTGCCGAACGCGCTCGTTGGGTCGTGAAGGTCGCCGTAGGTGAGTCGCAGGACTTTCCAGCCTCGCAGGGTCATCGCGTTGTATCGATCGATGTCGCTTTCCCACGCCTCTCTTCCGGAGTGGAATTGGAACCCTTCGGCCTCGACGATCACCTTTGCCTTTGGCCAGGCGAAATCGACGAACCCAAGTACGAAATCATCTGCAACCACCTCATAGTTGCACATCGGTTCGGGCAACCCAAGGCGTCGGAACATTCGCAGTGCCTGACGCTCCAGCTCACTGTGTATTTCCGGGCTGAAGACTCCGCGCTCAAGTAACCGCGCCACTCGTCGGGTCCCTGCCTTCCGCTCAGTCGGTATCTTCCGCAGTACGTGGTGAACTTCGTTAACGCTGGCGATTCTCCAGCGAAAAGCGTGCTCCATCGCTTGTTCGACCACATCGTCGTTGCACACGCCCGCCAAATCCACCAAGGTTCGCGCAGGCGATGTGACCGCCACTCCCTTCCGGGTCCGCTGCATTTGTTTCGGAATCGGCGCGGTTCGATGAAACAACAACCAGCCGCTGTGGTTTCGCTGGTGGGTCTCTCCACTCATCTCAACTTTGTCGAGCTTTACACCATCCAAGTCCCAAAGCTGCGCTGCGGTGCGATGCGAAATGCAAGCGAGTGGGCCGGCCCAAAGCGATGCGCACCATACCCTCTGGATCCATGTCGGCTCCGCCCAACTCATGCGCCATACGCCTGGCAACTCGCGCACCCACTGACCGGTTCGCACCCGCCGGTGAATCTGGTGACGCGTGATACCTAACCGCTTCAGATCGCGCCACGCAACGAGCCCATGCTGCTGCTTCGCGATCCGCTCAAGCTGAACGTCGGTCCGATTCACGGTCGCGAGCAGAAAAGCACGCCCATCTGACAGCAGACTGTCACAGATCTGGCTGCCGCCAGCCAGATCTGTGACAAGCATCTGCTGAACGCGCTCAACCCGGGGCATTTCTCATTTGGGCGGAGAGCGCTGGCTCGCGTTCGAGCCGGTGTTTGAAATATGAGCACGGCTAAGGAGGACTTATGCTCAGGCGAATTCGAGTAGGCGACCCATCGGCAGCGAGCCATTCCCCTGGAGCGATCCCGGGGACCAGGCGCCGAGATTTCCTTCGTCAGAGCGCATTGCTCGCAAGCTCCGCGCTAGGAGTTCGAGCGATCGCCGCTCCAGGCAGCGTTTCCGCGCCCAGATCAGAGAACCTGCCGCCAAACACGCCCCGCTGGATGAAGGTCCAAGGCGAGCCAGTGGTGAGCGCGCCCTATGGCGTACCGTCCCGGTATGAGGCGGACGTGATCCGCCGGGCGACGAACATCACGCCGACCCTCTGGTCTTCTTGGAGCTTCACGCCGCTGCAGGACCTCCATGGGATCATCACCCCAAATGGGCTGGTGTTCGAGCGCCATCACGCCGGCACGCCAGACATCAACCCCGAGGAGCACCGGCTGATGGTGCACGGGTTGGTCAGCCAACCGCTCATCTTTACCATCGAAGACCTGGTCCGGCTTCCGTCCATCTCGCGGATTCACTTCTTGGAGTGCTCGGGCAACGGGCTGACCGAGTGGAAAGCCCCAAAGGAGAAGACGGTGCAAGGCACTCATGGGCTTTTGAGTTGCTGCGAGTGGACGGGCGTGCCGCTGTCCACCATTCTCGATGAAGTTGGGTTCAAGCCTCAGGCCAAGTGGATTCTCGCCGAGGGCGCAGACGCCGCGGCGATGTCCCGCAGCATTCCCATCGAGAAGGCGCTCGATGATGCGCTGCTCATCTACGCGCAGAACGGCGAGATGCTCCGTCCCGAGCAGGGATATCCACTTCGCCTGCTCCTCCCAGGTTTCGAAGGGAACATGAGCGTCAAATGGCTGCGCCGACTCAAGCTCGGCGAAAAGCCGTTCATGACGCGCGAGGAGACTTCGAAGTACACCGACTTGATCGGAAACGGTACTGCCCGACAGTTCACCTTCGTGATGGAAGCGAAGTCCGTAATCACCTTTCCCTCGGGCGGCCATCAACTGAAGAAGCGGGGCCCGTATCGGATTTCCGGTCTGGCCTGGTCTGGACGAGGACGGATCAGGCGCGTGGATGTTTCGACGGATGGCGGAAGGAACTGGAGGGAAGCGCGCCTGGAGGAACCGATTCTCACCAAGGCGCTGGTGCGGTTCAGGTTGGCATGGAATTGGGACGGTGGGCCCGCGGTGTTGCAGAGCCGCGCGATCGACGAGACCGGCTACGTCCAGCCGACGCGCGATCAAATCGTCGCGGTTCGCGGCACGAACTCTGTGTATCACTACAACGCGATACAAAGTTGGCAGATCACTCAAAACGGCGAGGTGAACAATGTTCACGCGTGATCGAGCCATTGCGAAGGCGATCCTTCTCCTCGTCGCCGGTTCCGCCAGCCTTTGCTGGGCCGCCGAAAAATACGGCCTCGGCCGTGTGGCAACGCCGCAGGAGATCGCCGGCTGGGATATCGACGTGACGCCAGACGGCGCGGGACTCCCCAAGGGAAGTGGCAACGTGGCGCTGGGAAAGACGGTTTATGACAGCCAGTGCGGCGGATGTCACGGCACCAACGGCGAAGGCGCAGCCTGGGATGGAAAAGCGATTGACAGGCTGGTGGGAGGTCAGGGGACGCTCCACACCGCCGCCCCGGTCAAGACGGTCGGCAGTTATTGGCCGTATGCGACGACCCTCTTTAGCTACATCTACGCGACGATGCCCTTTCAGGCTCCGCAGTCGCTCTCACCCGACGAAGTGTACGCCGTGACCGCGTACATCCTTTACCTCAACGGCATCGTGGGCAAGGACGCGGTAATGAATGCGAAGATTCTTCCCAAGACGGCAATGCCGAACCGCCCGAACTTCATCTCGCCCGATCCGCGGCCCGACGTAAAGAGCGTGGCCTGCGAGAAGGACTGCCCGGGCCAACGATAGCGCTCGCCCTTGAACAACCAATCGATTAGCGGCACGAGGGGCGAGACCGCGAGGAGTGCCCAGATCAGGGTGTTGTACCTCCACAGCCCATGCTGAAGGTAAAAGGCAAAGCCAGCGACCGCGGAGGCGTAAATCGCTCGACCCAATCGACTGTCCGGTGTGGTTTTGGGGTCTGAAATCATGAAGAACGTAAAGAGGATCAGGCTCCCAGTTGAAAGCTGATGCCAAAGCACCGGAAGTCGCTGCCCGAGGTAGACCACCCGCCCGAGCTTGAGCAGTAACCAAGCCCCGAAGAAATAGATGCTGACGTCGGAACGAAAAGCCCGGTGAGCCACCGCGAGCCCAAAGATCGCAAACCAGGCTATTAAGACTGCGCTTTCGCCCCATTGGCTTGGAGAGCACCACGCCCTGTCGCTCACCAGCATCGCTGCCGCCAGCCCCAAGTTCGTCGGGTTGAAAATGTGTTTGCCTCGGAAGCGAATCAGAAACTTCGAGCTGATCGCCACCGCTGCGGCGAATGGCGGTATCCACCAGAGGTCGCTTCTCAGCAGCAGCGAAAGGCCGAATGAGCTGATCAGCGGAGAGAGATAACCCGCCGGCGGCACCTTCATCAGGCGGGTCATCCCCCATTGCATCCCGAGAGCGGTCGCGACAATCAGGAGGGGCTGCCAGAGCTGCAAATCGAAATGCAGCACCGTCAACCCCGCACAGAGAAACGAGCCGAGAAATGCGATCTGCAAAAGGCGCGGATCTCTAATGCTCACGGCGGCGAGACGGGCCGGCATCTATTTGCTCCACAGGCGCTGATACCAAGGCTTTGGAGTGGGGGCGTCCGTGCCGGTCCTTCGGCGAATGACGTCAGACTGCCAGCCGGTCAGTTGCGCCAGGGTTTGGGCCTCAATCCGCCTTCGCTCCTCGACTTGCTCGCGGTAACGCTCTCCCGCCGCGCAGCTCAGCGAGCCTTCAAACGGATGACGAAGCACGTAGCGCGCCTGGAAGTTTTCCTGATCGCCAGTCTCCTGAAAGACCAGGTCCTCGGGGAAGTGCTCGGGATCGTAACGAACGTGCAGACGGGTGAGAAAAACGGGCGAGCTGTTCGAGGGGATCATCGGCCGACGGATTCCCATCGGGGCCGGGCCGTCATCCAGCCAAAAGACGCCGAGTTGTCGCAGCTCGGCGGGAGAGAGCGGATCGGCGGCGCACGGATCGCACCATGACATGTTCCATGCGTACTCGGTTAGAACCGCCCGGCGGTCCTCGTTCTCATACGCATGCTCGAATACCGCTTTGAAAAACCCGCCGAAGTCCTCCTTCACCGCAAGCGGAATGTCCATCCCGGTGGGAAGCTTCGTGGTTCGATAGTTGGTGGACTCGACGCGGCCTCGGCGAGTCAGGGTGTAGACCACCAGGTCCTGCGGTCCGGTGGCATTCGCCATTCCAAGGCGGATGGGCAACATGAATTTTTTCGACTCGTAGGCGATTTGGATCGGCCGCAGGTAATTGAACCCCGCCTCCTTGTGGGATGTCAGATTTACCTTGGCGACGAAGAACTTCATGTCCTGGCGAATGTAGGGGGCCAACGCGGCGGACGCCTTGGGAGGAATCCGGTAGCCGCTCTCGCGCAGCCAGGTTTCCAATCCGGAGGATTCCTTCGCCGAGAGAATCAGAATGTCGTATTCGCCGATCGTGTACCGCGCCTCCACGGTGACGCCGAGCGCGATTCCTCGCTTGGCCTCGTCCTTCGCGGCCATCATACCGCGAGACGACTCCGTCGCCGGGGCGAGCACCCGGTACCTCGCCACCGCACAGGGATCCGGATCGAAGTACTCGACGAGTCGCGGGGCGGAGTATGCGTCCAACCGCTCGATGTACTTGCGTTCGCCGACGTGAATCTGCTCTTTGCTCAGAACCGAGGGCACTGGAACCACCAGCGCAAAGTCGGTAAGCGCGCCTTTGTAATCGTTGGACATAGTCATCACTGTCCGCTCCCCGTCGCGGACCAGCGCGACTTGCGAGGCTTCGTTGAAGAGCTTGGCGTCGCTCTTCCCCACGTAGAACCCACAGAATGCGTGCGCCGACAAAGGCCCCAGGCAGGCGGCGGTAACCAGGGGAAGCAAGAGCCGAAACTGGCCCGATGTATCACGTGAATGCATGAATTGATTCCTTTCGCAAAAGTCTGGCTGGATGAACGCACCGGCCGCGAGAAAGATCTGAGGCCTAGAAAACGGCTACCATTCCCGGCGGCTAGCGGTTAGCCTTTGGCCCCACATGTGCCCGATGGACCCACCACCGCTCGCTCCCGAAACCGACCTCGTTCAGCTCGATCGCGACCATCCCGGATTTCGCGATCCGGTCTACCGACTACGAAGGAATGAAATCGCGAAGATCGCCCTCGGCTACCACATTGGCGATCCCATCCCCTCGGTCAACTACACCGCCGAGGAGCGCGGGGTATGGCAAACGGCGCTGCAAAAACTCGCGCCGCTCCATGGCAAATATGCGTGCGAAGAGTATCTCCGAGCCTTCCCGTCGCTCGGCTTCGAGCCCAATCACATTTCTCAGCTCGGCGAAGTCAACGAGGTGCTATTGCGCCAAACCGGCTTCAAACTGGTGCCGGTCGCCGGGCTGGTATCACCCAGGGTCTTCATGAGCCATTTGGCGGATGGCTTGTTCTTGGCGACTCAGTACGTCCGCCACCACAGCGCGCCGCTCTACACGCCCGAGCCTGACGTGATCCACGAGCTGATTGGGCATGCGGCTCTGCTCGCCAACCCGGGATTTGCCGAAGTCAACCGGCTGTTCGGCGAGGCCACCAACCGGGTCGGCGAGGACAGGATCGACGCCTTAATCCGCGTCTATTGGTACGCCCTCGAATTCGGCGTGGTTCGCTTGGATCGCGGCCTCAAAGTGGTAGGGGCCGGGCTGCTCTCCTCTTTTGGAGAGTTGGGCCGCTTCGAGAGCCAGGCCGACCTTCGCCCGTATGACTTGAAGGAAATCGCCAATACGCCCTTCAATCCAACTGACTATCAGGGGATCCTTTTCGTCGCTCCCGGAGTCAGGTGGCTTTTGGACGATCTCCGTCGCTGGCTGAAAACCTTCCTTTAACTGAGGTCCGGCAATCGCCTGGGCCCTCTCCCCGTACCCCGGGCGTAGTATCCACCGCGCCGTCGAGGCGCCAATTACCCGGGAGGGCAATCCATGTTGCTTTGGACTCATGCC
>Ga0209588_1000017_pt1 | contig 97342 bp, 81 predicted proteins | sample Rivendell_Oct201_10_FD_188351 | JGI IMG/M metagenome (GOLD analysis project Ga0209588, IMG submission 188351) | Vadose zone soil microbial communities from the Eel River Critical Zone Observatory, Northern California, USA -... | ecosystem: Host-associated > Plants > Roots > Rhizosphere > Soil ...
AACATAACCGGGGCCGCATTGGTGGCTGAGGCGGTCATCGTAAGGGTCCCCGGAGTCGTTCCGGTCGGGCAGCTGGCAGGCACCGCGGGAGGACGAGGCTGGCTGATCACAGGACGCCTCTCGACAGCTCCACCTCCATCGTCGAGGTTCCCAAGGCTGCAACTGAAGGTATTCGGATCCGTATTCCCGAGGGGAAGGGGGTCGGGAATTACGCAACCTCCCCCGAAGCCCGTCGCGAACCCGGCAAGCCTCCCGGCCGGCGTGGTATCACCTGGTGTGAAAACGCCCCGAATCGTAACGCCTATTGCGTTGGCGACCCCGGCAGGGACTCTTACGACGGCCCGAAAGTAGCCGGTGCTATCGTAATCAAGGGGTGCCCTCGAAGCGTCGTTTGCCCCGTTCGTGGCCGACACAAAGCAACCAGCAATCATGCGTGGATTCGCAGGTGGGCCGCCGCACGTAGCAGGGACGGGGAACGTCAGGGCGGAGTTTATGACCTGGCCGACGGCAGGCGTTGCCGCGAGTGTAGCCAGCAACAAAATCGCTGCACACGCAATCTGTGGGATGTACTTCAAAAGGCGCATCGAGGTTCCTCCAGCGTGGGTGTCCGAATGTTGCGCACGCGAATGGCTAAACATCGGCAAACTCCTTTGGTTATCAAAACTCCGTAGCGACACCGGGTCAGGCGCCAAACCCTCCCCTGCTTCCGCGGCTACGCGGCCGTCCGCGGGAGCGAAGGGGGCGCAGTGTGCCACATGCGTACCGAGCGTCAAGCAAGATCGAGAGGCACTCGTCGACCTAATACAAACTGCTCGAGCCTTCTGGCAAGAGTTTGGGTCAGAAGAGAATCTTACCGACCGATCGGTGAACTCGCGGTGTGAAACAGGCGCGCTAGATTCCGCGGGCTGTATCGGCAGCTACAGAAATGTATCAGGGCTTGATTTCAAGTGTCTGTCTTGGCCCCGGTGGTCGGTTCATCGATGCTGAAATGGCGCGAACAATGGGGCGCGGAGAGATCCGAACCGAGCCGGCGAGAATTCTGTTCTTCAGGCCATGGATCACCAAAGGCTTGCCCTCGAGCATGGCCTGGTAGCCTTGCCGTGCAACCTCCGCCGCGTTCATCGCTCCCAACTTGAACAGTCGAGTTCGGTCGTTTCCGGCCACCGCCGAAAATTCTGTGGCAGTCGCACCCGGACAGCTCACTGTGGCGGAGACGCCGGTCCCCCTAAGCTCGTACCAAAGCGCCTCGGTAAAGGAATTCACGAAGGCCTTGCTTGCGTAATACACCGCCATGAAGGGCCCGGGCTGAAACCCCGCCGTGGATCCAATGTTCAGGACGCGCCCGCGTTTTCGCTGGATCATTTCGGGCAATAAAGCTCTGGTGAGAGCGACCAGCGCGGTGATGTTGACTTGGACCATCGCCAGCTCACGCGCGAGATCCGTCTGAGCGAACGGACCCGTCGCGCCAAACCCAGCGTTGTTGACGAGGTAATCGATTTGCAAGCCGTCGCGTTTAACTTCCTCCACGATTCGCTGCGGTGCGGCAGGATCGACCAGGTCCTCGGCGATCACGTACGCTTTGATCCCCCATTTGCCAGTCAGCTCATTGGCGAGCGCATGGAGCCGATCTCTTCGTCGCGCGACGAGCACAACATCCCTTTTGTCCGCCGCGAACAGCTTCGCGTATTCCATTCCCAAACCTGACGATGCGCCAGTGACGAGGGCTGTTTCAGACATTGGATCGCCTCCTAGAACCGAGATTCGGTCAGTTTCACGTCGGCTCTCGCCCACGCCTTGCGGAAGCGCGCTTTCGCCGCGGCTGCTGGTTGCGACCGACCGTCGAGACTTTTCATCAAGCCGAAGAGCGCCCAGCCATTCTCGGGATTTCGCCTCAAGTCTTCGCGGTACACCGCCTCGGCCTCGGCCGGTTTGCCCGCCCTGAGCAGCACCGCCCCCAACGATAGGCGCACCGGCTGGTACCAAGCGGGAGGTTCCTCGTATCCGAGACGATCCTCGAGGGACACCGCTTCCCCCAGCACCCGGACGGCTTCGTCAAGTTTGCCTTTTGAGGCGGCGAGCTCTCCCTCGAGCGTCTTCGCCGCAACGGCGAAAATCGCAACGGCGGAATTGTTTCCAATCACAGCGTCCGGCGCCAAGCGTTGGACGAAGGAAGCTAGTTGAGACTGCTCCTCCTCGGCAGCGGTAAGCTTTCCGGTGCGGATCAGGGCCAGCGAGCGCGCGTAGTGCCAAAGCGCCTTCAAGTACCGAAATGAATCGGGCGGCTTCGGATAGTTGAGTGCGTCCTGCCATCGGCCGAAGCGGATCAAGGCGAGCAGAGGGGGACCCAGGTAGTAATCCACTCCCGGCATCGCCGCCTCCATCTGCCCCACCATTTCCTCGGGGAACATCGCCGCCATCTCGCGCGCGGCCTGAATCGCCCGGGCGCTGCGGCCCTCGGCGCTCGCCGTCGCCCAAAGGAACTGAAAATTATGCGAGGCGTACATCATTGGATAGATCCCGGTGGGTTTCGCTTTTTTGAGGTAAGCGCGGTCCACCTGGATTGCCTGTTCGTTGCTCCGGCTGGCTTCAGCATACCGGCCGACTCGCAGATAAATGTGAGACGGCATGTGGACCAGGTGACCGGCTCCAGGCATCAGCCCAGGCAGCCGCTTCGCACAGGCAAGAGCCTTCTCCGGATGCGGCGAGGCCTCCACCGCGTGAATGTAATAATGGTTGGCGCCCGGATGAGTTGGGTGCTTGCGCAGCACCTCCTCCAGCACCGAGACGATTTCTTCTGTCCCTGGCTCCGGCTTACCGTCCAGGGTCCAAAGCTTCCAGGGACGAAGGTCCATCATTGCCTCCGCGAAAAGCGTCGCGGCATCGCTGTCATCCGGATCACCTTTCGACAGTTCGCGCATCGCGTTTGCGTAGGCGAGGTCGAGCGCGCCCGGGTTTGAAGCCGGTGGTTCGGCATAGCGCTTCGCGAGGGCCGACAAGTACGCGGCCTCCCGCGCGGTCGCGCGCGGTGCCAATGTCTGTGCCCGCTGGATCGTTTCCCACGCGAGCCTTTCCTTCTCCGAATCGCGGGCAACGTTGATGTGTGGCCCAAGCGAAAGCGCAACGCCCCAAAGGCACATCAGGCACTGTGGATCGCGTCGGACTGCTTCCTGGAAATCGCGCAGAGCCTCATCGTGATTGAAGGCATAAACCAGCCGCAGCCCTTGATCGAAATACCTCTGAACACCGGAAATGTTGGTGCTGATTGGGTGGTGATGGTTGCCGAGATTGTCGAAGAGGGGAGGGGGCTGTACCGGCGTGGCACTCAGTGCAGCGGCGAAGAGCACGTACCGCAAGATCATCAGTTTACGGCTTAACAAAGATTCTTGGGCAGGAAGAGGCCCTCAAAAAAAGAGTCCCTCGCGCCGCCCCAACAAGGAGGGAAAGGCGACGCGAGGGAACTCCTGCGTTTCAGGTCGCGGCTGAGCGACCCGAATTGGGGTGCAAAGTTGCATAACACCCTACGAGTTATGATGTCAACTCAGTCCTGCCGAAAAAATTTGAGCTGGTTTTTTTGAAAACCTGACGCCCTGTGGCTGGCAGAACGAGTCGTCATCCTCACTCGAGCGGCTGAACCAGGATCGGATCATTCTGGTCCGGCAAAACTTGCTGAGTGGGCTCCAGCCCGGGCCAAACGCACCCATTCATGCTCTTGGTCTGGGTGGTGCACAATCCGGTCACCCCAGCGGCGCTTCGCGCCTCGGTTAGCTCATTGTCAGTCAGAACTCGAAGAGTTGTCTTCTTCAAGTTCAATCGCTTGATGTGTTTTGCTTTCATACCGTTCTCCACTTCGAAATATCACTCATTCTCCGGATTAATGTCCAACCGGGTCACCGAGCTGAGCCAGGAGCCAAGCCCCTCGATCGCGCCCGGCATTTCCTGAATCTCGTGCGCTCGCCACAACCGAGCCGTCTGATCATCGCTGACTGAAAGGAGGTACTGGCCATCCGGCGAGAAGGCGAGCTGCTTCACATCTGCGTCGTGCTGGTGCACTCCGATCAAGGACCCGGAACCCAAATCCCAAACCCGAACGGTACGATCGGCGCTGGCGCTCGCGGCGAGCCGACCATCGGGGGAGACCGCTACTTGGTAAATCAGGGCCCGGTGACCTCGAAGGATTTTTTCGCTACCGCCCTCCAAGCTCCAGATCCGCAAGGTCTTGTCGTCGGCTGCGCTCAGCAACCGATGACCGTTCGAAAGAAAGCTCACGGTTCGCAGGCGATCTTTGTGGCCGCGAAGGACCTTGCTGTCTCCCGCGTCGACGTTCCAAACCCGAAGCGTCCGGTCGTCGCTGCCGGAAGCGATCAGCTTGCCATCCGGCGAAAAGGCCACCCGGTAGACCGCATCTTCATGCCCTAGAAAGACTCGGCTCCAGCTCGTCGAAGGCTTCCACAGCCTTACCGTGCGATCCGAGCTTCCCGAGGCGAGCGAGCTGCCATCCGGAGAGAAGACCACCGATCGGACCGGCCCCTCATGGCCACGGAGCACCCGAGCTACGCCGGAGCGCAGCTCCCAGAGACGAATCGTTCCATCGAGCCCGGCCGACGCCAGCTTCTCGCCGTTGGGTGAGAAGGCAATGTCCCAAACGGCATTGTCGTGGCCGCGCAGTACCGAGGTTTGGCCGTTGGTCAGGTTCCAAATCCGAACTGTGTGGTCGAAGCCGGCCGAAGCCAGCTTGGTGCCATCGGAGGAGTAGGCGAGCTTGATGATTTCGCCGGTGTGTCCACCCAGGACGGTCGAGCTTCCGCTGGCTGCGTCCCAGATCCGCACCGATTTGTCTTTGCTCCCGGTTGCGAAGGTGTGGCCGTCGGGAGACCAGGCGACGTCGTTGATATCGTCGGTGTGCCCGGAAAAGAGTCGCCCGGTTTCGCCTCGAAAGTTCCAGAGCCGAACAGTTCCATCGTTCGCACTGGTGAGCACCGTCTGTGCATCGGGCAAGAATTTGAGGTCATAGATGAACGACTGGTGACCTCGGAAAACCTTGAACGGCTTTTCGCCCGCGGGATCCCAGAAGCGCACGACTCTATCTTGCCCCGCCGAGGCGAGAAACCGTCCGCTGGGGTGGAACGCCACGGCCCACACCTGATTCGCGTGGCCCTCCAGTAGATGGCTTTGGCCGGAGACAACGGACCAGACCCGCACCGTTCCGTCGGAGCTGGCCGACGCCAAGCTTTGGCCTCCCGGCGAGAAAGACAAGCTTGTGACCGCGTTCCGGTGCCCAACCAATTTCTGTCTTCGTTTGGTCGCGAAATTCCAAAGACCGATCGAGTTGTCGGGTTGCGACCAGGCGATGATTTGATCGTCGGGCGAGAAGGCGATTGCCGAGATTTCTCCGCCACTTTCGCTGATGATCCTGGAGCTTTGATCCGATAACGACCAGGCGATCACTTGTCCGTCTTCGGTCGCGGTGGCGAATCGAACGCCCTGATGGGCGAAGGATAAGTGGGTCGGATTGCTTCGATGGACGCCCAACACCCGGTTTTCATCCGAACGGGTGGACCAGAGGCGGAGCTTCTTGTCGGCGGAAATCGATGCGACCCAATTCCCGTCGGGCGAAAATGCGGCCGCGTTCACTTCGCCCTCGTGGCCTTGCAGCGCTCGGACGAAACCGGTCTCGATCTCCCAGAGATAGAGGACAGTCCCATTCCAGTTGAAAAACAGGACGAGCTTTCCGTCGGGGCTGAATCGGGTGCTGTGGACCCGTCCGCTGTGCGGAAGCTCCTTCAGCAACTTCGAGGAGGGGAGATCCCAGATCTGGATGCTCTTGGAGGCCGCCGCAATCGCCAGCCGCTGTCCATCTGGCGAGTAGGAGGGGTAAGAACTTTGGGCACGAAGGACAAGTCGGGACGGGCCGGCATCAAGCGCCTGGAGAGCGATGTCGCGAACCGTTTCCCAGTTGTTCGCGGAGACCGGGTAGTGTTTCAACCAAGCGAGGGCCGCGGTCGGATCCGTGTCCAAGGCTGAGCGCGCCTCGATCAGAATGCGCTCGTTTCGCGCGGCCTCAGCCAGTTTCTGCTGAATCACTCGTTGGAATGCGAAGCCGGCCAAGAGCATGAGTGCGACGACGCCCGCTGCAACGGCCTTGACCGGCAAGCGGTAGGTGCGCAGTCGGTGCGAAATCAGCCCGAGGAGCGTGTAACTGTGGGCGCTGACCAGTTTCCCGGTCTGGAATCGCTTGAGGTCGTCGGCCAGATCCTTGGCGGTGCGATAGCGATCCTTCGCCTCTCGTGCCATCGCCTTGTGAACGATGGTGATCAGTTCTCCCGCCACTCGGCGCTGTTTGCGTTCGATTGGCTCCGGCGGTTGCTCGAGAACTTGTTCGATGATCTGGTTGGCGTCTTCTCCCTGGTACGGCGGAACCCCGGCCAACACATGGTAAAGGATGGCGCCGATCGCGAAGACATCGGCGCGTTCGTCGACGATTTCCCCCCGCGCCTGCTCGAGCGGCATGTACTCCGCGGTGCCCAGGACGACCCCGGTCATCGTCAGCGATGGCCGACCGGTCGCGGGCACCTTCTCTCCCGCGGAACTGACGGGGATCCTTGTCTCACTCGCCGGGCGAGTAATCAGCGAGCTGCCTTGGTTGTTGGAGAGGTCCGCGACCAGGCCCCAGTCGATGATTACGGTCTCGCCGAACGAGCCAATCAGAATGTTCGAAGGATTCAGGTCGCGATGGATCACCCGCTTGCTGTGGGCGTAAGCCATCGCGTCCGCGACCGCGATGATATTCGGAAGTAGCGCGAGCCGTTCCTCGAGCGTTGTTCGCTCGGTGATCAGCTCTCCGAGCGACCGCCCCGAGATCATCTTCATCGCGATGTAGGGCTGGCCGGTTCGCCATCGCCCAACGTCGTGAACCGGAACGATCGCCGGGTGCTCGAGGCGAGCGGTGATCAGCGCTTCTCTAACGAACCGAGCCTCGTCCTCCTCGTCGCCCGAACGAATCAACTCCTTGAGGGCGACTGATCGATTCAGCCGCCGGTCCGTGGCTTCGAGGATCCGTCCCAGCCCGCCGCGCGCGAACTCGCGCAGGACGGTGTAGCGATCCCCATCCGGCAACGTCCAGGAGCTGAACTCCCATCGTGAGCTGGCGCCGCCATCGTCCGAACGCGAGAATGAGTTCCGGGACGAGAAGTCGCGCTTGACTCGGGCGCTGGTCAGAAAAGGCCGGGATGGTCGCAAGCGCGCGGAACTCAGAATCCAACCCCCTCGGGTTCGTGACGGGCGCCAGAACCTACTGCGAACGCCCAGGAAAAGCGAACGGATAGCGCGTGGCTCCGAGCGAGGCGCTCACCCGGTGACAAAGTTCCCTGCCAACCCCTTGCCTCACAGCGGCCCGATAACCATCTAGATCAGCCGGGGGAAGCTGGGGATGGGTCTGGGCGCGCGCCGACTGCGGATCTTGGCAATTGCCATCTTCGGGTGCCTGAGCGCTTGCCATGTCGGGGGCGGCGAACACCCCAACGACACGGGGCTTTCGAACCGACCCGATGGCGGAATTGACAATGGCGACGCCAGCGTGCCCGACGGCGGGATCGATGAGGAGGACCCGCCGCGCGATCCGGGAGTGCCGTGCACGGCGATAGCCGATACGGGGCCGCTGGCGACGGTTCCCCAGGAGAATCAGCGGCCTGGAAGCAGTGATTGGCGTCGAGTGGATGGGCGCGCTGGCTTGGCTGGGTTCGCGGATCGCACCAGCTACAAACCCGGCGAGAACGTGGTGATCCACGCTGCCGCTCCAAACGCGATCGAGACTCGCTGGGAGGTGTGGCGAATGGGCTACTACGCGGGCGCGAGAGGCAGACGGATCGCGGCGGGCGGTCCCCTTCAGCTGCCGGCGGCGCTGCCCGTGCGGTTCGATCCACAAACCGGCGCAGTTTCGGCGCCGTGGCCGGCGAGCTTCTGTTTTAAGCTCCCATCGGATGCGGTTACCGGAATGTACCTGGTGAAGCTGATTGCATTCCATGGACAGTCCTACGTTCCGTTCGTGGTTCGGCAGATACAACCGACCGCTCCGATTCTGATCGTGATGCCGTTCACCACCTACCAGGCATACAACTCATGGGGCGGGACGAGCCTGTACGTGAATGGCCGCCCGGATTGCCCGCGGCCGCATGCCTTCGCTGCTTCCTTCGATCGTCCGTTCAATCTGGGCGTGGGCAGCGGAAATTTCCTGTCGGATGACAGCTACTTTCTCAACTTCGTCGAGGGGCAAAGGTACGATCTCGCCTATGCCACCGACGTCGATCTCGATGCGCGACCGTCCATTCTGGCATCGCGAAGGCTGATCATCATTTCCGGTCACAGCGAATACTGGACGGCGGGCATGCGCCGACACATCGAGGAAGCGATCGCACCGGGTACCAACCTCGCTTTTCTTGGCGCGAACGATATCTACTGGCAGGTCCGCTACGCGCCTTCGGAGTCGGGATATCCGCGCCGCTCGGTCGTGGGTTACAAGGAATTCGTTGCGCTCGACCCGATGCAGCAGGTCGACCCGACTCTGATCACGGCGCGCTGGCGCGATCTGCAGAGCCCGCGCCCAGAAAATGCGATCTCTGGAACAATGTACGGAGAATGGATTTGGAAAGCGCGACCGCTGATCGTGACCGATCCCACGTCTTGGGTCTGGGTGGCTTCGGGCGTTCAGTTTGGCTCGCCCTTGGCCGGGGTCGTCAGCGGCGAGGTGAATCGTCGCTACGACAATGGATTCGAGCCGGCCGGGGTTCAAGAAATCGCCGGCGCCGACGTGGAGAGCTACAACGCCTGGCTGCAGCGAGCCCAGATGACGGTCTTTTCTCATCCCAGCGGCTCTCAAGTATTCACCAGCGGGACGCTGGTTTGGACCCGCGCGGTAGGCCACCCGGACGTGTGGGACCGGCGAGCGCAGCAGGTGATGGCCAATGTGCTAGCGAGGTTTGCCGGCGATGGAGTACTGGGCGAAACGGCCCTGACGCAGATCGATCTTCCTTCGCGGACGGAGATCGAGAACCGACCTCAGGTGTCGGTATCCACCGTCACCACCGCGCTCACCAGTCCGGTGGCCATTGCCTTAGGTCCCGGCGACGACGCGATCGTGAGCGACAACCATCGAATCCTGCGTGTCACCCCAGCGGGCGTGATCAGCCTGATCGCCGGCGATGGTCCGGGGTACAGGGATGGATCGGGCTCGAACGCGCGATTTTTAAACCCGCATGGCCTGGCCGTGGATCGCGACGGCACCATCTACGTGGCGGATACGGGCAACAGCCGGATTCGGGTGATTTCACCCTCGGGAGACGTGGGTACGTTGGCGGGCTCCTCGGATGGCTTTGCGGACGGCCCGGGATCAGTGGCCCGCTTTTACCGTCCCACCTCGATTGTCCTGACTCGCGGACGGACCTTGGCGGTAGCGGACAACTGGAACTTCCGCATCCGGGCGGTCGCGCTCGATGGAACCACGTCGACCTGGGCAGGGACCGGAGCGAACGGAATTCTGGATGGTCCAGGTCGAATTGCCAATCTCACCCATCCCTTCTCGCTGGCGCTTCAGTCCGATGACGGGTTGCTGCTCGTCGAGCCTGAGACGGGTCTCATTCGGAGAGTGGCTCCCGATCCGGACCATACTGTTTCGAGATTGTTTGGAGAGCTCAACCGCTATGGCTGGCAGGATGGAAACACATCGACGGCATCCCTATCCGAAACGATGTCGATTGCTCTGACGGCGGACCAACAGTTGATTTTGTTGGACGCCGCTAGCTCGCGGGTTCGGCTGCTCGCAGACGGTCGAATTCAAACCCTGGCCGGCGGCCGTCGAGCCGATCTCCACGATGGATCGGGGGACGAAGCGGGCTTTGGCTTCCCACGAGCCGTGGCAGTCACCTCGGACGGAAATCTACTGGTCGTCGACACCACCGAGCACGCGCTGCGTTGCGTCGTCTGGCGCCCGGGACCGCCCTTATCGCGTTGGTGCACCTCGCCGCGCTAACCATTCGCGGCTCTCGCGGTTGACGGCGTCCCCTCGGCGCGCGAGGGTTGCTTTGAAGGGGGATCCCGATGCGACGGCTAAAGTTAGTGTGGCTCGTTGGTTTGCTCAGTGTGGCCGTGCTTGCGCAGCAGACCTCGCAGTTGCTGCCGAGGGTGGACGGCCACTACCGCATTCAGACGGTGAGCTTTGCCGACCGCGACTGGCGGCTCGACGATTTCTCCTATGTCGGCTACTACCTCGGAACGCGCGCCCTCGGCGAAGTGCCGCCCAACGAGTTTCCGGTCGACCCCGCCGACGACATCACTGACGCCGTGCAGGCAGCGATTGAAGCGGCTGGGGCGGCAGGGGGCGGCCGGGTTCGCATCCCGGACGGAACGTTCACGATTTCGAGGTCGATCGAGATTCCCTTCAACAACATCTCAATCGAAGGTGCGGGCAGCGCCCGGACGGTCCTCAACATTCCCGAGAGCTATCGCGTGACCAACATTCGGTACGAGGGAGTCTTCACCTTTGGTCGTCGAATCGTGGAATCGCGCGTCGAAGGCTGGCTCGACCGCGGGCCCATCGTCAGCGGAGTCTCGACGGTCGTAAATCGCGGCGACACGACCGTTTTGGTTGACGATCCTTCGAGGCTGAACGTGGGCGACTGGATCGTGCTGCAGCAATACTTCTGGCAAGCGCTGGTGGATGGAAACTCCGGTAACCCAGATCACTGGGTACCCAACGACTGGAGGTTTTCCTTTACCTACTTGCGGCAGGTTATCGGCATCGAGGGCAATGCAATCTCGGTCGACGCGCCCATCCCCTGGACGCTCGATCCGTCCAACAATGCCGTCCGGGTCCGCCTGACCGACGGGCGAATGAAGGAGAACGTCGGGATCAGCGGGCTGACCTTCAACTTCGCGAACAACATTGACGAGCGGACAGGCCACCCCGAGGGGGCGCCCGCGTACTTCGAGGGCGTGCGCAATGGCTGGGCGAACGATATCCGGGCGAACAACATCCCTCGTTTCGGGCTTTACACCCAGACCGCGGCGCGAATCACTTTTCTCGATTGCACCGTCACCGGTGCGCAGGACTACAGCGGCGGCGGGTATGGATACGGCTACCATATCTACGGCTCGCAGAACGTACTGCTTCGCCGCTGCTGGGGCGAAGACACACGCCACAACTTCACCTCCCAACGCTCGTTCACGTCGATGCTGGTGATGTCGCGCTGCACTTCGGTGAATGCCACGCAACCCAGCGACACCCATCACTCGTTCGAGCACGCCATTCTCTGGGACCGGTTCACGCAGCTTCAGGGCGACAGCATCTACGCGCTCAACCGTGGCGACGAGAGCACCGGCGCTTATGAGACGCTCGGATCCGGAGTGATCTGGAATTTCTACGGCGATGGAGTGCGCGGTCGTCTCTCTCATGGAGGTGGGGTGCACGTGAAGCCGTCACCCGACGGCTGGGGACTCGTCCTCGGCGTCACCGGCGCGCACGCGGTCTGGGACAATACCGTCATTTTGCCGTCGTGGGACGCCGGCAGCCGGATGCCCCCCAATCCGGACTTGCAGGTCGGGCCGAATCCGGATGCGCTCCACAATGTGCTGTACGAGAATTTATACGGCGACCCGCTCGACCCGGAATCACTCTACGAGGGATTGCTTGGCGAACGCGGCTTCAGTCCGGCCGAGTTTCGGCCGCAATAGATCAGTTCCAGGCCAGACGCGCCCGACTCGCCCAGTAGTCCTCGGCAGGTAAGCGAAGCGCGTTGAGAATCTCGAGATCCTCCGGGCAGAGCTGAACTTCCGGTGCTCTTAGATTGGACTCGAGTTGCTCGATCGTAGACGCGCCCAACAAGATGACATCCGCCCAGCGTTCCTTCATCACGAATGCGAGCGCCACCGTATCCGGCGAAGAGTGGAGGCGATCGGCCACCGTGCGGAGCGGGCCGGTTGTCCCTTCATCGCCATTTAGCGTGAGGCGGCCGTTGGCCAGCGCTTCCTTGACGAGGACGGTGAAGCCAGCTTCGTGGGCCTCGCGGAGGGCGGGTTCGGCCCGCCTCTCCAACAGGTTCCATGTCGCCTGAACCGAAGAAAAAAGCGGTTCGCCATCGAAGCGGATCGCAATCGCCCGGCGAATCGTTTCCAGCTGCCTAGGCCCGGTAGTAGTGACGCCAAGCAGCAGGCCTTTCTCGCGCAGCCGCCTCAGTTCTTCGAGAACGCCCCGGTCGTCCAGCACCCGCGTTTCCAGCGCCGCGGAGTGAATCTGATAGAGGCGAAGATACGGACCCAGAATGGAGGTTGATTCGACAACCTGCGTTTTGAGCATAGCCTCGCTGTGGTCCTTGACTTCCTGTACGCGATCGTCGACTTGCCACCCGCCGGTGTACTTGTATCCCCACTTGGAGCCCACAACGATGTCGTCGGGCCGCAGTCCGCGGCGATCGATCCAGGATCGGAGGAATTGCTCAGCGCGACCGTAGGACCGGGCGGCGTCGAAGTAGCGGATGCCAGCGGTGAGCGCCCTGTCGAGCACTCGGCAGGAGTGCTCTTCCATCGCCTCGGCGGAGCGCCCTTCAGAAAAGTCCTCCCCGTGTCGCAGGTTGATGTACGCGGGCCGGCCGAGGGCCGCCATTCCGAGGCCGAACCGGGTGATTACGGGTCCTTTCGGCCCGAGGCGCCGGGTCTCCATCGGCGTGATCGCGCCGGCACGCCCACGGGACTGCTCATGCACTTGCGCTTCGTTACGCTGGTGACGATCGTGCAACTCGGTCGAGGTGTTCTCGGGTTTCCCAGCGCGATCGTCCGGCACTGCCAACTTCTATGCGAGGGCTCCATTGGCCGCCACTGCTGAGCTCGGTTAACCGTGCAGGGCAACGCCCGCCTGGCTTGCCGGCTTGCGGAATGCCGTAACGAACTAGCTCCAGAGCGCTCAATTGCATTGGTCTGTTGACCTATTGACAGAATAAGCGGTTGTTGCAGCATACGGCTCGGCTCTTGGGTTGGGGCACGAAGGATTGCGGGCGGCACGCCGCACGCTCGAGCAGCCTCGGTGGGGTAGTAGTCATGAAACGGCTGGATCATCTCCGGGACATCGACGAAGTCACCCGCAAGGCGCTCCCCCTGCCGCAGTTGCTCCAAGCAGTGCTGGAACAGGTCAGCAACTACTTCAAGGTGGACACGCTCTCGATGCTGCTCGTCGAGGATGACTATCTGCGTGTCAGCGCCGCGCTCGGGGCGGTGGCCGATGAAGTGCGGCAGGGCGTCAGGATTCGTTTGGGAAGCGGATTTGAGTCCAAATTGCTGGCATCCGAGGGGCCTCTGATTCTGGACAACTTGGGAAATGAAGAGGTGCTCAGTCCTACTCTGAGAGCAGCCCAGCTTCACTCCATCCTCGGCGCGCCGCTGGTTGTCGGAGAACGTCACATCGGAGTCATTCACCTCGGTTTGGCGTCCCCTCGAAGATTTACGGCGGACGAGGTGGAGCTAATCCAGCGGGTCGCGGACCGAGTGGCCCTCGCGGTCGCACACGCGCGAGCAATTGACGAGCTTCAGCGCGCCAACAAGCGCTTGCGCGTGCTCCATGCCTTGGCCGCCGATCTGTCGCGTGGTGCGACCGCCCGAGAGGTTGCCGCCACGTTGGTGCGTCATGTCCACGGGGCGGCGGCCAATGCTTCGGCGTCGGTTGTTTACCTCGCGGAAGGCGACTCACTGAGGCTAGCGGCGCAACGCGGCTTATCGTTGAAGGCTCTGAAAAAGTTGGAGAAGTTGGATCGGAACAGCCGCCGGATGCCCTTGACCGAGGCATTTTATTCCGGCCAGCCGCTGTGGCTGTCTGACCGGACAGCGATCGCGTCCGCCTTTCCGAACTTGACGAGGAGCACGATCGCCCCGGAGGAGCTCCAAGCCTGCCTGGCGATTCCGCTGGTTGCGGAGGGCGAACCGGTCGGCGCGTTCGCGGTGTCCTTCCGAGAACCGCGAGCCTTCGACAGCGCGGCTCGTTTCTTCTTTGAATCGGTGGCACGAGAATGCGCCTTCGCGCTTGTTCGGGCTCGCCTTCTCGACGAATCGGCGAAGGCGAGCCGAGCCAAGGACGAGTTCTTGGCAATGCTCGGACACGAGCTGCGAAATCCACTCGCCCCGATTGTCACGGCGCTTCGGTTAATCTCCCTCAGGGGGAACGATCGGAGCCGCGAGCACCAAATCATCGAACGTCAGGTCGCGCAGTTGATGCGGCTGGTGGATGACCTCCTCGATGTTTCGCGAATCGCCCGCGGCAAGGTGGAGATGCGGCGGGACATGTTGGAGGTGAGCAAGATTGTCGCCAACGCCGCTGAGGTCGCCGCTCCGCTGATCGAGGAGCGCCGCCATCAACTGACCCTCGAGGTGGAAGAGGGGCTCGCGGTGACCGGGGACGCGGCCCGCCTGCAGCAAGTGATCGCAAATCTTCTGACCAATGCCGCAAAATACACCGATCCTGGAGGATCGATTGCGGTACGCGCGGCCCGTTCTGGTGAGCAGGCGGTGATTCGGGTCGAGGACAACGGAATCGGAATCCCCGCCAGCGTACTTCCGCATGTGTTCGAGCGGTTTTACCAGGGACCCAGAGATCAGTCGCGCGCGCAAGGCGGTCTTGGGCTCGGCCTCGCAATCGTGCAGAACATCGTCCGACTCCACGGGGGCGAGGTAGTCGCTGACAGCGCGGGGCCCGGAAAAGGAAGCGAGTTCGTCGTTTGCCTCCCGGCAATTGCGGCTCAGGCCGCTCTGTCGTCGCAACCCCAGCCGACGCCGTCCATCACGTCCCCGATCGAGGGCCGTCGCGTCCTCCTCGTCGATGACAACGCGGATGCCGCGGATTCTCTCGCCGATATGCTGCGCTCCTTCGGCCATGAGGTGCGGGTTGCCTACAACGGGCCCGAAGCGCTGCGCGCGGTCGACGGCTTCCAGGCGCAGGTGGCGGTGCTCGATATTGGGCTACCGGTGATGGATGGCGTCGAGCTCGGCACGCGCTTGCGCGATCGGGTGGGCTCCGCACTGCGACTGTTCGCGCTCACCGGATACGGCAGTGCCGAGGACCATGCGCGTACGGCTCAAAACGGCTTCGAGCATCACTTCGTCAAGCCGGTTGATCCGGCGGTGCTCGCCAGCAGCATTTCGGCACCGGCGCCCGGTCGATCCGCTTTTCAACCTGGGGCGGAAGGGCTCGAAGCGGTCAGCAACACGCCGCCTGGCGTTCCCGGCGGCGACAGCTGTCCAACTGGCGCGCGGACCGCGTAGATCACCCTTAATTGCAATTGGTCCCCGTGTGACGGCATTCGTGCATTTTTCGGGGGACCTCCAACCAGTGGATCGTTCCGGTAAAGTCGCGCGATGCAGCGTTCACCGATGTCGGAGGCGAGCCCGGGTCGATCGAGATGCCGCTGTAGGCGACTTTGCCGGTTTTGCTGTTGACCGAGATGACCATCGCAGGCTGCGAGGGAGCAACATAGGTGGCGTGGGGGGTGTACCGTTGGGTAGCGGCATAAGTGGCTGAGCCTGCTTGACCGCAAGAGACCGATCCGCTGGTTACGTCCGCTTGATAGACATACGACGTATCCAACGGCAAGGTTGCATTGGCTCCGCAGCCGATGATGTTTCCACTGGGGTTTGGCACCAAGGTATTCCACAGCGCGCAACCCGCCAAAACCAGCGCCGAGCTTGCCGTTTTTTCATCGAGCGAATTGCCGTGCATGACGTAGAACCCATTGTCGGTAGGTAGAGACGTTCCGCCATCCGTGGCGTTGACAAGGTTTGTTTCGGTTAACGCGTTGTTATCATACTGACCTGCTTGCGCGCTCGATGTGAAAAACGCTCGAGTTGCGGAGTCGAAGAGCCTGATGCCATAAAAATATGAGTTTTGAATGGTACCGGCTGGTGGCACGTACGCAACTTGCGTATTCAATGGGCGGCCGACGGCGGATGGGCATTCCGTACCGCCATCGGTTCCAGCGCCCCAGTCACAATAGGCGGTGCCGGAGTAGTTTACCGCCGGATTGCTACCGCAGGTAATCGAGAAGCTCAAGTTGGCATCGTCCACGTCCGAACAGGTATCGCCCTGAGCGGAGGTGTCCACAGACCAGTTCGTGGTCTCGTTGCTGGCCCCCGCGGTATAGGACCAGTTTGCATTGAAGTAATGTCCACTCGATCCGCCGCTCGGAGCGCCGCCGATACGGTACTCGCTGGTGGAAACCGAAACGCTGCAATTCTTGCGTATGCAGGCCTGGATGTTGGCAAGGCCGCAAATGCCTCCATTTGGATCCTTGATCTGGTCGCGATCGCCCGAGCCCAAGTAAACGCGAATCGCGCCATTGGACAAGCTGGTTGCGGCCGCTCGCGCGAAGAAAGGGCTTCGTTGATTGAATGCCTGTCCCTTGAACTGAATGAAGGCCCGGCCTCCGTACCAGTTACTGTAGAGACCGTTGCCCCCCACGGTCGCGGGATTGAACAAGCTGAACGTCCACAGCTGGCCATGGACGTCTCCCACCACCGCCGTGTCGAAAATCCCATCGCCGTTGGTATCCAACATCGAAACCGGGGCAGCAATCGGGTACAGCGAATTGCGGGGATCCGAGCCTCCGGATGAGTCCATTCGCGAGTAGCGCCACAACTGCTGTCCCGTCCACGCATCGTAGACATAGAAACCGCGTCCTCGCAGGTACGCAGCCTCATAACCTCCGCCGGTCGCAAAAACGTAGCGCTCGCGCGCAGACGTTCCGTTGACCGAAAAAGTCCCGCTTGCATCGTATTCAGCAATCGGCCCAATCGGGGCCGGGGAGGGGCCGAGGTCATTCCAGGATCCGCCCGATTTCAAATCTTGGGTGTTCCCTGCAGGTGGAGCAAGCCACAAAAAGCGGGGATTCATCGGATCGGTCACCTCGAGCGCGACGTAGTGACGTCCACCCTCACGCTCGCCGACAATCGCGATCGTATGATACTCGTCATACTGCTTCTGGTGATCGGCGAGTGTGGATCCGCTGCCATCCACCCAAATGTCGCGGACCATCGCAGTGCCGTCTACCAACAGCTCATGGCGGTCCCCGACGACATAGCGGATGAGCTTGGGCAGCATGTCGGGAGGAACGAAGGCCCACATCTCCTGGCCCGTTCCGTTGTCGAAGCTATGAACGCCATTGACGACCGTGTCGTTTCCGGCGTTGTACGCATGGATCATTCCGTCGTTCCCGCCGACCAGCACAAATTGGGTACGGTATTGGTTGTTGGTGAAATAAGTCTGATAAGCGTTCTGCCCACCCGGCTCCAGGTTCGGCGCGTAGAGCGATGGCACGCACTGGTTCATCACTCCCAGGTCGCACAAGTACGTCGGAGAGGGCGGAGTCACCAGGACCGGCGTGGAATGAAAGATATCCGCGAGAATATTGGGCCGCGACTGGTAAAAGGCCGGTTGGGGACTGGTCCGATTGTACGGATTCTGAAAAAGAACGTCCTCGCCCTGAATGAACCGGATCACGTCGGAAGCGCAGTCGTCCTCGATCACGTAAGTGTGACGCGACCTGAACCCGAGCGTGGTGCAGAAGTCTCCATTCACCCCACCTAGCCTGAGCAATGGAGTGATCGCGGATACGTTCGCAACGGTAAACGGAACCAGCGTCCCGCTGTAGGTACCGGTGGTGCCATTGGGCGCGACGGTAAAGATTCTGCGTGCGTTGGCGGTGTTGCCGGCGAGAACCGAATTCTCGCGAGTGGTGAGCAGCGAGGCGGCTTCCCAAAGCGGCGCCGCGGGTACGTATCCACCATCCGCGGTGGTTAATGGGGGCCAGCCCCCATCCCAGGGCTTGCTGGTGTCCGCAACCACAAATTGGCCCTTCACTTCTTGAATGAAGTTATTGTTTTTGTCGGTAAGAAAAACGTCAAAGCAACCGTTGTCCCCGTCTGGATTGACCGCGTCTGTGATTCCATAGTCGGCGCTGCTACAACCCGCGGCGAATTCGTTGAACAGTGCATATCGGGTGAGCGTCCCCTGCCATTGGGCGCCCACGCTGGGCGTGAAGCGTGGAATGAACGCGGAGGTGTAGCCATGGGTTTGCACGGTCGCAACCGCGGCGGAAGAGAATGACGTCGCTCGGTTGATAATCTCCATGAAGACTTGTTGGATGTTGGACTCAAGGTTCACAAAATTGTCAGCGGCGAGGTATCGCCCATTTCCCCGTAACGCAATCTGCTGGAGGATGGTCATCTCATTATAGGTATCCTGAGGATCTCCGACCCCAACCACGTAGGTTCGAATCGTGTCAGGAGTTGACACGGAGCCGACGTTATTGTTTGCGATCCACCCGGCCACATCGTCTGCCAAATCCATGTCGCAGGTGCCGCCCGGTGTTTGCCGCACCCCCACGCCGGAAATCGCCGACCCGGCGCCGCCCGCCATCGACGGGTCCAGAAAGTCGTTGCCGTCGTCCTCCGTCCCCATCCCAAGGGTGGAGCATTGGGCCGCGGCGCTGCATTGTGGCGGAATGCCTCCGTCGGCATAGGTGCCGCAAGCCGGATTGGCCGTATCGCCCCGTCCGTCGGAGAACAAGACGATGAAGTCACCGGTGCACGAGCTACAGGGCCCGCTGCTCCCGTTGGACATCGGAGCGCCGCCCTGGGTTGCAGAGTTTGAAAACACCCAAGGATTGTTTTGGCCACCCATGAACCAGGCGGTGTTGAAGAGCATCTCCGCAAGTGGGTTCGCATTCGAGGAGTAGCTCAGGCCGTTGATCGCGGCGAGTTTCTGGCTCATCGGCCGACCTGTGCCACTGCATGATTGGGGCAGCATCTTTTGCACCACCTGGCCGCCGGTGGCTCCATTCGCCGCAACCACCGCCTCTCGCAAAGACGAGAGCAGCGGCCCATTCACTAAGCGCTTGTAGGCGAGGCTGAGCATCGTCCACTTCGGAGGATAAAAGCGCAGCCAGTTGCCGGAAAAGACGCCCGCTTCCGGAGCAATGTCATTGTTTGGCGCAAACGGATTGAGCCAGTACCCGCTATTGTTCACACAATTGGTACACGCCACCACGTACGGATCGGTCGAGAGGGTATGTCCGAATGGAGTCAAGGCATTGAGACAAGCCGTGGCGGCAAGCTCAGCCACAATCCCGGTTCCATTCGCTCCCCAGTTTCGATAGCGATAAAAGCTACCGTTGCTCAGACCGTCGCTTTGGCCCGAGCCGCCGGAATAGGTGGGGCCGGGATCCGGATAGGTATTGGCGGAATTGTACACTCCCTGCAATCCGGCCGCCCCTGCAGGAGGCTGAACCGACGTGGGCATGAAGTAGGTGAGGCCGCTCAAAAAAGTGTTCGAGCAAGCTGTAGGCGTGGGTCCGCCCAGATCCACCCGAATCCGATAGAGCCGCTGGGGGAAGTCGATCATCGACGCCTTGGTTGGGTAGAGGAGCGACACGTTGGTGGTGGCGTTGTTCACCACCACCCCAGTGAAGAACTTGTTGTCCCCCCCCTCCGGCGGGTTCTCATAGTAGTCCATTCGTTCGAGGTCCCGGTTCCAGCACGCGACGTCGGTCTGGGCTACGACCGAGATCGGGACAGTGAGGATCGCAAAGATTGTAACAAGGATGAAATGACGCACGTGAATGACTCCTTACAAACCAAACCTCACCAAAAACTCCACTTCGCTTTGTCGCGTCTTCGCCCCCGCCACTGAGCTCGAGCAAACCACGGTCATCCGGTAGACTTGCCCCCCCAACCCGGCACGGGCGATCCGGTTGGAGATGTCGTTTGACCCGCCTGTTTCGGAGGTAAAGCCCGCTGCCGCGACCACCGACGTCACCGCCACATTGTCGTAATGGCCCGACGCCATGATCTGGTCGTCGATTACCTGGTTAAGTGTCAACGAGGTCGGCGATATGCTGTATACTTTGAATTGGCTGAGCAACAGATCGCGAGCCGCGTCTGAGCAAGAGACGGCGTGATCGTAACGGCGCTTTGCGCCGCCGGCGTCTGCCTCCGTCGATCCCATTTTGACAATCGCGAAGGCAATCACGGTCACGAACGCGATGATCATCAGCGCTACAATCAGCGTAGATCCGCGCCGGAGCGCGTGACGTTGGGAAAGCATTTTTTGCATGTCTGTCACCGAAACTCAGCTAGTAGATAAACGGGCTCCTCGAGTCCAAGTTGCGTAGCGTGATCTCGGTCTCGGACGTATAGCGGCGGTAGCTGCCCCCAGTGGCCGTCCCGACCCGATTCTCCGGATAGGGAATGCTGTCCCCCGTCCAGCCCGGACCGTGCGTGGGATCTGGCTTGTCCGAGCGAATCCGAAGGCTAACCCGGATCGCGCGCACGTTCGCCGCGTTGAGGCTGTTACACCGGCTCGGGTCGGTGCTCGGCGTGGTATAGGTGGGCGCGACGGTCGCCGCGGTGCCGACCGGCTCTTCCACAATCCCGGGGTTGTTCCCGATGATCCAATCCCCGTTCGCACCGGGCCCATTGTCCGGCGCGATGGCGCAGGCCGGGTTCGGCGGAATGACATACGCCACCTGCATGTCCTCGATGTCCTTGGCGATCGGAATCAGATCTGCAGTATCCGCTGGCGGTAGGATGCCGTTTGCATTGAGGTCCAGACCGACGTCGAGCATCAGCCAAGGAGTAGTCCCGAAGTTCTGGATGAAATATCGATATCGATCGACAAGAAAAAGCATCGCGCCTGGTTGTCCGTGACATGCCTGGAGGCTGTTCCAGTCGTTGTAAGGCGGTTTATTCGTTGCGGTCGGCGTCAGTAGGAATGACCCCGAATTGGTGACGGTGTAGTTTTGAGAAATGGTTACCATGGTTGCGCTCTGTCCTCCCGCACAGAGCGCGAGCGCCACCCGTCCCAGTTCGAACGTAATTGTCGAGGGGTTGGTGGCCTGCGGGGTAATCGTAATTGTATTGGGAGCTCCTGCAGTCATCGCGGTGATTGGCCAGACTTTCCCGTAGGTGCAGCCGTTCACCAGAGTGCAACCGCTCTCGTTTTGATTCAGAAACCGATACATCGGATTGCGCGCGACGAAGGCGAGTTGGTCAGGAGCGTTGACCTGGTCCCGACACGGGCCGGGCGGCGTGGCGGAAATGCAGTTGGTGGACAGATCGACTGCGAAATGCGGATCAATCCCCCAGCCGAGCAGCCGCAGGTTATGCTCAATTTGCAGCATCGTCTCGCGGCTCGCAGTATTCGCGCCTCGGGTAAGATCCATTGCGCGAATCGCCTGGGTCTGGGCGAGCATCGCCATTGAGCCGATCGCGAGCGCAAAGACCGCAATTGACGTACCCACGAGGAGCTCGATCAGGGTCACGCCCGATTCTGAACTGGAGTGTGTCATCAGAATACGCTCGATGGATTGCTTTTAAAGGCAGTGGCTGTAACTTGCCGATAGCCGAAACCGGGCTGCTTCCAGCGGACAATGATTTGGACGAGGAGCCCATTGGGCGTCCCGCTGTTCGACAAATCAATCGCGTATACGTTCCAGTAGCGAGTGAAATCGGGCACCCCGTCGCCGTTTACGTCGCTTGAGAGCCCTTGATAATTGGTGCTGAGTGCGCCGGGGTTGGTCGCATTCGGGTCATTCGCCAGATCGGAATACTGGAGCTTCGACGCAGTGGAGAGGCTGGTGCCCAGATCCCAGTTTCCGGTGATGCTCGGGTCCGAGATCGCGCTTGGCCCGATGATGGTGGACAAGGGGGTGAGCCGCGGATCGGTGTAAGGCCATCGCCGGACGTTTTCTGCGAGATCGGTTGCAAGCTGGGAGGCCTGGACCAGGCGGTCACCGAAATAGTTCGCTTGCACGCCAACGAGCTGTAGCGTGGCAAAGCCGAGAAAGGCGATGATCAACACCACCATCGTGATCAGCGATTCGATCACGGTAAATCCGCGAGGGGCGCCGGTCTTTTGAGTTCGTTTGCTCATCGTCACTGGTCGAATTGTTCAATTACGCCGCTGAGGGCCGTAATCGTCACGGCCGTGGTCCGAACCGCTACGCCGGCTGAGCTCTGAATCGTGCCTTGGAGCGTGAACTGTTGCCCCACGCCCGGTGGGCCTCCGCTAAATTGCACGCTCCCCGCGGGCTCGAAGAGAATTTCTCCGAATCCCTGGTTTGGCGCTCCGGTGTTGCAAAAGCTGCAATAATTTAAATTGGGTGATTGCCCGGACAGGATGGGGATTCCTGCGAAGGGGTCAGCCAACGCCAGTCCGTAGCCTCCGGTCGGTCCAAAGACCGTTCCGTTGGGCAGACTGCCAGTGAGGATTACCGTGCCCGGCGCGGACGGATTGAAGGTGGAGAGGCTGATTCCGTTCGGTGCTTCGATTGCCCACCATCTGCCACCCACCGTGTCGACGATGAAGGCGGTATAGATCCCACGCCCAAAGGCCTCCGCTCGTGTCTTTCGAAGACTCGTGACGATGTCGCCCACTGCCCCGGTGAACGACGCGCGTTTTCTGAGTGATTCAATGCCTCCGAGAACGATGGCCGCGACCACGCCAATCACCGCGATCACAACCACCAGCTCGACGAGCGTGAAGCCGCAAGAGCCGCGTGCCGGTGCGGTTTCGCATTTAGATGTCGACACGTTCAGTTCCATTCGGCAGCCCGGCTGACTCGGTGAGTCCCTGTGGGTTTTGCGCCCCCCGGTTGCCCGGGGTTTGCTCTTATCGAGGATTCGGCCCCATTCTTTGCCCGGGTATCGCAATCCCCATGCCGCCATTTTCGGTGGCGTAATCGCTGACAAACGGGCCGTTCTTTTCAAGAGTGGTGGGTCGCCATTACCTCTGGGCTCTGTAACCTTTTCATCTCTGCGCGAATGTTCCGCTTTGGCGGAAGATGTGGGCAAGCCTGCTCAGGGGTAATCGAATGCGAACTTCAGCAGTCTTCGAGCTGGTACGCGGTACGAAACACGGGGAAGTTACGCACCGACCTCGCTTTCAGGTGCGTGACAAACCGCTTCGATGTGATGTCCATCGAGGTCGAGCACGAACGCGCCGTAGTAATTCGCGTGATAGTTCGGACGAAGCCCGGGCGGACCGTTGTCGCGCCCGCCGGCAGCGAGCGCAGTCTCGTAGAAGCGGCGTACCACCTCACGCGTGGGAGCTCGAAGCGCGACGTGAAATCCGGCAGAGGGACTTACCTGTCGCTTGGCGGAAGGATCTTCAAATCCAATGTAGAAGGCGAAGCCCTCGTCGACATTCAGATCGCCGCGCGGCCCGTAGGCAACCTCGCCGGGAACCTGGACGTGAGCAACCAGCCCGAGGGGCGCCAGCGCTGCATCGTAGAATGCCTTGCTCCGCGCGAGATCGTTGACCCCGAGCGAAATGTGGTCGAGGGAGGCGAAGGGCCGGTGTCCCGGAAATGTCCAGGATCGGGACGAGGCAAGGCGCAGGGACCAGCGAGATCGGCGAAGCGGCTCAAACCCTGCTCGGCGGTACAGGTTCTCGGCGCGGCGATGCGTTGCATCCACTTCCAATTCAATCGCGGCGCAACCCGCGTCGGTCGCCACTTTCCGTGCGGCGCCCAACAACGCCGTTCCCAACCCCTGCCCCCGACGTTCGGGAACGACGTAGAGCTCATCCAGCCAGGCCACCGAACCGCCGTGCTCGAGCGTCCAGGTGTACGCGATCGCTGCCAGGCCCACCGGCACGCCGCTCTCGAGGGCGAGGAGCAGGACTCCGCGCTCGGGCATCTCGATCAGGCGCGCGACGGCTCGATCGACACTCTCGGCGGAGAGCGAGATTTGGTGCTCGTCGAATTGCGCCTGCAGGAGGCGCACCGCCTTCGCGTGGTCCTTCGGAGTGACTTGTTCGACGTGAAACATGACTTTGCCGAGTACGACCGACGACGCGATCCGGTTTCCTGCAGGGCGCGCTAAGGCGCCCTAGCTGAAGCGCTGTGTATGAGCACACCGGATTCCGCTCCGCACTGTGAGCGCAGCTGGGAACCAAGCGCGGCGCTGATGTAGTTGCCCCCTTGGCAGCCTGCACTGCGGACAGGCGGAATTGGGCTAAGATCGGCGTATATGCCAGCGGTTCCGGTGAAGCTGAGCCCCAAGACTCCGGCGAACTTCCGGGATTTGATCGACGAGATCCAGAGGGCGCAGCTGAGTGAACTCCATGTGATGCTTCTGCTTGGGAGTCACACCCTTCGTACGCACGGGACCGCCTGCCCTTTTGCCATCGCTCAGACTCTGCTCTCGCTGGTGAGGGGTCTATCCACGGTTACCTATCGAAAGACTGAGGGCAATTTGCAACAGAGCTTCAGAGCAATTCTTAACGACCACTATCCATGGGGAGCGGAACCTGCGGGCGCTATCGCGCCCGGCCCCGCAATCAATGCTCTGTACAGTCTTTATCGCAATCCGCTCTCTCACGTGGTGACGATCGCACCGATCGAAGATGCGGGTGAACTTCGGGGTGCACTAAGGCGGCAGACGATCGGCGTCCGCCGACAGCAAGCCCATGGGGCGGTTGACTGGACCGAAGAGGCGCTGGTTGACTTGGAGAAGGCATTGACGCGCCCGAGCGTCCTTCGCCCGACCATGGCGCAGGAGGCTCGCTGGAGGAATCTCGTCTGGCTGACCGTCGAGGGATTCTATTGGGGCATGCGACGGCTGATTGAATCGCTTACCTTCTCGCCCGCCCGGATGGAAGCGGCGAGAAGGTTTTTTAGCGAGCCCGAAAAGCTGCCGCGGCTGATCTGACCGCGGAGGCTATTGCCCTGCTCCCTCGTCCTCTCCAGGAAGCGCGAACGCGATGATCGCGTCTCCAACCCTGCCGCTGTTGGGATCGACGATGCTGAAGTTGTTTCGATCGGGAACGTTTCCACCAAAAGCGTACGCGATGAACTCTCGCCCGTTTGCGACGTAGGCGACCGGAGCGGCAGCTGCTCCGCCCACGTTCGGGATGCGACTGTGCGCCGGATCGAAGGTGAACAGGATTCGGCCGTTCTCCGCATCCGCGGCGTGGAACTTTCCGGCGCCCTCACCGAAGAACACCAAGTCTCCGGCGACCGTGACGCCCGATTTCGCCGGCAGAGGTACCTCGATTCTCCAAGCGATTCTGCCGGTTGTGCTGTCGGTCGCGCCAAAGATGCCAAAGGGATGGGAACCCGGAACCCGGTTGACGAAGACGGAACCCAGGTGCAGTCCATTGACCAAACTCCGATTGCCTGAATGAGTCTGGAAAGTGGTCGGCTCGTAGCGGGTACCGTAGTAGATGAACTTGGTGCGCGGGCTGAAGGCGGCGGGATTCCATTCGCATCCGCCATCGTCACCGGGCACCATCACGAACATATCCGGAGCGGGTGGGGTGAATTGTGGTCTCGCAGGAAACCCCGTGTCATTAGGCCTGACGAAGGTCAGTGGCGTCAGCGGTTCGACGGCGGAAAACGGCTGGGTCGGCGCGGGATGTTGGAACGAGGGCGTGGTCGGGACACGCCTCTCAGTCACCGCGTAGATCGGTTGGCCGTTGCGCCGATCGAGGATGTAGTACTGACCCGTCTTGCTGCAGTGACCAAGGGCCTTGAAGTCCCTTCCGTTTCTTCTCAGAGGAAAAAGCACCGGCGGCTGCGCACTGTCGTAGTCCCAAATGTCGTGGTGCACTGCCTGGAAATGCCACTGATGACGTCCAGTCCATAGGTTGAGAGCCACGATTGAATTCGCATACAGATTATCGCCGGCCCGCTCCTCCCCGAGGATATCCGGAGCTGCGTTTCCGGTGACGACGTAAACCATCCCCAATTCCTCATCGATGGCTGGAGGGTTCCACACCGCCCCGCCTCCGCGCAAAAACGAGTCTCCGGCGTAGCTCTGCGGCAGGGTGGTGAAGAAGCGCCACACCACTGAGCCGGTGTCGGCATCGAGGGCGAAAACCTGTCCACGCACTTCGAATTCGCCACCGGAAAGGCTGATGATCACAAGCCCGTCGACGAATTGTGGGGCATTGTTGATCGCATAGTGATCTCGGAAGCTGGCTAGCCTCGTCCTCCAGATCACCGCGCCTGTCTCGGCATCGAGGGCCACAACCACGTCGTCGAGTCGGCCGTAGAAAACTTTGCCGTCCCCGACAGCGACCCCTTTGTTGTTGCGGCCACAGCAGACTGAAATCTCATCGAGCGGTGGCATCTCGCCAGGAATCTGGAGTGGCCGGTAGGACCAGATCAGACGGCCGGTCGCTGGATCCAACGCAAATAAGTTATCGTGGCCGTCGGTCACGTAGAACTGTCCATCAACTACGATCGGCGACGCCTGCAACTCTGCGAGCTCGTCGAGCACGCCAGTGTGAAATACCCAGGCGACTCGCAGATCCCCAACATTGGAGCGATTGATCTGGTCCACATCCTGGAATCGGGTGTTGGCGAGATCGTTGCCGTGGTTTCGCCAGTCCACGTTGTCGCCGTTATCTGCAAAGGAGTGCGCTGGACTGAGCCAAAAAGCCGTACAGGCGAGGCTCGACACCACCGTCGAGATTATTTTTTGCATTGAAACCCCCCGGGGAAACAGCAAGCGCTTCGTCCTCCTCGGGATTGCCAATGTCAACTTGGACTGGCGGTCACTGTTCAATCGCTGAGTGCGTCCGCCCGCTGGGCGGGCAAACGCAGCAGGTAGCGATCCTTGTCGCGCCTAGACCCGTCTAATTGGAGCACTTCCTGTCCTGCTGGCTCGCAGCGCGGCGGCCATCCGACGAACGCCGTCTTGCAGCTCCGATTCCGTCTGACGTGCAAAAGTCAAGCGCGCGTTGGGTCGGGACCTGCGATCGAACGCGAATTCGCGACCAGGCGCGAAGGCCACTTTCAGGGAGAGGGCGCGCTCGGCCCAGCGATCTACGTCGATGTCCAAGGCCACGCGTGTCCACAGCGCCACGCCTCCGCTCGGAACCTCGAAGGACAGCGCCGAACCCAGATGCGTTCGGAGAGCGGCTACCAGCGAAGCCCGCCGAGACTCGTAGCTGCGACGCATCCGCCGCACATGGCGCTGCACTTCGCCATCCTCCAGCATTTCAGCCACCGCGCACTCGACCGCCAGATCTCCTTGGCGATCCGTCACCGTCCGTAGCTGAACGATCCGGTCGAGCAAGGGCTCCGGGGCGACCATGAAGCCCAATCGAAGCCCGGGCGCGAGAATCTTGGAGGCGTTCCCACGTAGACCACGACCCCGGCCTGGTCGGCGCTGGCGAGCGGGAGCACCGGCCGGCCCTGATAGTGGAACTCGTTGTCGTAATCGTCCTCGAGAATCGCGAATCGGTTTCGCCGAGCCAATTCCAGCAGCTGGAGCCGGCGAGCGGGTGACAGCACCGCCATTGTGGGGTACTGATGGTGAGGCGTCAGGTAGATCGCGCGCAAAGTCTCCCGGCTCGCAAGTTTCTCCAGCGCGTCCACCCGCACTCCCTCCGCGTCCACCGGAACGGGGATCAGGCGCGCCCCCGCAAGCGTTAGCGATGCCCAGACCGCGGAGTATCCGAGCTCTTCGACCGCGACCGCATCCCCGGGCGACAACAGCGCCCGCGCGGCGAGGTCAAAAGCCATCTGGCTGCCGCGGGTCACCACCAGGGAATCGGCGGTGGCCGCAAGCCCGCGCGTGGCGCACAGCATCTGCGCCAAAGCGGAGCGGAGACGCGGATGCCCGCGCGCATCGCCATAGTCGAGCACAGAGGGACCGCGATAGCGAAGCGCGCGCCGATAAGCGCGCGACAGGGCCGCAGCGGGAAGCAACCGGGGGTCGGGCACGCCACTTGCCAGGTTCAACGTACCCCGCGGAATGGGAGGAGATTCTTCGCCGTGCAGGCTTGGACGTAAATCGAATCCAGCGCGCGCGGGCACGTTCAGGCGCGGTGCGGTCGGCGCGAAGCTGCGGGGGTTCGCATCCGGAAAACTCCGAGAGACGAAGGTCCCTCCGGCGCGCCGCGTCTCGGTCCAGCCCTCCCGGACCAGCTCGACATAGGCAGCCACCACTGTGTTGCGATGCACTTGCAGCGCCTTGGCCAGCGTCCGGCTTCCGGGGAGCGGATCGCCGGGGCGCAGCCGGTGTCGGCGGACTTCGTTGGAAATCGCCCGTGCAATCTGGAGGAAGACGGGAAGGCCCCCGGCAGGATCGAGCGTCAGATTGAGGTCCCAGGCGCGCATGTGAGCTGGTCTAGCGAAGATCTACAAACTGGCTCTTTCGAACATGCCAGGTCCAGGACATTCTACCCCCCATGGAAACGACCTCACTTTCGACAGACGGATTCACTTTCAACGCTTGCTGCCGATTCGGCAACCTCGGTGCCACGTCGAGGAACCGTGAGTGCGAACAACAAGGACGAGATCTTTCGGTAAAAGCCTTCCTCGGGGGCGCCGCGTGCGCGGTGATCTGGGGCGCTCTTTGGTGGCTGCTCATCTACGCCTATCAGTTTCCACCCAAGAGCGCTGGGGTGGACGTATCGGCAGCAAATTCGGCAGCGACGTCCGCTCTTCCGAGGTCAGCTCCGCAGTTTCAGGTCCCTGGCGCCGCTGCTTGTAGGCCTGGGACGGTTGGGCTGAATAGCTCCTGTGTGGTGGGCGAGGAGATAGAAGTTCGTGCGCCGGCCGGGTGGAGCGGGCGATGAAAGCTACCGAGCACTGGTAGTGGGGGACGTGCCCTGCACGGCGCGGTGCAGCGCCGCCCGCGCAAGCAAACGTGTGGAATCGAGCGTCGGGAGGGGAGAATTTGAGTCGTCGATGATCAATGGAATCTCGGTGCAGCCGAGTACGACGGCGTCGCAGCCCTCATCTTTCAGCCGTCCGATCACTCGCTGGAAATAGGCGACCGCCTCCGGCTTGAAGATGCCGTACACCAGCTCATCCATGATGATGCGATTGATTTCTTCGCGTTCGACGTTGTTCGGGCGGACGTAGTCCAGTCCGCGCGCGGAGAGCTTTTCTGGATAGATTTCGCTCTCCAGGACCCAACGAGTTCCGGTCAGGCCGAGACGCTGGAACCCGCTCTCGATCGCGCGTGCCGCGACGACCTCGGCGATATGTAGCCAGCTCAGCGGTGATCGCGATTCAACGTAGGGAAGCGCCTGGTGAATCGTATTGTCGGGGCGGATCAGGAAATCGGCCCCGATTTTCGCGAGCTTGTTTGCAGAGGTGAGCATCAGCTCACCGACACCCTGCCAGTCGCCGAGGTAGATGCATTTCATGTACTCCGCAAGGGAGTGCGCGTGCATGGACACCTCGGGGTGAGCGTGCGCGCCGAGAAGCTGCGCTCCTTCGGCGCAAATGGTCCGATAACAAAGCGCTGCACCTTCGGCGGAGCAGGCCACAATACCGATGTGGTCGGGCATGAGTTGATCTTAAAGCGGCGCCATGCCTATCGCCACCGCTCAATGGCCTGCTCGAAAATCCTAATCGTGCTTTTCTTTGGCGGTTTTGTTGCTGCCCAGATCAAGGGTCCGGAACGAAGAGTCGTAGCCAATGTGATCACGTCAGAGCACGATCCCAAGGTGCGGCTCCGCTTGCCGAAGGCAGTGCAGTACGTCGGCGCAGACCGGTGGGTGCTCTATGGTATCGCGGACTGCGAGCTCCACGCGTTCGTTGAGGCCGACGAGCAAAAGAATGTGCAGCGGCTTTATTGGGTGCAGTTCGAGAGCTACATCCCAACCAGGCCGGAGTTGAAGCATGAATACAATTCGCCGCAACACGCGAATATCGGCGGCATGGATTTCTACGTCGACACCTGGGTCCGATCGAGAGATGGCAAGACCAGACCGGGTTCAGACAGAGAGCATATCGAGGCACTGATACGGCAGAGAGGGTACAAGATGCCGGCAGGGATGATGGACGTGCGTCTCGTACACTTGTTGGATGAACAGAAGCGAAAGGAGCTGATGATCATCTACGGCGAAGACGTGACACCAACGGGGTTCAACGCCGCCGGGCTGGACGAGGGCGGCAAAGCACACGATCGGTGGCCGGCGATCGAAAAGGCTCTGGTCGAAAGGGCCGTAAAGATGATCGTGATCGAGGAAACCCCCAAGCAATAAGCGGCGCGTCGAATCACAGGACGCGCCGCCGAGCTTTTCCCCATTAACTATTCCTGGCTTGCGACGAGCACTACATCATCGATATCAACATCGCCCAGCGCGTTGCCGAACATCAACCATACTTCCGCACTGTCGGTTGAAGCGATCAGATCTTCAATCACGTATTGCGTGTAGTCTTGCGCAGGTATGTTCTCCAGGTCGAAAACAATCTCGTCAACGCGATCTGGGGTCCAAAGGACTTGAAGCCGTTCCATGGGTTGGGTGTTGCGCACCCAAAAACTTAGTGTGTAAGCCTGGCCAGCAACGACCGGGAGTCCCTGCTGCCCGACATATTCGAGGCCGGGGTGTGCATGGATAATTCCCCGATAATCTCCGCTGTGAGCAAATTCATCGCGTCCGATATCAACAATAGACGCACTGGGATGCCAGCCAGCCCAGCAATTAAACTCCCATCCACAATTGGTGATCAGGTTATCCTTAACTGCGTCACATTCACTGTCAGCCGCCCACGCTCCGATCCCAAAAAGCAAAACTCCGACTGTAATTAGGCATTTCTGTAGCGTGTTTCTCATTACTCCCCCTTCAAGGTTTGATGATTGGATTCAGTGTCCGGTGGGGACGTGAATAGACATACACAAGGCTAAATTCGCCTGGTGTCTGTTTAAAACGCGACGGTTCCTTTTATCTGAGCAGAGCAGTGGGTCAAGCGAAATGTTCCCAGCGCCTAAGCCAGGCTGGACACCGAGCAGGCGTGCGTGACTGATTTCGTGCGCGACATGTCGATTGTTGACATCGCTTAAAAGCCGACAAAGCTGATTATTGCCATTATTGCGGCAACTGCGCTGCGTGGGGCAATTCCAGTCAATTCATGTTTGAAATGAGGATTCCGCTCTGCGGAAAAGGAGGTACCCATGTCTTTCCAAGGCAAGAATGCTCTGATCACTGGAAGTTCCCGAGGGATTGGTCGAGGTATCGCTCTCAAGTTGGCTGAAAAAGGTGCACGCGTTGCGGTGCATTACTACCGCAACCGCGAGGCCGCGCAGGCAACACTGGAGAACATCCGCAAGCTGGGTTCGGATGGATTCCTGGTGCAGGCAGACGTCTGCCGCCCGGAGGAAATCCGCCGGATGTTCGAGCAAGTTCGCTCGCAGTTCGGTTCACTGGCTATTTTCGTGAGCAATGCGCGACCCGAGGCGGCTGCATTCTATGAAGCTCCGATGGAAATCACGCTGGACAAGTGGGACTGCGCTTTCGATTCGCAGGCCAAGGCATTCCTGGTTGCGGTGCGCGAAGCCGCTGCGCTGATGTCCAACGGGGGAAGGATTATAGCGATCACGTTTGCGCCCGGGGGACGATTTGGAAGCTGGCAGCCGTGGGTAGCGATGGGCGCGGCCAAAGCAGCGATGGAGTCGCTGGCACGGTACTTCGCCGTTGCGCTCGCGGATCGAGGGATCACGGTGAATACGATCAGCCCCGGCTGGGTCGAAGACAGCGTGCTGAACAGCTTGCCGGAAGTTTTCCAGACCGGTCTGCGGGAATGGCAGGAGCGCGGATGGACCCCGATGGGTCGACTCGGAAAACCGGTGGATATCGGCAATGCGGTCGCCTTGCTTTGCTCGGAAGAAGCGGGCTGGATCACCGGCCAATTGATTGATGTGGACGGTGGTGCGTCGCTCGTGGACGCGCACCTGCCATTGGAGTTACAAGGCATCGCCAAGACGAGAAAGACACGCGCGGCCTAGCCCAGCGCCTGATTTGTTACACCCATCGGCGAGGCGGCTTCAGCAGTCGATAAAGCAGCCCGCCCGAAACCGTGGCCCCCATCAGGGTTGCACTGCCGGAGAGCTCGAACCAGAGTGGATCGGGGCTGCCCCGCGACAACACGACGAGCGTATCAACCAACAGGAATGCCAGCACTGCAGCCGCGTGCTGCACAGGATGCCCGCTAGCGATCGCGGACGCGGTCAGGCCTCCCAAGAGTCCAGAAAGGATCGCGACCAGCGCCCCCGCTGCTTGAATACGCAGCGGCGCGCTCAGGTGAATGATTCCCCCCAGTGGCTTAAACCCAGCGGTGGTGCATGCGACGATGACGACGTATCCGAGAAAGACGCTCGCAACACTGCGCAACCATGCCGGGAGCTTTGTGCGCATCTCAACCTCCTGGCTTGAGGCTAGGTGATTCAAGCTCGGATCGATAGGACGGCAGAAGTGCGGGATGGTACGCGCTTAATGCTACGAGCGTTGAATCGACTGTCGCCGAATGGCCCCGGGCGAAATGCCAAAGCGGGCGCGAAAGACACGGCCCATGTGCGATTCATCGTAAAACCCAGCTTCCAGCGCGATTTCGGCAATCGGACGTTGGGTGTTCTCAAGCTCCTGCTTTGCATGGGTGATGCGCAAGTCGGTGACGTAGCGCCCAACCGACTTCCCGAACTGGCGGCGGAACGCAACTGCCAGGGTCACTGGGTGAACACCGGCTGCTGCGGCGACCTGCGACAACCTGATCGAGTGCGAATAGTCCGAGTGGATCAGTCTCGCTGCGTTTGATAACCAGTCTGGCATTCGCGGTTTGGTCAGCGTGCAATGCCGGGCGGTACGCGCAGCCAGGAGGTAGACCAAGCCCTCGATTGCAACAGAAGAGGTCCGGTCCGAGCGATGAACCTCGGATCGAAGGCCGCGGTGGAGATCCTCGAAAGTTCCGGGCACGAAATAGGCGGCTTGCCCAGCCGAATCGAGACAGAACCTCCCGGAACGCTCCGGCTCAATGTCAGCAAGAATGACTTCAACGTCGTCTGTCCCGATGGCGTTGGCATGTAGCTCGCCGGCGCGACGCCAGAGGACACTTCCAGCGCGTAGTGCCACCGAGTTGCCCTCGGAGCTTTCCTGATACTGACCTTCCAGCACAACGCACAGTTGGTCGTGGTCATGTGCGTGTGAGGCGAACTGGAGCCCGGCGTTCAGTCTCACTGTCGAAACCGTCAAGCCGTCACGGCACAGCAAGATCTTTCGTGTTCCGAAAGTGCTGGGCGCGGAGCGGGGCTCATCCTCTCGGTGCTGGTCTATGATCGCCACGGCTATGGCACTCTACCAGCATCTAGAAGGCATCTTGCGCGCGCAGGCTGATGATGATCACCGGGAGTGCGCGCGCCCTGAGGATTCGCACTAGCTTTATTGAAAGCTGCCAGTCGAAAGCGGAGACTACCGGTCGGCGGACGGGTACGTGAAGCTACGACGAGAGAGCGTTGCGTTTGGCATTTCGGTGGCGCTTCACTGCGCGCTGCTGATGGTACTCGCGCGCCGCAGGCCTCAGCCTCGGGCGACGCATCCCAGGCCGCCGATCGCGATTCAGCTGCGGACTGTCCCTCGACAGGAGGGCCCAGCACCACGGCCGCCTCAAACTCAACCCAAGCAGCCGGCGCCCGAGAGTCAAGACTTGGCCCGAGGGACTCGCAAGCCCTCGCATCGGCAGGCGCCCGTCGAGGCCCCCAAGAGCGGGAACACCACACCGAACGATGCACCGGTTGCGTCCGCACCTCTGAAAGATGATTCGCCGCGGGCAATCCATCTTGTGCCCGGAATTCAGTCCTGGGGCGGCTTCTCGAAACCGGCTCCGGCTCCCGAGTCGCACGGACAAACTGTTCAAAACACCCCCCAGGAGAGACCGGATCCCCAGGCGGTAGCTGCGCTGAATGCGGAGCGGGTCAAACGGAGGGTGGAGAATTGGATCAAGGACGATGTGGCTTCTTTGCGGGTCGAGAAGGGACTCGTCGATCGCTACTTCGGCGATATGAAAAAGGCGCTCGAGCAGGCCGCTGCCAACCCACCGAAGTTCGAGGCGCACCTGGCCCGCAATTTCTTCGCAGACTGGTCGAGCGCGGCGCAGCGCTACGGTGCAGGTCGAAACCCATACGGCCAGGACGACGTCTCTCCGCTTTCCCGTGCGCGGCAAGAGGCGGCCGGCACGCGCTATGAAGATTTTGCCAACAAACTGGGTCAGGGATCTGCCCTGCGGCGCTTCGCCGAGGGCGGGGCCGCACTGTTGGCAGTGGTCGAGTTGCGCCAGTCAGCCACCGGCGAGTTGCTCGCCAGCCTTTTGATTCAGTCCTCTGGGAACAAGGCTTTCGATGAGCACGTGATGCGAAGCGCTCCCAAAGCGATCCTCCAACTTCCCGGTCCGAAGCCAGGAGGAGCAGGGATCCATTCTGATGGCCTGCGCAGCGAATGGGCTTTCGAGGGACGGATTCATTACAAAAAGAAACTCAGGGACATGCATCTCAAAGACGATTGGTGGTACCTCGCCGCATCCAGCCCTCTGGCTTTGCTAACGGGAAACTTTGATGAGACCAACGGCGACGTCTACGTCGTCGACCTGCGCGATCCTAAATACACCTGCACGGTCCGCCTGCTCCGCGTTTACTAACCCTCGCGTCTTGCATGAGAACCCACCAACGCCGACCCTGTGCGGTGGGGCTCATGAAACGTTTCGGTTGCTCTGCAGACTCTGACTCAATCCACTTCAAGTGGGCTACCGAGATAGAGGGAATGGTGTTGATCACGATCAGAACTGCAGCCGGTGATGGAAGTTAGTTCATGAACCGGCGACGATTTTTGCAACTCGTCGGTGCTACCGGCGTTGCGGCATTGACCTCTTCCTGCAAGCGAATGACTTCCAAGGTGGGGACTCCATCGAGTCGGACCAACCTCATTCGATTCCCGGAAAAGACCGAGATGATCTTCCTCACCGACCGGCCGCCGCAGTTGGAAACTCCGATCCACTATTTCCGTCAGGACCTCACCCCGAACGAAGCGTTCTTCGTTCGCTGGCACCTCCAAGGCATCCCGACTTCGGTGGATCTTCGAACCTTTCGGCTCAATGTCAGCGGCCACGTCCGGCAGCCACTGCAGCTAAGTGTGGACGACCTTCGATCCCAGTTCGAGCCAATCTCGATCATCGCCGTCAATCAATGTTCCGGCAATTCTCGTAGTTTCTTCGAGCCTCGCGTTCCGGGCGGTCAGTGGAAGCACGGTGCAGTCGGCAACGCCAAATGGACCGGTGTTTCCGCGAAGTCGATTTTGGATCGTGCGCAGGTGAAATCAGGCGCGGTGGACGTCTCGTTCAATGGGCTTGACGTGCCGCCATTGCCTTCTGTGGCTGACTTCGTGAAAGCCCTTTCGTTCGACCACGCGCGTGATGGGGAGGTGATGATCGCCTATGCCATGAATGACCAAACGTTACCGATGGTGAACGGCTTCCCCCTGCGCCTCGTCGTGCCTGGCTGGTACGGAACTTATTGGGTGAAAGCCCTCAGCGACATCACCGTGTTGCCTCATGACTTCCACAACTACTGGACGGACATAGGCTATCGCATTCCAAACGCTCCCAATGGCACCGAATCTCCGAAGGACTTGGCCAAGGACACAATTCCGATCAATCGATTCAACGTCCGTTCCATATTCGTTCGTCCCGAGCCCGATGAAATCCTCCGGCCTGGAGTGCCGAATGAAATTGAGGGTGTTGCGTTCGACTCCGGTCACGGGATTCGGCGAGTGGAGTTATCAACGGACGGGGGAGCCACCTGGGCGGATGCTCGACTGGACTCGGAAATCGGAAAGTATTCGTGGCGACGCTGGCGGTCGTCCTGGACGCCGCGAAATCGCGGTCAATATCGACTGATGGCTCGCGCGACAAATGCGATTGGAGAGACTCAGAGCAAGGAACAGTGGAACCGCAGCGGTTTTATGTGGAATGTAATCCAGCAAGTTGACGTCAAGGTGGCGTAACAACCGATGGCGCCAAAAACAAAGAACGCACTTTTCTCACTGGGGCTCACGGCATTGGTGGCCGGCTGTGGACCTTCGTCAAACATCTCCAAGGAAGCGGATCATGAAATCACAAACGCCACAATGGGATCGATGCTTGATTCAAAGCCAGACAGCCCGATTCATACCATCGTGATGCCGCATGACGAGCCGGTGTTTCCGCCAGGTCCTGGCCGTGATGAATTTGTGACCGCGTGCGTGGTTTGTCACTCACCGCGATACATCACGATGCAGCCGCGATTTTCCCGGACTGTGTGGCTGGCCGAAGTCAACAAAATGAAAAATGTGTACGGCGCACATATTTCTGATGAGCAGGTGCTAAAAATTAAGGACTACCTGGTTTCTATCAACGGAGAGCCCGACGCAGCTCACGATCCTAGCGTCGCAAAGTATGGCGAATAGAATCGGAAGTGAGCGCCACTCGCCGTCACGGCTGCCGATGCGCCTGCTCGGTTCCGTACTGGTTCTGGGCGCGCTCCTCGCTTGGTGGGGCACCCGCGATCAGCGTCATCTGTTTGGGGAAGCGCTGCGCGAACCAGTTGCGGCGGGAGGCGTGGATCTTCCTAAGGTGACGGAGGGAGAGAGTGCATTGCTAGATCGCGGCTCCGAAATTTCAACGCGGCAATGCGCGGGTTGTCACGAAATGGCCACGCGCACCAGCGCACCCAGTTATCAGGAAATTGTGAGCTTCTATCGCCATGAAGTTCCGATCTCAGCCGGCAGTCCAGATTTGCGATCTCGATTGGCCTCAGCGGTGACACATCCGCGGCCAGGATGGGGCAATTTTGCACCGGGCCCCCTGGAGTCTGAGCTGTCGCTTGATGACCGCATCGCCCTTGCGACTTGGATTCTAAAAGGTGTGAGTAAATGACAAAGTCTGCAGAAGATTCCTCCTATCGAAATGAGCAAGGAAATACCCAGAGTTTGGGTGCGCTTCCATCGGTTGAATGCGGTCTGATTCGCGCCCACGTGGTTGCGTCACTCGTGACCTTGGTGTGCTCGGTCCTGTTCGGCATTCTGGTTGCCACAAAGTTCACCTTTCCCGAATTTCTGGGAGGCCACGGATGGCTTACCTGGGGCAGGCTTCGCTACAACCATACGCAGGGCATATTTTTCGGATGGCTGGGCAACGCGTTCCTTGCCTTCTTTTATTATGTGGTGCCGCGCCTCTCAAATCGCCCGGTTTTGAGCCGTAGGCTCGGATGGTTTCTTTTCTGGATCTGGAATCTTGCGGTGGTGCTTCCCGGCTGGGTACTTGTCGCCGCTGGCTTCAGCCAGCCGCTCGAATGGGCTGAGTTCCCGCTGGTAGTGGACGCTTTCGTCGTCCTCGCCTTCATTTTGATGGTCTGCGAGTTTGTCCTGCCCTTCTTTAAAGCTCGGCTCTCCGACCTGTATGTCAGCGGTTGGTACATTATCGGGGGCATCATCTTCACGCTGCTGGCCTACCCGGTTGGCAATCTCGTGCCGGAGCTTGTTCCCGGTGCGCGAGGCGCTGCGTTCAGTGGCCTTTGGATTCACGACGCCGTCGGCCTCTACGTCACGCCATTCGCCGTCGCGATCGCATACTACGTCATTCCCGCAGTCACCCGTCGCACCATCTTTAGTCATTTCCTTTCGATGGTGGGCTTCTGGCTGCTCTTCTTTGTTTACCCATTAAATGGGACTCACCATTACGTGTATTCAGCGATCCCGATGGCGGCGCAGAAAGGGGCGATCGTCGCTTCGGCCTATCTGGGAATGACCGTGATTCTGGTCGTTACCAACCTTCTGCTCTCGTTGCGGGGAAGTAGCGGAACGGTGGCAAGGGACGTACCGCTGCGTTTCGTCTGGTTTGGTGTTGTCGCTTATTTGCTGGTCAGTTTGCAGGGAGCGGTGCAGGCGTTGATGCCCGTCAATCGCTTTATCCACTTTACCGACTGGGTGATCGGCCACTCCCATTTCGCAATGATCGGCTTTGCAAGCTTCATCGCGCTGGGTGGCGTCGCCCATCTTTGGCAACGCATCCCGGGAACACGCTGCAACGAGCGCGCGATGAATTGGTCGTTCTGGCTTCTTGCCGTGGGCCTGACGCTGATGGTCGCCGATCTCACGATTGCGGGTTTGGTAGAGGCTCAGGTCTGGCAGTCCAGCGCGCCATGGATCGATTCCGTCCGGGCGGTCGGAAGTTACTGGCTGGCGCGTACACTCTCGGGGCTCCTTCTTCTCGCGGGCTTCATTCTGTTCTGGACCTCTCTGGTTACCGGGCCAAGGTTGTCAGAGGCCACCACGACTGGGACGAGCCGCGCGACTTCAGAAGATATCGTCGGATTCGAGGATGTCTCGCCGCCTTTACACAAACCCAGCTGGACCGCTTGGCTCAGCTACGCATATGTCGTCGCCTTCGTTGCAGGGGTAGGTTTCTTCGCCCTTTCGTTTCTTGTTCTTGCAATCCTTCCTGGAAAAGAACTGGAAGATGAAATCAAGCGGGTGGCTCCAGTCACGATGGCAACGCTCACCGAGTCCGAACAAAGGGGCAGAGTCATCTATGGACGCGAAGGATGCGCCTACTGTCACACGCAGCAGGTGCGGTCTCTTGCGGCGGACGTGCGCCGTTTCGGCGCGCCGACCGAAGCATGGGAGACCAAATATGATTACCCGCAGCTTTGGGGCACTCGCCGCATCGGGCCGGATTTGGCGCGAGAGTTCAACCTTCATTCCCGCGACTGGCAGCTGACTCACCTCTACAACCCCCGGCTCGTCGTGCGCGATTCCGTCATGCCTCCCTATCCTTGGCTTTTCGAGGCCACTCCCAGCGAGCCGACACAGGAAGCACTGGATCTCCTCGCTTATCTCCAATCTCTTGGGCGTGCTCGACAACTCTCCGGCTTTGAGCGACAGGGGTTGGCGTCAATGGACATGGCGATGGCGAGCGAGCCCTCAGCCAGAGCCACTCCTCCCGGCGTTCCGATCGCCATGGTCGGAGGAAGCAGCCTTAGCGCACCTGTTCTGCATCCTGCGTCGGATCCGGACGACTTACAGGAAGAAGTAAACCGCGGTGGAGCTCTCTTCGCCGCGAATTGTGCCTCGTGTCATGGATCCGCCGGAAGGGGCGATGGCGAAGCGTCCGCGAGTCTCTTGCCGAAACCGGCAAACCTCACTGCTGCTCGCTACTCCGATGAACGATTAAGCAGCGTGCTGTGGAATGGAGTCGCATCGTCCTCAATGCCGCCCTGGCGTCAGCTGCCCACCGAAGACTTGCGGGCTCTCGTTGCGTATATCCATAGTTTGCACCCTTCAAGGGCTGCGCCCTCAACGCGAGAAGCGACCAGTCTGAACGAGGGCCAAGCCGTGTTTGCAGCCAACTGCGCCAACTGTCACGGCGACAGAGGAGCGGGGAACGGGCCGGAGGCAGGTGCCCTCGCTCCACCACCCACAAATTTTCACCTTAAGAAGCCTTCACAAGAACGCGCCTGGCAAGTTCTGGAAAATGGCGTGCCGGGAACGGCAATGCCGCCGTGGCAGATCCAACTCAGCGCAGATCAGCGGCGCGCGGTGGTAGAATTTGTGCGCTCCCTATACGGACAATGATCGATCTAATTGTGATTTCAATTTCAGCCTTGATGCTCGCCCTGCTTCTGCTCTGGTGGCGATGGCCGGCTTTCCGCGCCCGGATTGAGGCGCCGAAATTCCTCATGCTCCGCCAGGAACGCCGCTTCGACGAGGGGCGGCGGTGACGTCCACGATGGAGGCGGGCCCACTCCCGTTGGGCCGTACAGCGAGCTGCCGGGCGTGGAAGGGGCGAAGGGTTCCCCGGTGGCCCACGCTGAACACCGCGCTCCCCGGGAGCCGCTCGCGCACCAGCCGGTAGAGGCGCGCCTCCGTCGGTTCATCCAACGCCGAGGTCGCCTCGTCGAGGAAGAGCCAGTCGGGCTTCTGAACAAGGGCGCGGGCGAACGCGATGCGCTGCTGCTCGCCGGGGGAGAGCTGGAGCGCCCAATGTCCGGTCTCCTCGAGCCGCCCGGCCAGTTCGGGCAGCCCTACCGCCTCGAGCGCCTCTCGCAGCGTCGCGGCGTCCACGCCGCCCGTCGGCATCGGGTAGCTCACCACTTCCCTTAGGCTCCCGATCGGCAGGTATGGCTTCTGAGGGAGAAAGAGAATCCGGGCCTCGTGCGGCACGCGGATCTCGCCGCGCCCGAAGGGCCAGATTCCGGCGATCGCGCGCAGGAGCGTGCTCTTGCCCACGCCCGAGGGTCCCGCCAGCAGCGCGGTGTCGCCGGGTCCGAGCGAGAGGTTCACGCCTGCCACGAGCCGCTGACCGTCCGGGAGATCGAGCTCCACGCCCTCGAGGGTCAGGCGCTCCGCGTCCCCGTCGGTGCGCGCGATACCGCCGCCGGCCGCCTGGCTGCGCACGCGATCGAGCGCGTGCTCGAAGCCGACGAGCCGATCCACCACTGAGCGCCACGCGGCGATGTCGGTGTACGAGGAGACGATGAAGCTTAGCGAGTCCTGCACCTGGCCGAAGGCCGTGGCGGTCTGGACGAGCCCGCCGAGGAGGATCTGCCCCCGGAAGTAGTGCGGGGCCGCGACGATGAAGGGAAAGATGATCGCCGCCTGGGCATAGCCAGCCGTGAACCATGTTAGCCGCTTCTGCCAGCGGATGATGCCCCACCAGTTCCGCACTACGGCACCGAACCGCTCGCGAAAGCCGCGCAGCTCGTCGGCTTCGCCATGATAGAGGGCCACGCCCTCGGCGTTCTCGCGGAAACGGACAAGGCCGAAGCGGAAGTCGGCCTCGTACCGCTGTTGGTCAAAGTTCAGCCGGACGAGCGGGATGCCAATCCGGTTGGTGAGCCACGTGCCAATGATGGCATACACGAGAGCCGCCCAAACCATATAGCCGGGCACGGCGATGGAAGAGCCACCAAGTGGCAGAGTGAGTGGTCCCGAGAGCCCCCAGAGGATCGCCACGAACGAGACCAACGTCACCGCCGCCCGCAAGCCGCCGATGCTGAGAGCGAGCGCGCCGGCCACGAAGAGGCGTAGGTCCTCGGCAATGCGCTGATCGGGGTTGTCGGTCTCACCGGCCGCGAGCTGCATCTGGTAGTAGGCGCCGTCGCTCAGCCAGGCACCGAGGTAGCGCTCGGTAAGCCAGCGCCGCCAGCGGATCTGGAGCATCTGGTTGAGGTAGAGCTGGTAGACGGCGACCACGATGTACAAGCCCGCGAGCCACGAGAAGCGGATAAGCTGGTGGACGAAGACCGAGTAGTTCTTGTCCTGCAGCGCGTTGTAGAACGTGTTGTTCCACCGATTGATGAGAACATTGATGTAGACGATCCCGAGGGTGAGCGCGACGACCACGACCAGCAGCCCCCGGGCGGCCCAGCGGTCCTCCGAGCGCCAATAGGGGCCAGCCAGGCCCCAGGCATCCCGAAGCAGTTGGCGCAGGCGAGTGTGGGAAGGCTTCATCTGACAGCCGTTGTCGACCCACTACCCAATGCGTTACTGCCCAATGCGACTCGTCCGGCGGAATCGCAAGCGGGTTCGTCTCGTCACGCTGAAGACTGAAATCCTCTTGGATGCTAGAAGCTGAGATCGTTATAGCTGGAGAAGGCGGTCAGTATGGCCAAGCCGGGGCCGATGCCCATACCCACCGAGCCAATCGGCAGTATCCCGAGACCTCTTGATCTGATCGAGAGGGTCGCCAAAAGCGACAGCGAGGATCCCAACCTGCTCCCCCTCTATGAAGATGCGATTCGAGAGACGATTGAGCGGTTTGAAGCCACCGGTTCCCCCGTCGTTACCGATGGCGAACAGAGGAAATATCACAATTTCGCGACGTACGCCGTGCATGGGCTTCCGAACATCGCCCCGGATGGCTTCAAAATCCCGTTCGCAGACGGCCACACGCGCCGCCTGTCCAGGCTCACAAGCGGCCCTTTTCGTTACCGGCGATACGCCGACCATTATCTGGATGCCGCTCTGCGCTACGCCCACGTGCCGGTCAAGCAAGCGGTAATATCGCCTTCGGCCTTGAGTCTGATGTACCCATCCGAGAGCATTCCGGACTATTCCCGCGAGCAATTCATCGACGATTTGCTCAGAGAGCACGAAACCGAGATACGCCGCTGCCTGAAAAAGGGTGCCCATAAGGTTCAGGTGGACTTCACCGAAGGAAGGCTGGCGGTGAAGATCGACCCCACAGGGAACCTCCTCAGCAGCTTCATTGACTTAATCAATCTCGTGCTGTCGCGCTTCTCGGCAGAAGAGCGGATGCGCATCGGGGTCCATACCTGCCCGGGGAATGATCGCGATTCGACGCACAGCGCGGATGTCGATTACGCAGATTTGCTGCCCAGCTTGTTTGAGCTGAAGGCGGCAAATTTCTACGTCGCGCTTGCGGGTGAGCCGGACCGGCGGCACGCCTTGAAAGTCATACGGAAATACTTGAAACCGGATCAGCGGATTTTCGTCGGAGTCACTGCTCCGATCGACCCCCATATCGAGACTCCGGAAGAAGTGCGCGACCGCGTACTTGAAGCCTCTGAGTACATACCGATCGAGCAACTCGGCACTACCGATGACTGCGGATTCTCGCCTTTCAGCGATGACACCTCCACGAGCCGTGACACTGCGTTTGCCAAGATCCAGGCGCGTGTGCTGGGCACGAAACTCGCGGAGAAACGTATCGGAGGTCATTCGTGACCGCGATGGATGACGAGGACAAGCTACTCCGATCGGTTGCCCTGCAGAATGCAACCAGCGTTCTGATCGCGCGCCAACGTGCCGAGCGGAGAACCGAGGCCTACTTGGCGGAAGCTCAAAAGCTCAGCCATACAGGGAGCTTCGGCTGGAAGCCCTCCACCGGCGAGATCATCTGGTCGGAGGAAACCTTTCGAATCTTCCAATACGACCGAACCACGAAACCGACCGTGGAACTTATTCTCCAACGGGTTCATCCGGATGACGCGCCCCTCGTGAAACAGACGATCGAGCGCGCTGCGCAGGATGGGGAGAATTTTGATCATGAATATCGCCTGGTGATGCCAGATGGCTCTGTCAAATATGTTCATGTCGTGGCTCATGCCTTCAACGATGAACCGGGCAGCCTCGAGTTTGTTGGGGCGGTAATGGACGTCACCGCGGCAAAGCAGGCGGAAGGAAGAATTCAACAGATTATCGACACCATTCCAGCCTATGCGTGGAGCACGATGCCTGACGGATCCGTTGATTTCATCAATCGACGTTTCGTCGAGTTTACGGGCCGATCAATCCAGGAACTGCTGGGCTGGGGATGGAGTTCCTTCCATCATCCCGATGATCTGTCCAGGCAGCTCGGTCTGTGGCGCGCAGCACTGGCAGCTGGGGAGCCGCTGGAGAGCGAAGTGCGGGTGCAGGGGAGGGACGGGGTTTATCGCTGGTTGCTGATCCGCAACGTGCCGCTGCGCGATGAGCTGGGAAAGATCGTTAAATGGTATGGAACCGCGATCGAGATCGAAGACCGCAAGCGGGCCGAGGTGTTGCTGGCCGGCGAGAAACGGCTTCTCGAGATGATCGCCCGGGGCGATTCACTCGCTCTCATCCTCGACGGCGCATGCCGGCTGGTCGAAGAACTGGCCAGCGGTTCTCTGAGTTCGATCCTTTTGTTGGATTCGAGCGCCAACCACCTTCGGCACGGCGCAGCGCCCAACCTGCCGAAAGCCTACACTCAGGCAATCGATGGTGCCGCGATCGGCCCGTCGGCGGGTTCGTGCGGAACGGCCGCTTACCGGGCAGAGACAGTGATCGTCTCTGACGTCGCAACCGATCCGCTGTGGGCCGATTACCGCAATCTGGCCTTGGCGCACGGATTGCGAGCATGCTGGTCCTCGCCGATCCTTTCGTCAGCCGGTAGGGTGTTAGGGACCTTCGCAACCTACTATCGCGAACCACGTAGCCCCACTCCGCAAGAGCATAATGTGATCGAGCGGATCACCCATCTTGCGAGTATCGCGGTTGAGCGCGAGCGGGCAGAGGAAACCCTGCGCACGAGCGAGGCCTATTTGGCTGAAGCCCAGAGGCTCACCCATAGCGCCAGTTTTGCATGGAACATCGCCACCAGAAAAATCGTCCACTGGTCCCAGGAAACCTTCCGTTTGTTTGGCTTCGATCCCGAACGGGGTATTCCGTCGCAGCAAGAAGAAGTTCGCTCGCGTATTCATCCGGATGATGTCGAGAGAGTCGACGAAATCCAGGAAAGAGCGATTCGTGAAAGGACGGATTACGAGGTGGATTGCCGAATCGTTCTTCCGAACGGCACGGTGAAATATATCCACACCGTAGGCCATCCTGTATTCAACGCAGCCGGCGATCTGGTTGAACACGTGGGTACCTTGATGGACGTGACCGAACGCAAGCACGCGGATGAAGAGCGCGAGAGATTGCGGCAGGCGCAGGCGGACCTCACCCACGTCAACCGGGTAACTACCATGGGAGAATTGACTGCCTCGCTGGCGCACGAAGTGAACCAGCCGATTACCGCCGCGATCACCAACGCCAATACCTGTTTGCGCTGGCTTGCGCGCGATCATCCCGATCTGGAAGGGGCCCGCGACGCTGCCTCGAGGATCGTCAAAGACGCAACGCGTGCCGCGGAAATCATTAGCCGAATCCGTCTGCTTTTCAAAAAGGGTGCTCCGCAGCGGGAGTTGGTTGATCTGAACGAAGTCATTCGAGAGATGGCCGTTCTCCTGCGAGGCGAGTCGACGCGATACTTCATCTCCGTTCGGACGGAGCTGGCCGAAGATCTTCCCCAGGTGATGGGAGACCGCGTGCAATTGCAGCAGGTGCTGATGAACCTGATGATCAATGGCATCGATGCGATGAGGGATGTGGAGCGGGCGCGCGAGCTGATCATCAAGTCTCAGCGGGGAGAAAACGAGCAGCCCCTTGTGTCCGTGAGCGATACCGGCGTGGGACTTCCCGCGCAGCACGGGGACCAGATCTTCGATGCGTTCTTTACCACCAAAGCTCACGGCACAGGCATGGGACTTCGGATCAGCCGCTCGATCGTTGAATCGCATGGCGGCCGCTTGTGGGCTGCCGCCCACTCTCCGTCCGGAGCGAGTTTTTACTTCACTCTACCTCGGTGAAGTTGCTGAAGTTCGCTTCATCGCGAAACGCTTTGGCTCGTCGCTAGACGATGTGCCAGGCGTATTCAATCGAACCTGTGCTGGGCGCGAAACTCGCGGAGAGGCTTATCGGAGCTCACCCGTGGCCACGAAGGAGGAGAAAATCCGAGAACAGGAAATAGAGCTCCGACAGATCCTGGATCTGACGCCGCTAATTGTCGCCGTGCTAGGGCCAGATAGGAACGTCCTCTATATCAATCAGACCGCGCTCGATTATCACGGTGTCGCCCGTGAGGAGTGGCCGAAAATCGATTTTGACACGTTCTTTCATCCGGCTGATTGGGAACGCCTGGAGAGCGAGTACCAGACTAGATTCTTAGCCGGGTCTACGTACGAGACCGAAGCGCGCTTACGGGGAGGCGACGGGAAGTATCGTTGGTTTCTTTTCCATGTTAACCCGCTGCAAGACGAACAGGGCCGCATCAAGCGTTGGTATGTTGCGGCGGCGGACATTGAGGATCGCAAGCGCGGCGAAGAAGCGCTGAGCCAAGCGCAGGCGGACCTCACCCACGTCAACCGGGTAACCACCATGGGAGAATTGACTGCCTCCCTGGCGCACGAAGTGAACCAACCGATTACCGCCGCGATCACCAACGCCAATACCTGCTTGCGCTGGCTTGCGCGCGATTATCCCGACCTGGAAGAGGCGCGCGAGGCCGCCTCGAGGATCGTCAAAGACGCAACGCGTGCGGCGGAAATCATTGGCCGAATCCGTCTGCTCTTCAAAAAGAGTGCTCCCGAACGGGAGTTGGTTGATCTGAACGAAGTCATTCGCGAGATGGCCGTTCTCCTGCGCGGCGAGTCAACGCGATACTCCATATCCGTTCGGACGGAGCTGGCTGAAGATCTTCCCCAGCTCGTGGGAGATCGCGTGCAATTGCAGCAGGTGCTGATGAACCTGATGATCAATGGCATCGATGCGATGAAGGATGTGGAGGGGACGCGCGAGCTGATCATCAAGTCTCAGGTAGGGGAAAACGAGCAAGTTCTTGTGTCCGTGAGCGATACCGGCGTGGGACTTCCCTCGCAGCACGCGGGCCAGATCTTCGATGCGTTCTTTACCACCAAATCTCATGGCACGGGCATGGGACTTCGGATCAGCCGCTCGATCGTTGAATCGCATGGCGGCCGCTTGTGGGCTGCCGACAACTCTCCGGCCGGTGCAAGCTTTTACTTCACTCTACCTCGGTGAGGTTTTGCAGGAGCCATTTAGGCGCCCTCTTTTTTCCAGCGCTCTTGTTGATCGGCGTATCCGCCGCTACGTTCACCACTATGCCACCTGTCATCGAGATGCGGACCTACAAGATCCGGCCGGGAAAGCGGCAAGAGGTGATTGAGATCTTCACCTCCAGGTCGATCCCGGCACACCGGCAGATCGGGATGAAGATTCTGGGGCCGTTCCTTTCGATCGAGGATCCGGACACCTTCTTCTTTATGAGAGGCTTTCCCGACCTGGCCTCCCGGGAGCCGATGAAGAGCCAATTCTACGATGGCCCACTGTGGAAGGGTGAGCTCGAGCAGCGGGTGATGCCGCTCATCGAAAAGTACGAGTCCGTCCTGGTAGAGGATACCGTAGGGCTGTTCGGCGAATGGACCGGTGCGGATTGAGTAACGTCTCGCTGTCGAAGGCCGAGGACGATCAGATCCAGAGGAAGCACCGACACGCTGTGATCTATCAGTGACCTCTCCCTTAGACCCTTCCTGCAAAGGTGTCACTCAGGTAGTGCTCCTCGTCCTGCAGGGTGCGCTCAGAGCTGAGGAATCGTGCCCACACCTTCTGCTCGTGGCCTACCGCACCCAGTTCCCAGACGCAGAATGTTCCTCGATGCCGGCTGTCGAATTTGAACTCTGCGAAGCCCGGCATCGCGGAGTTCTCCTTGTAGAAGATCGTCTCCCAGAGCTCATTCGAGCCGCGCCACGTACTCAGAAGCAGAAAGTAAAAGTCCGAGCTGCAGCGGTGCAACACCACGAAGCCCAGCTCCCGGTCCGCGCCCACTCGTTCGGCCTTCCCTTCGGCGGTGAGAAAGGCGCGGGCCATCCTCTCGATGCTCTGGGGAACACCATCCTCTGCGCGGGCGAGGTTGTACCACTTCAACTGCGCATTGCCGGCGTTCAGCCGTTCGGACGCCGCGATGACTTTGGGGTAGTGCCGATAGTCTTTGGCAACGAAACGGAGCTCGTTCATCAGCCTAGTTTTACACGCCTCAACGCCAACGTCACGCACTCCACTTCGAGCTGCTCCCGCGAACGGGACGAGCGAGGGCCCTGCGGTTAAGCGGTACGACCGGAAGTGGCCAGGTTGTCAGCAGACATCGCAGCGTCAGCGGGCAGGATGAACTGAAAGGCGGCGCCTTGGGATCTGTTCGGCGTAACCCATAGCTGCCCTTCATGTGCCTCGATAATCGAGCGGCAAATCGACAGGCCCATCCCCATGCCATGGGATTTTGTCGTGAAAAGCGGACTAAAAATCTGTTCGATGTCCTTCGGCTCGATTCCCGTTCCAGTGTCCTCCACCGATACCATCACGCCGCCGGAGTCGTGAACTTGGGACTTCACGCACAGCACCCGCGCCCCGTCCGTGGCCGCCATCGAATCGATCGCATTACTGATCAAGTTCAGGAGCACCTGCTGCAGCTGGACTCGATCCCCTTTTACCCGCGGCAGCCGTTCGTTCGGTTCGGCTTGGACCGAGACCCGTTGTGTTTGCAGCTCGCCACGCAGCAAAGCGAGAGATTCCCGGACAAGCTCGTTGAGATCGAGCGAAGTTCTGGTCCGCACATCCTTCCTGAAGTTCGCTCGAATACTTTCGATCATCGCTCCCGCACGATGGCCGGTAGTCACGATTTGCTTGAATGCTACCTTGGCCTGGTCGACGTCGGGCGTCGCACGATCAAGCCAGCGGAGCCCGGTGCCGGCATTTGTGATCATGGCCGCCAACGGTTGTTTGATTTCATGAGCGATCGAAGCCGACACCGCGTCCCCGGTTATGGACACCGCGTCCCCGGCCATCAGCCGCGCCAAGCGCTCGCGACGTTGCGCCAAAACCGCGCGGAGCGCTCGCGCATAGAGCGTTGTTGTCTCGTACAACAAAACAAAGAGGACGAGACTGCCGGAGATCACTCCCATGACCCGGCCCCCGTACCAGCCAACGCTATAACGAGCCGGAACCGGGAACGAAATCAAACATATTTCTATCACGTACGCGCACATCACTACGATAAGCCACAGATCAAGCACTGAGCGTCGCCGCGTCCAGAGCACAACGCCTGCAAGGAGGCTCAACAGCGATGCAAATCCGGCTGCGTACGGCCAGAGGGCCGAAAGATGAACCGTGTCGAGCATCAGGCCGGGGAGTCGCTCATCGCCCGCAGTTACAAGAATTGCCAATGCAGACACGATGCCCGCAGTGATAGCAACACTGGAAAGGATGGCCGCACGCACGGATCCATGCCACAACCGCTTGTTTGGATCGCCGTCCTTTAGCAAGGCATAGGCGATTACGAACGTGGGGAAACCGGAGTGCCACAGGATGTAGAGCCAAGCTGTGCTCTGCAGCCCTGCGCGAAGCAGGCCACCTGGCGCGAATACGCCTGGAAACGTCAGCAGCCATGGCACCAAGATAAACGCAGTGAAGAGATATCCACTCGATATCACGAGGAGTGCACGCGAACGCAGGATGGAGAACTGCGCGAATAGCAAGAGCGCAGTAATCGAGTCATTCACAAACATTGCAGTGGCATACATCGGGACGAATGGGTCGATGCGTGCGAGTTGGACACCCCTGAGGGGCCAGGTGATGATGAAAAACGCGACAAGCAAGACCAGCACGACGCGAAGAGCGAGTCGCTTTTGCGCCAGACTTGGCGACAAGCTCGAAATGATAAAGTCCTGCTCCTCTGGAGCGAGTCCCGCCGTAATAGTCCTCACTGTCGATACCCTCTCGGCTCTCGCGCCGCTGGAGTTCGGAAGCGAATTCTAGCGCCAAGCCCGTTTGGCCGCCCAGGAAACCTCTACTCTGGGTGCTTTACTTTTCGTATTGGTTGGCCTGCCTGGCTGGAGCATGGTCGCGACACCGAGTCGCCCATCCCTCCAAGGCCAATGAAGCCCACAGGTGCCGATGGATTCACTCTTCGATTGCCCGTCCGACGGTACGAAGATGTTCACGGAATCCCAATCGCGGGTTCTTCGCACGACGCGCGATGTATTCTTCGAACCGTGCCTGCGCGCGAAAACTGGTTCCGCTGCGCATCTTGTCCGCCTGTTCGCGCTCGGTCGTGCGGATCGCCTCAGCCGCTGTGACGATGGCCGGCAAGCGATCCTCGTCCAGGAAAATGACACCGTCGGCGTCTGCCACAACGAAATCGGAGCTCGTGAGCACGAAGGGTCCGACACGGGCCCACGATAGAGCGTCGGGTGAGCGAGGATCGACTCGCTGGGGACCTGTCGGTACGGTTCCCAGGGAGAAGATTGGCAGCCCGATCTCAATCAATTCGTCGGTGTCGCGATGAAGCCCCCAGACGACCATGCCCCCAATCCCGGCAAGCATCGCCTCGAGAGCGACCAGATCGCCGATGCATGCCTCATCCAGACGGCCCCCATTGTCGATCACCAGGACGTCGCCGCGCTCGGTGCCCGTCAGGGCTTCAAGGACCGACGAGAGTGTAAAGTTTCTCTGGCTCTAGGGGGTTCGAGGAGTTCGTGGTTTTATTCTCCGGTCATGGCCGCTCCCTTGCAATTCTGGTTCGACCTGGCCAGCACGTATTCCTACGTAGCGGCGCTGCGCATCGAGCGGGCCTGCGCGAGCACAAGCGTGCCGCTCGTGTGGAAGCCGTTTCTTCTCGGGCCGATCTTCTCTCAGCAGCTCGGCATCAGCGATTCGCCGTTCAACGCGAATCCCGTGCGTGGTCGCTACATGTGGCGCGACCTCGAGCGTCTCTGTGCGAAGTATGGCCTCTCGTGGCGACGGCCGAGCGTTTTTCCTCGCAACAGCGTGCTTGCGGCTCGCGTGCGCCGGCGCGACCGAAGGCTGGGAGCCGCAGTTCGTGCGTGCTGCCTTCTGCGCGAATTTTGCCGAGGCGATGCAGATCGGCATCTTCGGGGCGCCTTCCTACGTCGTGTCCGGAGAGCTGTTCTTCGGGCAAGATCGGTTGGAGGATGCGGTGGGGTGGGCGTCACAGTAGGCATGCTGTGGCGGAGGAGGAGAAGCCGCGGCGGCCTTGACTGGCGCCTGGAACAGATCGACTAATTCTGCAATACGGCGGGGTAGAGCGATGGCTGCGGACAGGGGCAAAGGCAGCATTTCGAGCGCCGGGACGCCAATGCCGCTGGCGTACGAAAGGATGTCGAGAGCGGAGCTAATTAAGATGCTCCGCCAGCTAGAGGCCGACCCCCGGTTGAAAGGGCTCCGTCTCGAAAGCGTGCGACTCAGCCACGACCTGGAGGCCCAGCGGATCGATCTGGAGACGCACAGCCGGGAGCTGCGCGAGGCGCGTGAACTCCTCCAGGACTCTCGAGACCGTTACGCTGGTCTCTACGATTTCGCCCCGGTCGCCTACTGCACGCTAGATTCGGACGGTCGGATCCAGGAGGCAAATTTGACGGCGGCGTCGCTCTTCGGCTTGGACCGGGGGTTCTTGCTAGGTCGGCTCTTGAGCTCGATCGTTTCCGTGGCGGATCCGCAGGTTCTGCGCTCCCACCTCAAACAATGCTTCACCCAGAAAACTCTAATTTCCACCGGGATGACCCTGTCCATCGGAGATCGTGGATGGGCTCATCTTCAAGTGGTGAGCAGTCCCGTCTTGGGTCCGGATGGATCGGTCAAGCAGTGCAAGACGGCGTTGATGGATATTTCCGCTTTGAAGGGTTCCGAGACCAGGCTTCGGCTGCTCGCCAAGGCCACCGAGATCTTGGCTTCCTCCTTTGACTACGTTTCAAACCTCAAGAGAGTCGCGCTGCTGACGGTTCCAGCGCTGGCGGACGTCTGCGTCGTCGATCTCTTGGACGATCCCGGGCAACTTCGTCGAGTCGAAACTGTTCTGGCTGATCCGGATAACCGGCAGGTGGCGGAGGCATTGCGCCGCCTTGCACCGCGGCTCGATGGTGAGGCTGCCAAGCCAAGGAAACCGCGCGCAAAGGACGGGATCTCGGTCTCTATATCGCTAAGGGCATTGTGGAGGCGCAGGGCGGCACAATCTGGGTCGAAACCGAATTGGGTGTCGGCACCACCTCCTTCTCCAGTCTGCCCCTAGCGGAGTGCGGTGCGCCCCAAGCTTCAACGCCATGACACTTGCATCACCGCTTTTCATCACCCGCTGCGGATCCCCAAGAAGGCTCGCAGCACCGTGATCGGATGGAGGAGCTGGGCGCCGAGGCGGCCCTTCAAGCTCGTCGGATCGGAGAGCACGCCCATTTGCTGCAACACGGTCGCTCGGTCGTAGTAGATGCGCTCACCGGCAAGCCGGTCACCCTCGTCGAAGGTGAAGAAGGCGCAGAGAGGAAAGCTGAATCGCCGCCCGGTCGCAGGCAGCCCTCTCCACGCACCCGAGTGCGTACCGGTCAACTGAACCTCGAGCACGACCCCGTCCTCGGTCACGTGATGGCGCTTTACCTCAATCTGAAAGTCGGGTGCCGCACGCAGAAGATCCTCGTAATAGCTGCGCACTGCATCGAGCCCCTGATGGTGCTCGGCCCAGGGCTCGTCATCGTAGAACCCGGTTGACCCAAAGGTGGACATCAGACCATCGAGATCGTGCGCATTTTCCAAGCGAACATGCTCCTCGACTCGCTGGAGTCGCCGAACTCCCCGGGAATCCATTTGACTTTCCTCCCAACTCGAACTCGGGACTCAATCGCGTAGCACGAAACGATAAGCCCCGGCAGCGAGCGTGGGTGCGCTGCGCCAAGCCACGAGAACGGCACCCACTACCCATAGCAGCGTGTAGATCCACCACAGCCGCAGGTAATCGGGGCCGGTGAAGAACTTGAACACATAGCCGGCACCGATGGCGTTGACCTCTGCATGCATGAGCATCGTGATGAACACGCTCTGGCCGCTCGAGTTGAACAGCCAGGCGGTGATGACGCTGGCGGCGAATACGCTCGCCACAAACGGAGGCAGGAGGTTCCAGGAAAATTCGGTACCAAAAAGCGGCAGATGCCACAGCGCCCAGAAGAAGCCCAGGACGAGTGCCGCCCTGAGTGCGCTGCGACGACGCATAAGCTCAGGCAGCGCGTAGCCGCGCCAGCCGGGTTCTTCGCCGAGGCCCACAAATAGGAATCCGAAAATGAACCGATCGATGATCTCCGGCCACTTGGCCCACGCTTCGGGTGCCGGCATGGGCGCCCCGGCGGCGAGGTTCAATCCCAGCGCCAGAGAGACGAAGACCACCGGCAGCAGCAGGGCGATGAGGTACCAGCGCCCGCCAAAGCGCACGCGGACGATCCGCAAGAGCACCGCCTTGAGGCCGGCCCAGCCGCGGCTGACGACCGCGACGATCAGCGCTGCGACGAGTACGCCCAGGGGATTGATGCCCGAGGCCTTAACGCCGAAGAACGACAGCAGCCAGGGATACCAGGAAAGCAAGAACGCCAGCGGGAAGAATACCCACAGGGGACGCTCCACGAAGACGGCCTTTACTGGATTCGCCAGTTTCCCCTCACCCTATCCGAGTAGGGCTAGGCGCCTCCGGGTTGCTTGTTGCAGTCGTCCTCGCCCATCGGGACCTACTTGACCACGCAACTTGCCTCGGCCGCTCTTTAGCATCGAGAAAATTGTGGCGTTTGATATCCCGTGACTGCGAGTCATCGCAAACGGACGTAAAAAGACGACACGCCGCGCGAAGGTGGAATCTGAAGAGGAAAATTCCAGCGCTTTCACATCGCGATCGAGCGCTGGCCGCGTTGAAGGCCAGTGACCGAAAGATCGCGCGGCTCATCGATGCGACTGAACCCATCGATCTCAAGGTCTGGCGCAAAGCGCAGGCGGTGGACGATCCCTTTGGCGTGCTCGTCTATTCGATCATCGGCCAGCAAATTTCGGGATTTGCTGTTCGGGCCATTGCCGGACGTCTCCGCGAGCGCTTCGCCGGGCGAATGCCGTCGCCCGCCGAGTTGCTTGCCATGGATCCCACTGCTCTCAAAAGCGTCGGTCTGTCGCGGATGAAGGTCGAATACCTCCGGTCGCTGGCCGAGCATGTGATTTCAGGCGAGCTTCAAATCGACCACCTGGACAAGCTTTCGGACGATCAGGTTCGCGAGCAGATTACGGCCAGCAGAGGTCTCGGGCGCTGGACCGCGGACATGTTTCTGCTGATCAATCTCCAGCGGCCCGACATCCTGCCGATCGGCGACCTCGGTATCCGATCCGCAGTTCAGCGCCTCTACCGGCTCGATCACTTGCCTAGTCCGCGCGAGGTCGACGCGATCGGGGAAAAGTGGCAACCCAACCGCAGCCTGGCGAGCTTCTACCTGTGGGCATCGAACAGGCAGAGGGCGAAGCCGGCGAGCCAGCCGCCGAATCGGCGAAGCAAGAGAACGATGTGAAGGCGCCCGAGGCCGTGGTCCGGATATTGAGCAGTCCGCTCGAAAGAGCGACGTATAGTGAATGGATGCCTACCACTGTCCCCTTGATCAGTGTCCCGAGCCTGGTTTTAACCGTAAGGCCTGCACAAGTCGGGAAGGCGGTGGTGCTTCCCTTGGTCGTGCTGGCGGGCTCGCTCTTTCTGTTTGTGCTCACTCCAATCTTGAACAGCTTTGTCTGCTCCCAGGAATACGAGGCGGATATGTACGGCCTCGATGCCACCCGACAGCCGGATGGCGCTGCTCAAGCGGCGATTCATCTGGGTGAGTACCGCAAGATGGATCCCGGCGCCGTCGAGGAATGGCTCTTTTATGATCATCTAAGCGGTCGCAATCGCATTTACGCCGCGATGCGCTGGAAAGCGGAAAATCTCCGGCGTCATTCCGGCCTTCGCCATGAACTCCGCCGATTTTTCACACCCTTCGAAGACGCAGCACTAGGACGAGCAAGAAGTTGATTACGAACAACACATGCAAGCAGACGTGGAGAAGGTTGGGGCGGGGATTGTCGCCGCGAGCGGGAAGGACCTGCCGGGTCCCCTCGTACATTCTCGCGTAATCCAGCTTGCGTTCCACGGTGGTGCCGAAAAAGTAGGGCACGTACCACATCGCAACCGCGAAAACTAAGCTCACTCCGCAGTAGAGGACCCAGTAGTCCACCACGAACCACGGTCTGGGCTGGTTCCAGAAGTAGATCGCGAACGCAACCGCCAGACCCGGAAAAGTGGAGTTGATCAGCGTCGCCAGCCACAGCTTGCGCCGTCCCACAACGGCCTGAACCTGGGCGCAGTGGGCCCAGCCGGAAATGTTGACGAGATCGTGCGATGCCACTACGAAAAACTGCAGCGTGAATCCTGCGGTTCCAGTCCATCCCAGCCTTGTTCCAGGAAGCGCGTTCCGCAACGCCTCAGCGACAAGAGCATCATAGTGCTTATCCACGGGAGGAACGTCTAAATGAAGCTCTATTTCAAGCCGGGATCCTGCTCCTTGTCGCCGCACATCGTACTGCGCGAGTTGGGCCTTCCATTCGACCTCGAGCGAGTCGATACGAAGGCAGCCAAGACCGCAACAGGCCAGGACTTCCACTCGATCAACCCGAAGGGCTACGTGCCTGCGCTTCAGCTCGACGAAAGTGCGGTGCTTACGGAGGGGGTCGCCATCGTCCAGTACCTGGCAGATCGCAGGCCAGAGGGGCGGCTCGCTCCCGAGCCCGGCTCCCTGGAGCGCTCCCGACTGCAGGAGTGGCTCAATTACATCGCCACCGAATTGCACAAAGGATTCGGCGGACCGTTGTTCGCCAGCGCCTCGGAGGAAACAAAACGAGCGGTGCGGGAGGCGTACGGCAAGAAGTTGGATTTCGTCGCCCAACACCTCCAGGCGCGCGAGTTCCTGCTCGGCGAGCGATTTACCGTCGCCGACGCGTATCTGTTTACGGTGCTGACCTGGTCGAAAGGCCGCGGCATCGAGCTTGAGCGTTGGCCCGCATTGAAACGGTACTTCGACCGTATCTTGGCACGGCCTGCGGTCCGCGCGGCGATGCAGGCCGAGGGCGTGCTCTAATTCCCTCGTTCCCTGTCGGAGTCGCCGCAGAATTTGCCGATCGCGTCCAGAAGGTCTTGGAGCAGGAACGGTTTTTTCAGATAGCCGGATGCGGAGACTTGGAGTGCGTCCTCTGTGATGTTTTCCCGAGCTGAAACAACGACGACTGGGATCTTTGAGAGCAGAGGGTCTCGCTGTTGCTCGGCGCGAAATTCCCATCCGTTCATCACCGGCATCATCAGGTCCATGAGAATTACCGAGGGTGGGGTGTGCAGCATCCGGAGTACCGTGAGTGCCTCACGGCCATTGGACGCGGAAATGGCATGGTAGCCTTGCTCTTCGAGAGCGCCGACCAGGGCATGGCGGATGTCTGGATCGTCGTCGACGACCAGGACATCTCGGCTCGAGACGTTTCGAAGCACGGAACTGAGTCTGGCGACGTCTCCGGTCCGGGCGTTGGCCGGTTTGGATGCAAGTCTCACTGACTCGATTGTGAGCGAATCTGCGCCGCTGTCGTGCCCGCCATACTCACTCGCTTCAAAGTCGTCCACGCACGTTCTCCTCGAACGATACGCATTTGCACGCAATGAGCCAGGTAGCGGGCCGCAATCGGGAGGGCGATTTCAAACGGATTTCACGGGCATGGTGCGACCTGCGGGAGCGTTCGCGCAGGAATTGCGCTTGGGAGGAAGGGCCCGCGCAGGAATTGCGCTCTAAAGGGATGGCACCGGGGTAGCGATCGCGGCGAGATTCTTTCGAGCCAGGGCGTAATCGGGGTTGAGGTGCAGCGCCGTCTGAAGCTGTCGCTGAGCATCCTCGTAACGGGCGGCCAGGGCGTAGGCGCAGCCGAGATTGTGACGAGGCCGGGCCTTTGCGGGAGCTGATTGCACTGCGCTTTCCCAGAGCGCAACTTCGCTGCGATAGTCGCGGTTTCGCATCGCCGTCATTGCGATCAACGCCAGTGCCGCGGCTCCGGCGGCGAGGTGCGCCCAACGCCGTTGCCGCTCGGATGCAAGCAGGCGCTGCAGGCCGACCGCGGTCGCGAGATAAAACCCGAGTCCAGCGAGATAGAGCTGTCGATCATTGACCACATCCAGCCTCGGCACGATCGAGTTGGTCGGCGCCAAGTGGATGAAGAACCACAGAATGGCGAAGCCAACCACCGATCGCCTTCGCGCCAGAACGATGCCCATCGCCGCGAGCGCGCCAAGGAAGGCGGCCTTGGCGACCGCTCCCGACGTCCACAAACCGCCCGAGGGAAGTTCTGGGTCGATGCTGAGGTGAACCGGCCAGAGCAATTGACGGAGCAGATAAATGATCGCGTTTGCCTGATTGGCGAGGTTCTCGGACCCGCTCCTCGTTTCGAAGCTCACCTCGATCAATCGGGCGTAGCCGGAGTGGAGCGCGAGCGCGATCAGCGCGGCCAGCAGGAGCATCCAGTGTCCCGCTTGGTGCGCGGACATCGAAAGCCGAGGCTGGTCCCTTCGGTCCATCACCATCTCCAGTAGCAGCAGCGCGAAGGGAAGGGTGACGGCGATCTCCTTGGTCATCAACGCCAGCGCGAACAACATCGGAGATACAAGATGGACGTAGACGGCCGATCCGGTTTTCCTTCCCTTCTGGTACGTGACCAGGCTCCCCAGATAGAACATCGCCATCAGCGACGTCGAGCGGCCGCTGACGTACGTGACTGCCTCCGTCTGCACCGGGTGAAGGGCGAATGCCAGTGCGACGGCGACCGCCAGGAAATTCGAGCCGCCGCGGCACTCGGCGGATTCCCGGCCGGAGGCGAGGAGGCAGCAAAGCCGATACACCAGAAACGTATTGGCGGCGTGAATCCCCACGTTGACGAGATGAAATCCCACCGCGCCCAGTCCCGAGACCCAGTTGAGCATATAAGACAACTTGAGCACCGGGCGGATACCGCCGTCGGCCAGCCACGCCGAGAACGAATGCACGGACGAGTTGTTGACGATTACCGAGTAATCGTCGAACTGAAACGGCCCTCCCAATGAATTGACGTACGCCGCGGTGATCGCTGCGAACAAGACGAGAATTGAGAAATGCCGTTCGTTTCGCACGGTCTACTTTCCGAACAAGCGGCGAACGGGGTCGACCAGGCTTTTCGTCTGCTGAACCGGATCAGGACTCGCCGGGCGACGAGCTTTGCGCGGTTGGGAAGTGTAATCGCGTTCAATTTGTGGAGGAGGTGGAGGCTTGCAGGGGCCCTCCAGCGAGTTGATCTGGTTCGAGACGAACGTCTTCTCGGCGAAGTACCCGACCGTCTCCTCAATTGCATAGCTGATCAAGGGGGCATGCTTCCTCTCGAAGCGGTCCTTAAAGCCCCCGGGCGTCGAGACGCTGCTCACCACCGCGGATGCGCTGAGCGTCTTCAAGCAGGCGTCGCGGTGCTGCTGCTCATGTACTCGCGCGCTCTCTTGCATGCAGGCGGTGGCCCGCTCGTTCACGCTGATGTTGCAAAGATTGTCCGTATCGCCGCTCGCTCCGGTCGGAAGCTTCCCCGCCGCGTTGCGATCGAGAGCGGCTTGCACCGTGTCCCGCATCTTCTGCGCCTGGGCCGGTGTGTAGTAAATCGGCCGTCTCTCCTTCAGCATCTGGCCCTGGAGATTGGTGATTTCTGATTGGAATCCATCCAAGGCGATCTTGACTTCCTCGCTTCGATGTTTCAGGTCGGCGAGATCCATGCAGCCGCAAGTGCCCGCCTCTGACGATCGGGCGAAAGATGAAACGGCGAGTGCGGCCAGAAGCAAAGACGGAGCTAGGAAACGCTGCATGATGCACCTCGGGGTAAATTGAAGGGCTTCCAGAGCTAAGGCGCCAAAAACAAGAAAAGCGTCTCATCGGCCAGCCGAGCGCCTCTGGCGTCTCTGGCGGCACGCGTCCTAGCGTCTGTGCATCGTCGTCTGCCCATACTTGCCAGGCATCACGAGGGCCGCAGCCCTCCGAGAGGACATCCTCTATTTCCTGCGCTCCCGGCGGGCCGCGTCCACCATTAGGGCGGCGTCGTATAAACCAGCTGGGTGAAAAGGGCCGGGGTGACCACGAACTTCGATGCGCGTCAGAAGTAGTACTTGGCCGACATCTGGAACCGCAAAAGATTGCCGCTGTTTCCGGTCAGCTCAGTGCGCTCCGCGAAGCGAAACTCTCCACCCAAGGTCAGCTTGGTCACCGGCGAATAGAGCAGATTGGCGGTTGCGCTCACGGTTCCGCGGGTAGCGGTGCCCCCGAGGAACTGGCCGAGAGAGAACCCGGAGATGCCCGACACAAACACGTTGGACCGCCACTCCTCGTTCCAGACATGGCGGTAGGCCGCAAAGCCATCGAAGACCCAAACTGACTCCAGATTGTTGGAGCCAGTCACGGCGGCATCGCCAATCGTGAATAGGCCGAGGTAGCGACCGGTGCCACGGCCGCCGGTGCACATGAATCGAATATCGTCTTTGCCGAGAACCGGTATCTTCCCGGACGCGCTTACTCCCCACCCGAAGGTGGAGTCATCGACGGCTCCGATCGAGTTGACATCCTTCAACATGCGGGCAAGCCCGGCGAAGGCAAAATCGCCGAATCCGGCCTTGAGGTTGTAGCGCGCGACGAAGTCCGGCAAAAAATTGTCGTCAGTCTTGGCAGCGGCGGCGCCGCGAAAAGGGTAAACGGTGGTTTCTGGAGTTTCGAGCGCGAGCTGCAGGCCACCGTAGGTAAAACGCACCTGCGGCTGTCGCACGAAAATCGTACCTTCGGTGGGGCCAATGAAGTCGATCGTGTCAGGGAACACGTCGGTGTTCTGGAACGTCGACCAGTCCTGACCGAACAGCCAGTTGTCGAATGTAATGTACGCACGGCGAAGCGCCGGGTTGTAAGCATTGGTGGCGATCTTGGTGCCGGTGGTCGCCGTGGCTCCCGCTCCCGATATCACGACGACCTGCGGAATCTGGCCGCTGATGAAGTCGATTTCAACGTACGAGCCGAGCTGGTGCTGCCCGAAATCGGTCTGCGTTCCGAGCCACAGCCGCGTCTCCTTGGCCGAGAAATCAAGATAGCTGTGCTGCCTTGCCCCGATCGGGACAATCGGCGTGCCGCTGGGCACATAGAAATCGCGTATGGTGCTCTGCGCCACCGGGCCATCGCTGAAGCGGCTGAAGATGACGTCGAGTTTAACGTAGCCGCCGAGATTGACTTTGGTCTTGCCTAGGGTCCACTCGAATGCGGATCCGCCCTCCGGCAGCAATAGACCGCCCAGACCGACAAGCAGGGGCGCCGATCGCCATACCCGCTTTCCAATTGTCTGCTTTTTTCGCATTGCCCTCTCCTCGTGCGCACCTGCGGGTGCATTTGATCCGAGGCACGCGGCATCTCGCAGCCTTCGACCGGCGCGGGCGAACAAACGGAAGTTTCTGTCGGAGAGCGACTGTTCCGTCCACTCCAGAGCCCCCTCTGCGATGACTCACCACCCTCTGCGAAGCGGGGCCTCCGAAGTCAACTGCTTTTTGTCTGCCTGTCTTTCTTTCCTTTCGCTTTGTTGGTTTTTGTTGAGGAGCCCTGGGAGGACTGAACCTGCTACTGCGGCCGAGGCCGGTGGGAATGTTCGCCATGAAACGGCTTGGGCGTGCGGCCGTGAGCCAGCATCGGGGTTGCTGATGGGTTGCGTGCGGCAATGAAAGTCGAAGGGCTAGCCGATCAGCAAGCGCGCACCCACTTCTGGGTCGTTGACAAAGAGGGTCTTCTGCATTCGGGGCGAAAAGACCTTACGCCGGAGATGGCTGTCTACGCCCAGCCGGCAGATCGTGTATCCGGATGGCCGCGAACTTCCAACGGCCAGATCGGACTTGCTGACGCGATTGGAAAGATCGAAGCAACAATCCTGATCGGTCTTTCTACAGTTGGCGGAGCTTTCTCGGAAACGATAGTTCGTGAAATGGCGCGCAAGGTTCAGCGTCCAATCATCTTTCCACTCTCCAATCCGACCGCCAAATCCGAGGCGAAACCGGACGATTAGATTCGATGGACAGATGGACGCGCTCTGGTGGCGACGGGTTCACCTTTCGCGCCCGTCCGTTATGACGGACGAACCATTCCGATTGCACAGTGCAACAACATCTTCATCTTCCCAGCCATGGGACTTGGACTTGTTGCGTCAGGTGCTCGGCGGGTAACCGATGCGATGGTGCTGGGGGCGGCTCGAGCGTTCGCCACGAATTCCCCCGCCCTCAAAGACTCTTCTGCGTCTCTGCTACCTCCTTTGACCGACATTCGGAGGGTGGCCGCGCAAATCGCGATAGCGGTTGGCCTGGAGGCGCAAAACGGTGGTGTTGCTCCGAAATTGGCTGAGGATGAACTTCGTCAGCGCGTGAAGGCAGCGCAGTGGATGCCCGCCTACCCATCTAACGCCTGAGCGCAACCCATTGCGGCAAACCACGCCCAGCTGGCTGTAACGGTATTCGCCGAAGCTACTCCTAACGACACGCCTTTCGAGCGTGATCGTCTTGGTACAATCCGTGAACAGAACTTCCGCTGGACGGGCACGGAGCGTCCATGCCCGATAGGGACACAAGCATAACGACTGTCGACAACGCCCCGCGAGCGGTGCGTGATCACGGTCGCGCCAGACTGCGTCAGGGGTGGCCTTGGCTTCTGATCCTGATGCTAGTCGCCGGCGGAGGAGCGTCGTTCCTATTCAAGCGCCGTTCGACCGCTGAATCGGCAGCAAACGTGCCACCCTCACCGCCGCCGGTTGCCATTGCCACCCGTGCGGCCTGGCGAGGCAACATCGCGGTTCACCTCGACGGTCTGGGCACGGTGACGCCGCTCGCCACGGTCACGGTGAAAACTCGCGTGGATGGCCAGCTGATCAGCGTGAACTACCGCGAAGGACAGATGATCCATCAAGGGGATCTTTTGGCGACGATCGATCCCAGGCCCACTTGCTGTATACGGGCGGGCTCGGGAGGTTGCTCGGCAAGAATGTCCGATCGCAGTACTGGCCGGCAAGGCCGCCTCGACGTTCTCCATCCCGGTCGCCCTGCTGCGCCAAGATCCTCCGGCCATTCCAGTGGGCGTTCCGTCCCAGCTTCTCGAGCGTCGACCGGACATCGCCGCTGCTGAGCGGCGCGTCGCCGAGGCCAACGCGAACATTGGCGTGGCGATGGCAGCGTTCTTCCCGACGCTTACGCTGAGCGCCGACATCGGGTTCGCGAGCACCGCGCTCAGCAGTCTGCTGTCGGCACCGAGCCTCTTCTGGTCCCTGGGAGCCACGCTCTCACAGACGGTGTTCGATGGAGGAAAACGCCAGGCACAGCTCGAAGACTCGAAAGCGTTGTACGAGGGCTTCGTCGCGAGCTACCGGAATACGGTGCTGACCGCATTCCAGCAGGTGGAGGATGAGCTCGCGACGCTGCGGATTCTGTCGCAGGAACGGCAGCAGCAGGACGACGCCGTGCGAGCGGCGCAGACGGCGCTCACGGCCGCCGAGGATCGGTACAAATTCGGTGTCGATAGCTACCTCAACGTCATCACGGCGCGGACGACACTCCTCACCAACCAACGCACCGCAACCACCATCCGGCAGTTGCAGCTGACCGCGAGCGTTCAGCTCATTAGGTCCCTCGGCGGAAGCTGGGACAACTCACAGCTTCCCTCGGAGCGTGAGGTGCGCAGCGGCGGGCGAATCTTCCCGTAACAGAGGCGCCGCGCCCGAGACTATTCACCACAAGACTACTTGGTTTTCCTGGACGATTCGACCCTGGAAGAGAGCAATTCAATGAAGGCTGTGCGAGTAGCACGAGGAATGTCTCAGTCCCTCAGCATCGTATTATTGCTCTTAGCTTGCCCTGCATTCTCAGCGCAGAACGAAGCGCATCCGATTCGTAATATTGTTCTGGTTCACGGTGCCTGGGCAGATGGTTCGGGCTGGAAAGGTGTGCACGACATTCTTGTCAAGGATGGCTATAACGTCAGCATTGTCCAAGAGCCGGAGACGTCCTTTCCAGAAGATGTGGCTGCCACGAAGCGCGTTCTTGCTCAACAAGATGGACCGTGCATTCTTGTTGCTCACAGCTATGGGGGAGCCGTAATTACCGAAGCGGGGACGGACCCATCTGTCGCCGGGTTGGTTTACATCGCGGCTCACATGCCGGATGCTGGAGAGAGTGAGGCTGACGACGGAAAGCGATTCCCGAGTGATCTCGGCAAGTCTACTGCGATAAAGAAGACGGCTGACGGTTTTACTTACCTCGACCCCGCGCACTTTCATGAGTACTTCGCAGCCGACCTGCCTGCTGCGCAGGCCGCTTTCATGGCGCGATCGCAGGTGTTCAACGCCGCTGACAATTTCAAAGCGATCATCACGAGGGCTGCCTGGAGAAGCAAACCAAGCTGGGCGTTGGTAGCGACAAAGGACAGGACCATCAGCCCCGACCTCGAACGCTGGTATGCCGCACGGGCCAAGAGCCACAAGGTCGAAGTCTCAGGCGCCAGCCACTCGGTCTATGTTTCCAGGCCGAAGGCAGTTGCGGCTCTGATCGAAGAAGCTGCATCGCAAGTTGGTAAGGCGAGTGTCGCGTCCGCGGACGAAACGACGCGATGAGAAACGGCGCCAGCGCGACTCGGCTATCTACAGGTAGGAGTGCCCGTTGTCGAGCGTGGAGCGCTCACGATTGCTCACAGTGCGCGACACAACCGCGGAATTGATAAATCGTCGCGCGATTTATTGTTGCTGTTGGCCGTCCGCGGGAGCCGAGGCGGCGACTGGTTGTAGTGCGAGCGGAGTGTTGGTCACGGCTTTTCAAAGCCGTCGCTGACTTGTGCGCTCTGGCCGGATTATTCCCAGAGCTCCACGCTTGCGCATAAGTACCCTCCGCCGCAGGGGCGGCCGCCTTCCTCGCCGGCCGCGACGAGCACCTTACCGGAGGGCAGCAGCGTCGCCGTGTGAAGGTCGCGCCGCGTGAAGAGCGAGATCGTCGGGGTCCAGGTCGCGATTGCCTCGTCGTACACCTCGGCGGTCTGGAGAACCTCCCTTGTCTGGTTGTTGAAGCCGGCGACTACGAGGACTCCGCCCGAGGGAAGCGGCGTCGCCGTGTGTGCCTGGCGCGCGGTGAAGAGCGAGCCCGTCGGGGTCCAGGTGCCCATCCGCTCGTCGTACAGCTCCGCGCTCGCGAGAGAGCCGATGGCGTTGTTGAAGCCGCCAGCGACCAGGACTCTGCCCGAAAGAAGCTGCGTCGCAGTGTGGGTGCTTCGCGCAGTCGCCATTGAGCCCGTCGGCGTCCAGGTGCCGGTCGCTTCATCGTAAAGTTCCGCACTCGCGAGAGCAGGGAAGAGGTTGCCGCCAGTCACCAGGACCCTGCCCGAAGGAAGCTGCGTCGCGGTGTGGCCGTATCGCGCAGTCGCCATTGAGCCCGTTGGCATCCAGGTGCCGGTGGCCTCGTCGTACAGCTCCGCGGTCGCGAGATAAGAGCCCTTCTGGCTGTCGTAACCGCCTGCGCCCAGAACCTTGCCCGAAAGGAGCAGTGTCGCGGTGTGGTACTTGCGCAAGGTCGCGAGTGAACCCGTCGGCGTCCAGAACAACTCGTCGAACAGCTCTGCGCTCGGGAGAGAGCCTCTTGAGCCGGCTCCCCCGGCGATGAGGACCGTACCCGAGGGAAGCAGCGTCGCCGTGTGCAGCGATCTGGCCGTGCCGAGCGTGTCCGTCGCCCTCGCAGGTGCCGGTGGCCTCGTCGTACCGCTCCGAACGGGCGAGAGCCCCGGTCGCGTCCCGACCGCCGGAGATCAAGACGGCATTCGAAATTTGCAACGTCGCCGTATGGGAGAATCGCGCAGTTGCAAGCGATCCGGTGGTTGTCCAGGTGCACTTCAGCGACTGGGCGAGAGTCAATTCGGACAACAGTCGTTACACGCCTTTGCTTGAGCGGGATCGCCGAGACGCGCACACCAGCGCAAAGCCGCGCACCGCGTTCGCCGTTCGCCTCGAGGAACAGAACTTACTTTGTTGTCGAGTTACTTAGCTTCTGTTTTAGGAAGGCAGAGCGATGTGGTTCTTCAGTGAGCGGTCTTGGAAGCGAACTCATAGCCGGCGGTGATTCAGGATGCGCATCTCACACAGCTTCGTTCCCACGCTGAAGGAAATACCCGCGGACGCGCAAGTGCCGAGCCACCAGCTGCTGGTGCGGGCAGGCTTCATCCGCCAGCTCGCGGCCGGCATCTACAGCATCCTGCCGCTCGCGCAGCGCTCCTTGCTCAAGATCACGCAGATCGTCCGCGAGGAAATGGACACGATCGGTGGGCAGGAGTTCTATCTGCCGGCGCTCAACCCGCGCGAGATCTGGGAGGAGAGCGGGCGCTGGGCGGTAATGGGCGAGAACATGTTCCGCCTCAAGGATCGCAAGGGTGCGGACCTATGCCTCGCCATGACCCATGAGGAGGTCTTCACCACCCTGGCTGCGGCTGAGCTGCGCTCGTATCGGCAGCTCCCGCAGGTCTGGTATCAGATCCAGACGAAATTCCGCGACGAGCCTAGACCGAAGAGCGGGCTGCTCCGGGTGCGTCAGTTCACGATGAAGGACTCATACTCTTTCGATTTGAACCGTGAAGGGCTCGACAAGTCTTTTGAGGCGCACCGCCAGACGTACGTGAAGATCTTCGGCCGCTGCGGCTTGCCCACCGTCCAGGTCGAGGCGCACTCGGGTGCGATGGGTGGTTCCGGATCCACCGAGTTCATGGTCCTCACCGACGCGGGTGAAGACGTGATCGCCTCGTGCGAGGGGTGTGGCTATGCCGCTAACACGGAGAAAGCGGAGAGTCGCGTCGACACGCCGGATCAGTACAAGCCTGTGGGGTCGCCGCCGCCCGAGGAGTTTCCGACACCCGGCGTCCTCACGATCGAAGCGCTCGAGCAGGCGCCGTATCATGTCCAGGCAAACCAGCAGCTGAAGACGCTCGTGTACGTCGGCGACGATCAACTGCTCGTCGCAATCGTCCGCGGCGACGACCAGCTCAACGAGGCGAAGCTGCAGACCGCGGCGGGGGCCTCAGTGTTGCGGCCGGCGTCTGCCGAGGAAATCCGGGACCGGCTCGGCGCGTTGCCCGGCTCGCTCGGCGGCATCGGGCTCGCGGGCAAGAAGATGCGCGTTTTCCTCGACCGCCGCCTGGTGGGACTTTCGGGCTTGGTTACCGGCGCGAATAAGGACGGCTTCCACCTTCGCAACGTGTCGGTTCAGCGCGATCTCGCTCATGCGGAGGTGGCGGACCTGCGGACGATCCAGGCGGGGGAGGGATGTCCGCGCTGTGGCAAACTCTTGGCTCTCAGGAAGGCTCTCGAAGTGGGGCATATCTTCAAGCTCGGTACGCGCTACTCGGAGAAAATGGGCGCGCGGGTTCTCGACGAGACAGGAAGGGAAGTGCCGATCGTCATGGGCTCCTACGGTATCGGAATCGAGCGTATCCTTGCCGCTGCGGTAGAGCTGCACCACGACTCCGACGGCATCATCTGGCCGATGAGCATCGCCCCCGCGCACGTCGCTCTGCTGCCGCTACAGATGCAACAAGCGGATGTGCGCGATGCGGCAGAACTCCTCTACCGCGTGCTGCAAGCTGCGGGAGTCGAGGTGCTTTACGATGATCGCGACGAGCGCCCGGGGGTCAAGTTCAAGGACGCCGACCTGATCGGTCTGCCGCTGCGCATCTCCGTTGGGAAAAAGGCGCTCGTCGAAGGCAAGATCGAGTGGAAGCCGCGAGGGTCGACACAGGCGGAGCTCGTGGCTGTGAAGGAAGTTGTGAAGAAGGCGACCGAAGCCGTCCGTGAGGGTGGAGGACGCCTCTCTTGAAAGAGCCTTCGTCTGGGCCTCGAAGCCGTCGGCTGAGAGAAGCGTTCTTCCCGATTGCGCTTGGAACACTGGGCTTGATCATCGCCTTTTATCCGATGGTCTTTTCGAAGCTCGAGCAAATCCAAAGCGATCCCGGCGATACCCGCTTCATTTACTTCACTCTCGAGTACGAGTACCGATCGCTTCGCGGCGACGGATTCGCCCAAGAATTCTGGAGTCCGGGCATCTTTTTCCCGGAACGGAACACGTTGGCCTACTCCGATGTCTTCGTATCGCTGCAGCCATTCTACGCGCCCTGGAGAACGCTAGGAGCTGAGCCGGATACCGCGTTTCAGTTACTGCTGTTGACCGCGGCTGCGCTGAATTTCGTAGCCGCCTATTTTCTCTTTCGGACTGCTCTCGCTCGAACCTCGCTTGGATCATCCTTTGGCGCTTTTCTCTTTTCTTTTGGCAGCATTCGACTGAACCAATTGAATCACGCACAATTGCTTCCGCAGTTTTATGTTTTGATTTCGTTTTATGGTCTGGTGCGGATGCTTGTCGCAGACGCTGGAACGAGCCTCAGATATTTTTGGTGCTGGGTCTCGCTGTTCTTCGCCGGGATCACCGCGCAATTCTACGCGGACTATTATCACGGATGGTTCTACGTGTTCGCGCTGGGACTATGTTGCGTTTGGGGACTGGTGAAGCCGGAGACGAGGCGGGGGCTACTGCGCCTCTTCCGCTCCAAATGGAAATGGCTAACCATCGGTTCCCTGGCTTGGGTGGCGAGCATCGCTCCGCTGGCACTCCATTATTGGCGTACGGCTCAACGGGTTGGTTTCAGAGACTTTGATCAAGCCAAGGGGATGCTTCCTCGATTTCAATCTTGGTTCTACGTCGGTTCCGAAAACTGGTTGTGGGGTTGGCTCTCGAGGCTGCGACTCTTTGAGGCGCTGCCGATGCGCTGGGAACATCGCCTCGGGCTCGGACTGGTGACGACAGTTATTTTCGTTTACATGCTCTGGCGCGGTCGCGAAAGCCTGTTGATTCGAGCTTTCACATTTCTTTCCGTTGCGGTGATAGTTTTAAGCACGGTCTATCGCGGCCAGCTAAGCCCATGGGCATTGGTGTTTCATGCCATTCCCGGGGCGAACGGGATCCGGGCGGTATCGCGAATCGGATTTCTACTCCTCTTGCCCGCATCCTATGCGCTCGCCTGCTTCGTTGAACTGTCGCTGTCCCACCGAATGCGAGGGTTGCTGCTGGGACTCTGCGGTGTGAGCCTGTTCGAGCAGGGCAGGGCTCAGTTCTCGTATGATAAACGAATGATTCGTCAGGAGGTGGAATCGGTCGTGAGGCGGGTGGAGCCGGGGCACTGCGCGGCCTTCTATTACTCCCCTTGGGAGACAAGCAGCCCGGCGTACTTGTTTCAACTGGACGCGATGTTTGCCTATCTTGCCACGGGCCTGCCGACGGTGAATGGCTACTCCGGCAACGCAGCGCGCGATTGGGGGCTGGAGGACTCGCGGATCGGGAGCGCCGCCGATGAGTTGCGCTTGGCGCAGCGGTTGGATGCGTGGGCACGCAGTCACGGGATCTCCCCCTCCACCTTTTGCTGGATCAAACCGCATCTCCAGTCATGAGGTGCCAACTACGTCGTCCTTCGGCCGCTTCTGCCGCTGGTGCGGGCGACCGCGCCGGGAGCGGTGATCACCACGGAGGAACTGGGTCGGCGCATTCGGTAGGAGCCCATCCATAAAAAGCTTAGTCAAACCAGCAGCTTGCCGTAGTAATGCATTACTACGAACGCGCCGCTCAGCGGTGGGGAGCGATTGATCCGCGCGCGCGGCAGGGAGCGCCTAAGCGGGTGCTGGAGGGTCGCGACCTGCGCTCGGCTCCACGGCAGTCCCGAGCTACCGCTGATCTGATCGCGACTCGAAGCGCATTCGTAACAGATGCGCTGGTGAGCACCTGAAGAGCTGAGCGTTCACTGCATGGCGACAGGCGGCGAAGTTGAGTCCCAGCCACCGCCGAGCGCTTTGATCAGATGGACGCTCGCTGCCATTTGGAGATTGACGGCCTGCGCGAGCGCCAGCTGGTTGGCGAGAAGCGTCCGCTCGGCGTCGATCACGATAAGGTAATCAACCAGGCCGAACTTGTATTGCGACTGAGCCAAGCGAAGGTAGTTCTGGGACGCGCTGACCGCGTTGCGCAGGGTGGCGACCTCATCGGACAGCGCGTGCAGGTCGGTCAGGGCGTCCTCGACGTCGCCATAAGCGATCAGAATCGTATTCACGTACGCCGCCAGGGCCTGCTGGTAGCGCGCCTTGGTCGCATCGAGATTGGCGCTGAGTCGGCCCCCATAAAAAATCGGAAACGAGATGCTGGGGGCGATCGCTAAGACGCGGCTCTGCCAGTCAAAGAGGCTCGAGACGTTGGCGCTCTCGAAGCCGGCGGAGCCGGTCAGCGTAAAGGTCGGATAGAAGTTCGCGATCGCCACGCCGATCTGGGCGTTGGTGGCGACGAGAGTCTGCTCGGCCTCGGCGACGTCCGGCCGCCGCGCCAGGAACTGGGCGGGCAACCCCGGTGGCACAGCGGGGGGCGAAGCCTGGTGCAGTGGGTTGGCGGCGACGGCAAACGACGGAGCTTGGCGGCCGCAGAGAATCGCGAGCGCATGCTCCTGATCGGCCCGGGCTCGCTCCATATCCCGTTGCTGGGCGAGTGTGGCCTGGAGCTGGGCCTGCGCCTGACTCACGACGATCTCGCTCACCAGCCCGCTTTTGAACTGGACCGAGAGCAGGCGAACCTGCTCCCGATATGACGTGATGTTTTCGGCCAGGATTTGGATCTGGGCATCGAGCGAGCGAAGCGTGTAGTAGAAACGGGCCACGTCGGTCTCGACCGTGAGCCGAACCACCTCCGCGTCGATCGCGCTGGCAGCGGCGGTGGCCTTCGCCGATTCGAATGACCGGCGAACCCGGCCCCAAATGTCGAGCTCGTAGGTCAGATCCAGCGGGATCAGCCAATCGGGGACACCAACGCCTCGTGCTACCTTCTGGCCCGTGATCGTGCTCTCACGATTCGCGGACGTGTGCAGCTGGGTGAAGGTGGGATTGGCAGAGATGGTAGGGTAGAGATAACTGCCGGCCACGCGGGCGAGCGCGCGGGCCTCGTCGACGCGGGCGACCGCCTGTCGCAGACTCTGGTTTGATGCATTGGCGGCGACGATAAGCTGATCGAGCTCGGGGTCGCCATAGAGCCGCCACCACTCTCTCGCGATCGGTGGAGCCGGCTCTTTGTCTGCTTGTGACTTGAACTGATCGGGCTGCTCGACTTTCGGCCGCACGTAGTTGGGCCCGACCAAGCAACCCCCGGCCATTACACTGACAGCCGAGAGCACGGCCAGGACGACGGGTCGCCGGCCGCGGGCTCGCACGCACGCTTCAGCCTCCGGACGCATTTTTAGACTCGATCGGTTTCACGACGCGACCTTCCTGGAGCGACACCGTGGGCTGTTTCACGATGGTTTCGTTGCCTTGCAGTCCGCCCTGGATCCCGATCGACGTCCCGAAGTCCCGGCCCAGCACCACCGGCTGAAAATGCAGCTTGTTTTCCGCGCCGACAATCGCCACCCGGGTGCCCTGCGCGTCGAAGATCACGGCCGTGGCGGGCACGCGCCAACGCGTACCCGACGGTGCGATCTGGAACGCCGCATAGACGAACGCCCCGGGCATCAGCCGGTGCGACTCGTTGGGTATGTCGACCTCTGTCAGGAGCGTCCGCGTGCCGGGATCGAGGGCGCCGGCGGTGCGGGTCACCGTCCCCGTCACCGGTTGCGTGAGCTGCCCTCGGACCGTCACCTGGACTGGCAGACCGACCTTCACGTTCGGCGCGTAGACCTGGGGGATGTTCACGAAGACACGGAGCGTGTCGATCTGGGCCACCTCGAACAGCCCGCTCGCTGCGCCGGTGACGCTGGTCGGCGCCACGGCGGTGTTGTTGGTGGGGCTGCCCGCCGTGATCAGCGCGCCCACGTCGACATTGCGCTGGATCACCGTGCCGTTGAACGGGGCGAGGACGCGCTCGAACGACATCAGGTCCTGGACCCGCTGGACGTTCGCCTTGTTCGACTCGACGGTCGCCTCCGCTGCGGCGACTGCGGCCTGAGCCGTGCGGTAAGCCGCCACGCTCTGGTCGACCGCCTGCTTCGCGACCGCGCCTTCCGTATCGGCCGCCTGGTAACGCGCCATCGTCGTCCGCGCGAGATTAAGGTTGGCCCTCTGGAGATCCCGATTCTTCTCGGACGTCACGAGGTCGAATTTCGCCTGTCGGAGCTGCTGATCGATCTCGGGTGAGTCGATCTCTGCCAGGAGCTGGCCCATCGTCACCCGGTCGCCGATGTCCACGTAGCGCTTGCGGAGGTAGCCGTTGGTACGGGCATAGATGATCGAGTCCTGAATCGCCTGCGTGGTGGCGGCCAAGGACAGGCCCGCTTCGGACGCCGGCTCCGGCCGGATGACCTGCACCTCCGGCGCGGTGCTCTGCACCTTCTGGGTGGCGAGGGCAAGCGTGTGCTGATTACGCAGCCGGGGTACTCCGCCCAATGCGAGCAGGATCAGGAAGAACGCCAGCGCGCCGAGGCCGATCAGTATGATCGCTCGCGTTCGGGCTCGTCGCGGGGGACGATCGTCGCGCCCGGGCACGCGCTCAACCCGTCCCGGCTCTGGACCACGAATGTCGACACCGGTGCTCACGGTCATTTGCCCTCCTCCTGGGCGAAATTCTTTGGCGGCTTCCGGCGCAGCACGCTGTACATCACCGGGACGAAGAAAAGCGTGAAGAACGTGGCGATCAGCAGTCCGCCGATCACCGCCCGGCCCAGCGGAGCGTTCTGTTCGCCACCTTCACCCAGGCCAAGACTCATCGGCAGCATGCCGAGGAGCATCGCGAGCGCGGTCATCAGGACCGGGCGCAGTCGGGTGCGGCCCGCAATCAGCGCGGCGGCAGGCGCCTCGTGACCGCCGAATTCCGGGCGACGCTGCTCGTTGGCGAAGGTGATCATCAGGATGCTGTTCGACGTCGCCACTCCGATCGCCATGATGCAGCCCATCAGCGCGGGCACGCTGATCGTCGTCCGGGTGACGAACAGCGCCCAGAGAATTCCCGCCAACGCGCCGGGCAGCGCCATCAGGATGATGACCGGGTCCTTCCACGACTGGAAATTGACGACCATCAGGAAATACACGAGCAGCACGGCAAAGCAGATGCCCAGCGCCAGCTGGAGGAACGACTGGTTCATGCTCTGGACCTGCCCGCGGATGACGATCGAGCTGGCTTTGGAGATCTTCCCCTCGTATTTCTTGACGATCCCGGCGGCGCGACTCGATACCGAGCCCAAGTCGGTGCCCTGGACGCTCGCATAAATGTCGAACACCGGCTGCACGTTGTAGTGGTTGAGCGAGAGCGGTGTGGTCGTCCGATGAAAGTCGGCGAGGTTGCTCAGCAGCTGGGGCGACTGGCCGGCGATCGCCACCGGAGTGCGTTGCAGCTCGTCGAGCGACGACACCTTGTACTGCTGGGTCTGAGTGACGACCTGGTAGGTCACGCCGTTTTTGTAGTTCAGCCAGAAATTCGTCGTCGTCGCGCCGCTGCCGGTCAGCGAGATCAGCAGGCTGTCGGCGACGTCTCGCTGGGTCAGTCCGACCTGCTGGGCGAGCGCGCGGTCGGCGTCGACCATGATCCGAGGCGCGTCGAGGATCTGCTGCACATGAACGTCCACCGCGCCGGGAACGCCCCGAAGCTCCGTGGCGAGCTGCTGCGCGATGCGGAAATTGGCGTCCGATTCCGCCAGCGGGCCAGTGACCTGGATGTCGATCGGCGCGGGCAAACCGAAGTTGAGGATCTGACTGACGATGTCGGCCGGCTGGGTGAAGAACTCCAGTTCCGGGAACCGACGGGGCAGTTCCTCGCGGAGAGTCTTCAAGTATCCGGCGGTCGGGTGATGCGGCGTGTTGAGCGCCACCAGGATCTCGCCGTCGGCCGTTCCGACCGTGACGCTGTCGCTGAGCGCCAGATTGATCGAGTTCGGCACGCCGATATTGTCGATGATCCCGTTCACTTCGGCGGCGGGGATGACCTGGCGGATATAGTCCTCGACCTGCTGGAAGTAGATTTCGGTCTCCTCGATCCTCGTCCCCGGCGGGGCTCTCACGTGCAGGCGCAACTGGCCCGCGTCGACGGTCGGGAAGAAGTCCCTGCCGATGAAGGGGTACAGCGCCAGGGAGCCGAACGCGAAGGTGAGGAACACCGCGATCAGTACGCGGCGGTGCGCCAGCGCCCAGTCGAGCGCGCCCTCGTAGGCCCTCGCGAACCGAAGGAAGCCTGCCTCGAACGCGTCGGAGATTCGCCGGAAGATCGACCGCTGGATCGGAGCGACGTGACCGGCGTCACCGCCATCCCGCGCCCGTGCCTCGGGCGCCAGCAGGTAGAGCACCATGGTCGGAACCAGCGTCCGGGAAAGGAGGTAGCTGGCGAGCATCGCGAAGACGACCGCGATCGCGAGCGGCGCGAACAGCGCTCCGCCTACTCCGCCGAGGAACAGGATCGGAATGAAGACGATGCAGATCGACAGTGTCGAGACGAATGCGGGCGTCGCGACCTCGGCCGCGCCGTCGAGGATCGCTTGCCTCAGTGGCTTTCCGAGGTCCATCTGGCGGTGATTGTTTTCGATCTCGACCGTGGCGTCGTCCACCAGGATGCCTACGGCCAGCGCCAGCCCCCCCAGCGTCATGACGTTGAGGGTCTGGTGCAGGATCTTGAGCGCGATGATCGAGGTCAGGATCGACAGTGGGATCGACGTGGCGACGATCAGAGTGCTCCGCCAGGACCGCAAGAACAGCAGGATCATGAGCGCCGTGAGGCAGCCAGCGATCGTCCCTTCGTGAAGGACCCCGGTGATTGCCGCCTGCACGAAAATGCTCTGGTCGAACAAGAAGTCGACCTTGAGGCTCGACGGCAGGCCCGCTAGAATCTTCGGCATCAACTGGCGCGCCTGCGCCACGACCGTCAGGGTCGAGGCGGCCCCGTTGCTCAGGATCGGTAGCAGGGCGGAGTGCCGCCCGTCGCGCCGGACCAGGTTCGTCTGGGGGTTGAACCCGTCGTGGACGAACCCAATATCCCCGATGTACAACAGGGCGCCGTTCACGTAGCGGATAGGGATCTTGTTCAAGTCATTCAGGATCTCCGGGCTGCTGTTGGTCGCGATGTCGTACTCGATGGTCCCGATCTTCGCCGTCCCGGCTGGGAGGATGACGTTCTGGGTCAGGATCGCATTGCTCACGTCCTGCGGTGACAGCCCCCGCGAATAGAGCGCGTCGGGATCGATGTCGACGTTCACGGTCCGCACCTTGCCCCCGTAGGGCAGCGGGACGGAGGCGCCCTGAATGGTGACGAGCTGCGTACGGATGAAGCTGTTGCCCAGGTCGTTCAGCTCCTGCTCAGGCAGCTGGTCGCTGCTTAAGCTCGCCAGCACCACGGGAACGCTGGCGGCGTTGTATTGGATGATCAGCGGCGGGAAGATGCCCGGCGGCAGTACCCGAACGATCTGCTGCGCCTGGGCATTCACCTGGGCGATCGCCGCCTCGATCGGCACGTTCGGGTGGAAGTAGAGGCGCGTGACGGCGACGCCGCGAAGCGACACGGATTCGATGTGCTCGATCCCGTTCACCGTCGTGGTGAACGCCCGCTCGGTCGTGGTGACGATGCGGTCCTGCATCTCGGTCGGGGACAGGTTGTTGTAGTTCCAGATCACGGTGACGACCGGAATGTTGATCGCCGGAAAGATGTCGACCGACGTGGTCACGATCGACATGATGCCCAGGACCGCGATCAACAGGGCGAGGACAACGAACGTGTACGGCCGCCGCAGGGCGAGTCGGACAATCCACATACTCTCTAGGCTCTGTCAGTGTTCAAAAGGTTCGATACAATCGTCAGCGGAAACTGCTTTGCACGCATCGAGCGGGACGGGGAACTTGCCGCGGGTACTTCATGATCATCCCTTCCCGCGGCCCCGGATCCCACCGGGCCTCCTCACAATCTGACTCGAACAAAGCAGTTGCGTTACACGGAGCGCCGTCCGCTTGCGAATGGCCAAATGAGGCAGATCAACAAGCGTAGCGAGTGGCGGGATTAACGTACTGTTCAACCATTGCGAACAGCGTTGATACATCGAACGGCTTCCTCAGATAGCCGGCGACGCCGAGGGACTCGATCTCTCTGTCCCGGTAGAAACCACCCGAGACGATGATCACAGGGATGGTGGCGAGAGACGGATCGCGGTGAAGCTCGTCCAGGAACTGCCAACCATTCATCCCAGGCATCATCATGTCGAGTAAGATCAGAGACGGGGTCGTGCCATTACGAAGCAGGTCCAGGGCTGCTTTGCCGTCGGTTGCCGTGCGCACCAGATATCCGGCGGACTTGAGAAGCATGCTCGTCGACTCCAAGATGTCGAGATCGTCATCGATAACGAGAATGCACACGCTCATGTCTTCTCCGGCTGGCCACAGGGCAACTCGACCACGAAGGTGGCTCCAGCGCCCACCGTGCTCTCCGCGCGAACGGCGCCGCCCATCGCCTCGACGATGGCTCGAACAATGTAGAGTCCCAGGCCGAGCCCGCCGTATTCACGCGATGAAACCGCGCGCTCGAATCGCTCGAAAATTTGCGACAGGTGTTCGGGCGGAATACCAATCCCGTGGTCTTCGACCACCAGCCGTGCCGTGTTAGCCGCTTTTTCGACGGCAATCAAAACCGGCTTTCCCTGCCCGAACTTGGCAGCGTTCGAAAGCAAGTTGGCCACGACCTGTTCCAGCCGTAGCCGATCCCATCGTCCGAGAACTGGTCGGTCCGGGACGCGGACCGCGAGCTTGCACTGCGCGCGCGCGAGCTCGTGGCCCAGCTGTTCGACCATGTCCTTGACCACGTCCACGAGATTGACGCTTTCGAGATGGAGGGTCAGGCGGCCCGTGGCAATGCGCGACACATCGAGCAGCGCGTCGACCAGGCCGGCGAGCCGCTTGGACTGGCGCGCCACCAACTTCAACGCGCGCGCCATCTCGTCAGGCCCGAAGGGGGCGGCGCCGCTGCTCGCCGCGTGCACCGCGAGCTGCAGCGAGTGGATCGGCGTATTGAGCTCGTGAGATGCGATCGACAAAAACTCGTCTCGCAACCTGATCGCCTCCTGGGCTTGCGCGAAGAGCAGAGCGCTGCGTGCTGCCTCGCTCTCAGCTGCTTCTCGGGCGATACGCTCGCTCATCAGCAGGCGCTCGACCTCCGCGGTCCGCTCGAGCACCTTGAGCTCGAGCATCTCATTGACGCGCCGCAGATCCTCCTTCGCCGCCTTGAGGGCCGCCGCCTCGACAATCTCCCACTGGCCGCCGCGGCGGGCGATGGCGAACTGGTGATTGGAGACCACGTCGAGAACTTCCATCGCCTGCGCTCGGCGTAGCGCATAGCTGCACAAGACGATGATGGGTTGATCTTTGATCGCCTGGTCTAATCGCTCCTCATATTGGGAAAAGGTCGGGAAATCGTGTGGCTTTTGGAGCCAGAACGCAGTGCCGCTAAAGCGAGCCCCCTGAAAACCCTGCAACACCGCTGACTCCTTCTTGGCGATCCAACCGGCGAGCACAGCGTCGACATCAAACTGCTTGGACGTGCCGTACCAATCGTAGGAGTGGACGATCTCGATCTGTCCCGACGTCAAGTGGGCGTCGAGGTCCGGCAGGGCAGCGCGCAACGCTTCGGCTGCATCCCCGACGGAGAGGTCGTGGTCGGTCACCCAGACACAGGCTTCGTTTCCGTCCAGCCCGGCCTTGAAGTAGGGAACCAAGGTTTCCAGCAAATCTTCGGGACGCTCGTAAAACTGACAGATGTGCGTTCCCCAGGGGATTTCCCCGAGTACGGGAAGCCCACTCTGCACGCTCCTAGCGCCCATGCGACCTAGCTCGTGCTGCTGATAGAGATGGATCAATCAAGGTCAAATCTGTTTCCGGATCAAACCGTTTCTGCATCGCTATCGGATCGACGGTGACCATCACTTCGAGCGTCGGCGATACATACGCATCGAGAACATGGCCGGCGCGCGTTGTTCCATCCGCAGCCCCCAGCACCATGTGCGTATGGACGGTCGGCTTTCCTTGATAGAGCGCGATGTCGCCGATCATCGAAATCACTTCGAACTGACCGTCAATGGGAATCTTCTTGTACATTTTGCGCTGGGGATCAAACCACGCCAACGTCGCTCCATTCACCGCTCCAATAGCGGTAAAATGCGCACTGGTAACGTGATACTTCTCTGCGAAGGCCTGCAATCCGGAAAGGGCCTCGTCTCCCTGACTGAAGATGACGCCATATTGCTTTGTCTGTTCTCCGCGGCCCAGCAATTGGACCTGCATCCGAGGAGCGCTGCCCCTTGGAACGGCTTCCGATGGCGCCACATATTCGCTTGCCCCGGCCTGCGAATACCCGATCAGGGTGGCGATCCCAATCGATGACAATAGGTAACCCAGTCGCCTTACTTTGATCATTGATTTTCATCCCTCTGTGAGCCCGTCGGGATCTCCGACGCGGTCAGCGTAACCAGCACGCACTTATGGGAAGGCTGGTTGCTCAAAGCCGCCACGGATCGTATCGGAACGAGAACATTCCCTTCCGGGAAATAGGTGGCGGCGCTTTTTCGCGCGATCGGGTAAGAGACGGCCTTGAATCGTCGGGCCACTCGCGTCTCCCCCTCGAAGTGGCTGGTGATGTCGACCCACTGACCTGCGCGCACCCCGAGCTCATTCATGTCGTCTGGGTTGAGCAGGATGACGCGCCTACCCTTGTAGATGCCACGGTAGCGATCATTTAGACCATAGATGGTCGTATTGAATTGATCATGGCTGCGCACTGTCGTCATCAGCAGCTCGCCTGGTCCGAGCGCATGCTCCGGAACGGAGCAGACGGAAAACATCGCCTTGCCGGTTGGTGTGTGAAAGACGCGCTCGCGGGCCCCATTCGGCAAGTAGAAGATCCCCTTGCGAATACGCGCGTTGAAGTCCTCGAAACCCGGGACGACCCGCGCGATGTGCTCGCGGATGCGGTCGTGATCCAATAGCGATTCCCAATCCACGGGGGTGTTCGCTCCAAACGCCGCCTGTGCGGTGCGGACGATGATCTCCGCGTCGGAAAGCAGATGCGGTGACGCAGGAGCCAGCGAGCCGCGCGACGGATTGATTATTCCCATCGAGTCCTCGACGGTCGAGAGTTGGTTCTCGCCCGCGCGCAGATTGCGCTCCGCGCGGCCGAGGCATGGGAGGATGAGCGACCGCTGTCCGGCGAGGAGGTGCCCGCGGTGGAGCTTCGTCGAGACGTGCACGGCGAGCGGGCAGCGAGAAAACGCCTCCGCTGCATACTGCGTGTCGGAAACTGCCTGAAGCAGGTTGCCGCTGATCGCAAAGAACAGCTTTGCGCTCCGGTCGTGCATCGCATGCAGGCTTTCGACTGTGTCGTAGCCGCCGCGGCGCGGTGCCCGGATGCCGAACTCAGCATCCAGCGCCGCGAGGAACGGTTCGCGTGGACGCTCCCAAACGCCCATCGTGCGGTCGCCTTGTACGTTGCTATGCCCCCGGACGCAGCATGCGCCCGCGCCGGGCCTTCCGATGTGGCCCCCCATCAGCAGTAGGTTGATCACCTGACGCACGTTGTCGACGCCGTTCGGCTGTTGCGTGAGACCCAGACACCAGAGGACGATCATCCGCTTCGCCCGCGCGACTACATCCGCTGCCTTTTCGATCATTGCCCGATCGATTCCGCTGCTTTGAGCGATCTCCTCCCAGGAAGTAGCGGCAACGCCCGCCTCGAATTCGGCGAACCCGGTCGTCTGCTGTTCGATGAACGATCGGTCGAGGATCGTGCCGGGTGCGCTGCGCTCGCGGTCGAGGAGCGACTTGATGATGCCCTGCAGCAACGCGGCGTCTCCGTTCACGCGGACTGGAACATGAAGGTCTGTGAGCGCGGTGCCTGACCCGACCAGTGCTCCCACGAACCGGAACGGGTTCGGGTAGTCCTGTGGGTTGGGGTTGATCATGCGCATCAGCCCCGTCTCGGGCATTGGATTGATGGCGATAATCGCCGCGCCGTTGCGCTTGGCCGCTTCGAGAGACGTCAGCATGCGCGGGTGGTTTGTTCCTGGATTGCTGCCGAGGATGAGAATCGTGTCGCACTGATTGAAGTCCTCGAGCGTCACTGTCCCCTTGCCGATCCCAATGGTCTCCGTGAGGGCGGTGCCGCTCGACTCGTGACACATGTTGGAACAATCGGGCAGGTTGTTGGTCCCGAGCTGCCGCGCAAAGAGCTGGAACAAAAACGCGGCTTCATTGCATGTTTTCCCCGACGTATAGAAGATGGCTTCGTCGGGCCGGGCGAGCGCGCGAAGCTCGGAACCGATCAGCGCGAACGCGTCGGCCCACTCGATGGGTTGGTAATGCGTACTGCCCTCTCGCTTGATCATCGGGTGCGTCAGGCGTCCCTGCGCGTTCAGCCAATAATCTGATTGTTTCAGCAATTCCCGGATGCTGAATCTTTCAAAAAACTCTGGCCCGATTCGGCGACGCGTCAATTCGTCAGCGATCGCCTTCGCGCCGTTCTCACAGAACTCCGCGATCTTCCGGCCTGTGTCCGGGCTGGGCCAGGCGCAGCTCTGGCAATCGAACCCGTCCTCCTGATTGACGGCCAAGAACGAGCGCAGGCTCCGGGTGGCTCCCATTTCAGCGAGGCCGAACTTCATCGTCTGGACGACGGCGGGGATTCCCGCGGCTACGGTGTAACGCTTGCCTAGCTGGGCAGCGCTGCTCTCTTCAGGCGGCTCGCCGGGAGATCGTTCATCGTGCCTGTTCGCCCGAGCGTCTTCAGCTTCCGCGGCGCTCTGCGTGGATTGAGGTCGGGTGTTCACCTGAGTCGAGTACTCATCGATTAGCATATCTTGCGGTGGGCAGTGCAGTCTTCGTGCCACGGCTCGTTCCGCGGCCCGTTGCCATTTCGCGGGGCCTCGTCGCGCGGTTCTTCGGGGCCCTGTCGAACGACTGCGCAAGCGCTGTCAGCGATTCGACACGTACGAATCCGGTCGACGAATTGCTTTCGCGTTACTACGGCGATCGGAGCTTGATGAGAGACCTGATTGAGAAAGCGCGCATTGACGTGCCCGATGGTGGGCCAACGCCGATCAATAACGGTCCACATCAATAACAGCCTTGGCAAAGGCCTGTGGAGCTTCTTGAGGTACGTTGTGACCGATGCCCTTCAAGATTCGGTGCGAATATTTGCCAGAGAATTTTTTGGCATAGGATGTTCCGTCCGCAGCCGGACCGTCGAAATCACTAGCAATGGTGATTGCGGGCGCGGTGATGACCGGAGCTTCGGAAAGTTTCTTTTCTAGATCGTCGTACTTGGGCTCGCCTTTAGCCAGACTCAGTCGCCAGCGGTAATTATGGATGACAATGTCGACGTGATCCGGGTTGTTGAACGACGCTGCAGTGCGATCGAACGTAGCATCATCGAAGTCCCAGTTCGGCGAGACGTTCTTCCAGATGAGCTTGTTAAAATCATGCCGGTTTTCGCTGTAGCCGAGCTTGCCGCGTTCGGTGGAAAAATAATACTGATACCACCATCCGTATTCAGCCTTTGGCGGCAACGGCTTTAGGTTCGCAGTGAGACTGGTAATCAGATAACCGCTCACCGAGACGAGCGCCTTGCAGCGTTCAGGCCAGAGCGCCGCCATGACGTCGACCGTCCGCGCTCCCCAATCAAAACCGGCGAGAATAGCCTTCTTGATCTTGAGAGCATCCATCAGGGCGATGATATCGAGAGCAACTACCGACTGCTGACCATTCCGGAACGTTTCACTTGAAAGAAAGCGCGTCGTGCCATAGCCGCGCAGATACGGGATGATCACCCTGTAGCCCGCCGATGCCAACAAAGGGGCAACATCGACATAGCTGTGAATGTCGTAGGGCCAGCCGTGGAGAAGAATTGCCGCGGGACCATTCGTGGGGCCGGCTTCTGCATATCCAATGTTCAGGAGGCCGGCATCGATTTGTTTGAGAGGGCCGAACGAAGTATTCAACCGTTGTGTCTTGCGGGTTTGTGCCTCAGCAGAAGGGAACACGCCGAGTGAGGCTGCAGCAATAGTAGTTGCGGCGGTGCCGAGAAACCGGCGGCGATGATGGTTGATCTCATCAGACATATTATTTCCCTCCAATTGCATTCAAAGCAGTAACGCCATAACGCTGTGCAGGAGAACTGCGCGACAGCTTCGGTATCGTGTTCCGCCGCGGCCTCATATGCCCGCCGCCTACTTCATGAAGCCCCGGACGAGCTGCGCAATCTGATCCGCTGCGGTATCGAGCGCGAAATGACCCGCATCGAGGACGTGGACTTCGGCCTTCGGGACGTCGCGGCGATAGGCCTCCGGTTCCGAAAGCTCGAAAGAGAGGTCGTACTTGCCCCAGAGAACGAGAAGCCGAGGCTGTCTCTCGCGCATCCACGCTTGCCATTTGGGGTAGGCGTCGACGTTCGTGCGGTAATCGTAGAAAAGGTCGCTTTGAATGTCGGCCTGGCCGGGCTGGTTAAGAAATGCAAATTCATCCGACCATAGATCCGGGTCATAGCGTTCCACGTTGGGATCGTTCCCGAGATGCCGCGTCCGTGTCGTCGCCAGCGACAAGAGATTGGTGCGAAGGGTGCTTTCGTTGGCAGCGCGATTGGACCAAAAGGCCCGCCGCGGCTTCCAATTCGCCCCGAGGCCTTCGTTGTGCGCCACAGCATCCTGGACGATGAGAGCCTCGATCCGGTCCGGATGGGCTAAGGCCATGCGAAAACCCACGGGGCCGCCGTAATCCTGCATGTAAAGCGTGTAGCGCGAGAGACCGAGCGCTTCGGTGAAGTGATTCATGATCTCGGCGTAGTGATCGAACGTATACGCGAATTTTTTCGAGTCCGGCCAATCGCTATGGCCGAAGCCCGGGTAATCGGGCGCGACTATGTGATAGCGATCGGAAAGCCGGGTGAAGAGAGGCTCGAACATCCGCGATGAAGAGGGAAGTCCGTGCAGCAGGAGAAGCGTCGGCGCGTGTTTCGGGCCTGCCTCTCTGTAAAAGATCGAGAGACCATCTATCTGTGTGGTGCGATAAAAAGTCGGGTATTCCACGGGACGTTCCTTTCCCTGGGCTCTGGCCAGCAATTGAAATGATGCGAGCATCACAAAAACCACCAACGCTATGCGGGCAACCCGCCAGCATCGGGTTCGAACGGGCGAGCTGAAAAGACGCATCGTTTAGCTCCGCTTTTGACCCTCTCTTACCGCGCCACCTCGAAAATGATCTCCAGCTCGACTGGAGCGCCGAGCGGAAGACTTGCGACGCCATACACCAAGCGGCAGGGGCTCTTGTCTTTTCCAAAGACGTCTTGCAGCAACTCCGAAGCGGCGTCAGCGACTTTGGGCTGATCGCGGACATCTCCCGAAGTGGCCACCGACACGCCGAGCCGGATGATCCGGGTCACTTTGTCGAGCGATCCCAAATGCTGCCGCGCGACAGCGAGGACGTTGAGCGTCGCGAGGTGAGCCGCCTTGCGCCCCGCTTCCACATCGACCTCCGCGCCGACGCGCCCGATGAATTTCGCCCCGTGGCCTTCCGTGGGAAGCATCCCGCTCAGAAAAAGCAGATTGCCCGTCTGCACCGCTTCCACATAGGTGCCGAACGGCTCAGGCGGCGCCGGGAGCTTGATGCCAAGTTCTTTCAACCGCTGCTCGGCGCTGGCCGGCCGAGAGCCTTCGCGGGTTATCATTTATCTCCTCCGTGTAGCGGGAAGAGGGCGCGCAGGTCCCCCCTCGCTCCAATTAGCGCAGTGATCTGAACGTGGCCCGGAGCTCGGCGGCGAAGAGTTCCGGCTGTTCCCAGGCCGCGAAGTGACCGCCGTCCTCATACGGAGAATATCCGCTCGAGAAGCTCCTCGAGCGCTAGCGTGGCAGACTCTAGTTGTTCTCGTCCGGGGCGATGACGATGACGTCCACGTCGCCCATCGCCGCCTTTGCGGCCTTCGCTGGAGTTAGCTTGTGCGCTATGAGGGTAACCTTAGTCACCGGCTCTTTGTCGACAGTAAAACCATCGTCGACGTTGCGCGCTTTAGCGCTCACCTTCAGTTCACAATTTCCGGTGGTCTTGAGCGAGGTTGAGAGCAAGAAATGCCAGTCCTCGGCGCAGACGGTCTCCTTCCCTGCCTGCTGGTAGATGACAGCTTTTCGCTCTGCATCGTAGTAGAGCCCCTTGATCATTTTCCGAGCGATGACATCCCTCTGCGGTGTGTCGACATACGGCGCGACAGCCACCTCGACCCACGCGCGGCCGAGATTACGGTTCACGCCGAAATACGCTGAGACATATTGATCTTCGGTTTTCTGCTGGAAGACCTTCTTTTTCGCATCCGTATCGGTTCCAGACTTGCTATCCGCCGCTGCAGCGGGAAAAGCCCCCGCTAAGACCGTGAACAGGATAGCGGCACCCAATGCATTTCTAGCTGTGTTCATTGTTCCTCCCTCTTTCCAGCGCTCTGTCTCTTGAGTCGCCAGTTCGTTTCACCACGGGGGCGGAATTTAGCCAAGCGGGGATTTCCAGCTCGGCCAGCTTTTGGGCTTCTTACTGACTGAGGAGACGAGAGATAACGGACGTTTCGGGTTGCCGCTTTGGACGTTGAGCAGGGACCATGGCAAACTTGGGGGACTTACGATGAAGACCTCATTCACAGTAGCCGTGCTGCTACTCGCCCTCGGGTTTAACCCAAATGCCCTGGCAGCCATCATTCAAAGCGAATGCGATGCTGTTTCGGAGAATCTTGTCGTCAACTGCGGATTTGAGACTGGCGATTTTCGCGGGTGGTTACGGGGGTCAGGGCCGTGCTTCTGCGGAATCACTGAGGAGGCTCGTTTCAGTGGCGCCTTCGGTCTTCAACACGCCGGCTTAGGTAGCCTGGAGTACATTACCCAGATCCTCCCCACGGTGGCAGGCCAGCAGTACTCGCTGAGTTTCTGGCTGTGGAACACGGGGCAGCCTAATGCGTTTCGAGTGCGGTGGGAGGGAGTGATTGTCTACGATTTGGTCGATGCTCCCGACCTTCCTTGGACGCAGGTCCAACTCAACGGCCTGATGGCGTCCCAAGATCGCTCGGAGATACAATTTGGATTCTACAACTACCTCGGTTGGTGGTTCTTCGATGACGTCGTTGTAGTGCCTAGTCCCAAGTAGTTTATCCGGTTCTCGTCTCCGGGAAAGAGCCGACACCTGTTACTCGGCGAGCCGTGGCCAGAAGTTCCAGCCGCAGCAGTCGTAATCAGGGTCGCATCCACTCCTCGTTTGTTGGAAAAGAGTTCCGTCTCGCCCCAGATCGATATCCGGACCTGGGTACCCGGGTGGCCGGTTTACGGGGACTTCGAGCGACCCACAGAAATCCCCGCTTTGATCAAAGAAGGCGACGTCTTGACTCTCGGGAGCCGGAATCAGGTTTCCGAACGGAAGCAGAACATACGCTGAGTATCCACGGGCGAGCTCGAGCTTGGTATTGGGCCGCGAAGCTAGCCAATCGGGCGCGGGGCGAGCCGGGCCGGCATTCTTGGAATTCGGAATCGTCCAAATCCATTCGCCACTTACTCGCAATGCCAGGCTTAGGTCATACAGCGGAGCGAGCGTCAGGCCTTCCCCAAATCTCTCCATGTAGTGTGGAATAGGCCTTGGAGCCGTGCCTAGATCTGCACGAGCGAGAACCGAGCCGTTGCTTGCAACCCAAACACCTTGAGCCCGTCCGCGGAATTCATACAGGATCACTGACTCTCGCAAGAGATTCAGGCCTCCAACCATCCATGCAGGTCGGTCGGCAGCGGCGCCAACGGCCACCACCACGGGTTCATGCCTCCTTTGCCCACTAGCGTCGAACCGCCAGGCCTCGATTCTCCACTTGTGTTCGGGCTGTGCGCTCTGGCCCAAGTACAGCACCAGGCTTCCGCCGTTGATGTCCAAAGCGTGGCGCCAATCGGGACTACGGTCGCTATCGTCCGGGGCTTGATCGATTCTGTGGTGGGCTAGTTGGCGCGCATCGTCCGTCCAGGCGTAGAAGTCCACTCGAAAATACGGGGGCCTTGGAAAAAACAACCCCCAAAGCGATTGAAAAGTGTCCGTACCTGCGAGAATTGGGGGGGCGTAAATTGTCCCCAACTCTCTCTGGGTGGAAGGGTCGTATAGATACCAAGCCCAGTCGCCTGCTTCAGACATCCCTGCCTCAATGCCGAAGGCCAACACTCCCATCGAATCGCTCGTGCCATTGCGACAGATACCGTAGCGTAAGGCACTTTGGCTCCGATATTGAGGCGTCCCCAAAACAGGGACGATGTCATTGCAGGAATTGTTCACTGCCTGCGCTACCGCCCCAGGCTTCTTGGGTAGACTTAATGGATGATCAGACGTCGGAGCGCCGGCGAGGACCGCCAGCGACGCCAGGACAAACCACGCAAGCCAACTTGCAGACCTTTGGCCGATCAAGCGAAGGGAAGCTGGTCACTCGAGCTTGACCAGGCAACCTATGGATGCGAACGCGACTGCTGGGCCTTGGGCTTCATGGGCTCGTCCGAGCGGGCCTGCTCAGGTCCGCCTTGAGTGCGGCGACCACGCGGACCGCGCTCAGGAGGAACCCGATCGCCACTCCCACCCAAAACGTGACGCATCGGGTTTCGAGGCGCCAACTGTGCGATCCCGTAGAACCCGACGACGTTGAAGACGCACCGATAGCTGAGCGCCAGAAGGTTCAAACCTGGGTCGTGCAGCGCCTGACCCCAGGGCGGGTAGACCTTAAGCACATGCAGCACCTGATCGGTGCCGAGCGAAAGAGCTGCGCCGACAAGAATGCCCAAGAGCACGGCCCCTGTGCTTCGCCACACCTTGGGGCCGGATTGCCGTCATCCAGCTCGTGCTTCGATCACCTTCGCGAGCTTGCCGAGCTCGCTCTCCCAGCCCATGACCGCCCGCTGGGTCCACTCCTCGGCGTGCATCGCATCGAAGGTCAGGACCATCCGAACTCCTTGTGCACTCGGGTGGAGCTCGACCAGGTGCGCGACATGGTAGGGCTCGACACCCGGGATGAAGTCCGCGAGGTGCGTGTACGCCAGCCGCTTCCGAGGGACGATCTCGGTGTACCTGACTCGCGCTTCCGTCGTCAGAGGCATGCCCACCTTCTTCATGAACTCGATCTGCGGGGGTGCGATCGCGGTCATCGCGTAGCGCAGCTCACCCCCAGGGTGGAGGTCGATGCTGTGAACCTTCACCGAGAAACCGTCCGGGCCCCACCACGACTCGATGCCTTCCTTCGTCGTCCACAACTCCCAGACGTCTTCGATCGACGCCTGATACGTTCGCTCGATCGTGATCCTCCGTTTCGCGGTTGCTTCTCCTGCGGTCTTGATCTGCTTCGTCATGAAGTCCTCTCCTTGCGTTTGGTTGCGCGTGCTTTCCGCCTTCGCTCGAGCTCCTCGGCGAACTTGCCGAGGCGCGCCTCCCAGAGGTCGCGATAGCCAGCGACCCACGCGTCGATCTCGTGGAATGGCTCCGGGCGAAGCGAGTAGAACCGCTTGGGTCCATCGGGCCGGACCTGGACGAACCCCGCCTCCTGCAGGATGCGGAGGTGGCGCGACACCCCCGACTGGTGGATGTCAACTCGGTCGACGATCTCGTTGACCGCGTGCTCGCCGCCGCGGAGCGCCTCGACGATCCGCAGGCGGGTCGGCTCGGCTAGGGTCCCGAACACTGACGAATGCATAGTAGTGTATATGCATATCAGTGCATATTAGTACTGTCAAGCACCGGTTCACCTATTCCTTTTACCGGTCATTGCCTCCGACGTTCAGCACCGCTCGCTCGCAACTCCGTCCCTTCTTTGCTTGAGAAATTCTCCATCGTTGGCTATCGCTTCGCCCGCTGCGCAGATTCTCACCCCCGTTCAGGAGAGCACGTGAATACACGAACCGCGGTCGCAATGTTCGCTTCAAGCGTTGCCGCGCTGGCTCAGAGTAACGACGGCGAGCCCGCTTCCCGGTGGTGGTCATACATGCAGGTGCTGGCGAGCGACCGACTCGAAGGGCGCCGCACCGGAACGCCGGGCCACCGCAAGGCAGTCGAGTATGCGGCGGCGCAATTCAAGAAGGCGGGGCTGAAGCCACTCGGAACGCACGGTTACTTTCAGCCGATTGAATTCATCAGCCGCACCATCGACGAAGCGCAATCCAAGCTGGAGCTCGTGCGGCGCGGCAGGACCGAGAAGCTCGACTTTGGCAGGGACTGCTTCATCGTGCCAACGCCGGATCTCGCGCATGCCCTCGAAGCGCCGCTGGTGTTCGCCGGCTACGGCATCGCGATTCCCGAGAGCGGAATCGACGAGTTCAAGGACCTCGACGTCAAGGGCAAGATCGTCTTGTACTTCATGGGCGCGCCCTCTTCGGTTCAGGGGCCGCTGAGCGCCCATGCGCAGTCGGTGCGCGAGCGGTGGAAAGCCCTCAAGGCGGCGGGCGCAGTGGGGTGGATCCGCATCCTCAACCCCGAGAGCATGGACCTTCCCTGGCCGCGTTGGGTGAACAATCGAACGCAGCCGGCGATGTCCTTCGCCGATACCTCGTTGAATGAGACAAACGGGCTGCGCCTGATGGCGACTGCCAACCCGGCCCAGGCGGAGAAATGGTTCGAGGGCTCGGGTCATACCTTCGCGGAAATTCTGGCGGCCGCCAAAGACGACAAGCCTCTTCCGAAATTCGCGTTGCCGGCAAAGATTCGCATCACTGCAAAACAAAAGTCACGAAAAGTCATCTCCGATAATGTGGTCGCAGTCCTGCCAGGGAGCGACCCTGCCTTGAAAGACGAGTACGTCGTGCTCTCGGCGCACATCGATCACATCGGGATCGGCAAACCCATCAACGGTGATTCCATCTACAACGGCGCGATGGACAATGCCTCGGGCTCGGCGACGGTGCTAGACACCGCGGCCACCCTGGCATCGGCGAAGGAGAAGCCGCGACGCTCGATCATCTTCTTGCTTCCGACCGGCGAAGAAATGGGTTTGCTCGGCTCGAAATATTATGCGCAAAGGCCCACCGTGCCGGCGAAATCAATTGTCGCAAACCTGAACACCGATGCATTCCTCCCGCTCTATCCTCTCAAGTCGCTGCTCGTCCTCGGAGTGGACGAATCGAACCTCGGGGACGACGTGCGCGCGGTGGGCTCGCAAATGGGCCTGGAAATCATGCGCGACCCGCAGCCGAAACGAAACCTTTTCATCCGAAGCGATCAATACAGCTTCATCCTTCAGGGTGTCCCCGCATTGGCGCTGGGCGTCGGGTACAACCCGGGCACGTCCGAAGAGGAGACGCTGAAACGATGGATCACCGAGCGATATCACGCGCCCTCCGATGATTTGCAGCAGCCGATCGATCGTCGGACCGTGGAAGGTTTCAACCGTGCCTTCATGGCGCTCGTCCTGCGCGTCGCGGATCGCGAGACCAGGCCAGCCTGGAACCCCGACAGCTTCTTCCGTCGCTTTGCCAAAGGCAAACAAGATGAGCCCGCCGCCCGCTGGTGGTCGCACATGCAGGTGCTGGCGAGCGACGCCCTCGAGGGACGCCTCACCGGCACGCCTGCCCATCGCAAGGCAGCCGAGTACGCCGCCGGCCAGTTCGAAAAGGCGGGGCTCAAGCCCGCCGGAACCCTCGGCTACTTCCAGCCGATTGAATTGGTCAGCCGCCGGATCGACGAGCGCGAAACGAAGCTGGAGCTGTTGCGCAACGGCCAATCCGAGACGCTCGACTTCGCGCAGGATGGCTATCTGTCCCCCGCGCCGGATCTCGCGCCCAGCCTCGAGGCGCCGCTGGTGTTCGTCGGATATGGCGTCACCATTCCCGAGAAGGGGATCGAGGATCTCAGGGCTCTCGACCTCAAAGGCAAAGTAGTGGTGTATCTGTCGGGTGCACCCGCTTCGGTCCTCGGCCCGCTAAGTGCTCACGCCCAATCGGTGCGCGAGCGTTGGAGGGCGTTGAAGGAAGCGGGGGCGCTCGGCTGGGTCCGGATTCTCGACCCCAACAACATGGACATTCCGTGGCCACGAGTGTCCAACAGCCGCAACCAGCCGGCAATGACATTTGCCGATGCGTCGCTGAACGACACGAATGGGCTTCGCCTTTCTGTCACCGTGAACCCGGCACGAGCGGAGAAGTGGTTCGAGGGCTCAGGGCACACCTTTGCTGAAATCGTGGCCGCGGCGAAAGACAACAAGCCTCTGCCAAGATTTGAATTGCCGGTAAAGATCCGGATGGTGGCGAAGCAACAAACGCAAAATGTCACATCCGATAACATCGTAGGCCTAGTGCCCGGGAGCGACCCCAAGCTGAAGGATGAATACGTCGTCGTTACCGCCCACATCGATCATCTCGGAGTAGGCAATCCGATCAATGGTGACTCCATCTACAACGGCGCGATGGACAATGCCGCGGGCTCCGCGGCGGTGCTGGACACCGCGGCTCGAACGGCGGAATCGAAGGACAAGCCTCGCCGATCGATCATCTTTCTCCTGGTGACCGGTGAGGAGAAGGGACTTCTCGGCTCGAAGTATTTTGCCAATCGGCCGACCGTGCCTCTGGGCGCAATCGTCGCAAACCTGAACACAGACAATCCGTTGCCGCTGTATCCATTGAAGTCGCTGATTGTATTGGGCCTCGATGAATCCAATCTCGGCGACGACGTCCGCGGCGTGGGCGCTAGCAATGGCTTGGAGATCCTTCCCGATCCCCAGCCGAAGCGGAACAGTTTCATCCGCAGCGACCAGTACAGCTTCATCCGCGAAGGCATTCCCGCGCTTGCACTGAAAGTGGGTTTCAAGTCGGGCACTCCGGAGGAGGCGACCCAAAAGAAGTGGCTGACCGAGCGCTATCACGCGCCTTCGGACGATTTGCAGCAACCGATCGACCGGCAGACGATGGACGGCTTCGACCGCGCTTTCGCGGCGCTGGTGCTGCGGGTCGCAAATCGGGACGTCCGGCCCAGCTGGAACGAGAACAGCTTCTTCCGGCGCTTCGCCAAGCCGCGGACCTGACCGAAGCCTATTGCGCCATGCCGTCGTTCACTGTGCTGTGCTGGCGCACGCGCTTCAGGCGGGGACCAGCTCGATGAGCGTAATCTCCGCGGGAGCTCCCAAGCGCATGGGAGGACCCCAATACCCAGAGCCACGACTCACGTAGAGTTGGGTCTGCCCTAGCTTGAACAAGCCGGCGAGATACGGCTCGAACAGTCCGACCAGGAGGCTGAACGGAAAGATTTGCCCGCCGTGCGTGTGGCCCGACAGCTGGAGGTCGACCCCGAGGGCGACGGCGTCCTTCACCTGTCGCGGCTGATGGGCGAGCAGCACGACGGCCCGATCTTGCGTCCGGCCCGCCAGGGCGCGTGGAAGATCGGCTCCGTGACCGCGGCCATACGACTTGGCTGTAAGGTCGTCGATCCCAGCGAGATCGAAACCGTCCGAACCTCGAATGGAAACTCGCTCATTTCGAAGGACCCGCAGGCCCCGCTCCTTCAAAAACTGGAGCCACTGCTCCAGGCCTGGAACAAAATATTCGTGATTTCCCGTCACAAAGAATGCTCCGTCGGGCGCTTTGAGCTGCGCGATCGGTTCGACGAGGTTTCCCAGCTGCTCGACCGAGCCGTCGACCAAATCGCCGGTGACAGCGACCAGGTTGGGTTCGAGGGCGTTGACGCGCTGGACGATGTGCTCGACGTAAGTCCGTCCGATGGTGGGACCGACGTGAAGATCGGTGATTTGAGCTATCCGATATCCAGAGAGCGATTGAGGCAGCCGCGCCAGCCCGATGCGCACTCGCTTGGTCACAACCGCCCCCGCCGTTGCGCCCCGCCCACCCCAGGCAGAGAGCCCTGCCGCACCGCCGGCTGCAGCGGCCGCAATCCAGCGAGCCAGGTATCGACGGCGTTCGACATCAAATCCACTGGCGAGGCTCGCCAGCCGTGCACCCAGTTTGATGAGCTCGCCCATACCCAGAAGCACAATGGTGAAAAACGCCAGGCCCATCCAGGTGTAGGCGACCCACATGACAGGAGAGGTGAGCCGTCGCGGTGCAAAGCGCATCAGCGGAAACCCTGCGAGCATCATCACTCCCAGGAGCACCAGTCCTCCGGACGCGATCGCACGCCACGGCTCGCCGATTCCGGTATCCCGAACGATGCGAAGCCAGAGGTAGTAGTGCATGCCGAAAAGGATTGCCGAGACAAGCGCGAGGCCAATGACGACACGCAACCAGGACACGTTCACCCTCTCTTTACCTGCATCTGGTCAGGGCGGCAGGGCGCGAAGATCTCCTGATAGCGGGGTAGGGCGCACAGCGAGTCGAGATCCATCTGAGCTAACGAGACTGCCGGCGAACGTTCTGATACGCAACCCGATCTTCAGCGTCTGGATCGCCTGGCCGGATTCATTTGCGGCTAAGGCCCAGAGGACGCTTCGAGCCCACTCAGTAGCCGCGCGTCCATGACATCCATCGTAAATGACGCGTCAGCATTCTCGCAATGACGAACATTGCGGTCGCCGCGTTGCGAAGCAAGACCCATAGACATAGTCACGACTAAACCGCGACGCCTAAGAAGTCGCCGCCGCGCAGGGTTTGCTTGACCGGCTCTGAGAGCTCACGAATGCCACCGTTTTTTGAATCAGCCCCGGATTGCGCAGCATGCCTCTGTGCGCCATTCCGGCGGCGCGTTCGATCCGCGCGCCGGGCCAGGCAACGGCGATCGCTTCGCCGTGATCGAATGGCACCTCCGGATCCTCCGGATCATGGATGACCAGGAGGCGCGCGGTCATCTCTGACACGAGCCGGGCGACATTGAAGTCAGCCAACTTGATTCCCACGCGGCTCTCGATGCGCTCCAACATCCCGGGGGCGCGCACTGCGGGCAATCCGATTGCGGTGGCCAGGGCGAGCGCGAAGTGAGTGGGTTCGGCTGCGGGGGCGAGCAGAACCAGCCGTTTGGCCTCCAGCCCATTCCTGAGTGCCCAGATGGCGGCGGTTCCGCCCAGCGAGTGCGCGATCACCGCGTGCGTGGGCCCTGCGACCTGCGCCACCGCTCGAATCGCCCGGGACATATCAATCACTGTCAGCTCCCGTCCGGTGGAGGCTCCATGGCCGGGCATATCGAAGGTCACGGCGCGAAAACCGGCGCGCACGAGCGGCTCCACGAAATTCACGAGCTGCGCGCCGTAGCCGGCCCATCCGTGGACGAGCAGCACCGCGGGGCCTCGACCCCAGCTCCAGGCGGCAATTTCGTGCTCCTCCGTGCTGAGCCGGAAGGTGTTGGCTGGAAGCTTCGTCACGTACGGAGCGGTCCACCGCGCGCTGCGCTGTGGCGTGAAAAACATCCGAGCAGCCCGCTGCTCGGCCGCGGCAGGGGCAACTGCAGCCAACGTCTTCATCCCAAGCCTGACGGCCCGAGACTGGATTGATCTCGCTCTCTTCCGCGGCCACTCGGACTTCCGCGGTGCTGCCTCAACCTCGCTCGACCGGTTTGGCCAACGGGTTTCTCGATGAAACAACTCAAACTCGAGTGCGCAGTTGCAACAGAGCGGCCCCGACTGGTCCCAAGTACCAGAGAGCGGACGTTGGCAAACCGGGTTGCGACAACTGGCACCCTCGACTCGGTCGGCGCGAGGAATCAGTAGGGTAGGGAAGCGCCATGTCTTGACGGTGCACATCACCTGCTCCTTTGCTGCTCTGGAGCAACCAGAGCGAACGACCGTTTGTTCTATTCCCACGACCAACCAACCCACCGGCCTTGTGAGAGACCTTCTTGCGATCTTTGCCCAAACAATTAGCACAATCGTACTAATACTCAAGCCATTCGCTATCTCTGTTCATTTTTATTAGTGTGCTGAGTTGCCGCTATCTGAACGACCGTGCTATCTAATCGCCCGTGAGGGAAGCTGCCGCTCGCGAGAACACGTACTCGGATGGCCGTCTCGAGCGCGGAGAGCGCACGCGCCGTCAAATCCTGGACTTGGCAGTGCATCTTGCTTCCGCAGAGGGGCTGGAGGGCCTTTCCATCGGTCAGTTGGCCAGCAAGCTGAAGATGAGCAAGAGCGGCCTGTTCGCTTCGTTCGGCTCCAAAGAGGACCTGCAGCTGGCCACCATCGAGCGCGCTCGCCAGATTTTCGTTGATGCTGTCGTGCGTAGGGGGCTGATGGCACCCCGTGGACTACCCCGCCTTTGGGCGCTCTGCGACGCGTGGCTGGACTACGCAGGTCGCGGCGTCTTCCGGGGCGGCTGCTTTTTTGCCGCTGTCTCCGCCGAGTTCGATAGCCGCCCGGGCCCAATCCGAGACCGGATTGCGGCCTTGATGAAAGAGTGGCTCAGCACGCTTTCGGTAGCGGTGCGAAAAGCTCAGGAGACCGGCCATCTGCGGGCCGACGCCGATCCGGATCAGTTGGCCTTCGAGATTCACTCCTTATCGATGGGGGCGAACTGGGCTCATCAGCTCCACGGAGATAAGGGCGCCTTCGACCGCGCTCGAGCGGCAATTCGTCAGCGGCTCTCAGCCTTGACGCCGGCGCGGGTGACGCTAACCGGGCGAGATTCACGCAAGAGTTAGAAGAACCCGCCGCTGAGCCGTCCAAAGGACCGGTTTCCGTGAAGGTTCGATGAAGTTGCGTGCGCTCGCTACGCGAAGCGGGCGGCGGACCGGGCCGCTTCGGCAGGCCTTGCGCCAGTAGCCGCTGAATGACGCCGGGCAAGGAAAGTGTGCAGCTGGGCGACCGCCGCCGCCCCCTCCCCGATGGCGGCCCCTACCCGCTTCACGGAACCGCAACGGACGTCGCCAACGGCGAAGATTCCCTCGACTCCGGTTTCCAACGGCAGCAGCTCACGACCGGTCGAACGCACGTCGGCGCCGGTGCGGACGAAGCCCTTCTCGTCCAGCGGGATGCCGCACCCCGCAAGCCAGCTCGCCGCCGGGTCGGCGCCCGTGAAGAGGAACAAGTGGGAGATGGCGTGCTCCTCTTCGTTTCCGGTGAGACGGTTGCGCCAGCGCATGCCCCGCAGCCCCTGGTCGGCGGCGCCCAGGAGCTCGACGACCTCGGTCTCGCAGATCACCCCGATGTTGGAGCAGGCAGCGATCCGCTCGATGAGATAGCGTGACATCGTGCTCGAGAGGCTCGGTCCGCGCACCAGCATCCGCACGTGGCGCGCGTGGCTGGCGAGGAACACCGCTGCCTGCCCTGCCGAGTTTCCTCCGCCCAGCAAGACCACGTCTTGTTTGCGGCACAGCCTGGCCTCGACGGGCGAGGCCCAGTACGAAACACCGCGGCCCTCGAACTGCGACAGGTTGGGGATCTCCGGACGGCGATAGCGCGCGCCTGTGGCTACCACCACCGCCCGCGCTCGGACCTGCCGGCCGTCGGCAAGGTGGAGGATGTGCACCGGATCAGGCCCCGAGATCTCGGACGTGCAGTCCAGCCGCTTCACCTCGGTGGACAAGCTGAACTCCGCCCCGAACTTCTGCGCCTGCGTGAACGCGAGCGACATCAGCGCTTGCCCCGAGATGCCGGTGGGAAAACCAAGATAGTTCTCGATCCGCGCGCTGGCGCCAGCCTGTCCTCCATAGGTGAGCGCTTCCAGGACCAGGATCGAGAGGCCCTCGGACGCTCCGTACACGGCGGTCGCCAGTCCGGCTGGACCGGCGCCGACGATGGCTACGTCGTACGGGTCGGAGCGCAGCGTCGTTGCCACCAGGCCGAGGGCGCGCGCCAGATCCTGCTTCGTCGGGTTCTTGAGCACCGTGCCGTCTGGGATGACGACGATCGGGAGCTCGCCCGGGTTCGGGGCGAACCGCGCGAGCAGTGACGAGGCGTCCGCGTCCTGATCGGGGTCGATTACCCGGAAGGGAATTCCGGTCCGTCCGAGGAGGACAGACAACCGCGTCACCTCCGGGGACTTGACTGAACCGATGAGGACTGGGCCTCCGAAGCCCATCTCGATCAAGGCCACGCGGCGAAGGATGAGCGCACGCAGGATGCGCTCCCCAAGCTCGGCTTCGGCGATGAGCAGTGCCCGGAGCCCCTCGGGCGGAACGACGATCGCCTCCACCTCCCCGACCGCCTTCGCGTCGATCACACTCATGCTGCGCTGTCCGGAGAGCTCCCCGATCTCGGCCAGGACCTCGCCCGGGACCACCTCCGCCAGGTCCTCGAGCCTGGCGCCGATCATGTCCGCGAACGCCGCCACTGGGACGGCCTGGCCCACCGCGTCGCGGCCGGCGACCGCCACCCGGCCGGAAAGGATCACGCACATCCCCGGGCCGGGTTTTCCCGCTTGAAACAGGGCCTCGCCGGGAAGGAAGCGGCGCACTTCGCCGAAATGCCGGACCCGCTCGACCTCGGCCGGAGAGAGGACGGGGAACATCTGCTGAAAGCGCGACGCCAGCGCGGTGGATGGAGCCCGCCCCGAGTCCATGGGCCGCGGGTGTAACACGCGTTCTGCCAGATCGCACGCTCCCAAGGGATGGGAGCCGTCGGTTGTGGCGTCCCGTTATGGGTACCGACGCGGAGGCAACGCCATGATGAAGGATTGGGAAGCGTACCGAAGCAGCTGATCGCTACGATCCCGCAGATCGGGCAGATCGGCGTCATACCCATCGCCAAGCTGTTTCGGATCAGTGCACCAGCGCGCGAAGTTGCGCGATGCCATAGCCCATTGCGGACGCGACAAGCCCGGTCGCCGCCCTCTGCAACAGTCCGGCCCCCGCGAACCAGCGGCCTCGAGCGGCGGCGACAAAAATGAATACCGCCAAAGCCGTGGTAGCGAGCTGATAGGCGGCGTTCACGTGAAGCTGCCGAGTGGCGGACATCAAAAACGTCACGGTGGGCACCAGCGCCGCAGGTAGAACCCAAAGCGAGTGTCGGACCGCTGAAGAGATCTCTCCGACGGGATTCGAACCCTATTTCGGCAATTAGATTAAGCATGCGACACCGCACGCCTTTTGCTGATTCGCTTTGCCGAACTGGGATTTGGGTCGAAGGACTTGTCTACGTTAAGTCTCGTGAGAGTCCGTCAGTCGACCTGAATTCTGGAGACATACTGGAGACGCGAGTGATCTGGAATAAGAGCGATGGCGCGATTTTCAGTGCACGCGGTCTCGTCGATCTCTACCTGGAACTCCTCATGCGCGGACGCTTTGGCTGGCGTTTTCGACGGCCGGACAGTGACGAGGATGCCGGAGGTGGGCAGCACTGCGCCTGGCGTTCCAACCTGCAACCCCTTGAGAGAATTGAAATCGAGCTTACCGAAGCGATCCGCAATCGTTGGCACTGGCGTTGCTGTGATTCAAATGCATTTCGCGAGGAGTTTTCAAATGGTTCCCAGTGCTGGTCAAGACGATCATAAAGAAACTGCAGAAAAGTTGGACGGCGCACCATCGGCGATGTCGTGATCTCGCTCGACGCCCCGCGCATCCTCGCGGCCGGCGCTTGGGCAGCCCCAAGCACTGCCGGGCGAGCGGCTCACGGCGCGAGCCGCTCGAGCAGAGCCTCTGCCGCCCTCGCTTCCATGGTGCCCGGGCGGCGCGCCATGAGGTCTCGCAGGCCCGCGCGGCACCGGTCCAGATACGGGCGCACGGGCTCGGTCCAGAACCGCTGGAGCCTGCAGTAATCAACCGCCAGGAAGAACTGCACCTCCTTCGCCCTGATATCGGCCGGGTAGTCGTGCAGGAAGCGCTCCTCCTCCTCGATGGCGCTGCGCAGCCCGGTGACGTCGGCGCCGTCCGTTCGCAACGGATCGTCGCCCGTGCTCCGATGGAACGCCTGCGCGATGAGCCGGAAGCGGGCGGCCACTGCGCGCGGTCCACTCGGGGCCCGCCGCAAATACTCGCGGAAGGCCGCCAGGTCGTACTCGAATCGGCCGTCGCGCACGCGGACCGCGACTTGGTTCGCCTCGAGCTGCTTCACGATGAGCTGCACCAGGAAGTCGCTCTGGCCGTGCGCCGCGGCGTCCTGGTTCATCAACCCGACGAGCGCCTCGACGGTCACGCCGAGGCGGTACAGCGCCTCGTCCGCCTCGGGGCCTTTGCGCGACTCCTTGGAGAACCGGGCGATCTCGGCGATCAGCCCTTCTGCCACATCGGGGTCGAGAAGCACGTGGCCGGGCGCGGGGAGGGCGAGGCCCAGCACCAGCGAGCCGGCGCACAACGCTTTTGCGACCGTGCCCAGTCAGCCTTCCGATGGAGTCGGCCGCCCCTCGTAGTAGTCGAGCGCGCCGGGATGGAACGGGATCGGTGCCTTGCCGCGCAGCACCGGCTTCTGTGGCAGCGGCCAGCTGCCGGGATACTCCGCCACCGTCCGGACGATGCGAAAGGCCTTTTCACGCGGATACTCGTCGAGCACGACAAGCAGGTAGCTCCCGAGCGACGCCAGCGCGCGCAGCGGGACCGGCGCGTCGTCCGAGAACCTCCCCTTTCCTTGGAGGGCCTCCAGCGCGTCCGCAGGGGGGATGAGGCCGACCTGCAGCTGCCGGCTGCGCAGGAGCCGCACGACTTCGGCGGACGCGCGGGCGGTCGCCGGCAGGGCCTTGGTTTCGGGCAGGCGCGCCGCGATAGCCCCGGCCACCGCCTCCGCGAGGGCGAACGCCCCCGGAAGCGCGTCGCTCGTCACGACGACGAGGTGCTTCGCCCGAAAGACGTACCACTGCCGGTACGGCGAGTGGCCGAGGAGCAGCGCTCCAGCCGCTCCGAGGAGCAAAGCGCGCGCGAGCCTGCTACTCGCCATCGCCCTGGAAGATGTCGAGCTGCAGGAAGTTGGAGACGACGAAGTTCGGCACGTCGACCAGGTTGCTGATCTTCAGGTCGCAGGCGACGCTACACAGGATGTAGGCCTGCGCCGGCGTCAGCCGCGCGGACGAAGGCGACTCCGGGCCGGTGAGTAAGTCGATCATCTTGAGCAGCGCGTCGCGCGCCGCGAGCGTGACGTCCTCCGACTGGTTGGTCAGCGGACCCAGCCGCACACCGTCGATCCATGTCTCCTCAGCGATCACAACGCCCGCGGGCTTGACGGGCACGCCGATGGTCGCGATGAAGTGGTTCGGTTCGAGGTCCTTGAGCACGCCGCCCCTGCTGCTCTCGAACTTCGGCCAGCTGCCGAACGCGGCGAGCCCCCTGCGGACCTCCACGTTGACGGTTACGATGGCGTTCATCTCGATGGCCGTCCCGGAGACTTCGCCGTCGCCCTGCGCGAAGTGCACGTCTCCCATC
>Ga0209588_1000019_pt1 | contig 94591 bp, 92 predicted proteins | sample Rivendell_Oct201_10_FD_188351 | JGI IMG/M metagenome (GOLD analysis project Ga0209588, IMG submission 188351) | Vadose zone soil microbial communities from the Eel River Critical Zone Observatory, Northern California, USA -... | ecosystem: Host-associated > Plants > Roots > Rhizosphere > Soil ...
AGGCATCGCGCCTGTCACTCCGCTCGGCTGTCGCTAGAGAGAACGGCGAACGCGAGCGATGAATACGGCGAGGTCAGCAGTGTCGATACGAATGGCGTTTGACACCCGGAGGTGCCTCAGCTCACGGTGACCCGACATACGCCTCACCAAGGACTCTGGAACGCCGATCCTGCGCGCACGCGTGACGAAGCTCCGGCGCAGATCGTGGAACCAGACTCCATCGAGTCCGGCCGCTTTACGCGCTCTGTGGAAAGCCTTCCGAGTCTCCTGCCAGGCTTCTCCTCTGCGCGGATTTCGGAACAACGAAGTGCTCGGCGGTCCGCGAGGGAGCGCCTCCAGGACGGTGCGCACGCGCTTCGTGAGAACCACGTGCTTACCGCACCGGCCTCGCACGGGCGGGCCGGAAGGCCGACGGGCAGTCGCGGGGGGGGGGCGGCGTTGACCCGGCCCCCGCGGGCCCGGACCCGCTACTAAGTGTCGCCTCCTTATTCGCCCTCTCCCTGCGCGGTCGGGCAGATCTTCCAGATCACGCCCGTGTGGGGGATCTGGAGGAGCGGACCGTTACCGTCGCCCACGAACCTTGAGGCCGGGTCAGACTGGCCAAAGTCCCGCACGGCGCCGTAATCGACGACGTAGCCGCAGCCGTCGGGACCGAACTTGACGTTCGTTGGGCGATTGAATCCGCGAATCGCAACCGGCTGAGCCACAAACGCCTGCTCAAACGTGGAGTTGCGAGCGAACCGCTGGATCTTGAGGGTGAGCGGCTGCTCAGGCCGGCTGAAGTTGATCAGTTTGACCTCGTGCCCGACTTCCGGCGTGCCGTTCGCTGCGGAGAACCCAAAGTCCCCCTCGAGAGTTGCCAGCGCAGCCCCGGGCTGAACCGGCCCCCGGACGAACGAATTGGGCACGAAGTCGATTCCGGTGAACGAAGAGTCCGCCGCGTCAATGGCGAGCGGCGACGTGATCGGCTGCGGTGGAAACGCCAGGACGTCCCGGACCGGGCGATTTTCGCTCAGAATCCTGGCGAGGCTCGCCGGCGTGCACAGGCTCGGCGGGTTCGTGGGGTCCGGGACGCAGAGATCGTCGCCGGGCCCGCCGACCGGGTTGAACACCGCTTGGCTCGACGGCAGGAAGCCGAACCGGTCCGGCCACCCGTGGTAATCCGGGCTGCCATCGGGATTTTGCTTGGCTAGTTCCAGTCGCTCCGGGGAGTGGTTGGTCGGCCGCGCACCCCGCTCGTCTTCGCCGTCCGTGCCCGTCAACAACCCGCCCTGCAGGGCATGTTCGTCGGGCGCGAACCGAATGGCGTACGGGTTCCGGTACCCCCACGAGAACGGCTCGATTGTCTCCTCCGGATGACTCGCGTCAAGCCTCGCTCTCAAGATGGCACCGTCACAGACTCCCGGGTGCAGCGCGCTTTCGAACGCCCTCACGGTCGCTCCCGGCCGTTGCACGCCGAAGGGGGAGTACCCACTGGTTCTTACCCCACCCCCCGAATCAAAGACGTTCCGGCTCAGTACGATGTCCTGACACGGGATATCTTGCTGGTTTGCGCCGTTTCCGTTGTCACGACCAACCACGCCACTATTGGTCGTCGATCCTTGCGACCAGTAAATGTGATTGCCTTTGAACGCAAGCTGCTCTGTCGGATGATCGCCGGTCGGCAGGCCAGTGATGAACGGGGTGACTTGCCCCGTGTTCGGGTTCACGATCACGATCCGTGAGCTGTTGTTGAACCCCGGCGTGCGAAGGGACTGGTTGGAGTCCGTCGCGAAGAGCCGCCCGCCCGCGAAGCCTCCCTCGAACCCGATGTCAACCGCCGGGCCGTGCGCCAGGAGACCTCCACCGCCAGCCGTTGGCTTGGCGAGAGTACGGATCAGGTGTCCGGTTTCGCTGAACACCAGGATGTCGGGCGTGAATGGGTTGGTCGGCGAGAACTGGCCCCCGACCACTGGACTCGTCTCGTCGTTGCACCGACTCGGCAGGCCGTGCCCGGACTCCAGCACGTACACTTCGAAGCGCTCCTGATTGCCACGGAACGCAATCCCCGTCGGGAAGTTCAGGCCCGTGGCGAAGACCGACACGCTGAAGCCCGGCGGCACAACGATGTCTTGGCCCTGATCCGGATTGAACGACACAGTGTTATTCGTACAGATCGGATTCGCCACTGTTGTCGCGTCCGCAGAGGCCGGCAGCGTCAGAAACAGCGCAAGAGCGAACACGAAACTGATGGCGCGTGGTCTACTAGATCGCATAGGATTCTCCTCTCCTCGCGAGAGGCGCTGTCTTGCCGCGGCGCTTCCGATGGGAAGCACCGCGGCGCGAAAAGTTGGTCGCGGAATTCCAGCGCGGGGATGAGAGCAGAAGCCTCTCGCGATCGGCGCCATACGCCGCGTGAATTTCCGTGTCAAGGGCGGGTGTGGCTCGTTCCTTTCGGGGGAAACGACTTCGATCGGTCAACTCGGAGCTGTAAGGGACGTGAACGCATCACAGTAGCCGCGTGCAGCGACTGGTGCGAAATGTCTCAAGATGTCGTGCTCACTCCTCTCTTCAAATCGGCTTTATCGAAGCCACTGCGCCCGCAGAGTTCAGCTCTTTCAGCTTCAGGCGGCATGATCGATCGGTATTCGGACGCTGAACGAAATGCTAGTACTCAGAAATTCATGTTGCGGGCCCCCGCAACTGGAAAGCGGAAGCGTCGCGGGCACTCAGCTCGCGGGGCTTTTCGCTGCTGGGAAAGCAGCTAGTGAAGCTGGTGTGACCTCGCGAGGGGTTCAGTCATCACCTTCGTCCCCCGAGTGCGACACCGGCGCTGGCGGCAGTGGCCGTCCGCCGGGACCGGACACGAAGGTCAGCGGCGAGATCGCCTCCTGCTGGCCGACGCCCGGCCTGCTCCAGTCGCACACGCCCTCGGGGAAGGCCGCGTGCAACCGCGCGAGTTGCGTTGGGCTGAAGGTCACCGGCGCGTAGTCGCTGGCGTTCAGCGGCCTGAGCTGGCACTTCAAGATGTTCTCCGCCAGCGACCCGCCGGCGACTTGACGCGGAGAAGCGTGCTTCATCAGCCTCGGATCGGCATCGCACCGGGCCATGTCGGTGACCGGGTTCGAGAACGTGACGTCGCCGGTCAGGTAGCAAAGGTCAAACGCGGTCGCCGGCTTCGCAGCAATCACCTGCGCCTGGTTGCGCACGGAGTTCAGCGTCGCCTTCGGGGCGCTGACCAGAAGATTCGATAGCCAGATATCCATGGTCAGGAACGACCGCAGCGTCACCGCCACGAACTGCTGCGGCGTGGCGGGCAACAGCCCGGTCCCGTAGCGCCACATCACCTGGTTACCGTGGTTGCCGTGATTCGCTGCATTGATGCGGGCGCGCTCCGAGAAGCTGCGCCAGATGTAGTGGATTCCCTGCTCGTCGTACCCTCGCGAATCGATGATCGGCAGCTTGCCGAGATTCTTGCCGCTCGAGACAATGCCGGCCCGATACGCGATGGGGAGGGCCCGCCGATCGGCCGTGGTGCGGGCCGCCGTGCGGTTCGAATCGGCATCCGTACCGCCGACCCTCTCGTTCAGCGTGACGAACTCCTCGGGCGTGATCGCGCCTGCGAGCAGCGCATTGAACCCATATTGGATGCCGACGTTGTCGCCGGTCTGCAAGGCGCGGGTGCTGCCGCGAGCGAGCCCAGCGGTCGTTCCCCAGACCGCGGCGGCGAGGTCCGGGTCGCCGCAGCGTGTGCCGGTCGGGTTGGTCACCGGGTCATAGACCAGCGCCGCGGGCAGCCGGCAATTGTTGCGCGCCGCGCCGACGGGTGCGATCGCACCTTCCGAATTGATCACCAGCGTCGGAATGTAATTGCCCGGCTTGTTATTGAACCCGAAAGAGTTGTTCCAGGAATGGCAACCCAGATGATCGAGGTGGCCGTTGATCGCCGTCTTCTTCGCGTTGATCTGTGCCTGGGTCCGGCCGGCCATTAACGCAGTCCAATCCGGGCCGGCGTAGAAGTTCACCAGCAGGACGCAGTCGCTGACTTCGAGGCCGGTCGTGATCGAGTCCGGATAGTCGCAGCTCGGCTGGATTCCATCGAGCAAGCCCGGGAAGGTCGACGCGGCGGTGTTCTGTTGGATCGAGCCGCCCGAGCAGCCGTTGCCCAGCGTGTACTTGATCTCGCCGTAGCTGTCGACGATGAGCTCTTTCATCATCATCAGCGTTTCGCTCACCAGGATGCGGTTCGAATTGTAGAGCGAATCGGTGAGGCTGTTGTCGACGACCATGAAACCGCGCGACAGCGCCGAGTCATCGGCCCAGTTCTGCTCGCTGCGGAATTGAAGGCGTGGCTGGCCGGTCGAAGCGCCGAAGCTGTAGACCACCCTGCCGTTCCATTGCGGCTGCGGCGCCAGCGCCGTCCACGACCGGGCCGGGTCGAACAGCACCGCGATATCGTAGATGCCGCGATTGAGGGTGCCGCGTTCGACGCGAACGATGTACGGCACCGTGAGGCCGGTTGTGGTCGTGGTCGTCGCGAGGTCGGGCGGCGTGCTGCCGACCGTATACGGTTTGAAGCAGTTGTTCGTCGGTGGCGGGGCCGGCGGGCTCGGGTCTGGCAGCGCGTTCGAGCAACCCGCGGTCGTCGTGCGGTAGAACAGCTTGTACTCGGTCGCGATGTTGCATTGCGCATCGACGGCGTTCGTCGTCAGGCCGCTCGCGTTCGAGGCCGGCGTGTTGCCCGACTCCGGGACGGGCACGGGCGTCGCGCAGATCCACGGCGTGGTCTGCGAGCCCAGCAGCACCGGTCCGCCGCGCGGGTGGTTGGTGATCGTCAGGCTGGCCCGGGGCTGGTCCTCGCCCTGGCCGTTGGCCGCGGCGACGAAGTGGTTCTCGCCGACCCGAAGGCCTCGCAGCACGCCGCGCAGGGTGCGCGCGTGCTGATCGCTTACGAACGCCGCGCCGACGTTCGCACCATTGAGCGTCAGCGCCACGTCTTGCAGCGGCACGTCGTTCGGCACCCGCACCTCGACCAGCGCATCGCCGTTGCTGATCAAATCGGCGCGGTTCGACAAGGTCCTGATCTCGAATTGATCGTCGAGGGCCTGGGCCTTGGACGATTGGTCTGGCGCTGGAGCGCCTCCACCACAGGCCTGGATGAGGAGTGCCGAGGTTGCGAGGACGATGACACCGCAACGGAGGGTAAGGCTGGAGTGCATGTTCATCTTGTTTTCCCCCTGACGGGCTGTTCGAGTGACTACCTCAAAGCAGCGTCGGGGAACTTAGGTCCGACAACCGCTAATCTGTCAACTACGTTCGCCATCTCGGTGAGATGACAAGAGCAGAGGCCTTTCGAATCCTGCAGGTTCTTGCACAGGTGAAGCGTATTTATTGGATATAACTAATGAAAAGGTCGCGACCAGGTTGGTCGTACTTGATCGGCGGACGCCCCAATGACCACCGAGCACAACAAGCCGAAGAGCTCTTTTCAGGGGGTTTTCACCAACTGCAGAACAAAGTGCGGAAAGATCTGCAGAACAATTTTTGCTGCAGAGAATTGTTCTGCAGCCCCAACCAGGGAGTGGTCGGCAGTCCAAGAGGTAGTGCCCCCGAGGACGTTGCTCACTTCAGCGGGAAGGACGGAGCACATGAGAGCGGCAATGCTCGCCGCGGTGTTGGCCTTTCTCGCCGGATGTACCTTCGCTGACACGCAGATCCGGAAAAGCGCTGCGAAGGACTTCGGCTGCCCGGAGGATGAGATTGTCGTTCACGGGTTGCCCTCCGGCTACCTGGCCCGAGGATGCAGGAAGGAGGCTGAGTATCTACTGCAGGACGGCCGGGTGAAGCGAAATTCAGAGATCAACAAAGCGACCGTCGACGAGCGGCCGCCGGTCCCGATCGACCGCGTCGCAAATACCAACTCCGTCGGGATCGATTAGCGAACGCGCGCGGCAACCCGTTGGGGAGCGATGAGATCCGCTGCATCCCGCACTGGTCGGTGACCGCGGTGTGCAGCACCGCGAACCTGGATTGGCGTGCTTGCCGCTGCGGCGGGGCGGAGCAATGCCGAGATCGTTCGCGTGTTCGGCATCACCGCGAAGACGGTGCGGAAATGGGCGCTGCTCATGGCGTGCATACGGACTTTCGATGGGCTGTACTAGCGCAGCGGCCGCCTATAGTTCCGCATCGTTTCATATGCCGAGCGCGCCCGATGGAACTTCTTTCACGGGGTGAATGTCGCGGTGAGGGCGTTGGCCCAGGCGTACGGCAGGCGCCTACGGTAGGGCGAGTAGGTGAGGTCGATCGTGCCCGAGGTCAGCGCCGAGACGGCGACGTAATAGGTGCTGCCCGACGTGAGCACGTTCGGCGGAACGGTCACGCTCGTCGCCTTGGTGTAGAAGATCGCCGCCGTCGACAAGTGCGTGGTGCCGTTCGAATTGGTCAAGCGGTAGACGTAGACGCTGTTGGCTTGCGGCACGCCGACCGAGGGCGCGGACCACGAGATGGTCGGCGTCAGACCGACGCCGCTGAGCTGGGTGCTCGCGGACCGGCCGGCAATCTTGATCGACTGCGCCGGACCGAGCATCGGGGACACCGTCGTCGGCGCGCCCGACAACAGGACCTCCTGGCCCACTTCCGGATAGACGTCGAGGGCGGTCGTGGCCCCGGGCGCCATGTAGCTCACGTGGTAGTTCGTGTGCACCTCGAGCAGCTCGGCCCACGTGCCGGGGAACGGATTCGCGTAGGAGAGCGTGCCCAGGTTCACGTCGGTGGTAACGCTGTTCCTATACATCGTCGCGAGCTGAGGCTCGAGATCGATGTTTGCGTCGCCCGAGGGCGCGTAGTTGGCCAGCACTCCGAGATAGTTGGTGTCGATGGTCGCCGACGGATTCACGATGCTGGTGAACGCGGCCCAGGCGCTGCGCTGGTAGTTGAACGAGGGCGTGGTCTTGTTCGGATTCACGGCGGTGAAGGAGCCGGACATCGTCGTGGGCTGACCGTCCGTCATGTTGATGCTCGTATCGCGGACGTACCGCGTGAGCTGCGAGTATTGCGTGCCGCCGGACGAGGTGCCGATCGTGTATTGCAAGAGCCAGCTCACGTCGCCCTTCAAGGCGCTCGGCATGTACGGATCGGAGGCCTTCGTCATGTCGCCCGTCATGTTGAGGGTGGTCGCGCCGACGCCGGGCGGGTTGGTCGCGCCCGATGAATCGATCCAGTTCCATGCCGCGCCCGCTCCGATCGAGAAGAAGCCGATGCCGTCGCCGCTCTGCCACGAGGCCATATTGCTGATGCTGAAGGTGAGATTGGTGGGCGAGATGGTCGCGGGCGCGTAATCGCTGCGGCCCATCAGATCGTACCCCAAGTCAAACGTCGGCCGGCCGTCCACGACGAAGTAGTTGCGGTCGACCTTCACGTACAGCGTCCCGGTCGCGGGCACGTTCGGGATGGAGAAGGTGCCGTTGGCGTTGCCGACGCCGGCGATAGCCGCGAAGCCGTTGTTCGGATCGAGGGCCGCGAAGGCGGAGGTGGAGTAGTCGGCGTTGGTGGCCTGATTGCCGGTGTCACTGACCCAGGTGATGACGCCCGTGCCGCTGAGCGTCACCGTTCCGCCCCCGCCGCCAGCGTTGTTGCCACACGCGATGGCGCCCAGCGCGATTGTGAGGGCGGCCATCGATTGACGAATAGTGAGCATGCACGTCTCCCCGCGCGCGAGAGCAGGCGCGCTGTTCTGTCGTGTCGTTTCCGATTTACCGCGATCAGCCTAGCATTGCGTGCGGCGCGCAATGAGATGGTGCATGCGGATGCGGTGGTGGTGGTGGACGGCGTGGTGGTCCTAGGTGTGGCGCTGGAGCTGGGCGGCACCCCCGCCTGTTCGAAGAATCCTGTCCCGCGGTGGGAGCTTTACGGCGCAGCATCGCCCCGCAGAAGACCAGCGCAGAATGAAGGCTAGCAATCGCACCCGCAACAGCCATGCTGGCTCTATCGACTTGTTCGTAAGTTTCGATTCACTGCGTTGACGTCGAAGCCTTCCGGATCGAACACTCCACCGACCCAAGTCACAATCTGATCGTGTTCTTCGTGCTCTGGGTCGCGCATCGCTTGGAGAAAGTTCTCGTAGCCGCCCACGCCACCCACGTTCTCTGGAGGGCATGCACGCGCCCCTGCGATGCACAACGGATATTGAAGGCGCTCGTCTGGTGCGAGCACCTTCTCAGCGAGCAGCTTGTGAGTCCAGCCGTCTCCGAAATCGTATTCGTAGACGAACCGCTGCCCCTCACCCAGAAGATGCTCGAGACGGACCTAGCGCTCGTCCTCAAGCTGCGGACCAGCGTCCTCATCAAGGCGTGGATCACCAATGCGCCGGTCATGCATCGTGAACTGGTGTAGATGAGAGTTCGTCCAGCCCATCGCCTCCTGCAAGACGGCGTGAAGCTTGTCGAGCGTGAAGTTCGAGGGCACGAGGATCCGGCGCCAGATCAGTGGGTGGGTATCTTCGAGAGAGACCTTGATGCCGCTTCTTCATCTCGCGATCCATTTGGCGCACGATCGGTGCGGCGAAATAACGCTCTCCGCACCTCGGACACACCCCTTGCGGCCCACTTGGTCCCTGAGGTCCGGCCTCTGTCAGCGCGGGTCAGTCTGTGTCACGGGGTTGCCACCACCGCAGTTAGAGCGACCTCCACGTGCTCGCCTTTCCGCGGCCGGTTTTGTCACAGACTGACCCGCGGTACTGCTCAAGCGGAGCGTGCCCACCCATTTTCATGCCAGGTGGTGCGCCTCAGGCGCATCAAGTCTGTGTCCAAAACGGCTTGGAGTTGTCCACTCACTGCATGATGTTGTTGAGAGCGATGTTCAAGACGACCTGCTCACCGAGCTCGGCGCCTCGCCGCACTGAGAAGATGTAGTGCATCCCGCCCCAAACGCGCGCCCACTCCACCTCGTCGAGGGCTTCCGAGAAGCTGGAGAAAACGTGGGTCATGCCGTCCACCGTGCTGTCGATGGCAAACTCGAATGCGTCCGTCCGGAAGAAGCCGCGCAGCGAGTAAACGACTGCCCCCGAAGCGCAGCCGTGCGCCGCTGGATACTCGGGATGGTTCGGCGTGATCTGGAACGGCAGCCAGTCCGGGTCACCCTTCAGTTGCGGATCGCCCCCGCCATCCCAGATCGCAGTCACCGGGCGCCAGAAACTCCAGTGAAATTTGCTGTCCCAACAGCCGATCAACGCATCGGCCATGGCCACGTTGGTCAGCCCGAGCAGGCGCGCTGAATCCGCCAGGTTCAGCCTTTGCTCAAGGGCGATTCCACGAACGCCGCGGTTCCATTGCTTGGGGGTGTGCTCGGTCCAGAACCGGGCGATCTCGCTCTGAGCCTCAGTACGGGCGGTGCTGTTAATATCACCCAGGAGCTTGGTCAGATTGTAGCCGAGGATCCAAAGCGGGCTGTGCAGATCCGGCGGTCGCACCGTTCGGAACATGTCTGGGCTCGTCATGGTAAACGGCCGGACCTGCTGCATCCACGGCACCAGCGGCGGTCGCACGAAGTCCGGGGGAGTCGGCTGATACGCGCCTGGTCCCTCTCCATATTCATAGGGGATGTTAGCGAAACGGCCATCCCCTTCTCGGTTCGCCATCACCTGGTCAGCGGCTTGCTGTCCCACCTCGATGCCGTCTTGCTTCGACTGCCCATCGGGGATGGTTGCCAACGAGTCGGAGAGCTCGGCGTCCAGACTGTTTCGCTGGTCCGGCAGCAGAGCGACCAAAACATCGTGAGCGGCTTGCGCGGTTGCCGCCTCCTCGGAAGCCCCGGCCGGAGCCTCGATCTGCGCGATGAATCTCGGATGGCCTCCGTCAATCGAGTTCACCGCGTCGTAGACGGCCGCTTGGACGATGCCGAGCAGGTATCCGCTCGAGGCCGGAGCGTTACCGGCGACGAGGACGATCGAATTGACGGCGATCTCATTCCAGTGAAGAACCATGTTCACCTCGCTCTTTACCCCACCGGGCAAGTCAAACGAGACAAACCAGATTCTCTCGTTGGCCTGCGGGTCGAACGACACCGCCGAGCCGGGACTTTGCACCGAGGTGGGCGCCTGGAATCCGAGCCAGCCCAAGGCCACCACCATTCCCAGTGCAAGCCGACCAACAGCAGCACCAACTTCAAAGAAGCGATGTTTCTGGATTGCAATTTTTGTTCTCATTTTTCCCTCCAAGTAACTCCGGTTGCCCTTTCTAAGGGAAGTCGACCGCCCCTCGGCTCTCCCCCGGGCACAGCGCCCGCAGCACATAAAAGCGTCAGTCGAAGGAAAACTCCCTCAAAGCCTTTCTCGGCAGTCTCGCCGCGCATCGACAGGCCGGCACCGAGCGAGTAAACGACGGAAATAAGCCGGAGGCGCCCACGAGACCACCGATGGCGACATCTTTGCAGAAATCGGTGTCCGCGCTCCTCAGGGATTGGGCCAAGGGCGACCCCGAGGCTTTCAATAAGGCAGCTCCCATTCTCTACGAAGAGCTGCGGCGCTTGGCGAGGCGGTATCTTCGAAAAGAACGCCTCGACCACAGCCTTCAGTGCACAGCGCTCGTCCACGAAGCCTATCTGCGCCTGGCTGGACAGCGTGGGATGCGCTGGCAGAACCGAACGCACTTCTTGGCTGTTGCAGCCCAGATGATGCGGCAGATCCTCGTGGACCACGCGCGACGCCGGGGGCGCGCCAAGAGAGGCGGCCTGCAGCAGAAACTCCCCTTGAACGAGGCCCTGGACTTAACCCAGCCGCGAGCGAGTCTGGATCTGCTCACGCTCGATGCTGCGCTCGACGAATTGGCGGGTCTCGATGCCCAGCAGAGCCGGATTGTAGAGCTGCGGTATTTCGGGGGCTTGACCATCGCGGAAACGGCCGAGGCGCTCGGTGTATCCCACGCCAGTGTGGAGCGGGACTGGGCCCTGGCAAGGGCCTGGTTGTTCCAGCGCCTCCACTCGGAATAGGGTTTCCCCGCCTCCCATCGCTCGCAACTCCTCGGCCGCATGCTCCGTCAAAAGCGGCCATCGGGTTTCCGACCGGAAGGTCAGGATCCAGAAACGGTGTCCAAATCGTGTCCAAAATAGAGGGGACTCGGGTCAATTGGGTGGACTCGTGTGGCCTGTCCGCTGCGCCCAAGCGCCTGAAGCTCCGTAAGAATCCAGTAATGACGCCCGTCTGCCCCGATGCGCGAACCCGGCCTCATAACCCGAAGGTCGCTGGTTCAAATCCAGCCCCCGCAACTCGGAAACCTCAAGCCCTCTCGGTACTTACCGACAGGGTTTTTGAGTCCTCGGGCTCCTCTTTTGAAACTTTGACGGTTTTTTGACGTAAACGCGCGCCCTCGATCCGCTGAACGGCGTTGCGCAGGTCTTCCTCGGCGACCACGCTGTAGCGCTCAAACACGGCGCGGGTGTTGTGGCCGCTCATCCTCATCACGACCGACTCCGGCACGCCATATCGGCGCGGATTGGTGACGAAGCCAACGTGATTAAGGACGCGTGTTGTTGATCAGCACCAAAACGTTGCCATTGACAATGGTATTGGCTACCGCGAGGTCTGGCATCCCGTCGCCATTGAAGTCCCCGACCGCGACGGAATTGGGTTGGCTTCCCGCGCCAAAGTTCTGCCGCGCTTGGAAGCTCCCATCTCCGTTGCCCAAAAGCACCGAAACATCGGCATTGCCGAAGTTGGCCACGGCGATGTCTGACGCCCCATCGCCATTGAAGTCTCCCACGGCCAAGGAAGAAGGGTTGCTCTCCGCAGCAAAGTTCTGCGCCACCTGAAAGCTTCCATCCCCGTTGCCCAAAAAAACCGAGACGTTACCGGAGTAGTAATTGGCCACAGCGAGGTCTGGCATCCCGTCGCCGTTGAAGTCCCACACCACCACGAAGTGAGGACCGGCTCCCGCAGCAAGGTTCCGCGCCGCCTGGAAGCTCCCATCCCCGTTGCCCAAAAGCACCGAGACGTTGGCGGAGATGTAGTTGACCACGGCCAGATCTTGTGCACCATCGCTGTTGAAGTCCCCCACTGCGACGGAATTAGGGGTGCTGCCCGCGCGAAAGTTCCGAGCCGTCTGGAAGCTCCCGTCCCCGTTGCCCAAAAGCACCGAGATGTTCAACGAACCATAGTTGGCCACGGCGAGATCTGGCACCCCATCGCCGTTGAAATCCCCAACCGCCACGGAAATAGGAATCTGATCAGCGTCAAAGTTGCGCGCGGCCTGGAAGCTTCCGTCCCCGTTGCCCAAAAGCACCGAAACAGTACCATCCAAAAAAAACGGAGGCGTACCAATATTGGCGATGGCCAGGTCGAGTACCCCATCGCCGTTGAAGTCCGCCAGCGCCACGGACTGAGGTGCGCTCCCGGTGCCAAAGTTCCGGGCCGCATGGAAGCCGCCATCCCCGTCACCCAAAAGTACTGAGACGTTGTTGGAATTCGCATTGGCGACGGCCAGGTCAGGCACCCCGTCATGGTTGAAATCACCTACTGCGACGGAAGCAGGGTTGCTGCCGGCGTCAAAGCTCCGCGCCCCGAAACTCCCACCCCCGTTGCCCAGAAACACGAACACGTTGTGGGAAGCATCGTTGGCCACGGCCAGATCGGGCACCCCGTCGCCGTTGAAGTCAGTCACCGCGACTGAATCAGGATTGGCGCCCGCGTAAAGGTTCCGCGCTGCTTGGAAGTTCCCATCCCCGCTGCCCCAAAGCAGCGATACGTCATTGGACCAGAAATTCGCAACAGCAAGGTCGGGCACCCCGTCTCCATTCAAATCCCCCACCTCCACGTAAACAGGTCCGGCGCCTGCACCGAATCGCCGCTCATCCTGGAAGCTCCCATCCCCGTCGCCCAAAAGCACCGACACGTCATTGGACCAGAAATTTGCGATGGCGAGGTCGGGCACCCCATCGCCATTCAAGTCCCCGACCGCGACGTAAAGAGGACGTTGGCCTGCGACGAAGCTTCGCGGCATCTGGAAGCTCCCATCCGCGTTGCCCAAACGGACCGACACGTTGTTGCCGTTGGCTACGACCAAGTCAGGCACCCCATCGCGGTTCAAATCCCAGATCGCGACGGAAAAAGGGGTGCCGCTCTCGCCAAGTTCCCACACCATCCGGAAGCTCCCATCCCCGTTGCCCAAAAGCACCGATATGCTGGGGGAATCCAAGTTTCCCACGACGAGGTCGGCCACCCCATCGCCATTGAGATCCCCCACCGCCACGTAATAAGGAAATTGGCCATCGCCAAAGTACCGCGCCGTCTGAAAGCTCCCATCTCCGTTGCCCAAAAGCACCGAAATGCCGGGCAACCATGGATTGGCCGCGACCAGGTCCGGCACGCCGTCGCCGTTGAAGTCCCCCACCGCAACGGAATTAGGGGTTCTCCCCGCGCGAAAGTTCCGAGCCGTCTGGAAGCTCCCATCCCCGTTGCCTAAAAGCACCGAGACATTGTCGGAGTTGTAATTGGCCACGACCAGGTCTGGCACGCCGTCGCCGTTGAAGTCCCCCAGCGCCAACGATCGAGGACCACTCCCGACGGCAAACTCTAAGCTGGCGATGAACGATACACTCTGCGCCGGAGCTGCCGCAGCAAGCAGCAGATGGCTCACGACTACGAATGCCCAAGGTAATATGCTTCCCTTGTTTGAGATCTGCATCCGCTCCTCCCTATCTAAGCCTTCCTCAGGTTTCCCCTAATTGAGTTCATATCCCCTGGACAGACCCAAGCAAACCACTGATCTCAGCTTGCGGCTTACTGGCGAAGCCTCAGTATCGGGCTGTGTTCCAGCCGCGCGACATTAAACTCCGGTTCGATTTCTTTGACGACTGCGTCGCTGGAAACGATCTTCTGAAAGCGCGGGAAATGGATCATAGGGATCCCGGGACTTAGCGTGATCAATAATCATTTCAACTTGAATGGCGGGAGAGCCCGTTTCGGCAGCGTGCGTCAATTGCATGGATTGCGGTGCAGCAATGCAGTACTATCCGTTTTCCCCTCTGGGCGGGACACCGATCCGTAGTTCGCCGAGGCAGCGGAGTGACCGAAAGGGGCGCTGGGAGCTAGCAACTTGCTCATCATCGCGCCGCGCACCCTCCACCGCGCTCTTTCCAAGAAAAAGCCGCGCCCGCCGCGGTGCAAACGCCGCGCTTTCGGAAGATCGCTTCCACCCCAAGACGCAAAGAAAGTTCCTGCTGCTGATCCGCCTTTTCTGGAAGCCACGGTAGTCAACGAGGCGCCCTGAACGATGATCGTGGACGAGTTTGAAATCCAGGGGCATGAGTGCGTCGAATTCCCTCTTTCCTCTAGGCGCGTGAGGCTTTTTGTGTCCAGCGTGCACCCCGTGAACTTGTATGTCGTGGATTCCGCCAATCTCCGGCACTACAAATCTCGAGAACCGTTCGTCCATCATGGTCCAGGAGCCGTCCGCTTCTACTCTCAGATTCTTCACCTCCCAGATGGCAAGTGGCATGCTCTCCTCGAGAACCCCCTAGATGCAGCCCTACGAGTTCAGGCGAAAGTGGAGCCGGTGGAAGGGGAAGCCAAAGCCGGCTAGCTCCAGCAAGACGGTGCGCGATTCGCAGTCCGAATTTTCGCGCGCTGAGTACGACCCCGACGTTATTTGGCTGGTCGAGCCGCTGCCCACTTCTCAAGCGCCCCGGGGCCGATAACAAAATCCCGCGCGCCCCGGGTTCCAAGAAGCCGTCCGACGGCCAAATGCAGACGAGCCGGCATTCTATCTCTTCAGGTCTCTTTCGGCGCGATTTTTGTCAATTCCGACACGCGATGTGTCTCATTTATTGACGCGAGCAAAGAATAGCGGGTGGAAATGAGACCGATCTAAAGTTTGCGCCAGGGTGGTCCACGATACGGCCGATCAACGCGGTGCTCTCTCAACACTCCGCTCTCGAAGGTCAGCAGCTCCACCAATCCGTCACCGTCCATCAGGCAAAAATATGCCAGGCCGCGCGAGGCCACGTTCGAGGTATTCGCGATCCAGACCTCGTCGATTTTCGCCATTCCGGCGTGGTTGGGGGCGAGTTTGGCGACCTCCTCGTAGACCTCGAAATCCCCCAGCCCGATCTGATCGCGCTCTAAGAGCAAGATCCGTTCTTCCGCCTCCGTCTTGACCAGTTTCGGCACCTTGGTCAGAAGTGCCGTTTCCACCACCGTCGCAAGTTCTCCGGGCACCATGAGGCGGGCCATCAGGCAGCTTCCGGCCATTCCCGGCAGGGGTCTGGTTCGCAGCGTTATCGTCAGAGCAAGTGGGCCGTTCTTCCTGTTTCCCACCCGGACCGTGTGCGACGACTCACTATTTGGCGGAAGCAGAGCATGGTTCGCGAGCAACCAGCTCAGCACGTCCTGTCCAACGCCTTCCCAGCTGTAGCCCTTCGAAATTGCGTGGACCGGTATGATGACATCGAGGGCGCGTTCGGGGACCACCAGCGCCGGATTCTTTTCAATGCGGCCGAATGCTCTCATGAACACCACGGAGTCGAATTTCTCCTCGAAAAACGGCTGGATCAGGGTGTGCTCCAGGGCAAGCCGTGTCCCATCCGTCCGCGTGGCGATCACCTCGACGGCCCCGTCCTCCCTTTGCTCGATCCAATCGAGGCCTGCGTCCTTCCATGCGCCGCCGTCGCACGCCGAAAGCAACATTTGGATGACGGGCCGCTCCTTCCGATTCGCCTTGGCGGGCATCCCGGCATTATCGGGCGAGCGGACGGTCCCGTCACTCCAGCCGTAGTCAATTCGCCAGCCGGTGGCCACCACCAGATCTGGATCTGATCAGGGCACTTTCAGGAGATTTTGGTCCGGCGCCGATTCCGGAGATGGCCACCACCCCGACGGCGACCGCGATCCAGGTTGAGCCGGGCAACTCTCGGTCCCCAATAGAGTTCTTTTGGTCGAATAGGTTTGGCAGAGTGAGGACCATTGCCGTAGGTTCACTTCGCTATCGCAGATTCATTCGCGCGAGATCTCCGTGACTGCAATTTACGCCTACAGCCTGCCAGTAGAAGGTCGTGCCGCGTTGGTCGCCGACAATCGGGAAATCGTCACCGGAAGAAAGGTCGAAAAGGTCTTCTTGTCACACGGCCGTTTTGGGGTGGCGGTTTATGGAATCGAATTGACCGTACAAGCAATCGGCGTACTGGGAAGCTTTGAAGGCCGGCGAGGCTTTGATGCACCGGAAAATGCAAATGCATTTGCTGAGTACTTGGCGGATACGGCGAAGTCGGTCGTTAGGAAAGTTTACCCGCTCTACTCGCGCGCTCTCGCTGACGGACTTATTCCGCAGGCAAGCTGGGAAGCCATGCTGCAAAACAAGGCGAGTTTTGTCGTGCTCGATACGCACACTCTGGATTTGCTGGATGTCGACATGGGATTTGTTTGGCCTCCCGAAAGGATCGCATCCTCAGTCACAATCAGTCGCCTTGTGCCGGCCCGCCTGCACCTGCATGCAAGCGCGAGGCGCGCCGCAAATGGCGCAAACGATGAGCCGTTGCCCGAGGGAGCATTGAACGAGGAATTCTTTTCCGCTCGAATAACGCGCGATTCAGCAAGAGCGTCCGAAATTGGGTGTCTGGGTGCGGCACTCTACTGCAACGGCGCTCAAACAACCCTAACGCCTGCGTTTCAGAGCACCGAAGAGCTCATCGAACAAGAAATGGCACGAACCGTGGGTTTCAAAATCGTTGTCTCTCCAGCTTAAGCTGAAGGCCGGCGCCCTTAACGGTGCCTTAGAGGTTGGCTAAAATTTTTCGCGGACCCCGCGAGCTGTTCTTGTGCCAACGTTCGCTGATGAATAAAAAGCCGCTATGGCAGCCGTCGTGTGGATCCTTGGAGCGGGGTTCAGCCAGTCGCTTGGCGGCCCGCTGATGAACAACCTCCTTGCTCCCGAGCTCGCCGAGGACTTGGCGGTCACGTACGACCCCGCAACATTCCCGAAGCTGTTTGACCAAGCCGCGCGATGCGCGCACTGGCTGCACAATTACGGTCGCAAATTCGAACTCGGCGAGCCGGAGTTGGAAGATGCCAAGTGGTCGTGGCGAAAGACCATTTACACACGCGATGACAGGCGTGCGCTTTTGCACGATGAGCTCTCCGGAGAACGCCTTTGGTGGGATCCCGAGGTTTACCTTAGTGCGCTCGACAGCGCCGCAGCGCACCCTGACGGAACGCGAGCTAAAAGGCTACAGCGTGCTCTGGAAAAGTTTTTCGAACGAGAGAAAACCGTGTACCACCGAGCGGAGCGACCGACAATCTCACAGATCGCCGCCGCCGCCCGTCGGCTCTTCGCGGGCCAAACATCCTCCTTTGTTGACGCCTTGGATTGGGATGAGGAGCTCTGCGCCCCCTACCTTCGATGGGCCAAGGAGCTGATCGGGCCACAGGACTACATAATCACTTTCAACTACGACTTGGTGCCCGAAAAGATCGGCGAGAAAACTAAGAAACTTGTAGCGCTGCTTCCGAATGAGAAACCCTCCGGGCAGTGCCCGCCTGTGCTGAAGCTCCATGGCAGCGTTGACTGGATGAGAACAAACACCGGAGTAATCGCACGTGCGTCAGAGCACGAAGCGCTTATTTGTGATGACAACGAACTCGCCATTGCTACCCCCGGACCAGGCAAGCTAGACGTCTCCAAACTGCTGGAGCCACTATGGGGCATGGCCGAGAACGCACTTCGGGAGGCCTTCGCGGTCATACTCATGGGGTTCAGATTCCCACCAGCCGACTCGCACGCCCGCGCGCGCCTGTTAGGCGCCATCTCGAGTAACAGGATGGCTGGGCTTTCCGCGCGCATTGTTCTCGGCCACAAGTCTCCGGACGATGCCACCCGTACGCAAGTCCTTCTCAGGTATGCAATGGAACGCAGGCAAATGGGCCGACCCACGACCTATATCGAGCCCCTTCTCGCCGAGGACTTCTTCACTGTTATGGAGCGCGGCCAGTTTGGGGGATAGGGCGGCCCACGAACACCTCCACCTCGAACGTTCGCGCGTTCCCGTTGGCCCACGTGCGCGCTAAGCTTTCGAACATCCGCTCAAGCAGCTCGCCAAGATCGTTAGCAGCTCAATTCGCCGCGAACCTAGCATCACGCACAGCCTCGTTTTTTATTGCTTCAGGGCTATGGAATTGGCTTCGACCACCCGGCAACGTCGTGGGGGTCAGCCGTGAAGAACGAAACTGTTTGGGAACTCAACCTTCAGTAGCAAGCGTGCAATGCAGCGGAGCAGCGGTAGCCACTTTTGGATTTCGGCCGAATGAAGCGCAGTGTCTGCGCTCATTCGAAACTCGCCCGCTTGCGTCAACGCATGCGCAATATCGTCGCGGAGGTCCTCCAGAGTGGAGTCAAGAACTGCATTGATCTTTTTCCCAAGTACTTCCTCGGGAATGGTTGCGCGAAGTGAAAAGTCTTCCCACTGCCGAGCAACGGCGAACAATGCGTTCAGCCATGATGGCGCTTCCGTGTAGGTTGCCGGAAGTCGCTCGGGTTCTCGTTTTGGGACCCGGCCTGCTTCAAGTGCCTCGCGGTCGACACGCTCACGCCGCAGCCGAATGCCTTCCGCGATCTTGTAAAAGCAGAGATACTGGTAAGGCGGGCTGTTGCTGTTCAGGCCCTCGCGATACAGGCTTGCGTAGAACCTAAAGTGTTCATCCAGGTGCCCGCCAGCCGCTGGTTGGAATGTAATTTCCGGAAATGGTACGAGATGCATCACACACCGAGAATGCGTCTTCAGCTCTTCTATGTGAGTTCGAAAGATCCGAATTGGAACGTCAAGCAGCACGGACCATGCGCTGAGTAACGGTGCGAGCGATCTGTAGGCGGCAGTTTCGGCATCCGCGAAATTTTGAGCTACAAATGGTGCGCTTATGGCACGACCAACAAACCCTCTCTCGTTTAAGTGGAAGGTGAAGTCGATCCGCCTCCCATCTTCTTGGTGGTTGGTCGAGACGGCTGGGGCGGGGGTTGCCAGTTTAATGTACGAATCTCCGAGTTCGGTGGGTGGAAGGTTGACTTGGAGTTCCGAAAACTGACCCTCAAAGCGGGTTAAGACGAATATCACCTGGTATTCGCCCGGTCCGCCTGCGGGGCCGCCCGGAGGCTCGTTCCCGTTAGAAACGGGAACTACCGTGTAGTACTCCGGCAATCCTGGCAGACTAGGCAGAGCGGGAGTTGGTTTGGCCGCCACTTCTTGCAAGGGCGTAGGTTCTTGCACAGGCGCACTCCCGGCTTGTCCATGACAGATCTTGTATTTCTTTCCGCTGCCGCAATGGCAGGGATCGTTTCGGCCAGGCGTCACAGCACTAATCAGTACACCTTCGAACGCGAGCGTCTAGACTTCAGTCTGTGTCAATCGGCTACTTACTACCCACGAAGGTTAGAGTTGCCGCGCGCGAACGCCTCGAGCCCCGACGTTCAGCGGGAGCGACCGTCCGGACCGAAAACGGTTTTCCTCTGTCCATTCGCCACCATCACAACCGTGATGCCTTGCGGGAGGGGGCGTCTCGTGCCGCACTTTAGACAGAGCAGAAACGGTTTGCTGCCTCCGGTAGGCTCGGCAACGTACCCAGTATCAACCGTGAGTTGTCCCGGAGCTTCTTGCTCGATCTGGCACTGCGTCTCCATCAAAAAGACGAGCCGCACGTCTGGACGCTTCGCGTGGCAATTCGGGCACTCAACCGGATATCCCTCGCTCTGCCTCATGCGCTCAAAACATAATGGTCAAGTGAGCGCGTATCCAATGCGAATCGCGGAAACCAAAGGCACTGTTTTTCACCAGCTTCTCGAGGTCCTCGACGCTCATCCCGTCCACCACCTTAAGCGCGGCGTCGAGCTCACATTCGCTCCAAGATCCGGCATTAAATCGGGCCGGCATCAGGCGCCCTGAACGATGATCGTGGACGAGTTTGAAATCCAGGGGCATGAGTGCGTCGAATTCCCTCTTTCCCGACGCGTGAGGGTTTTTGTGTCCAGCGTGCACCCCGTGAACTTGTATGTTCCGCCAATCTCCGGCACTACAAATCTCGAGGACCGTTAGTCCATCATGGTCCAGGAGCCGTCCGCTTCGGCTCTCAGATTCTTCACCTCCCAGCTGGCAAGTGGCATGCTCTCCTCGAGAACCCGCTAGATTCAGCCCTACGAGTTCAGGCGAAAGTGGAGCCGATGGAAGAGGAAGCCAAATTGAGCAAGGACGGTGCGCGATTGGCAGTCCGATTTTTCGCGCGCTGGATAGGAACCCGACGTCATTTAGCTGGTCGAGCCGCTGCCCACTTCTCAAGCGCGATACGTAACATATCGCGACGCTCTTCGATTCCGAGAGTTTTGGCGGTGTGATAGGCGAGGTGACTTGCGGCATTAACCGCGAGCGCCGCGATCCCGCGACCCCAGCGCTCTTGAGCTTCTTTCTCCACACGGCCAATGACCGACGTTGCATTGTGGGTCGGCTGCGAGACGATGTCCCATATGGCTGCATAGAGTTTCATCGATCCGGTCCCTGCCTGTTTGGCCCGCTCCGCAAGATTGACTATTCGTTTCACATTCTCAAATTGTTCGAATGATGGCTCGATGTTCAGGTGTTCTTTGCGTCTCTTGTCGCCGCTCATTGTCGAATCAGCGAGGTCACTTCCGAAGTCCCACGCTCGCGAGTCATCGGTGCCGATCCAATCGGCGCAAATGGCGAACTCAGCCAAGACACGTACCAAAGTGGCGGATTCCTCGAATAGCCCGTGCTCGTTGAGGAGAACTATGGCCTCACACAAGCTCTGTAGGCGCAGGACGTGAGCAGCTGCGGCCTGGCGATGGTTTCTCGAAGGCCGCTCGTTAATAACCTCGAGCATTCGAGTGCGCAGATTCTTCGCCCATTGAGCGAAGACCCGCAACACTTCTTGAGAAGCACCAAGAGGCCAGTCGGTGACGCTCATTCGAACTGAGTCTAGGTCATTCGCGAAGTCCCAGTCAGTCACTCGATCATGGCTTCGGGTAAAGTTGCGGCGAACTTTCCTCGTTTGACCGTTCGAACAGCGAGTGCATGAAAGAAGGTAGGTGTGTGGGCGCGATCTTATTGCTTCTTTCGCCTGGATTGGGCTTCCACCATTCGATAGAGCAATGTCTGTAAGCGAGAGATACCTCGGTGGCGTTGCTCACAAGCATTGACCAGGCGCTTCGCGACTTCCTTGCCGAAGTGGTTCGAGAGGTCGTTCGCGAGGAGCTGAAACACTTTCTTCAAACGGCGCAGCCTCTCCGATCCGACGGCGCAACAGGCGCGGATCAATATATGCCCGTAAAAAAGCCAGCCGAGGCTATGTCCGTATCTCCAGATGCCGTGCGCAGTTGGATCCAGCGCGGTGAGCTGCTCCCCCATAGAGCCCACCAGAAGTTCGAATGGTCGGGGCTCGTGATGTACCCTGCTGATGATGGCACGTTCTTCTTATCCAGAATGGATCTACTATCCGAACAGGACGAAGCCGCCGCCGTGGGTGGCGAAATTCGTGGGCAATCGTCGATGTGGCGCAGGCGGTAATTGATTCGGGAAGCGTGGTAAGACACTGATGCAAGCGGGCTATGCTCGCCGAACCGAAGCATCCAGATGTACTCTCGCGGTGTGTCGCTCGCTGAGTTCGAGGAGAAGGAGCTTGAGGGACCACTCAACGGGCAGCTTGGCCGTGGTGGACCGATGTGGTCACCCGGTCAGGTCCTTGAGCAGCTCGTGGGCTTTGACGTGGCCATGTTCACGCAGAACGCGGTGTTCTGGGCCGCACAAGGCCACTCGGCACCGCCGCAAGGAGCAGTCGTTCTCTCAGCATGGTGGCCCTTGGGGATCACTCGCCTTGCCGACCCTGGGCGGCGCCCACCGTCATTTCGGATGAACGTGTTCCTCCAGTACAAACGCCCCGACTACCTCGCTAGGCCCTATGCAGGCGAGTGGCCCACATGGAATCGCGCATACTTCCGCTTCTGGATCACCTCTCATCAACAAGCCGCGCTCGATGCGTGTGCCGCTGGCCTCGGCACCAACGGACTTGTTGCTCATGCCAGTCCCGCATTTCACACTCGAGAAGATCTATTTCAACATGTTGAGCATGGAACGCTTTTGGTCAATACGCACTTTGCACCTTCCGCCCGCATTTCAGGGCACGACCGCTACACGTACGTGGACGCGACCACACCCGGTCGGGCACACAGCGAGCCAGTAATCATTGAGCCACTCGCCGTCTTGAATGGCCAAAGTGGCCACGGGGGCGGCCCGCCAGAAAGACCATCGGGCGGCGCAGACGGGCTTCCGCCACGAGAACTCCTTGCGGCGGCGCGACGAGCTGCTGAGGCCGCTGTTGCGGCGAGTCCTCAGTTAGTGGGGAACGCAGTACTGCTGACAGCGACGGTGCGGCGTGCGACGACATTTCTTGCTGCGGTTCAGGACCCGAAGAGAGATGACCCGTCAGTACAGGATTTCATTTATGCAGCCACATTCTCGGCAATGTCCGGCATCGGGTGGGCGGTCCTGTAGAAAGAACGTGATCAGCGCGGCTTCCACGTGCGATTCGATGATAAAATGGCAAGATGACCGAATCCGCTTTCCAGCGTATTCGCCCAAAGATCGAAGGGAACGAGCGCCTTCGCCTCCCCCAACGCGAGGGCTACGCAGAACTCAAGAAGCACTTCGCCTCGCAGGCCGCCGACCGCGAGGTTGGAATCATACTGCCGGTGGGGTGCGGCAAGTCCGGTCTCATCGCTATCGCGCCGTTTGCGACTAGTGCCCAGCGAGCGTTGGTGATTGCGCCCAACCTCAACATCGCAGACCAGCTCTTCAGGGGCGCGGACCCGACAAGTGATCGCTTCTTCCTCAAGACGGCGGCGGTCATCGACGGCACAGATTTCCCGGAACCGGCTGAGATTCGAGGCACCACGGCAAACCGCGCTGACCTCGATGCTGCGGATGTTGTCGTCACGAACATCCATCAACTGCAAGGCTCCGACAATCGGTGGCTCGGCTCGCTGCCCGATAACTTCTTCGACACGATCCTAGTGGACGAGGCCCATCACAACGTCGCGGCAAGCTGGACCCAACTCCGCGAGAAATTCCCCGCCGCGAGGATCGTGAACTTTTCCGCCACGCCTGCTCGAGCCGACGGCCAGGTCATGGCCGGGAAGGTGATCTACTCATTCCCCGTTGCGCGAGCGATGGAGCTTGGCTTCGTGAAGCGGCTTCGCGCAGTGGTTCTGAACCCCAAGACGCTGCGCTATGTCCGCCGAGAAGGCGACGCGGAGATCGAGGTGGGGCTCGACGAGGTTCGTCGCCTCGGAGAAGAGGATGCAGGTTTTCGACGGAGCATCGTCACGTCGAAGGCAACGCTCGCAACGATCGTTGACTGCTCGATCCGGGAGCTGGAGCGGCTCAGGAGCGAAACGGGCGAGAGGCGTCTCAAGATAATCGCCTCGGCGCTGAACTATGAGCACTGCTTGCAGATCTGTGAGGCGTATAGGGCACGTTCGCGGCGAGCCGACTACGTACACTCGAAGGAGGACGGCGCCGCGAATGCTAAGGTGCATCAGAAGCTCGAACGCGACGAGCTGGATGTCATCATTCAGGTTCGCAAGCTGGGTGAAGGCTTCGATCACCCATTCCTGTCGGTCGCTGCGGTCTTCAGCGTCTTCTCCAACCTGAGCCCGTTCGTCCAGTTCGTCGGCCGCGTGATGCGGGTCATCGACAAAGATAAGCCTGACGCGCTCGTCAATCGGGCCGTGGTCGTCTTCCACGCTGGAGCGAACGTCCACCGGCGGTGGGATGACTTCAAGACCTTCAGTGAAGCGGACCAAGCCTACTTCGATTGCTTGGTCTCGACCGACTACGTCGAGCCTCCGATGCCCGGCGAAATCGGTACCACTCCGGCTCAGCGTCCCGTCAACGAGGTCGAGATCCGAGGGCAGGGGCCAGTCACGACAGAGGTCCTGGCGTTGTGGAAGCAGGACCCACGTGCGCGGAAAGCCCTCCAGTATCTGCGTTCCTTGGGATTGACCCCCGAGCAAATCGGCGAGCAGGCCGCCGTGGTCCCAGTGCCGGAAACGAAGCAGAAGAAGCGAAGAGCGGCCAGGTCGAAGCTGGACGGGTTGATCAAGACGAAGGTCGCAGAGATGCTCCGACGGCGTGGGCTTAACCCGGAAGGTCGTGACCTGGATCGACGCCACATCGGTCAGACGAACTTCGTGGCGGCGAAGGCTCTCGTGGACCGCAAGGCCTCTGAGATGGTCAACCACCTGACGGGTGAACGCTCAGAATGGTCGCAGGCGGAGCTTGACCGCGCAGAGGCGACCCTCGAAGAGCTTGTGAAGAGCGCCGAGAAGGAGCTGCTCGGTGGGTAGGCTGAAGTCTTTCGTGCAGAGTATCAACATCGACCAAGCTCAACGCGCCCACAACTGCCAGCACAACGCTGCGCATCGCATTGAGATGGGCGATCGGCGCCTCAAGCTGAGAGTGGGCCGGGCGTTTGAGCATTTCTGCCGGGACTGCGCATTGGAGTCTCTGCGTCAAGACGTGAAGCGGTTGGAGGCGCTCATCGCGGAACTGTCGTCCCCCTTCTGAACGAGACCATTCGCGAATCTGACGCTCGGTGAGGGGGCCTCGCGGCAGCTGTCAAAACGCTGCCGATCTCGGCAGAAGCTCACTCACCTACGCCGCAGTCAAGGCCGCGACAAACTGACGATCTTCCCCGGTGAGCTGAACGCTGCAATCTGTCGGCGCCCAAAGTACCTCACGCAGTTTCAGCCGGAGATAGTACCATCTGAGTGCGCCGTTCGCTTCGGTAGTGAAGTTGTCGAGGTCGCAACCGAGAGCCTCGGCGATTTTGATTCCAAAACACCACGCTCGTATTTCCTCGTCGAGAATCAGGCGCCGCTCGTCCTCAGTGAGCGGACTTGGTTTCTCTTGCTCTGCGACCGCGAGTGCTTGGTCAAGCACCTCCCGAGGCGCATCGGCGGGCTTCGCGTAGGCCATCATCGCCTCGCTGTTTCGGGCTTTCAGCATGATCGTGCCGTCCCAATCCTGGTGCCGAGCGAGAGCGTGGTCATACCGGGCGGTGCGCTGGCCACTGGCGTATGACCAGAAGTGACCAAGTTCGTGGCAAAGAGTGAATAGCGTGGCCACGACGGACCGCCCGGTCTTAAGTTCGACCACCGTCTTCGTCCGACCGTGCATTGAAGGAAGAAACAGCCCTGGGTGTCCGGTGGCCTTCTCGACCACTTCCTCAACGCACTTCCCGCGCAGCATAACGGTTCTGATCCGTTCCTTGAGCCGCGACAGCCTTTCCTCGTCGTTCATCGGTCCGATGATCGCGGAATGGCTCCGTTCTGTCGCGATTTATCGGGCTGGCAATTATCCATAGAGCAAACGAATGCGGCACACACTGACCCGGCAATGCATCTACTGCCTTCAAAGTAAGCGGCTATGCCTCTTTAATACTGAGCATGTCCTTCCGCAGTCTTTCGGAAAATTCAAAAACAACTTGACGATCGACTGCACATGCGAAGAGTGCAATAGCTACTTCGCTAATGGTTTCGAGCTCTCCCTCGGAAGAGACAGCTTAGAGGGATTTGAGCGTTTTAGGCGCGGGCTTAAACGCGTAACAGAGTATAAACATCTCGGCAAAACGGCGAGGAACTTTGTTCGGGTAGAGACGCCCGGCGTGACGTACGGAGCCATCGCGTTTCCGCGTCCGAATCGCGCTGGCTCATTTGACGTCGGCCTAGCATCTCAGATCGGATTCGGCCGGCGTGAGGAGGATCAACCACTCTGGTTTGAAATAGACAACCTTCCGACGTGGAGCGAATTGCGTAAATTGCTCGGCATTCCACCCGGGAAAATTGACACAGTCTTTGTTCGTGGCCTGGAAACAGCACCGGAATCAGGTAGGGAAGCGTTGAAAGCCAAGGGGTTTCCTTTGGAATCCTTCGTTGAAACCAGGCCGGTGAACGAAGGGGTATCGCCTGGTCACGTCCAGGTCCAGCACTCCTTCCCGATCGGAAGCCCGCAGTTCCGAGCAATGAGCAAAATTTCTCTAAACTACGTTGCCGCGATCTTTGGTTCTCAGATTGCGCTTATGCCTCAATTAAATGAAATCCGAAGATTCGTGCGATATGCGGAGACGGTGCCACCCAAAACGATCGCATTTTCGAGATCAAGTCAGGTCGTGAAATTCGCCGACAGTAGCAGCCAGGGGCACTACATCCTTGTGCAGACAATCGGGAATCGCTTACTGGCGAACGTCTCACTGTTCTGCGAATTCGACTACCAAATCTGGCTCTCGTCAGTCCCTTTCCTCGTCGAAGTGAACCTCAATGCTGGTGACTTTTTTGATCTGCGCGCCCAGAACGTTCAAGCGTTGACCCTAAATCCCCTTCGTAATTCCTTCTATTTTGGTCGCCAGAAACGCGAGTGATATTGATCAGGTTGCATTGGCTTTCGTGATGGCCAAAGCAACGGAAAGTGACGAGCCGCCCTGCTGCCCTCCGTCTCAGCGATCGGTGCCAAACCTATTCGACCAAAGTCCTTTATTCAGGATCTAAATCCCCCGTCTTTAGGCGCGCTGCTTGTGAAAGTGGATGAATTCGCGGTTCAGCTCGGCGGCCTCGTCGGCTTGCTGCTTCTTAGGCAGCGCGACCTCGATACCGGCCTCCTGGAGAGCAATGATTCCGGTTCCAAGAATGTCGCGGTTTGGGTCGAGAGCGCCAATCACCACCCGAGCGATCTTCCGGTCGATAATGTGCTGAGCACAAGGACTCTTCGGAGGATTGCGCGCGGTGCACGGCTCAAGCGTTACGTACAATGTCGCGCCAGCTAACGCTGCATCCTTCAACTTCTTCCCCAGTAAGCTGAACTCCGCGTGTTCACCACTGCCAAGTTCACCACGAAACGCTTCACCCAATACCTTCCCGTCCTTTACCAAAACCGCCCCGACCTTAGGAGGAGGATCAGCTCGCTCCTCAGCCACACACTTCTTGGCCTGCTCAAGGGCGAGGCGCATAAACTGGGTATCCGCAGACTCCAGATCCCTCCGTCGAATCTTGCGTTCGAGGACTGCCTCGGCGGCGCCATTTCTCAGTGCTCCGATGGAGATTTGAACATAGTATTCCAAAAGCGCGTTGTATTCAGCGAGTTGCCGAAGGCCGGGAAGCCCAGTTGGCAGCGCGTAGACGCGCACCAGGGCCGATTCAGCCAAGAAATAACTGCGGAGCTCGTCAGTCAAGACATCGGAAACCTCAGCCCAAAATCGCTCGAACTCCGGCAGGGAAAGATTGGCGCTGTCCTCACTGAGCAAAGCTAGAAGCTCCGCGATCAGCGACGTTGCCGCTTCGTTTACCTTCTCAAGTTGTACACCAATCCTGGCAGGAGATGGGAGATCACCGCGAGCGCTACTCTCGGCTTGCAACTTACGAATTTCGATCGTCAGTCCTGACCGGCGCTCCCAGGCAAGTCGCTGCAACCGAGTCTTGACAAGATCGGTCAACTCAACTCCGTTGAATGTGCTCACACTGACCCTCCCAAACGAATTTCCTCAGCAAAGAGCGGGGCCCTACGACTCCGGCCGGCCTTGTGGACCGTCCACGCCTGTGACTCTATCGAGTGAGCCGGGCTCGAACGAGTGCGAGAGCGGAAGGCGCAGGATACATTGACCAAAATGAGCGAACATATCTTCGCCTACGGCTCAAACATGTGTCTGGAGCGCCTCCGCCTGTACAACGTCAATCCGCTCTCCGCTGGCCAAGCCGCACAACTTGCCGGGTACGTTATTCAGTTCAACAAGCGCAGCACCGACGGTTCTGGCAAGGCTAATCTGGTGCCGTGCGATAACAAAACTACGTGGGGAGTCCTCTACATGGTAACCCGTCAGGACTTGAAGTCCCTTAACGAGGGAGAAAAGGGGTATACAGCCAAACAGCTGAACATCATCGGACCATCCGGAAACGTTCAAGCCTGGGTTTACATTGCGAACATGGATCAGACTACGTCAGGACTCCAGCCCTATTCGTGGTACAAGCGCTTCCTAGTTGACGGCGCACGATTCCATCAGCTTCCCAAAGAGTACGTAAGCGAGCTCGAAGCGATTGAGGCACTCGAAGATTCGAATCGACAAAGGGACCGGCAACGGCGGAGCATTCGATGTGATTAGTCGGCGTGACTGGCAAGAAGTGCGTCGAGGTGACTGCCGACCGCCATGACACAAGCAATGAGACCCGCGCGCTAAGCTTGTGTTGCGAGCGAAATTTCCTGCTCTCCAATGGTCCGGAAGCTTGAACCCGCCCCCAGGCAGTGCGAAAAGCCCGTCCCCGAGGTCGATGATCTCGGTGATGTCCGTCGAGCCGTTTACCGCGATGAGCGCGTACTTCTCACCGGGATTGAGCGGAAAGTCCACAGCGGTGCAGCATAGCCTTGCCCCCCTAGCATCTGGTTTTCAGAACAAAGGTGTGAATCTGGCTTGGTCAGGTAGCCGCACCTGCGTGGAGTTCGGCAGCAATACTCCGTTCTGGAAAACGACTTCCCTCACTGAGCTGATCGGGCCCTTGTATGCCCCCGCGCGAACGAACGTGTGTCGCCCGCGAATCGACGGTTTGCCCGAAGCGGCACGTGGTCCGCCGGAATTCTTCGAGCAGAACAATGGCTCAGCATCCTTCACCTTGAACAGATCCGCAGTTCTCACCCGGATCAACGCTCGAAGCTCTTCTTCGTACTTCGCGGAGGTGGCGAAGCCTTGTTCTTCTCCGCTCCAAAAGAAGACATATGAGTCCAACAGCTCCACCAAGTCCTCGATAGTGAACCCGTCTTCAAGCTCGAGCTGCTTTAGTCGCAGCAGCGGTTTCTGATCCCGGAGGGTCACCTTCATGTCGTCAGGCATGTCGAGGATTACCAGCCGTTGACGTGGTCCTCCGCGAACATATTTACCTTTTGCCTGAATGGTCATCGCCTTCGCGGAGAGGAGAGAGCTGTGTTTTCGAATCGTCTCGAGGTTGGAGACCGGCGTTGTATGGAAGAGGAACGGCCGCTTCTCTGCGAATTCTCGAAGCTCGAGCATGCCCCTACCAATGTCCCGGGGACATGCCTAGCAAAGAGATCAACGTCCAAATGAGTAGTTCAGACAGCGCGCTCACCCACACGTGTTGTTGATTAGGACGGAAACGAAGTTGCTCCCGCTGAACTCACGACCGACAGCTAGATCCGGCCATCCGTCCAGGTTAAAATCACCGACCGCAACAGCACAAGGAAAGGCTGCGCCGACGCTGAAGCTCCGTGGTGGCCGGAAGTTCCCATCCCCATTGCCGAGCAGAACTGAAAGGTTACCCAAAAGGTTAGTCACGACCAGGTCATCCAATCCATCGCCATTAAAGTCGCCAACCGCAATGGCATTGGGATTCTCGCCGGCCGTAAAGTTGCGGGTCGGCTGGAAAGTCCCATCGCAGTTACCTAACCGAACCGAAACGCTCGCGGAACCGGCATTGGCCACGGCAAAGTCCAGGCATCCATCAGCGTTGAAGTCGCCGACCGCCACGCTTCCAGGAAAGCTGCCAACCGGAATCCTCTGCGCATCCTGGAAGGTTCCGTCTCCATTGCCGATAAAGACCTCCGCCGTATCGGAGTAATAGTTAGCAGTAACCAGGTCCGGCCACCCGTCGCTGTTGAAGTCGCCTACCGCGACTGAATAGGGCCGAGCACCATAGCCTACGAAAATACGCGCGGGTTGGAAGCTCCCGTCTCCATTTCCCAAAAACACCGAAACGCCGTAGCCCGAGGTATTTGCCAGGACAAGGTCGAGTGCTCCGTCGGCATTGAAATCACCAACTGCCACCGATGTGGAGACGACAGTCGTCGCCAAAATGCGTGCGGGCTGAAAGCCCCCATCTCCATTGCCCAAGAACACGTAAACAGCCACGGAGTCAGAGTCGGCCACAGCCAAGTCTGGCACACCATCGCCGTTAAAGTCTCCCACCGCCACCGAAGAAGGATGGCTGCCCGCACCAAAGTTACGTGGCGGTTGGAAGGTGCCATCGCCATTTCCCAAAAGCACAGACACGTTGCTGGAATTGAAGTTGGCAACCGCCAAGTCCGGCCACCCATCCAGGTTGAAGTCGCCCACCGCAACTGACGCAGGATCCGTGCCCGCGACGAAGTTCTGGGGTGCCATAAACGAAACGTCTGGTGGCTGTGCCACCACGTCACTCGCGCGTGTTTGTCCGGCCGTGTGGAAGAGAATTGCTAAACATTGTGCGAACAACCCCAGGCCCATTCCGAGCTTCTTAAATCGGTTCACGTCTGGCCCTCCCTGGCGCTCGGGAGAAATACCACCTGCGATGCCAAGGGCGTCAACTAACCGGTTAGTCGGAAGTGGCTGCTCTTTAGCTCACCAGTGTACGCTGCGTGCTCCTCGACCGGCTAGGGCGGGGGCTTCTTTGGTGGAAGGAGACGTGAAGAAAAATCCGCAAGCCCAGACGCTCCATGAGAGGTTCATTGAGCGCTACGCCCAAACCAGGGGAAGTCTGAGGGCCTACTTCAAGGCGGTTGAGGATATTTCAACCGCTTGGCGGAAGCGGTCTCCAGACTATCCGCCCGCTCTATGGTTTAGAGGACACTCCAACATCAGGTTCGAACTCGTCCCGAGCCGATATAGACCCCCCTTCGCAACGATGAACTGGGACCGCGAGCACGAAATGATGATCGAATTCCGCCGAAAGGCCGGTGCCCTGGTGCCCCGCCCTCACGAGAGCTGGTGGGACTGGGCCTTCTTGGCTCGCCACCACGGCCTTCCCTCGCGACTGCTCGACTGGACGGAGTACGCGTTGTTCGGACTTTTCTTCGCAGTAGCGGAAGGAAACACGAAGGAGCCCGCCTGCGTATGGATTCTGGATCCCTATTGGCTCAATGGGGAAGTGGGCCAGATTGGCCACGTGGTCGTAGTCCCCTTTCGGGAAGACGATGCGGAACCGGTGAGCCGGGCGTACTTGCGTCCCTTCATTGATGGCCGGACCCCCGATCCGGAAATGCCCATCGCCATGCGGCCACCGCACGTCTCCCCTCGGATCGTCGCCCAGAACGGAACCTTCACGATGTTCGGGAACAATCACAGATCACTTCTCATGCACGGCTTTCAGGCGAACGAAGCGGCCGAGAAGACATTTGGAAAGTGGAGCGGGCCCCTTCAACTTTTGCGCATACCACGGGCGAACGTGGACGGCATTCGCCGCGAACTCGTAAGGGCAGGAGTCACGAAATTCAGCGCGTTTCCCGACTTGGATGGACTCGCGTGGGATATCGGCCAAGCTCAGAGAGACCGAGAGAGCTGACGCTTATGGTAGGCAACAACAGCGAGCCATGCTCAGAGTGCCCCTGTGCAAAAGCGACCTTCGGGTTGGCTGCTGGGGGACGAGCCGAGCCGCTGCTGACCGGGGAGGGTCAGCTCGCTAAGACTCAGGCAGCATGACCGATCGGTATTCGGGTACTGAACGGAATGCGAGTACTCAGAAATTGATGTTGCGGGCCCCCGCAACTAGAAACGGGAAGCGTCACGGGTTCTCAGCTCGCGGCGCTTTTCGATTTTTTAGGATTTCAATCCGGCTTGAAGCCTCGAACTGCATTGCGGAGACCGTCATTGGACAGGACGTCCAGCAGCCCTGCAAACGCCCTCTGCCGAAGACGGATTGATGCAATGTGGTTGAAGCGGGACCGTGGGCTCGGCGTAGATCGTCGCCGTGACATCTTGAGCGGTTTTGGCACTCGAATACGCAAAGTGCCAGACCTTCATGCGCCGATGTGTCCGTGACATCTTTTGCGAAACCTCAAAGTGGGATCGGGCTAGTGGAGCATCGGGTCCTGTGACATCTTCGGCAAAAGTAGACTCTGATCGAGTGCCGTGTAGAGCTCGCAAAATTGCCCTCGTCTTTGTGACATCTTTGCAATGCTGCTCAGAGGGAAAATCCGTGACATCTTTTCGATTCTCCAGTCCGCATTTGGCGGCCAATGGACCATCAGATCGATGGGATGCGGCCGTGACATCTTTGGCGAAGCTGGACGTCGGATACTTCTCTCGATTTATAGCCAGCCCCGTGACATCTTTTGCGATCCGATGCCGACGACAAATCGATTCTCGTCCGAGCTCCCGCCCCCGCACCGTGACACCTCTGTGGATGTGCGGTCGGTGGAAGCGTCGCTGGAGGCTGATCGATCTGAGTGTGGACGGGGTCTCCCGCTTGGGCTGAAATTCGCACGCCTGTCGTGAAATTTTTCAGGGCGAGTGGAGCCGAGGCGGGTCGTTAGATTTGCGCCTGCCCTCCGAACTCGTTCCGCGTCCTAGTTGCCGAAGACGAAGCGCCCCAGCGTGAAGCCCTGGTCGCCCTGCTCGGCGAGCTCTGGCCGGAGTGCCGTGTCGTCGCCAGCTGCTCGGACGGGCTGGAAGCTCTGGAAGCTCTGGAACGTGAGCAGCCGCAGGTGGTGTTCCTGGATATCCGGATGCCGGGTCTGAGCGGCTTGGAGGTGGCAGCGGCCGCCGGCGGGGGGAGGGGCCCACGTCGTGTTCGTGACCGCCTACGACGAGCATGCCGTCCGGGCCTTCGAGCAAGGGGCGACCGACTACCTGCTCAAGCTGGTGCGGCGCGATCGCCTGGCGGCCACGGTGGATCGGCTGAAGTCCCGCCTAGGCGGGGCGCTCTCCTCGAGTCTTCCGCCGAATCTGGATGTCCTGCTGGCCCGACTACGCGCCGAGTTGGGGCCGTCCCGGCGACAGTCGCTCCGCTGGATCACCGCCAGCGTGGGCGACACCGTCCGACTCTACCCACTCGACGAGGTGCTGGCCTTCCAGTCGCAGGACAAGTACACGCGGGTGCTCACCGGCGGCGATAAAGCGATCATCCGCAAGTCGCTGCGCGAGCTATTGGAAGAGCTGGATCCGGATGTGTTCTGGCAGGTCCACCGCAGCGTCATCGTGCGGGCCGCCGCCGTCGATCGCGTCAGCCGCGACGAGGTGGGGAAGCACTGGCTGACGCTCAAAGGCCGCAGTGAAGTGCTGCCCGTCTCGAGCGCCTTTCAGCACCGCTTCCGCGGGATGTAGAGGTCGGCTCGCGTTCGCGCGTCGACCCCTGCCCGATCTCGGATCGGCATCGATGGTTCTCAGCGTTAGGTTCGGGTGCGGATCCAGCCGGAGCGCTCGTTGCTGCGCAGTCCCCGCATCTCGGCGTATTGCTTCCGCGCCTTGGTGAAGTTGTCGTTGGGCAAGTTCATCGTGAGAACGTAGCCGTCAACGCTATTCAGCAGCTGGGTGAGGCTATTGGGGATTCGTGACGGGTAGTCGACCGGCAAGGGGTTGTATGCGCTGCCACACTGTCCGACAGCGCGGACTTCCCTTCCCTGGAGCCCATACAGGCGTGCGCTGTTCAAACCGAGGATTTTCCGCTTGTCCTGCTCAGTGATCTCCGGATAATGCCACCGCTCACGGATCTCCTCGGGGATCTGGAAGCGCCACAGTGCCTCGATCTGCCACTGCGGTCCGCCATACCAGAGCGAGTCGGAACCGAAGACGATGTGGTCGGAGCCCATGTAATAGAGGAGCTGGCCCATCAGGTGCGCGAGCACCGTTGGGAAGGTCACCACCATCGATGCGAACGTGGTCCCGAGCTCCGCATACACATTGGATAGCCGGTGCGGCGACCTCGCGTCACGGCCAGCGCAGATCTGCGCGAACTGCGTGCTCCATTCGATGTTTGGAACGGTATGGCCGTGCGTGTCGGTCCGCACGCTGCCGCCTCTAATGTCGTTGAGGGACCGGAGCATGTAGAAGCTGGGCCGGATGCAGGAGTGGTAGATGATGAAATTGAACTGCGACCAGTCGGTTGCTGCCTTGGGCAGGTCGGTGGGCATGCCGTGCTGCGGATCTTGCGGCGAGCTCGCGGCGAGCCCTTTGTGCACGCAGATGTTAAAGAAGCCCGGATGCTCTCGCAGCATATGATGGTTGTTCGCGATCACCTGATAGATCGGGTACGCCACCGCCTCGTCATCGAGCCGCCACACCGTCATGTTGCTGTTCGGGTCGAAGTCAGTCTTGGCGGCGTTCGCGATGTTGTAGGCCTTCCACGAATCTGGTCTGACGTGGTCGATCTGCCACTGGGTGTAGTCTCCGAAGATCGGATCCCTCAGGTTTCCGACGCCTGGATAGACCTGGCCGTGGGCGAGCATTCGCCGGGAGCCGGCGATTTCATTGACCCAGTCGCAAATGGCGCGCGTCTGTGAGCCAGTGAGGCTCTCTGCTCGCAGGCTCTCCGCAATGTTTCGTGCAGGCCGCGTTTCGCCAGTGCCAGGGTCCGCGATCACGGCGATGTTCGCGTTGCTCAGAATCGTTACGCTGGTCTGGCTCTCGAAGAAGAAGCGCTGGATGTATTTCGTCATGTGAAACTCATCCCCAGTGTTGGGGGGATAGTCCGCATGGAGAAGCGCCGTGAGCGGCTCTGGGTGGAGCAGGGACGCCGGGTTCCACGGCGTCCACAGGTTGCCCAGTTCATCGGGGCCGTAAGCATTGCCGGCGAGACCGTTGTAGGGATTGACCCGGTACCCGCCGGGCACGCGGTTCGCGTTGAGGGACGCCTGGCCCGGACCCTGGGCGATGGCACGGAGGGCACGCCCGGCCTCCATCGGGTTGCGCACGGTGTGCGTCTGGTCGTCGAAGACGAAGAGGTCATCCGGCGGACCCCTCTCTTCGCAGGCCTCGTCGTCGAACATCTCCTGTTCGTCGACCTTGAAGAACTTCTGGCCGTAGACGTCGTTCATCGCCAGGAAGGCGGCGGCCATTCCCCCGGATCCACCGAGGAATGCGCGGCGGGTGATGCCCACCTTCTTACACACTTTGTCGGCGAGCTCCTGGATTCGCTGCTCCACGTGCTTCTGCTTCTGCGTCTGTGGAAACGGCATGTATTCGCCGTTGGAGACCATCCGCGTCGGGACGGGCGACTGGAAGGGCTCTTGTTCCGCGGGCGCGCAGCGCGCGAGCTGCTCATCGCTCAACCATGAATCATCCTCGCGCGTGCCAGGAGGCTTCGGGGACTTGTAATACTTGTCTGAGGCCATCGTCTCTCCTTTCACATTGGGGCTATGTGCCCCCCCAAGGGTCGCTACGGCGGCGTCCGGTTAGGATCGCGCCTCGGTCGAGTCAAGCGCCCTGGTGCGTAAAGTTCTTTACTGGACGGCCACGCTCCATCACGCGCGATCCTCGCTGGGAGATCCTGCGGTGCGGAGCTGACCGCAACGCACCAAGGACCGATCTTCGCCAAAGTCACGGTCCGCAAAGCTTGCGGTGCTATCTTCACAGCCGGTGGGTGAGCCACGGGGAGATTCTGGTAGGACGGAGTTCCCGCAAACGCGTTGGACGCGCATCCTATCGTGTCGCGATTCACCCGAGCGACAGCGGGAAACGCTTTCCGAGCTGCTAAAAATCTACTGGCGCCCGCTCTACTTTTATCTGCGCCGCAAGGCCCTGCCTGGCGCCGAGGCCGAGGATGCCGTGCAGGGCTTTGCTATCCGTCTGCTTGAGCGAAACTTCTTGGGCCGGCTGGACCCTGAGCGTGGGCGGCTGCGGGGATACTTGAAGACCGCGCTGAACCATCATCTGGCCAACCTCCGCGAAGGGGCCGCGGCAGAGAAGCGAGGGGGCGCGGTCCAGTTTGTTCCGTTGGATTTCGACACCGCGGAGCAAGCGCTGGGTGACGATCCACCGCTTGCGGCCGACGAGGCATATCAGCGCTCGTGGGCCCAGAGCGTCTTTGCGCGAGCACTGCAACGTCTCCGCCTGGAGTTCGAGAGTGGATCGCGCCGCGGCTCTTTCCAGTTGCTCGCGCGCTACTTTCAGGGTGAGTCGTCGGCATCGTACACGGAGATCGCTTCGGCGCACGGCATGAGCGTGCCGCAGCTCAAGAGTTTCCTTCACCGCGCCCGGGTAAGATTCCGCGAGCTGGTCCGTCAGGAAGTCGCCGACACAGTCGCCGACGCGGGGGAGATAGACGGGGAGCTGGAGACACTGGTGAGCAGTTTATGAGTACGCAAACAGCGACCTGCGCGCGCTGTGGCATCCAGCTTTCGGCCGGGCTAAGCGGCACCTGCCCGAAATGCCTCCTGGAAAGCGAGCTTCCGCCCGCGCGGATCGGCAACGTCCTCGAGTTGCACGAGGAAATCGGCGGCGGAGGCATGGGCACCGTTTTTCGGGCCGTGCATCTGCGGCTCGGTCGCCCGGTGGCGGTGAAGTTTCTTTCATCGGCTTTAGCGGGCGATCCGGAGGTTCAGGCACGGTTCGAGCGCGAAGCCCGGCTGCTCGCGCGCCTGTCGCATCCAAACATTGTGCAGGTCCATGATTTCGGCGAGGAGGGCGAGCAGAGCTACATCGTGATGGAGTACGTGGACGGGCAACCCCTCTCTGCCTGCTTGCCCATCCCGACCCAGCGGGCGATCGAGATTGGAGTGCAGGTTTGCGACGCACTGGCCTACGCGCATCGAGAAGGTGTGATTCACCGCGACATCAAGCCAGAGAACATCATGCTCGACAGGGCCGGCAACGTGAAGATAACGGATTTCGGTATCGCCCGACTGGCGCGGCCCGATGAGCCAGGCTGGACATTGACCGCAGCGCAAGTGGCGCTGGGAACGCCTCACTATCTCGCGCCGGAGGTTCTGAGGGGCGCTCCACCGGATCCCCGGGCGGACCTCTATGCGCTGGGAGTGGTGCTGTATCAAGCGGTCACTGGCAAGCTCCCAGTGGGAGATTTTGATCCGCTTCCGGGCCGCCTGGACCGGATCGTCCGCACCGCGCTCGCGCCGAATCCGGAGAGACGGTTCGCAACTGCGCTTGAGATGCGACGGGCGCTCTCCGCGCTCAATCTTGACTCGGGAACGGAAGAGCTGTCAGCCCACGAGCGCTTCTGGATCTTGGGAGCCTCCGCCTTGAGCGTGGTGGCCGCCGCGCTGGCGATCTGGGCCGGCCTGCAATCCCTCACGCCGCGGATCGTCCGAGCTGGGGACATCTCTCCGCTGACCTTTGGTCCCTCGCAGCGGCTCCCCGATGGACGAATCGTCTCCTTTGCCCGGTTTGAGACTACGCCGATGCTGGTGGCGGTAGCGGGGCTTAGCATTGCTCTCGTCGCTCTCGGTCTGCTTCGTCGACACTGGGGAGAGGCGGGGCTCGATGCACCTCGTCCCGCGCGACCGCTCCGGGAGTCCCGCCGCGTGCTCCTGCTCGGCATCTGCAGCATCGCCCTCTATGCGATTTATCGGTGGGGCGAGCAGGAGCATCCTGCGCTCCTGCTCACTTACATCCCTGTCCTGGGTGGATTGTTGGAGCTGTCGACCTTGTTTGTATTTTTCACAGGCATGCTGCAGGCGTGGCGTACCGCCCGGCCGCTCTCCCGCGAGCCGTTGCTCTTTGCCGGGATTGCCCTCGCCTTGCTCCCTCCCATCTGGGAGTTCAGCCGTTTCATCGGAGCCTGGAAGCCCTAGGGATCTCAGGCCTTTTGCGGCTGGGCCGGACGATCCGCAACCGCCAAAGCCCAGTTCTGTAAAGACCTCTAGGGAAGCTGCTTCACCCTGTGAAGGAGATTCAAATGCAAGACTACCTCGTCGCCACCTATGTCATTTATCTCGTCATCAGCCTCGCGCTCACAGTCTGGGTCGCGCGTACGCTCCACAAACACGGTCGCATTTTTTTGGTGGACGCGTTCGGCGGTAATGCCGACCTGGCGGACTCGGTGAATCATCTGCTGGCGGTCGGTTTTTATTTGATCAACGTTGGTTACGTGGCTCTCGCGCTGAGATACGGGGACCACCCGAAGCAGCTCTCTGAGCTGTTCGAGACTCTTGGTACCCGGATCGGTGGCGTGCTGCTGGTCCTCGGTTCGATGCACTTCTTTAACCTCTATGTTTTCAGCAGGATCCGTCGACGCACTCCCGCGCATCCACCTTCGCCGGGCGCGTTGGGTGTTGGACCCCTTTCCCGGACAGCCTGAGGGGAAAGACGATGGACCGCGCTCCAAATACTTCCGCGGACCGCCCCTCGGAATCCCCGCGAATCATGTTGGCAATCATCATCGCGATGATAGCGGTTGGCAGTATCGCCTATCGGGTGCTCGTCTCGCATCACCTCGAGCAGACTTCCGCGCTTTTCGTCGGAGTGCCGACTCTCTTGGCGCTGATCGTCACTTTCACGCCCAGGGCGCGCAGCCTGATGGGAATCGCGCTCAAGGGCGTAACTCTGGCCCTGCTGATGTCCGGCATCCTGCTCGGCGAAGGATTCATCTGCATCCTGATGGCCGCACCGCTCTTCTACGCCATCACCCTCCTAGTGGTCTGGAGCATCCAGTACGCTCGCCGGCGAACGAAGGCCCGTTACCCCAAGGCGCTGTATTCGCTGATTGCACTCCCGCTGCTGCCACTGTCGATGGAAGGCGTCGACGAGCGGCTTTCCTTCCCTCGCGATGAAGCAGTGGTTGCGTCCAAGGTCGTCGCGTTGGATCCGGCGACGGTCGAGTTGTTCCTCGGTGAAACACCGCGGTTCGATTTGCCTCTGCCGGCGTACCTGCGCCTCGGGTTTCCTACGCCTGGATCGGTGCAGGGAGCCGGCCTCCAGCTCGGAGACCGACGCGTGGTTCATTTCGCCGGAGGCGAGGGGCGACCTGGCGATCTGATCCTCGAAGTGAGGGAGCGCGGCGAAGGGTTGGTCCGCTTCGCCATGATCTCCGACGCAAGCCACATTGCTCATTGGCTCAGTTGGAAGGAATCGAACGTACAGTGGGAGCCAGCGGCGGGCGGAACGAGAGTAACCTGGACTCTGCGCTACCAGCGTCGCCTGGATCCCGCTTGGTACTTCGGACCCTGGGAGCGTTACGCAGTCGGACTGAGTGCGGAATACCTGATCGACAGTCACCTGAGCCCAAAATGAGCTCCCCGTTGATCCTCCGATGGGCGGCGCTGTTGGTTCCTACCACGCTGGTTCTCGTCGTTTGGAGCTGGCGCCGACCTTCGGCCCGTGAGGCCGCGGGCGCGTGGCTCGCCTCCGGCTGGTCGTTCGTGTCACTCGTTCCTGCAAATCTCGTGGCGATCGAAGCGGGTGCTTGGCGATTCGAGGCGGACGGAGGCCTGTTTTTAGGCGTTCCCGCGGATTTGCTCATCGGGTGGAGTTTGCTGTGGGGTTTTGTTCCTGGCCTCTTGTTTCCCCGCGTGAACCTCGCGGTGGTCGCATCCGTGTTGTTGTGCGTCGATTTGTGCCTGATGCCCGCGTCCGCTCCACTGGTCCAGCTCGGACCGCACTGGGTGATCGCGGATCTAATTGCCCTCGGGTTGTGCGCCATACCCGGACAGCTTCTCGGGCGTTGGACCAGGGATGATCGGAAACTGCCCTGGCGCGCGACGCTGCTCTGCGGCGTCCTCACCGGCGCCTCGATGGGGCTTTTGCCGGCTCTGCTCCTCTCGTTAACGGGAGGCAGCTGGAACGAGCTCCTCGTTCGGCCGGCGTGGCTGAACAGCATCGGGATTCAATTGCTCTGGATTCCAGGAGTGATCGGTCTCGCTGCAGTTCAAGAGTTTGTTGAGCGGGGATCCGGGACGCCGCTGCCGTTCGACCCGCCGAAGAGACTCGTGGTCAGCGGACCGTACGCTTACGTTTCCAATCCGATGCAGCTGTCGAAAGTACTCCTGCTGGTGGGTTGGGGACTGCTCCTTGGAAGCGCCTGGGTCGTTCTGGCCGCCGTGATGGCCGGCATCTTCTTCGCCGGGCTGGCTGCCTGGGACGAGCAGCAGGATCTCAGCCCCCGCTACGGGGCGCGTTGGCGCGAGTACCGGCGCGCGGTACGCGCGTGGTGGCCCCGCTGGCGTCCATACATTCCGGTTCGCGCAAAGCTGTACGTCGCACGCGGCTGCGATCCCTGCAGTGGGCTCGCGCAGTGGATCCTCCGTGCGCGACCCATCGGTCTTGAAATATGGGCAGCGGAAGATCACCCGGTGCGAGATCTCGATCGTCTGACCTACGACCCACGGGACGGGTCGGCGGAATACACGGGCGTGCGCGCATTGGCGCGTGCTCTCGAGCACCTCAACCTCGGCTGGGCCATGGTGGCCTGGACAATCCAGCTGCCCGGGATTTGGCGAGCCGTGCAGCTTCTCGTCGATGCGGTCGGAGGTGCGCCAAGTCGCACGAAGCGCGGATCGCGCTCGCTGAGGGACGGCGCTGATCAAGCGTTGAATACCGCACCGGCAACCACGGTGAAGTCATGAAGATCGTCATCCCAGGAGGAACCGGCCACGTCGGAGGGGTACTCAGCCGCTCGCTTCGAGCTCGCGGCCACAACGTCGTCATTCTAAGTCGGGGCAAGTCCAATGATGCCCGCGTGGTGCACTGGGATGGCCGCACCTTAGGACCGTGGGCCAGCGAACTCGACGGAGCCGGCGTGGTGATTAACCTCGCCGGTCGCAGCGTGAACTGCCGTTACAGGGATGTGAATCTCAAGGCGATGATGAACTCGCGCGTGGATTCCACATCGGCCGTCGGTATCGCGATCGAGCAAGCGTTGCGACCTCCCCGCCTCTGGTTACAGATGAGCACTGCTACAATTTATGCGCATCGCTTCGATGCGCCCAACGACGAGACCACCGGCGTTGTGGGAGGGGAAGAACCCGATGCGCCCCGCTACTGGCGGTTCAGCATCGATATCGCCAAGGCGTGGGAAAGAGCGCAAGCGGAGGCGAACACACCGCGAACCCGGAGGATCTCGCTTCGTACCGGGATGGTGATGAGCCCCGAACGCGGAGGAATCCTTGATCTGCTCCTGCGCCTAACCCGCTGGGGTCTTGGCGGCACGATCGCCGGTGGGAATCAGTTCGTGTCATGGATTCACGAGGATGATTTTGTACGTGTCGTCGAGTTCTTGATCGAGCGGGACGAGATCGAAGGACCTGTCAACGTGGCGGCCCCGGGCCCTTTGCCGCAACGAGAGTTCATGGCTGCACTGCGAAAAGCTTGGGGAACCAGAGTGGGACTGCCCGCAGCAAAGTGGATGGCCAAGATCGGCGCCTTCTTCCTGGAAACCGACACGGAGCTTATCCTCAAGAGCCGGCGTGTGATTCCCGGGCGTCTCGTCGAGGCCGGTTTCTCCTTCGATTTTCCAGAATGGCTCCCTGCTGCACACGACCTCGTCAAACGCTGGCATGCAGCTCGCTAACGCATTCTTGAAGATCGTGCTGTCGCATCTTGTCGTCTTTTCCCTTCCGTTTCCGATCTTCCTAAATAGAGACGAGGGCCAGGCGTTACAGGCTTTAGGAGGCAAGCAAGCATGAGCAAGACAAAATCACGGGTAAGCAATCTAATGCGCGTCACTTTCGTTTTGTTGACGACGTTCATGGCATCTCGTGCCCGCGGCCAGTCATACCTCTACTTCGATGGCAACGAGAGCCAGGTCGAAATGGGAGACAGTACGGATTTCAGTGTCGCGCCAGGGGGCTTGACGGTATCGGTTTGGATGAAGCCGAGTGTGCTGACGTTCCCCAAAACAGAGGGGTCCGATGTTTGCCAAAAATTCGTGCACTGGCTCGGCAAAGGTGAAGGATCAGGTCCGTCCGCACAGCAAGAGTGGGTATTTAGGATGTACAGCCAAAATCCGAGCTGTCCGGTGGCCGACCCCGCCGCGCGCAACCCGAGACAGAACAGGATCAGCTTTTATGTCTACAACCTAGGCACACCGGTGGGCCGAACGCAGAACGAAGGCGTGGGGAGTTACTTTCAGGAGCCGGTCCAGCCCGGGGAGTGGATTCACGTCGTTGGCGTAGCTCATTATGATGCGAACAATGAAAGTAACGACCTGACGGCGATCTACAAGAATAGTGAATTGAAACATTGCGCCAACTACCGAGGCATAACCGGTGTTCACTTGGAGGGTAGGCCGTGTAGCGTCGGGTACTGGCCGGGCACGCAAGAGCCCGTCGTGATCACCCCGGAGCACGGGAATGCACCCCTTCGGGTCGGCACGCGGGAAGGCAGAGCCAACTCTAGCTATTGGCTGGGCGGGATGGCTCGGGTTAGACTCTGGAATCGCGCGTTGGGCCGCGATGAAATAGACAGTTTGTTTCGGGCGGAAACGTGCCTGTTCAATCCTTCAGCAGAGTGCGACGGTACAGTGCCGCAGGACGCTCTAGCCGCGGAGTGGCTGCTTAACGAGCAAACCGACACGACTGCCTATGATACGGTGGGCGGTCATGACGGGACCATCGTTGGGGCTTTTCGACCGGTGCGTTAGAGCCCCCGAGTCCTCCTAATCTATCCCAATCGCTTTCTGATCCAGGTTGAGCCACTCTCGGGCCGCAGGAACGTCGTTCGACGGCGCCTCTCGGCCAAGCAACTTCGACGACGGTAAGAACTGTTGGTGATCTCGCACCCAGCATCTGTTGTAGAGCACCTATAGTGGTCATATGACCAGGGGAATCACGTCATTTCTAGTGGACTCTCGTGGACTGTGCCCTGGCCACAACTCTGGGAACTCCCAGAAGAATCCAGCAATGACGCCTGTCTGCTCGATGCGCGACCCCGGCCTCATAACCCGAAGGTCGCTGGTTGCCGGAGGATTTGTACGGTTGGGAAAAAAATGATGGACTCATAGCCATGACCAAGAAACTGGCTACAAACCGAACCGGCACACCTCAAGACTGGAAAGACCGGATCCCGATCGACCCTAACGTTTCGATCTCAATGAAGGTAGGAACGAACTAAGCGCGCCGCGAAATGGAAACAAGTATTTTATCGCGCAAACACGGTAACCGAGGGGTGAAACAATGACAACCGTCGCTCAAATCTTGCAAGGGAAAGGACACAAAGTCTGGTCGGTATCACCTGCGACCCTCGTCTACCACGCCCTCCAAGTGATGGCCGAAAAGGATGTCGGGGCGCTATTAGTGCTCGAGGGGGATGAATTGAAGGGCATTTTTTCGGAACGGGATTACGCCAGGAAGGTCATTCTGGAAGGAAAGTCTTCCCGGGAAATCGCCGTCAAGGAAATCATGAGCCCAGAGGTGATTACTGTTGGTCCGCAACACTCCGTCGAAGAGTGCATGGCGCTGATGACAGACAAGCATGTCCGTCATCTACCAGTCGTAGAAGGCGACCGAGTGATCGGTGTAATTTCGATCGGCGATGCGGTTAAAGCCATCATCTCTGAGCGAGAATTTATGATAAAGCACCTCGAGAATTATATTACCGGAAGTCCGTAGCTAAAACGTGGACAGTTTTGCGACGCGCCGCCGAAACCGTCACCGGTTTCGCGTCATAGTTTTAGGCGGCAAATGACAGAAGCTGAGTGGCCCTATAACCTTCCCATTTGGCGGCGCTTCTATCGCGCTCAATCGCCCGATGGGAAGCATGTTGCGCAGATCGACCCCGCTTATGAGTTGACGATGGGGAATCCCACATGGGGAATACTTTGCATCTCCAGTGGACCGCACATTGAACGATGTAATCCGAGTTTCGTATGGTCCGATGATTCGCGTTACCTGGCAGTGCCGCAGTTCTACGGATTCTTCAGGCGCCAGCGACTCTTGATCGTCGCGTTTGAGGAGAAACGCGTTTTCGCGTCCAATGAAAGAGTGCGGCACTTTCAGCCGGAATCGTTTTCACAGGGTCAGCTTCTCGTGAAGATTAACCCGTCTGGATCAGCTCGCGTCATGACCTTCAACATTCCGTCTGAACTTTCTGCCCGGTTCCGCCATGTGCATGTCCGGTGGCCTGAAAGCGCCTGACCCAGATTGTTTGCAACCTCGAAGCCGCTGCTTAAGCCCCAGAGGCGTAAAACCAGGATCACGCCATCGCCGCCAATGGGGGGCCATCACTTCTGCTCGCCAGAAGATCGAAGGAAACTACCAGAGGGAATGCCGCGCCATCCAACCCGCAGTAGTGCGCCTGCATCCAAGCGACTTCACACATTCTAGTGCACCGGGCCGAGGTAGCGATCGAGCCAGTCGAGAATCTCCTTCGTCATGGCGTTCCCCGTCGGCATGTGGCCGGTCTCGAAGATCGCATGGCGTTTGTCGTTCGGAGCCGCTCCCAGAAGCCGGAACATCGGCAACTGCGCTGACTCCAGGGGAAGCAGGTAATCGTAGCGCCCGTTCACCATCAGCATCGGCTGGCGTGCGCGAGAGACGAAATTGATCTGATCGACCTCCGGCAGCGCCTTCTGTCGCATCAATCCCCCGCCGACCAGGATGCCCACCTTGATGCGATCCTCCACCGCCGCGAGGGTGGGCCCGATCTCTGCTCCCGTGCTCAGGCCGTAGAAAGCGATCTTTCCCTGGTCGAGATCGCTGCGGCTTTCGATGTAATCAATCGTCCGCCCGAGGTCTTTCGACCACTGGATCAAGTGATCGCGGTAGGCCGTGGTCGGAGCGGGATTGTCGTCGGTGAGTCCGTCGCCTCGCTCGTAGGTCGACTTGTAGATGGGAAACAACAGGGCGCGACCGCTCTTGACGATGAACGACAGCAGCTGCAGGCCGCCCAGATGCTGGCTGGAACGCAGAACGAAGGCGGACGTGCCGGGAAAGTAGATGACAGGCTGGTACGGCTGCGCAACGCGTCTGGGCGTGAACAAGTAGACGACGACCCGCTCGTTGCCGTAGGCCGCGCTGAAGCTGACCTTCTCCTTGCGCCAGCGTTCGCTGCCATCGTCGATTGTTTCGATGACGGAATTCAACGGCGCTTTGTCATAGGCAAAGAGGCTTTTGTAGATTCGAAAGACGTCCTCCGGGACCGGCTTCTCTTTTGCGTAGTCTCGCCACTCGCGCAGGGGGAGCGGATCCAGGGCCGCCTTCGGGACCTTCTCCTCCTCGATGTACTTCACCAGACGGAATCCGGATCGAGCGGACCGCACGAAAGGCGACTGCGCATCGAGGTCGCCGAACATGTATGCCGGCTCATCGAAGGCGCCGCCCAGGATGTAGCGCTGGTCGCCCACCGCGTTCCAGCACCACTCTTTCGCATTCCCGGCCATGTCGTGGGTCCCGTAGGGGCCCAGCCCCGCATGGCTGCCGACAGCGGCCAGCCGCACCCCGGAGAAGTTGCTGGCGGGGACAAGGTATTCGGTGGCCCAGATCCCCGCTGCCCTGTTCCAGTGGTACACCGTCGGCAGCGACTTGCCGGCGAAGGTGGCGTAGGCGGCCGCCTCGTACCAGCTCACGCCGGTGACCGGAAGGTCACCCTCACCCTCGGGATAGTCGCCCAATTCCCAGCTCATTGGGCCGGGCCTGCCCGTTCGGTCCCGGAAGCCGCCGACCGCCTCTTGCCAAGAGAGTGCGCGACCATCCTTGACGAACGCGTGTTTCCAGAGCTCGGGCTTTCGATAACCTCCCGCCTCGATGAATTGCTTGAACTGTTTGTTCGTAACCTCGTACTTGTCGATGAAGTAGTCCGGCAGCTCTACGGGCGGCAGGCGACGGTCCCCCTCGACCTGTCCGCTCGGGATGCGCAGCATTCCCGCGGGGGCCGATTCCGGCCTGTCCAGTGTGAAGCTGACGCTCCCGATCGGCCTGAACCAATTCAGCGCCCAGCCCGCCCTGCCGGACGCTGCCGCCTCGAGCGGGACGAAGCCGTCCTTGGTGATCCTCCACCGGAAGAAGGCGAGTGGGAGCCGGACGCGGGAGAGCGGTGACTGCCCGAGGTGCATCCACGGAGCGTCCGGGCTCTCATAGTCCTTGACGTAGACGTCCGCACCGGCCGGGACCGTCTCGACGTCGACGAGGCGAGACATCTCGGGCCAGAGTCTGGCGAGAACCGGATCGCTCGGCGCGGCCCGCTCGGCCTGCTCCGCGAGCGAGAAGGCAGCGGCGAATTTGTGTTGCCCGACGAGCTGCGCGATCTGCGGAATCGCCTTCTCCCTGGCCCAGCGGATCCGTGCCTCGCGCCGCGCGAGATAGACGGCCAGCCCGCACGCGGCGAGCGCGGCCGCGACGGCGATCAGGATGCGCCGAAACTTGTGCTTGGTGGAAGCAATACCAATGCTCGTTGCGTTGAGTCGACTGAGCACGTCGCTCGCGCTCTGGGGCCTTTGCGCTGGGTCCTTCTTGAGCATCTGCGCGATGAGCTCGGCCAGCCAACCTGGAATGCCGGGTACGGCAGTCAGCAAAGGCGGCTCGTCATGCAGAATGCGGGCAGCGGTTGCGGCATCGGACTCAGCGTGGAAGGGCGAAACGCCGGCGATGAGCTCGTAGGCGAGCACTCCCAGCGACCACAGGTCGGTTCGCCGGTCGACCATCTGGCCTCGCGCCTGTTCGGGTGACATGTAAAGAAGCGTGCCCAGCACTTCGCCGGCCCGAGTGACATTTTCCGGCGCTAAGTCCTGGACCATTTTGGCGAGGCCAAAGTCGAGAATCTTGATGGTTCCGGTGTGCGTCATCAGCACGTTCGCCGGTTTGATATCGCGGTGGATGACGCCTGCGCCGTGCGCCGCTTGAAGTCCCAATGCAATCTGGCGAACGGTTTCCGTCACTTCGGCGAGCGGAACGCTGCCCTTCTCCAGCCGCTGCTTCAGAGTTTCCCCTTGGTAGAGCGCCATCACGATGAACAGCTCGCCGGCTTCCTCGGCGATGTCGTAAACACTTCCGATGTTCGGGTGGTCGAGAGCGCTTGCGGCCCGCGCCTCGCGCAGGAATCGAGCCTTGGCGTCATCGCTGGTGGCAAATTGTCTCGACAAGAGCTTAATTCCCACCGCCCGACCGAGCTTGAGGTCCGTCGCTCGGTAGACAACGCCCATCCCACCCGACCCCAACCGTGTCTCGATTCGATAATGCGACAGAACGCGCCCTAAGAACCGGTCGGCGTTCGAGGCCGTAGCCGTGGACTCCGTGGCTGAGGAGGGATGCGTGGTGGTTACCGTCATGAAGCTTCCGGCCTGCTCGTGGGCGGCGAGCAATTTTTCGACTTCCTTCTGCAACTCGTCATTGCCGCCGCATGCCTGGGAGAGGAAGTTGCCTCGCGAAACAGCGTCTTGCTGGAGTGCAGCGTCGAAGATCCGCTTCACTTCCTCCCAATGCTCGGGCGTCATCCCTGCACCCCGCCGGTCTCGAGCGAGTCCCCTTGCGGTCTGAGCCGCCGCACGCGGTTGGATATTAGCGCGTCAGTAGCATCGGAAGAAGCTCGGGCGAATCGGCCCGCATGGGCCACCCGGAAGGGTCGTGTGCGAGCGCGCCGATGATGCCGTCAAACGCTTGCACGACCGTCATGTACTGATCTCTATGGCCGAGCATCCCTCCACAGTCTTAGCTGGGTCGTGGGTTGAATTGGGAACAGAGCGCGAAAGTCTTCTCCAGGTGCTCGATGAAAATGCGAACTTTGGTGGACAGCCGGCGGCTGGCAGGCCGTACGGCAAGGATTGGCACGGTTCGCTCAAAGGCAGTCAGGAGACGGACGACGGTACCTTCTCTGAGTTCTGCGGCGAAGAGCCATGCTGGCGCCTGGGCAATCCCCAGATGTTCAAGGACACCCATCCGCATCTGTTCAATATCGCTGGTTCGAAAGACTCCTGTGGGGATAACACGCCTCGCGTCTTGACCAGAGCCAAAGCTCCACGGCTGTACGGAGCCTCGCTCGACAAAAACGACAGATCGAAAGCGGTTGAGATCGTCCGGCGATTCCGGTGCGCCGTGTCTTGAGATGTACTGAGGAGTGGCGACGAGAATGATCCTCGTCTGCGCGAATCTTCGCGCAACCAGAGCGGAGTCTGGGAGATCACCTGAGTGGATCGCCAGATCGAAGCCGTCCTCGATGATTGTTGTCGGACTCTCGGACGCGGCCATCTCAACTGCCATGTCGGGGTAGGCAGCAAAAAAACCAGGCAGCCTTGACACCATATGGAGGCGGGCAAACGTGGGAGGAACGGTCACACGAATGATGCCTTTCGGTGCAGTTTGGCCTCGACCGATTCGTGAAGTCGCGTTTTCAAAGTCGTCGAGCATGCGCAAAGCAGACTCGTAAAAGTCGCGACCTGCCTCAGTCAGTGCAATGGAACGAGAGGTGCGGTGAATAAGTTCGGTGCCGAGCTCATCTTCAAGGGCGGAGATCTGTTTGCTGACAGCAGGTTGACCAACTCCACGTTCCTTTGCGACGGCAGAGAAGCTCCCTTTTTCAATTACTCGTACGAACATCTGCATTGCATCGAATTTGTCCACACCAGCCTCCGTATTCCTCTAAGGAATGGATTCCATGCGAGGAATAGCGATTCTCCCGCCTCAACGCCATCCATTCCTATTGGGAATAGCCGGTATTCCCCAGGGTGCCAAATCGCTTGCAACGACGGCACATCAGACAGGAAGTCTGAGAGCTGAATCAGTGGAGTGGTGAATCGTTCACAGAAAACTCTAGGAGATCCCATGTCTAAGTTAACCGAAAAAGTGGCACTCGTTACCGGCGGTTCGCGGGGCATTGGCGCAGCGATCGCGAAACGTCTGGCCGCGGATGGAGCGAGCGTGGCCATCACGTACGCGAAGGACGCCAGCGCGGCTTCCGCCGTGGTCAAAGCGATTAAACTCGATGGCGGAAAGGCGGTCGCGATCCAAGCGGACGCTGCCGACGTCGAAGCTGTCAAAGGCGCGGTCGAAAAGACCGTCGCGACCTTCGGCCGACTTGATGTGCTTGTGAACAATGCCGGCACAGCCATTCCGAAGACGTTCGAGGAAACCACGCTCGAGGAGATGGATCGCGTGATCGACATCAACGTCCGCGGCACGCTGGCCGCGACGCAGGCGGCACTGAAGCACATGAAGAGCGGCGGTCGGATCATCATGATCGGCTCGAGCGTGGGCGAGCGCGTCCTAGTGCCCGGGCTGGTGCCCTATGCGGCCACGAAGGGAGCCGTAAAGATGTTTACTCAGGGGTTGGCCAGAGAGGTCGGGGGCCGGGGTATCACGGTCAACAACGTCCAGCCGGGTCCGATCGACACGGATTTGAATCCCGCGGCGGGCGATTGGGCGGTGCCTCAGAAGGCCGTCACAGCGCTCGACCGCTATGGGCGTGTTGATGAGGTCGCCGCGTTGGTGGCGTTCGTCGCCGGTCCGGAGTCTTCGTACATTACCGGGGCGAATCTTACCGTTGATGGCGGAATGAATGCCTGAGCCAACGCAGTCCTCAAACCATCCGAATGAGATTCCGCAATGGCAACGAAATTCCAACGAACCGATCGCCCTGTCTGGACGCTGATCGCGAGCAGCTTCGGGCTGGGCATGGCGCTGCTCGACGTCACCGCTGGAATCGTCGCAGTTCCGAGCATTCAGGCGAGCCTACACACTGACATTCGCGGTTTGTCCTGGGTGATCGACGGTTACACGCTGAGCTTCGCGAGTCTGTTGCTGCTGGGGGGCGGGCTAGGCGATCGCCTCGGAGCGAAGCAGGTGTTCTGCGCTGGCCTGATCGCGTTCACGGTGGCGTCCGCTGCATGCGGGCTTCACCCAACGTGCCCGCGCTGATCGGGGCGCGCATCATGCAAGGCGTCGGCGCCGCGCTGTTCATGCCGTCGTCACTGGCAATACTCGGTCGGGCGTATACTGAGCCGAGGCAGCGCGCGCAGGCGATCGGCATCTGGAGCAGTATCACCGCGATCGCTGGAGCCAGCGGACCCGTTCTGGGTGGGCTGCTGGTGGCCACGCTCGGCTGGCGCAGTATCTTTCTGCTTAACGTTCCGCTCGGTGTGCTTGGCTTGGCGATGGCGGTCCGCTTCATTCCCGCGACATCGTCGGGCAAGTCCAGAAACCTGGACGACTTGCCAGCGCAATTGATCGGCTCGCAATGACCTCTGCAAGCGGCCTCTACCTAGCCGCGTTCTTGGTCGTTGCGCTCCTTCGCGACGAGCGACCCGCGCGCCGCGTGGTCGAGAATGCGCCGATGATCGAACGATGGTTTGACGCAGTCGGACACGCGAACGAGTGAAGATCTTGGCGCGAACGCATGAACCGACCTTCGTTCATTGAACTGGTTTGGTCGCGTTCCAAAATGCCAGAGGGGTAAACAGCCCTGCCTTTCCCGCAAGCACCAGCGCCTCCCCGCTCTGGCGCATCATCCTGAGCACCGGCTGCACAGAGGTAACGAGCTTGGTAATGACGCTGCTGACCTGCTTCTCCAGCGGGGTCCACCACTTTCGAGTTGGGCTTCCGCGTTCACCGAGGTCTTCAACCGCACGCACTACCAAACCGGCCTGCTCTAAGAGCCCGCCCAGCTCGGTCAGGAGGGTCAGATTGGGAACCGCGAAGTATTCGCAAATCGGCTGGACGTATCGCTCGACTTCTTGGGTGGAAGCCGGCCGCTTTTGCATCCAGTCCCAGCCGATGAATACCCCTCCCGGCTTCAACACCCGGGTCACCTCTCGGTAGAAGGCTCCTTTGTCCGGCATGTGGCAGCCGCTTTCGGTCAGATAGACGACATCAAACTGGTCGGGCGCAAACGGCATCCGCATGCCATCGCCCAAGACGAAGTCCACTTGGCTGGCCAGCCCCTCCCGCTCGGTCAGTTTTCTTGCCAGCGCAAGCTGCATCGGAACGATGTTCAATCCACGGACGTGCGCTCCCGAGCGGCGGGCAATGCTCCGCGCTGGGCCCCCGATGCCGCAGCCAACGTCAAGAACCCGCATTCCCGCGCCAATGCCCGCCTCGCGGATCAACATTTCATGCTGCGCGACGATCGCGGACTCAAGGCTCTCGCCGTCCAAGAGTGGGGCATGATGGAAACAATCGCCCCAGCCGTGGCGATAGTAGTGCGTTACGTTGGAATAGTAGTCATCGACAAGACTGGCATATTCTTCGTGCCGCAAGCGTAAGTCGCGGGTTTTGGTCAGGAAGGCGGGGACGTCCATCTTTGGTTCCTGACGAGTTGGTCGCGCTGATGCAATGAAAACGGAGTCGTCCGAGCGATCACCAGTTCAGTGGTGTTCGCAGTTAGACGGTCTCAAGATGCATGCTCGAACCCTCCGCCGCCAGCTCGAAGAGGAGGCGCTACGCGGTGACGAGCGACCGGACGAAGTCGCGGACGTTGACAACGGACTCGAGGTTGTTCACTTGTTGGATGACCGACTCCGTCTTGGCAGCGCCCAGAACCGGCTTCATCAGGTCGCGCGCCTTCGCGTTCATCTTCTCGGTGTCGAGCGGATTCTCCTTCGTGCCCGGCGGGAATCGGGTGAAGTGGCTGACGGTCTTGCCGCCGCGCAGGGTCACCTCGACGAGGCCGCTTCGTGGCGCGGCGGGGTCGTTCAGCTTCGGGTCTCCGACCACCTGCACCCGCTTCATGATGGCGCTGACCTGCGGATCGCTCATGTGCTCGCGCGAGTGGCTCTTCTCGAACGAGACCCCACCGTCCAACAGCGCCGTCGCGATCAGGTGCTGACAGTTGACATCGGGCATCGGGCTGTTGCCGACGATACCCGGGGCGTCCTCCGGCAGGCGGACGACGATCCGCTCGACATTGTCGGGACGCAGGCCGTGCTGGCGGCGAAGGGTCAACAGCGCATCGAGGGGAGCCTGGTTCGGGTAGCCCACCGAGAACGTCTTGATCCCGGTTTCGGAGACGAAGAACCGGGTGCCCATCCCGGCCATGATCTCCTCGGGACGCGGGTTGGTGGAGAGCGCCTGCATCGCGTTGTGCCTGCAGGTCAGCACGTCGCGGACGGCGGTGCACCCATTCTGCACCATCACGACGGCGGTGACGCCGTTGCGCGCCCCCATACCTCCGATGTCGAACGCCTTTTCGATGTGATCGTGGTCCTCGACCCAGCTCCAAAGTCCGGAGACCTGCTGCGCGCCATAGGCAATCGCGTAGCGCATCCCCTCGTCGTCGAACTTGGCCAGGGACGCGGCCGCGGCCATTCCCCCCATCGTCGAGACGGGACACTCGATCCCGCGGTGGCCCTTCCGGATCGCCTCGTGCCCGAGCGCGACGACGAAGCGGCAGCCGACGTCGTACCCGAGCACCACCGCCCTGAGCAGCTCCAGCCCTGAGCCTTGCTCCTTCTCCGCCATCGCCATCGCGGCGGGCACGACCCCCGCGCCTGGGTGCGCCTTGGTCAACGGGTCGACATCGTCCGTCTCGTCGGCGTGCGCGAACATCCCGTTCGCGAGCGCGGCGTTGATGGCTGACGTCTTGAAGTCGGTGCCGAGGACGGACGCTTCCGGCACCCCGCCCTGCGCGCGGATGAAGCGGATCGCCATCTCTCCGGGCCGGAGGCGCGACCCCGACACGATAGCTGCCAGCGCGTCGAGGATGCGGTGCTTGCCATCCAGCATCACCTTGGGCGGGAGGTTCTGCTGTCGGGCGGCGACCATGTAGCGCGCCAGCTCACCCGTCAGATCGATCGACGCGGCCGACGCCGCCTTGACGGGCGCCGGTACCGCGGCCGGACTCTCTGCTAGCGCAGCACCCGCCGGCAGCGCCGAGGCCGCGATCACGGCCCCCGCGCCCTGGAGAAGATTGCGCCGCGTCAGCGTCGAGCCCTCGGATTCCGCAGGCATCACGTCGTGCTCGGTGTTCACGCTGTCCCCTTTCTCTTTTACGGGCGATTGGCTACACCATACAGCGCCTGGCGCTTACGACGTGAGATTACGTGCGCTGATTGTTTCCCAATTTGCGCCCATTCAACTGGGCGCGGTGTTGGGCGTCCTCGCCTTTTCTTGTGCCGGCTCCGCAGGGTCACACGACACGCTCGCAATTGGCGCCTTCGTCGCTGGAAGTCCGGTGGTGCAGGCCGGTGACGCGAAGCTGCCGCGCGCGCACGTTGAGCCGCGAGAGATCGAGATTCCGAGATCCGCTGGGTTCATAACCTCCGGCGGCGCAATTGCAGTCGTTGGCTACAACGACATGCGAGACATGCTCGAGGCGATGGTTTCGCTTTTCGTCGCCGCCCACCCAAAAGCACGATTCGAGCTCGACCTCAGGGGCACGCGTTTCGCACCGGCTGCGCTGGCGGCTGGCACTTCGGCCTTCGCGCCGATGGGTGGCGAGTTCACGCCCCAGCAACTGGAAAGCTATCGCGCCGTAGCGAGAGCGGATCCGCTCCTGTTTCGCGTGGCCCACGCATCCCTCAGTCCGCGCGCGCTCAGCGGCCCTCTGGCCATCTTCGTGCACCCGGATAATCCGTTAACGTCGCTCACGCTGACACAGGCCGCGCAAGCCTTCACTGGACAGGCGGCGCGCTGGGGCGCTCTGGGCGCGACTGGAGCCTGGGCAGATCGCCCGATTCACCCATACGGGCTCAAGCCCGAGACGGTGCTTGGCATTTTTGCGAAACAGAAAGTGCTCAGCGGACGGGAATTCGGCAAAGAGTTTGCGGGATTTCCACAGTCCGCAGATGTCGTCGAAAAATTGTCCAACGATACGTCGGGCATTGGATTCGCCGCGGCCAACCGGCGGTCGGCATCGGTGCGCGCGTTGGCGCTTGCCCCACGCGCGCAAGATGAACCAGTGGCCCCGACCGCTGAGAACATGGTTGACGGCCGCTACCCGCTCGACCGGTTCCTACTCATTTACGCCCGGCGCCCCCTCCTGCCGCTCGTGCGCGAGTTTCTGCGGCTCGTACTGTCGCGCGAGGGCCAGGAGGTGGTTGCTGCGTCGCCTCAAGGATATTTGCCGCTTTCCGCGGCCGAGGCGGCGGCCGAGCGCGCCAAGCTCGAGAAGTAACTTCGTCTCGTGCCTGTTTTCGGCTGGTTGAGTGGGGATAACACACCTTACAGGAAGGGAGACGTGCCATGAGAAGCTTCCGTTGGTCCGTACTTGCCATTGTCTCTGCCTTGGGTCTCATGGCAGCCTCTGCTTACGGCGCAGGGCCGACCGTGGGCCCGGTCAAGGCGAAGTCGTACAGCAAACTCGCTTTCGGACCGGATGGAATTCTGTTCGTCGGAGACTCGATCGGCGCGAAAGTCTACGCGCTCGATCTGGGCGATCGTACCCCGGTTGGAGAGGTGAAGGCGCTTCAGATTGGAGACCTGGAAGGTAAATTGGCTGGCATGTTGGGCATTGACGTTCGTGATGTGCTCATTGACGACATGGCGGTCAATCCGATCTCCAAGAACATCTATCTCACTGCCTCCCGCGGACGACGCAGTTTCTCTATCGAGTGGCAGCTTCCAAATGATGTCGCTTCGGCTGGCGCGCTGCTACGCGTAACTCCCTCGGGCGAGATTCAGGAAGTAAGACTTGAAAATGTGAAGTACTCGTCGGTTGACGTATCAAATCCCGTAAACGAGGCCGCCGAATATCCGTGGAAGAAATCCAAGCACCGCGTTGATGTAATTTCAGACATGGTGTTCGTCGACGGAAAACTCTTTGTGGCAGGCCTCTCGAACGAAGAGTTCTCCTCCACCATGCGCGTTTACCCGTTTCCTTTCGGTGATTCGGCGAGCGCGACCTCGCTCGAGATTTATCATGGCTCTCACGGCAAATATGAGACCGACTCCCCGGTGCGGGCCTTCGTGCCGGTGAAGATTCACGGCAAGCAACACCTGCTCGCCTCCTACTTGTGCACGCCGCTGGTGCTCTTCCCGATCGATGCGTTGAAGGACAAGAAGCACGTGAAGGGGACCACGATCGGTGAGCTCGGGTCCGGTAACTACCCGCTCGACATGGTGGCGCTTCGGTGGAAAGGCAAGGACGTGATCATGGTGGTCAACAGCACCCGCGGCGTTTTGCTGGTTGCCGTAGAAGATCTGCAGAAGCCACTGCCGTCCATCACCACACACATCGAAGATACAGCTGGGATCCCTTTCCAGCGGATGCGCAATCGAGGCATCCTGCAAGCGGAGAACTTCGGCGAGAAGCAGCTTCTGTTGCTGGTGCGCAATCTTCTAAACGGCGAGGTCAGCCTAACAACGGTACCGACTGAAGTTTCCTGACAAAAGCTTCGGCCGTTCGTGATTCGCGCTTCGATCCTCCTCCTCCTCGCCGCGCCGGCCTGGGGCGATCCAGCTTTGGTGTTCGACCGTCCGACGCGATCGGTGCGCGTCACCGGTGTTGCACCGGAGGTGCTCGCGGCAATCAAGGAACGGTCGGCCGCGGCAAGCGTGCTCACCCAGGCGTTCGCGGTCTATTTCGAACCACTGCTCGGCGACTACCAAGTCGATGGCAACGCGTTGCGATTCACTCCACGGTTTCCCTTCACGCCGGAGAGAACCCATCGAGCCATTTTCGATCCTCTTGCGCTCGCAGAGATTCTCGGCCTGCCGGAGCGACCGGCGTCGGGCATTCAGCGCCTCAGTTTTCGCATCGACGCACCGGAGTGCAGATCCGCGACTCGTGTCACCGCAGTGTATCCGTCCGGAGACGTCGTCCCCGCCAATTTGCTGAGAATCTACATCGTTTTCTCACAGTCAATGTCGCAGCGTGGCATCGAGCGCCACATCCAGTTGCTCGGAGAAAATGGAGACCCGGTGGAGCATCCGTTCCTCGACCTGGAAGATGGCCTGTGGGATCCAGGAGCCCGGCGCCTCACCCTGATCCTGGACCCTGGTCGGATCAAGCGGGGGCTCGCGCTAAATGAAATCAAGGGTCCGCCCCTGCGTCCTGGGGGACGTTACCGCCTGGTGATTTCAGCCGACGCGAAGGATGCCGAGGGGAGCCCGTTGGCAGAGAAGTTCAGCAAGGAGTACCGGGTCGATCCCGCCGAGCGCACCACGCCTGATCCTCGAAAGTGGAAGCTCACCGTCCCTCGTGCCGGAACGCGCGAATCGTTGGTCGTCGTCGCGGACAGAGAACTGGATCAGCCACTGTTCGAGCGTCTGGTGAGGGTGGAAGATGCAACCGGATCGCCGTTGGACGGCGAGGCCATGGTCCAGTACGGAGGGACTCAGTGGCGATTTGCTCCCATCAAGGCCTGGCGTCCGGGTCGGTATCGCCTGAGGGTCGCCGCTGAGCTGGAAGATCTGGCGGGCAATCGGCCGACGCGGTTGTTTGATCAGCCGACGGATACGAGTGGCATTCGGAGAGAGGCTCGCGACGTGGTGGTGCCGCTTCGAGTATCGAAATAACGCAGACGCGTACCGGCTAGGCACGCGCACTCGCGCTGCTTCGATCTGATTGGGAGTCTTAGTCGATCACGATCGTCGGACAGCCGGCGTCCAAGAAGATATCGTGACCGATCGCCACCGCGACGGAGTAATGATAGACGCCCCTCGGGGCATCCCGCCTTACAAGGGTATCGACTACTTTTTCAGCGGCCCCCCCTATCCCGACCGTCTCCAGCGGTGTCAGGCTCGTAAACTGGACGAGGAAGGTCCCGTTGGCGCGCCATGCAATGGGAGCACTTGGACGGGTATGATAGACCGCCGGCGTGTACGTGAAGTTTTTCGTGCTGGGGTCCACGAAAATCTCAATCGGCTTTCGATCTGATTTATTCATTATTCCCTCCGTGTAGCGGCTGGGGAGCGTGCACCTTTCCCCCCGCAATTTCAATCACAGCCCTTGTGTTACTTGCTCGTAGGGCGGCGCGGGTCTGCCCTGCAGCACCGTTTGATCAATTCCTGGTAGCGGCGGTCGCTTCGCAAGGACTCCAGCGGCGGCCAATTCTCGATCTCGTTCTGGAAGCCGCCTTTGATCGCGCCTTCGACCGCAGCGAGGGCACGATCGCGCATCCCGGCCTGTTCGTAGACGATCACCGCCCGAGAGAGGACCAGGCCATCCTCCGGTTTGAGCTCGAGGGCGCGGTTTAGCTCGGCGAGCGCCTTTTCGTTTTCGGCCAGCTGCGACCAGTACATCGCCGCATTCGCCCGGGCCTGCACGTTGAGCGGGTTCACCGAGAGCTCGTGCTCGAAGAGCGTGAGCGCGCGACGCCACGCTTCCTTTGACTCGCTTTCCTTGCCGGGAATCTGCCGGTAGGCGTCGCCCAGATTGCCCCACCAGATGCCATTGCTCGAGTTGCGTTCGATCGCTTTGCGAAAATTCTCGGCCGCTTCGACGTGCCGCCCCTGCAGGTAATAAAGGATAGCGAGATTTGAATAGCCCGCGTCGGTGGGCTGAAGGGACAGTGACTTCCGGAGGGCCTCCTCCGCCTTCGGATAGTCCTTCAGTTTGAGATAAAGACCGCCTAGATTTCGGTAGGCGACGTAATTGTCAGGAGTGAGGTCGACCACTCGTTTGAAGTTTGCTACCGCCTCGTCGATTCGCCCCAGACTGTTGTAGAAGACTCCGAGATCCTTGTAGGCGCTCCAATCATCCGGCCGCAGACGGATCAATCGCTTGAAGCTGGCCTCGGCCTCATCCTGCCGCCCGGCGACACCGTAGGTGTTTGCCAATTCGCGCAGCGCATCTGCGCTTTCGGGCTGAACCTTCAGCGCTGACTCAAGGCTGATGATCGCATCCTGGTATTCGCCAGCGGTGCTTTGGATGAGAGCCATGGTCAGATGAACGTCGAAGAGGTCTCGATTCAGCTCGATCGCGCGCCGGCAGCTCTGTCGCGCCTCGGTCAAAAAACGCGAGTCTTTGCTCGACTGATAGCGGCGCAGGTAAGCCTCGGCTCGCCCCGCGTGCGCGAGCGCGAAGCTCGAATCCAGGGATAGCGCTCGATCAAACGCGTCGATTGCCTTTCGAACGCTGTCAGAACGGTCATAGCGCTGGAGATAACCGCGCCCCTGCGAATACAGCTCGAGTGCCTGCGGCACCTGGGTCAGGCCGGATCTCGGGGGAACGGAAGGTGCCTGTGCTGCGCCGGGAAGCTTGAGCATCTGCACCACCTGCTCGAGCAGCTTGTCGGGAACCGTTGCCAGCTCTCCCCGGGTCGCTTGGATTTCACGTGAGTCGAGGGTGGTCTGCTTGGTTGTGTCGAACAGCGCCAACGACAGGGCGAATCCTGCGGCCGATTGTCGGAGGATGCCGGTGAGGGTGAGGCTGGCACCGAGCGCTTTTCGGGCCTCGATTGGGCTGCGAACCTTCTGTTTCAGCACCTCGTTGGCTGAGATTACCCTGAGCCGATCAGACCCGAATTGGCTGAGTTTACCGGCCAGAATCTCAAACAGTCCAGCGTTGAATGCTTCATCCGATGGACTGCTCCCCACGTAGTCAAAGGGAAGCACGGCAAGCGTGTCCTCCGCGCGCAAGCTGGCCGCGCTGCTCCGATGATGGCGATAAACATAAACGAGGCCGATCAGCAGGGCGAGGATCACCACCGGCGCGACGAAAAAGTGCCGTCGGCGAGAGAGTTTCGACAGAATCGATCCGCCGCCCTGGCTGGTTTTCGTATGGTCTCGCAGACCGGTTTGCAGCGATTTCAAATCCAGCAAGACGTCCTCGGCACTTTGGTAGCGGGCCGACGGCTTCTTCATCATCAGATTTGCGACGATTCGCTCCAATTGGGGCGGCGCAGCGGCGCGAAAGGCGCTCAAGGCGGGCGCCGACAAGCTTGCTATTTTCAGAAGCAGGGCACTTTCCGTCTCCGCTTCGAAGGGCAAGCGACCGGTGGTCAATTCGAAGAGAACGACCCCGAAGGAGAACAAATCAGATCGCGCATCGACCTCCTGGCCCTGCGCCTGCTCCGGGGACATGTACCGCGGGGTGCCGATCAGGCGACCGGGGGCGGTGCTCGGTGAGAATCGGCTCAGTTTGGCGATACCGAAATCGGTGATCTTCAGCTGCCCCTCTTCGGTGAGCATCAGATTGCTTGTCTTGAGATCTCGATGAATGATGCCGTGCCGGTGCGCGTGCGCGAGCCCTTCAGCCGCCTGCTTGGCGTATTCGAGCAGCTCCTCGATCGACAGCTGCTCACCACGGCGGTGGATTGCTTCCAGGCGCGCCTTGAGCGTGCCGCCGGCCAAATACTCGAGGACGAGGAACTTCCCATTTTCGACTTGGTGAATGTCGAAGAGCGTTGCGATGTGGGGGTGGTTGAGGACCGAGAGCGCCATCGCCTCTTGCATGAAGCGCTCGCCGATCCCTTCGGAGGGAAGCAAATCAGGCGCGAGGAACTTCAGGGCGACGAAGCGGTTCAGCTTAAGGTCGAGCGCCTTGTACACCTCGCCCATCCCACCCGTTCCGAGGAGCTCTTTCACCTCGTAGTGGAGGATAGTCTGGCCAATCACAGGTACCTTCGCGGTGGTGTTCTCGGCGGTCAGCAGGCGAGGCGACTCGACGAGCGCGACAGTTAGCGCCAGACGCACCCCTTTTCAAGCGGTCGGGCCGAAACCCTCTGCGCGGTGGTGATCTTCATCCAATAGTCGATCGCCGTGTATCCGCTTGAGGGGCCGGCCTTCTCGAATCTCGGCATCCTTGCGCCGGATCGGATTCAGGTAAGCTATCGACCGGGTTTGGACGCGCGATCTCGATGCTCCCTTCCCTCACCGGAATTGCCGTGGCAGGCCAGCCCTTATCTCTAGGCGACGCGCCGAAGCCACTTCGCACGCAAGAATTCAGCGTCTTTAGATTCAGGCGGCACGACCGATCGGGATTCGGACGCTGAACGGGATGCTAGTACTCAGAAATTCACGTTGCGGGCCCCCGCAACTCTGAAGCCCTCTCGCGAACTTGCGAGGGGGCTTTTCGTCGCGCAGCTTCTCAACCTCAGCGCAGAGAGCGTCCTAAAGCAGCGTGGTGTAGTGGTCCACGATGTCGCCCCGGTCGCCCGCTCCGCTGGCAGTCCTGGTGAAACAGCGGAAGCGTCCGATTGGGCCTATTGGACCGGTCGAACCCCTCAGAAACCGAAGGGCGGCGTGATGCCGGTATAGTCGCCGATCACGTAAGCACTGTAGGGCGCATTCATCTCGCCGGTAGTGCTGGGGCTAAACCCAGGATCGTTAATCGTGCCATAGGTGGCGACGATCACCTTCGCCCGAGTGACCTCGATCACCTGGTCATTGAACTGATCGCTGATCAGCGTATTGCCGTTGGCCAGCCGGACCGCCCGCGTCGGAAGCGGGGACGGATTGCTGCCGGGACGGGTATTGGTGAAATACTCCCAGACCGGGTTGTCGCGAGCATCCACTTCCACGATGCGGCCATTGTTGGAATCGGTAAGAAGAGTGTGGCCGTTGGCGAGCCGGCTCGCGAAAGCGACGCCGCTAACAGTGCCGTGGGCGGTATAGGCGGCGATGATCCGGCTCGGAGCCGTATGGGTGACCTCGATGGCGCGGTTGTTGTTCTCGTCTGAGATGAGGATGTGGCCGTTGGCAAGCAACTCCGCGGCGTTGGGATTGTTGAGCTGGTTAGGACCGATGCCCACCACGCCATTTTCTCCGTATTGCCATACGATGGCGTTGTCCGAGCGCCGCACCTCGATGATGCGCTCGTTGCCCTGGTCGGTGATGAGCACGTTTCCGCTCGGCAGATAAGTGTTCTGGACCGGCGTGTTGAGCTGGTTGGGTCCGAATCCAGTGACGCCGAACTGACCATACTGCCAGACGATGTTGCCGTCGCGGTCGACGAGGATCACCCGGTTGTCGACGCAGCCGGACCTGCAGTTCGTGGTAGCGCCAGGCGGGATGCCGGTACCCGACATCAGGGTGAGGTCGCCCACGCGCTCAGCGTCATTGGTACCGACAATCGCGTTCGCCGAGGTGTCACCCGGACCGCTTCCGAACCGCCAGACGATGTTGCCAGCGGGGTCGATTTCGATCACGCGATTGTTGAACTGATCTGTGATGAGGATGTTGCCAGGCTGGTTGAATGCCGCGCGCGCGATCGTGGCGGCGCCGAGAACCAAGCCGATAGCGATGAAAAGCGGCACTCCGAATCTGGTCGCACTCCAGCGGCTCTGCTTAATCGCGATCAATCGCTGCATGACCTTCCTCCTTTGGCTCGGGGTTCCAGTTGGGCTGACCCTCCACAAATCGAACGATGGTCGCCGGTGTCAAGCCGGCCCCAGGCAAAGAATCGTTTGCGAAACAAACGCTGAGCCAGGATCTTCGATGGCGCTCCAGACCCCCAAAAGTTCTGTCCAGGGTCTTCTTTCACCCGTGCGGAGACAAGTTGTTTCTCGCTCGACCAGGCGGGACGTAGGTGGTGCCATCCAGGCTAGCGTAGACAACCGACCGCAGGGTGTGGGCTGCGCACCCGTTGGCTAGCTCATCCTACGCTTGAGACTCCGGGCAATTGGCTACGGCACGTTCCGTGCTGAAGCTGTTTGGACTATTCTGCTGCTTTGAAGGAGCTCCAGCATGCATTCGATAAATCGCCCATTGCTATTCCCGATCACTCACCTCTTTGCGTTAGCTCTGGTGCTGCCGCTTGGGTGCGGCGGCTCTGGATCCCGTACCAGTAACGACCCGCTATCCGACGACGCGGTCACCTGCGACGATTCGGATCCTTCGAACGATCCTGACGCAGGCCATAAAGTGACCATCTGTCACTTTCCTCCTGGAAATCCAGCTAATGCTCACACGATTCGGGTCGGTGCTCCGGCAGTACCCGCCCACCTCGCGCACGGCGATCACCTGGGTCCTTGTGGCCCGGGCGAAGGTCGCTGCGGTCACGATGGCGGACAACAGGACGGAGGCAATCCTCCCGACGGGGGGCAGGGCGGAGATGGCGGAACCTGTCTGCCTCAAAACGCTCACTGCGATCCGAGCACTCCGCCTTGCTGCAGTGGGTTGATTTGCGTCAGCAACGTTTGCGTACGGCCCCTCCCTTGAGTTCCGCGTCTCGCTGGAAACGGCGCTCGAAGCCTGGCTTGGCGATCGGCGTCGGAAAGACATGGATCTGAAGCTTGTGCCTCAATGCGACGCCAGGTCATTCCTTACCACCTGGCCATCCTTCATCACGAATGTGAGGAAGGGCGCGACAAGAGGAGTTCGCTAATACTCGCCGTAATGGCCCTTCACCGAGTCGAGCAGCTTTTTGGTGTCGTATCCGACGCCATCCTTGAAAACGATTTCGACGTTTTCGATATCCGTGATGCGACTGGCCGGATCACCTTTCATCACGACGAGGTCCGCGTTCTTCCCAATCGCAATCGAGCCGATCTGATCCTGGCGACCGAGAAAGATTGCACCGTTCAAAGTGCCGATCCGAATCGCCTGGACCGGTGCAAACCCGGCTTCTACCAGCAACTCGATCTCACGTTGATCGCCAAAGCCCGGAATATTACCGCCGATGCCAACCGGATCCGCTCCCGCCAGCAGTAGCCCGCCGGCAGCGACGAAGGCGCGCTCGAGGTCCATGTCTCTGCGGAGCAGAAGGGCTGCGTTCGTCTGAGCTGATTTGTTTGCGGGTCGATTACGGCTGTAGAGATATGCTTCGCGGACGGATGGTGCCATCGCCTCCAACACCGCCGACCGCAGCGTGGGCCGACCATCCACTGACGCCTCCACACCCGGCAGTGTTGATGCAAGACCCGGCAGTGTTGACGTGATGGCAACATGATGCCTGATGAGCGATGCGATCAGCCGAGCTGCTTCGGCACTGCCGGGGCTCATGTGTTCGAGCGTGTAGTCGCCTCCGCTGGCGCTGCATGTGTCAGGCTTCTTGTCGGGATCCAACTCGGTATTGACGAAGAATCCGTGCTCGAGATTGTCTATGCCGATCTCCGCTGCTTCCTCATAGGTGACTGAGCACAAATGGCCCGTAACCTTGAGACCACGCTTGTGTGCCTCCTTGACCGCGGCACGCAATTCCTCACGCGTGATGTTCTTGTACGCCTTGAACGAGGTCACACCGCGATCCGCCCAATAGGCTACGGTCTGTCGTGCATCCTCCGGCCCGGTAAGCTGGTGCATTTGGAGATTTCGATTATTACCGGACCCTTCAAGATACGGACCGGTGATGTCGAGATGTGGGCCAGGAAGCACGCCCGTCTCAATCGCCTGCTTGAGCCTTAAGTCTGTGTAAGGATCGACACTGCCCACCGTGCGCATGGTCGTCACGCCATTCGCCAGATACAGGCGCGGCGCCGAGAAGCTCATCTGCAGAAAAAGGGCCGGGCTGTCGAAGCTCCCGTCGGCCTCGAGATGTGGGCGGGCAATACAGAACAGATGGTTGTGCATACCGACGATCCCGGGCATGACCGAGTAACCTCGCAGGTCCAGTATCGTGGTGCCGTCGCTCGGGGGCTGATCTCTGCCGGCTGATATGGCTGTTATCTTTCCGCCCTCGATGTAGATGTTCCGATCCAGGCTCGGCGCAGCTCCCGTGCCATCGATGACTTCGACGTGCTCGAGGATTACTTTGGGCGTGCTGACACGCAGATACTTGCGCACGTCCGGCCCGAGAGCCTCCACGCGCTGCGCATCGGCAGGCTCGGAGTACGACAAGGCCGCCAAATAGAAGAGAGGAAGCCAATTGTGCTTTCGGCGTCTGCCCGATGCGGGCGCTGGCGGTGCAGCGATCATGGCGAAATGCCGCCCTTCGCTATTTCGCTTGTCAGGCCAGTCTCCGCTCTCATGCGATCCCCCTGGAGCTTACGTCCTAGCAACGCCACGAGTGAGCGAGTCCACCCCCGTGAGAGGCACTGCCGTGGACCGCCCACGGGGCCGGACTTGCTGTGGTCCGCCGAACAGGCGACCTTCGACAGAATTCCCCCCGTTCGTGCCGACTACTTCGCCGGCGAAGAGAAGTAGCGAACGGGGCCGAGCGACAAAGCCTTGTTCCTCCTCAGACGGGCGTTATGGAGAGGGGAGGGGTGTCGCCTCCAAAGGAGGATTTTGACATGAGGGCTCGCCGATTGGGACGTAGGGTTCTTGCTCTTCTGGTGCTCGCGCTCGCACCTGATGCACGTACCAGCGATCGGAATCCCGACACAGCGGACGGTTTTCGCGCGATGACGAAAGACGCGGTCGCACGCATGCACGCAGCGATGAATGTCCCCTTCACCGGCGATGCTGACCGCGACTTCGCCCGCATGATGATTCCGCACCACCAGGGCGCCATCGACATGGCGCTCGTCGAGCTCCGCTACGGCAAGGACAAGCGCCTCGTGCGGCTGGCGCAGGAGATCATTGTCGCGCAGCAGCAGGAGATCGCAGTCATGCATCTGGCTCTCGGCGACGCTCTCCCGCCCGGCAGCCCCGCGCCAACGCAGATCCCCCCCAACCCTCACGATCGCGAGCACTAACATGGCCCGTACCTCCGCGACTGGTTTCGTCCTTGCCGTGCTTGTTGCGGCGCTTGCTCGCGCAGGCCAGGTGCCAGGCCCCGCTGCGGCGCGCGATGTCCCGGTGAGCGCCCGCGATCGTGTTTACGCCGCGGAACAGTTCTCGAACACCGTCTCGGTGATCGACCCGGCGGCCAACAAGCTCCTCGGAGTGATCCGGCTGGGCGAACCACAGCCGGCGAATTTCTCGCCGCTCTACCGCGGGCAGCTGATCGTGCACGGCTTAGGGTTCTCGCCCGACCATCGCACACTTGCCGTGGTTTCGATTGGCTCCAACTCGGTCACCTTCATCGACACGGCAACCAATGCCATCAAGCACATCACTTATCTCGGTCGCTCGCCTCACGAAGCATTCTTCACGCCAAGCGGCAAGGAGGTCTGGGTGACGGTGCGCGGTGAGGACTACGTTGCGGTGCTCGACGGCAAGACCTTCTCCGAGAAGAGCCGGATCAAACTCGCCAATGGTCCGGGGATGACGATCTTCTCGCCGGACGGTAAGTATGGCTACGTCTGCTCAAGCTTCAACCCGGAAATCGCGATCGTCTCGGTAGCCGACCACAAAGTGGTCGCCAGGGTGAAGCAAGAATCACCGTTTTGCCCCAACATTGCTGCGACCCCGGAAGGAGATCAGGTCTGGCTCACGTTGAAGGATACCGGCAAGGTGATGGTGTTTGGCGCGAAGCCGCCGTTCAAGGTGCTCAAGGTGCTCGATACCGGTCCGATTACCAACCATGTCAACATGGTACGAAACGCGAATGGCCGCTTCGCCTACGTCACCGTGGGCGGGCTCAACCAGGTGTTGGCGTTCCGCACCGACACCTTCGAACGCGTGGCCACGATCGCGCTGGGCGAGCTGCCGCACGGCATATGGCCATCCGGCGATGGGACGCGCGTTTACGTTGGGATCGAGAATGGAGACACGATGACGGCAGTCGACACTCTTGAGAACAAGGTCATCGCAACAATCCCGATCGGCCAGGCGCCCCAAGCGGTCGTCTACGTCGCCAATGCGGTACCCAACGGTGCCGGGACCGAGAACCTGCAGCCGCTCGGGGTCGCCGGTCAAGCGACTCACCTCGTGCTCGGACCAGTTGGCGGCGCTCCGGCGACCCGCGTTTCCCTGTTCGACCAGGGGCTGACGCAGGTTCTGCAGGCGGCCGTCACCGGCCTGGAACCCAAAAAGCCATATGTGCTCGCGCTTTCTTCCGACCCAAGGGGGGCGGCCCAGCTGGAACCGCTCGCGGGTTTCATGAGCAATCCAGCTGGGGCCGCAATCGTGAATGCCGTCGGGCCAATCCGCCAGATCGTTCAGACCAGCGACCCAGCGCCGCGGCGATACCTGATCATCGCTAGCGGCACGCCCGCGAGCGTCGGTGCGCCGGTTCAGGTGCAGCAATGACGCGATTCGCGGCGGCCGGGGCCTGGCTGTTGGTTTCATTCGCAGGAGCAAACATGGGCACACCACAAGCAGTCCCGTCAGCAGACGGAGTGATTTCCAAACCCAGCCCATACTCCGTCGACGAAACGATTCGCCGCCTCGACGAAGTCGTGCGCGGAAAAGGCCTGACCGTTTTCTCTCGGATTGATCACCGCTCCGGAGCGCGCGAAGTCGGCCTCGACATGCAGGACGAGCAGGTGCTGATCTTTGGCAATCCGCGGGCGGGAACCCCGCTGATGGTTGCGCGTCCTCTTGTGGGGCTCGATCTGCCACTCCGGATGCTCGTCTGGCGCGCATCGGATGGCCGCGTTTGGGCCAGCTACCAGGACAGTGCGTTCATCGCCAAGCGATATGGCCTCCCGGATGGCCTCGAAAAGAACGTGGCGGGTGTGGCGGCGCTGGTTGATGCGGCGCTGCGCTGAGGCGAGGCTAGTGGTCCAGTCTGGCCTCGATCGATGCCCTCAGCGCCTTCGTTACTTCGCTGGCGATGTCGTCCTGGACCCAGACGATGTCGTTCAGTGATCGGTCGTAGGTTTCAGACCAGACAACGTACCCGTTGTCCGCACGAATCAACCGCGCGGCGATCCGCAGCCTAGCGCCTGACTTGCGCACGCTTCCATCCAGTACGTAAGCGACACCCAGCGCCTTGGCGATATCGGCGATGGTTGTTTTTTTGCCCTTGAAATAGAACGAAGACGTGGGAGCCGGTACCAGAAGGCCCGGGATCTTGGTGAGTTTGTCAATCAGTTCCTCGGTCATGCCGTCGGCGAAAGGCTCCTGGTTCATCTCTTCGGTCAGGTCGAGAAACGGCAGCACGGCGATGGATTTCTGTGAGTGATTGTTGTTCGCGACCTTTCCATAGAACAGGAACGCGACGACGAATGCGAGGCAAAGCGCCGCGCCCGCCGCCCACGTGAAGCCGGTCCTGAGGCGCGGGCCGGACGTCGGCGCATCGGTGGTCGCTGGGGTCGGATGTTCGCTGTCGCTGTCCGCAGCCCGCGAAGAGCTCGTCTTTGCGATGGACGGATCCACCCACGGACTGACCGTCACCACCATCCGATACCCCAGTCGCGGCACGGTCGCGATGTAAGTGGGTTGCTTGGGGTCGTCGCCGAGCAGACGGCGGAGCGATGCCACAGCCTAGTAGACGGAGTCCGGAGCGACGACGACCCCAGACCAGACCTGGTTGAGTAAGTTATCGATGCTGACGACCTCGCCGGCGTGCTCGGCGAGACACAGCAGCAGTCGCATCGTCCGCACCTCTACCCGAGCGGTTTCTCCATCTCGTGAAATCTGGCCGGACGTCGGGTTGACGCACCAGGCGCCGATGCGAAGCATTGTCGTGGTTGGGCGTTCCATGCAGGATTGGTTATTACCCACTGTTTCTAAATAGCAAAGCGGCAATTCCATTCCGGCCGCTCTTGCGCTTCGCGACGCTTCCCCAGCCACGCCACCGCCGATTCACTGTGATTTCAGAAGTATTCAGGGTTTTTCAGGCCAAGGTCAGGACTCGGGTCTCACCTGGGTTGCGGGTTGCAAACAAATCACAGGTGAAAGCGAGATATCGGATGATTGGAGGAAGGAACGCTGTATTGGCAATCGCAGTAGGCGGCCTGATTGCCGGGGCTTTGGACCTGGCACAAGCTTTCATCCTGTTTGGGTGGAAAATTCCGCTCACGATTGCCGGCGGCCTGGTTGGGCGAGAGGCTTTCCGGGGAGGCGTCGGCACGTATGTTCTGGGTGTCTTCCTGCACTTCTTTATCGCTTTCTCGGCAGCGGCTATTTACTACGCGGCGAGCCGCAGGCTGAGTTTCTTGAAGGAGCACCCGCTGGTGTGCGGCTTGTTCTATGGCGTCGCGGTTGAACTGGTCATGACTCTTATCGTTTTGCCGCTCTCCGCGCTTCACGCCGTGGGCCCTTATAAGCATCATCACCTGATTCAGGGCTGCTGGTGCACATGGTTGTGGTTGGGCTGCCGATTTCCTTCAGCATTCGGCGGTTCGCGAAATAGACGCTGACAGATGCGGCGTCGGTTCGATTGCGAGTGGCTACAGTCCGACTTCGGACTAGCACCGTAGCGAGGGCTTGATCAGCTTTGCAGACGCGTGAATAAATCGGCGCGTCAGACGTCGGCCAAGGCAGTCAGGAGCGCACGGGGCGGGGACGAGCGATCCGTCTCGGGCGCGTGGAGGTTACGCCGCTCGCCTATGAAGGAGGCCACTTATGCTGCCTCTCACGACGCCCCTGTTGGCTGCTTTGCTCGGCCAGGCTTGTCCAACGCCCTCGCCCTATGATCCACCGCCCTGCGCCGCAGCCAAGGTCCCCGGCTGCCTTCCCGGGTACCGGCCCCAGTACGACCGCTCCGGGCGACTTTTCTACGTCTGCAACGTCCAACCGCGTGCGGCGTTCCAATCGCCGCCTCCATCGCTGCAGCCCGCATCTCAGGCTTCCGTGACCCCGACCGCACCTCCGGAACTTGCTGCGACGCCTCCGCCGCCGCCCTCCGACAGCCGCGGACACGTCGGCCTCGTCTTTATGCCAGGAGTCTCGTCGTTCCCCACTTACCACGGGTTTGGCGGGACCAAAGCGGAGGGACAGATCGCGCTCGAGTTTCGTGGCTCGGAGGGTGGCGGGCGCGTTCGGCTTACGGGGGAATACACCTCCTTCGGCAAGATCGGAGAGCTCTCCTTCAAGTACGACTTCCTCGAAGGATTCTTCTTCCGGCCCTGGCTTGCCGTTGGTCTGGGTGTTGCCTCGATCAACCCCGATCCAGGGGTGCGCGCCTCAGGAAGCGCCTCCGCTGGCGTAGACCTGTACATCAGTCGTGACTTCTTCCTCACCGGTGAGCTGAAAGGCCGCGTTTTCACTGAGGGAACACAGGGCGCCGCCCACGGACTCGCCATCTCCGACCGTAGGCAGATTTCATTGCTTGCCGGAATGGGTTTCTACTTCTTCTGAAAAAGGATGCATCGAAGGATCGCCTTTACATCTTGGTGGGAATGGTGAGGGAAAAGATCGCGCCGCGCGGAGAGCTATCGGAGGCCCACAAGCGGCCGCCGTGCGATTCGGCGATGGAGCGGCTGATGGACAGGCCCATGCCGGTTCCCTGAACCTTGGTGGTGAAGAACGCGTCCAAGAGCCGGTCACGCTGCGGGGGCAGCCCCACGCCAGTGTCGCCGACTGACACGAGGAGGTGCTCGCCTTCCGCTCGCTGCGAACGGACAAAGAGCTCCCGCGCTCCGTCCACGTCCTTCATCGCATCGATACCGTTTACCATCGGGTTCATGATCAGCTGCTGCAATTGCACGCGGTCGCCCATGATCCGGGGTAGATCCGCCGCCAGCTCTGTCCGGACCGAGATGGAGTGTCGCGCGAGCTCGCCTCGCACGAGGGCGATTATCTCCTGAATGGCTTCGTTCACATCCACCAGCTCGCGTTGCGGAGCCCCCTTCTTGAAGAGCTGACGCACTCGGTTAATGGTCTCCGAAGCGCGGGTTGCGCTCTCTACGCTTCTCCGGGCGGCGGCGCGCGCCTCTTCGAGGTCCAGGGCGTCTCTCGCCAACCAACGAACGCAGGCATTGGCATTGATGACGACGGCCGCGAGCGGCTGGTTGATCTCGTGGGCGATCGAGGCAGTGAGCTGTCCCAGGGAGGTCACGCGGGTGACGCGCTCCAACTCCGTTCGGGTACCGAGCAACGCTTCCTCGGCTCGCTTCCGCTCGACGATTTGGGCCTCCAGCTCCTGCGCGCGGATCGCAATTTGGACACCAATCGAGTGATGACTGCCGAGACGATCAGGAAAGCGATGATCGCCACCAGGTTGAACGGATCGTCCATGCGGAGAGAGAAAATGGGCGGCGCAAAGAAGTACGCCAGGCCCATGACTCCGAGGAGCGAGACGACCGCCGATGAAATGAAACTGCCCTGCAGGGAGAGGCAGACGATCACCGTCAGATACAGGAAAGCCGCCGTGGCCAGATTGAACCGAGCCTGGAAGCAGACGTTAGGTCACGACCCCGAGCGCAACGCTCCCGAAAAGGCATTGAGCGACCGAACGCCGGAGCCGATGGGGTTGGTTCTGCGGCACAGGAGAATCTAATCTCTCGAGAGCGGAACCGACGCCACGTGCTGGACATCTTTCGTGTTGGCGAGCAACCAGCCACCGTAAGCCTTCCGGCATGGGCGGAGTTTTTCACTATAGTTCAAGCCGTAATCGGTCGTCGCGGTAGCTCGACGCCGTGACATCTTTTGCGAAACGGCCCAAGGCGAATGGCCAACTGGGGCACCAGTTCCAGTGACATCTTCAGCAGAAGGCCACCTTCAGCAGGTGCCGGATTGGAACGGCAAGAACCCCTCATGCCCGTGACATCTTTTTGAAGCTGTCAGAGTGAAAATCAGTGACATCTTTCAGGTCCGCCGGCGGCATTTTGGAGGGGGTGGGCCATCGGATTGCCGGGGTGCGGCCGTGACATTCTGGTGGAGTATGGACATCGAGCCTTCTCTCGATCCGATCGAGGCTTGTGACATCTTTTGCAACCGCCGTCGTTCGCACCGTGTGCGCGTCCCTCACTTCAGCACCGGCTTGAAGTCCACGACCGGCGTTCCGTCGATGGCTTCAATTGCTCCGATGCGCAGACGGCTTCCCTCGATAGACCGCACGGTAACCGGATGGAGACCCAATGGATTCGGTCTATCCGGAGATCGGGTCGCAAAGACGCCGGTGAGCAGATTGCGCGCGTCGGACCGTGGGTGGACTTGGAGGACGTCGCGACGGGCTCGGTGAAGCCACGTGATGACGACGATTTCGTCGCCAAGGCAGAGGCCTTGAAGTGCTTCCGCCGCCCAAGGACGTATCTCGAGCCAGGCATCGGGCGCCCCTTCCGATCCTTGTTTGGGCGCTTCGCCGCGTGCCTTAAGCGCAGAGCGGATCACGCCGATAGGTCGCAGCCGAGCTCCGACCCACCCGCGTGTTGCCTTGGCGCTCATCAGAACCCCGTCGTCGATAGCTGCGCTGCTTCGTCGCCCATCTCGCGTCTTTGTACTCGCTGGCCGCGTAACCCGCACCGGCTTAGCGAAGGAGCTGCTCCAAATGAGCTTGTTCCTGAGCGAGAACCGCTCGAACGCGCCCGGATTGCTCTGGGGGAAGAAGCGCTACGAGCTCCTGGTAAACGGAAATTCCGCGCCTCTCCAGGGCAGCATCGAAGGCGCGTACGGTTCGCCAACCCACGATTCCGGTGAGATGTCCGAGAATCCAGCCACCGACTGCGTAGACACGTGCGGGCGCTGGACGACCCCCCACCGCGTGCCAAAGGGGTTCAATCTGTTGAGCGTGATCTCCTTCCTCGCTGGCGATTGTAGCCAGGAGCTGCGCCTTCTGGCCGGTGAGATGGCGTGCTTGCGTCCGATAAACCCAGACGGCACCTGCCTCCGTCACTCGACTGAACGCCAATCCGCGAGCAATCCGGCGACTCGCTGTACCTTCTAAGACGAAGAGCGCGGTGGCCGCAGCCGCCAGCGGCACGATTTTCGAGAGGGCGGCGAATGGATCCACAAGCAATCGGGGCTCAGTGACGCCCAGCGCCACCAGGAAGCAGGCGAGGAGCAACACCTGGATGGCGCACACGATGCGTATGCCGATGCCGAGCGCCAGCCATGAGAATCTCGACGGCTCCGATGAGGTGAATTGCGCTGACCGCGAATTCTCCCAGTCCGATCTTCGCCACCAGGCTCACGTCGCGGGAGGCAATGAAGAGTAACTTGGGTACCAATCCCTCCCAAAACCAGATGAACGCCAAGCCGCCACGGAGCAGATTGCTACCCCGGCGGATGTGCACCTCGTCTTTATGAAAAGGGGTTTTTCAAGTTTCTCGCCGAAATTTCGGCATTTTCTGACAACTCGCCTCGCAATCAGAGTCCTAAATTCTCTCATCAGCCAATTCGCAGATGGTCTCGCAATTGCAACGACCCGAGCCCATGCGCGCGATGAGGGCGGAAAAATTTGGCGGGTATCAGGATCTGAAGCTTGTCGAGATCCCGGCCCCGCCCATCTCGGAAGGGCGAGTTCTGGTCAGAGTAACAGCAGCCGGCGTGACGCCGCTCGACCACACGATTCTCAGCGGCGGGCTTCCACGCGCGAAGGCGCCACTGGTCCTCGGAGGCGAGGGGGCAAGCGTCGTCGTGAAGGGTGGCGACCCCGAGTTTCCAGCCGGGACGCGGGTGATGTTCGCTGGGCCTTATGGCGTGTCCGAAAACGGATCGTTTGCGGAGTGGCTCGCCGTGCGCAAGGAACATCTGTGCGCGATTCCCGACAATATCGACGACGCCTCCGCCGCTGGACTGCCGGTGGCCTACCTGACTGCCTACTTGTCCCTCAGTCTCGCCGGGTTCAAGCCTGGCAAAACCGTGTTCGCACCAGCCATCGGAGGCTCGGTCGGCAACGCTGTCACCCAGCTCGCTCGAGCGATGGGGGCCAGCCATGCGATCTCCAGCACCACGAGCCACGCGAAGGCGCAACAGGCACGGGCGATGGGCTTTGACGAGGTGATCGATCTTTCCGTCGAGCGCTTGCGGGACGGCGTTCGTCGAATCTCGAACGGGTACGGCGCTGACATCATCATCGACGCAATCGGCGGCGAAGTGCTCGGCGAGGCGCTTGGCACCTTGGCGATGTCAGGCAACCTGACCACGCTCGGGTACGCGGCCGGCCGCAAATCGACCATCGACGTGACGGATCTCATCTGGAAGCGCGGGAGTATTACGAGCTTCTCGCTGTTCGCCCAACCTCCCGACACCTGGACGGCCGCGTGGAACGTGGTGGTTCCGCTGCTGCGTTCCGGCGTCGTCAAGCCGATCGTGGCACGGACCTTCCCCTTGGAGCACGCAGCAGAGGCGCTTCGCTTTCTTATCGAAGAGCGTCCGTTCGGACGCGTGGTGATCACTCTTTGAGCCTATGAGGCGCCTATGAACATCCGAAACGTCAACGTTGAGCGATTGAGCATCGTCTCCAATCAGTCCTTCGACGTAGTGGTTGGCAAGCTGACGGCCGCCATCGGACATGCGGATTTACAGAAGCTCGGGAACGCCGGCCGTGATGGAACGAGCTATGAGGAATATGGAAGACTCGTTCGTTCGATGGTTGGACCTTCCGACCTCATGGAATTTCTGCGGCTCGACATCGGCGCTGTCCTTCGGAAAGCCTCCGGACCCTCCGCGCCCCGCAATTGGCGTTTCATCGTGGGCAATCCATTGATCATGCAGCAGATGGTTTCCCACGTGCCGGACGCTGCGTCCTATGTACCCGTGACGATCCTTGTCGACGAGCGCCCGGACGGAGTGCACCTCTCTTACGACCGGATGGTCAGCCTTCTCGCCCCGTACGGCGATCAAGAGGCGCTGCGGGTTGCTGATTCGCTCGACAAGAAGGTCGAGAGACTCTTGATCGCTGCGGCCTCGAAGGATTGACCTCGTCGAAGACTAGTCGGGGTCGTCATCTGAGTCGTGGTCGTCACAATCGGGGTCGCCGCTGATACCGTTGCCGGGTTCACCGGTGCACCTCTTGCCACCCCCGCCGGTGCCGCCCACACAGAAGTTGGTATTATCGAACGCGGTGAACAAGCCCCGTCCGGCAACCTGGCGGGCGATGGTGGCCAAAGCGTTGAACTGATTCTGACTTGGATCCGTCACGCAGCCTCCAATGCAGCCATCCGCGTATCCAACCAGCACCCGTCCGCATCGATCGATGGTGATGTCATTGAAATCGAGTAGGTTGCGGCACTGGTTGCTTCCCCCACCGTTCCAGATGCAGCCGCGCTGAACCGGGTCATTGGGAGTTGCGTCGACGGTCGTCCAGCTTCCGCCGCCGTTGTAGGTAAAGGCGACGTAGAGATGCCAGACGCCAGGGAAAGTGGCGGACTGCGTGTCGCCGGGCGTGCGCGTGCCAAGGAAGGCAAAGGCGGCGCGGTTGTCGTCGCCGGCGATCACTTCTGGGAACTCGGCATTCTCGATTCCGAACGGCGTGCCCACGTCCTTGGACTTGGTCCAGTGGTCACCGCGATCGTGCGAAACGGCGATCTTGGCGTGTCCGTCCCGGTTCACGTAGCCGAGGTAGATGGTGTTGTTCGCGCCGGCGGCCACCGAGGGATCGCCGCCGTTGCGGTTGGTATTGCTGTCCGGAACCGTCTTTACGGTCCAGGTCGATCCATTGTTGGTGGAGACCACCATGCCCACTCGGTCGACGTTGTTGGCATCCCGACAGTCGTGGTTGGGGACGTAGGCGGTGCCGTCGGGCGCAACTCGAATGTGGCCGTGAAGGCCGCCGCACGTGCCGATCCCGCTAGGAACGTCAGGAGGACCCGACACGAAGGTGTATAGGGGAACCCCGATGCCGAAAGTAAAGCCCCCGTTATCGCTTCTGGCGCAGAAAGCGGTCGCGATGCTCTGCGAGCAGTAGTAGATCGCGTGCGGAAAGGACCTCATCTGGGGAGGTGGGGACGCATAAGGCCCGCCGCCGATCGTTTGGTGGTCGATTCCAGCTGGAGTACCGCAGCCCTGCGATGGCGACCAGCTGTCGCCATCGCTCGGAGGATCGGTAAACGAAGTCTCGCTGCAGGCACCGTCGAGCTGTGAAGCGAAAGTGCGCTGGGTTCCCCCGTTCAAGCTGTCGGTGAAGAGAATCGGGTCGAGGCTAACGCGCGAGAAGGGCGAGCGCTTGTCCTCCCAGGTCGCACTGGCGGGCGTCACGGCGTCGTTGAACGTGACACGCAGCGTGTGGTTGCCCGCCTCAATGAAAGCCCTTCCCGTATTCCAGTCGACGCCAATCGATGGTTCCCCGGCGCTGTCCTTGGTGGCCTGGCTACAAACGAGGCCGCCATCACCGGGAATGCACGCAGGAGCAATGTTCTCGGGCATGGGATAGTTGACAAACTGCGGCGCTCCGGGTGGGGGAGGGGGCGGGGGCGGTACAACCGGCCGCGGCGCAAACGTGAGCGTCGCGACCGCGTGCGCGGACGTGGGCAGCGGCGCGGTGGAAGCGACCGAGCGAATGTGCCAAGCGCCCGCTTTCGGGTCAGTGATCACGAGGTCCTCGAAGTTCGCCCCGCTCGCGGTGGTGTCCGGCGAACCAGGGCCTTGCTTGGCTCCGCTGGGCGAGAATGCGAATAGGTCGAGGTCAGTTGGAAGCGAGCTGGACCACGAGTAGTGGATCGAAAGTTTCCCGGTATTGGTCTGATAGAAGGTCGTCGACGTAGAGGGAAGAACCACGGTCAGGTCGAAGTTGTCGCACGGACCGGCAGGACAATTGGCCTCGATCAGGTCGACGTCTATCACGGTGCCGCCCACGACCGGGGCGAAGTCCCATGAGACCGTTCCCCCGCTGCTGATCGTTCCGCTCGGCGGCGTTGCTGCGCGGGTGCGGATAGCTGGGCTTAAAACCCAGAGTGAAATTAGGACGACTGCGGCAACGAACTTTGAAATCGGAAAACCACTTCGCCAAATTCTGGAAGCCATGGGTCCCCCTTTGGCCGATCGCCTCTACCCAAAAGAGTAGCGGCTGGGCTAGTTTTCTGAGATGCGTGGAGCCCAACGTGTTCTGTGGGCAACGATGAGGGTGAGCGTACGACCGATCGCGGGATTCTGAACGTGCTCCTCTAAATCACACCGCCCCATAGAAATGGCGGCACTGCCAAGCCGCGTCTTTCTTCAGCTGCTCCTCTGACCATGCGTCGTTGCCGAAGCGCGCTGGTGACAGTGCCGTCAGATCCATGGGCGGTCGGCCTTCCACGATCCACGTCGCAAGCGCTTCACCGATCGCGGGTGAAATCGAAAGTCCAGCGACGTTACAGCCACTCGCAAAGAAAAAGCCCTCTGCACCGGGAGCCGGGCCAACGATGTGCTGGCCATCCGCCGTCATGGTCGGGATGCCGCCACGATGTTCGCGAACTTTCGCGTTGAGCAAGATCGGTAGCTGCGCTCCGACTTCTCGAGCTGCATGCCAAAGCACCTCGGCATCGAGCGGGAGATCCTTGATCTGAAATCTCGAACCGAGCGTGCTCATATCGAAGAAGCGCGGCTCTTCCTCATAGACGCCCCAGAGGAAACCTCCATCGCAGGGACGCATGTACACCGCTGCATCCATGACGCGCACCATGGGCAAGTCCGGGCGTGCACCCTCCAAAGGTTCAGTGACGAAGAGTTGCTGCGCGGTCGGAACTAGAGGAACGCGGATTCTGCTTAGCTCGGCCACTTGCCTTGTCCATGCCCCCGCAGCATCAACGACGATCGGCGCGCGAATTGATCCCTGGTCGGTCTCGATACCGGTCACCTTCCCGGCTTCGATCTTGACACAAGTGACCGCGGTCCGAGGCATCAGTCTTGCGCCATTCGCCGCGGCGCCACGCGCAAAGCCAACGGCGACCTGCGTGGGATCAAAAGAGATATCGTCGCCCACGCGCATCGCTGTGTGAATGCCTTCGGATTGGAGGAATGGGTTCAGACGATGTGCCTCTTCTGGCGAAATCTGTTCCACCTCCAGCCCCATACGCCGACCCCGCGCGACGTCGCTGGCGATGACCTCGGCATCTTGCGGCCGACGTACGATTTTCAGGCTCCCCGAGTGCACCCAATTCAAGGGCTGTCCGGTATCCTTCGAGAAGCTTCTGATCCTCTCACAGGCGAGCTTGATCAGACTGATCATCAGATCGCCTTTACGTACGCAGCTCACCATGCCAGCGGCGCGGGGGGAAGTCTGCGAGCCGATCTCATGCTTATCCAGCAGCGCAACGTTTCTTGCGACCTCGCTTCGCAAGGTAAAACGCAGTCGCGGCGCCTAAGCCACCAGACCCAATCACGACGACATCGGCCTCTCTAATCATCTGCGTATCCCTACGGCCTTGCCGTGACCGAGTGGGCACGGGCCATCACGTCGTGAAACGAGCCGGTGACATCGGTGATTTTGACCTCCATGCCACCGTCGGCAAACTGAAATGTGAACAGCAGTCGCGTAATATTCGCGACCAAGTTCACGTCGACCAGGAACTCGGTCGGCGATAACCACTTCCCGCTTACAGCCATTGGCAATCCCAGATGACCATGAGGAGAGAAGCGGTAAACGCCATCAAGCCCGGCGCGGCCCCTCCATTCTTCGTCACCAACGACCAGCGATATTTCCGCTGTCCGACGCTGACCGAACGTCAGCGAGAAGGACCTGAAATCGATCGGATTCGGCTCCACCTTGAACTGTTTCCCCGAAATGCTCTTGAAGACATCTGGAACCGGCGCCGGGTGAATCGGTGAAGGAGCCTGCCGCGCCGCCAAAATGCCCCTGCGAAGGCGGGCCGATGCGCGAGTGTTGAGCGGTAGGGGAGACTCGCTCTTCAAGGCTCGCATGATAAACGGAGCAAGCAGGCCCAGGTCGCTGTTCCGGCCACCAGCCGTGAACACGACGACGGCATCCTTGTCAGGAATAACGCTGATGCGCTGTCCAGCGCGGCCCTCAGCCTCAAAGATATTCGGCTGCCTTTGCAGGTTGATCCACCAACTGTAGCCGTAGCCCACGCCGGGGAATGGCGTCACGTAAGGCTTCATGAACTTCTCGACCCACTCGGATGAAACCACCTGTCTACCGTCCCATTTGCCGCCGCGCAGACAAAGGTATCCCAGCTTTGCCATGTCACGCGGATACAGGTGGAGATCGCCCCATCCGTGGCTCAAGCCCTGAGGGTCCTTTGGCCATAGAACGGTTCTGATCCCAAGTGGTTCAAACAGATTCTCTCTCGCAAAAGATTCAAGTGACTTGCCCGTCCTGGCCGTGATCATCGCGGAAAGGAAGTGATTGTTCACACTGCAGTACGCGAAGTTCCGACCAGGTTCGAAACGCATTGGAATCGTCAGCGCAAACGCGATCCAATTGGGATGGCGTCTCATTTCGGCCAATTCGTCCTCTGCCGTGTGTGCCTCGCCGATGCTGCCGCACCGCAACCCGGATGTCATCGTCAGCAAGTCCCGAAGAGTGATCCGTTCTTTCAATCCGTCTGGCTGGCCCCCAAGCAGCGACAACATCGTCTCGTTTTCATTCTTGAGATAGCCCTTATCGATCGCAATGCCAGCGAGGATGGAAGTGACGCTCTTCGTGGCAGAGGCCACGTCGTGAACGACGCGCCCGTCGTAAGGATAGAAGTAGGCGTCCAGGACAATTGTGCCGTGGCGGACGATGAGCAGGCTGTGTATCGGCAGCCGTTTTTGCAGGATGAAATCGAGGGCCTCAGCCAGAGCTTGCGAGTCGACTCCCTCAGCCTCCGGAACTGCCTCGCTCCACGACATCGTCGGCCATGGCGCCTGGGCGCCAACCGCCGAAGCAGTCCAAAGCCAAAGAGCTGCGATGATCCGGTAGACCATAACGCCAGTCGGTGCGTAGCACGGGCTGGCCTGTCACGGCAGTTCCGAGGAAGACGAAAACTCTATTTGGCGCGAAGGCGGAAGATGGTGACGGTGGTATTCCCGCCGCCGATTTCGGGAGCGATCATGTTGTATATCCCGACGAAGCCCGAGACGATCGCCACGTTCTGCACGCCGCGGGCATTGTAGGTGACTACACCGCCGGCGGGTGGGCCCCCCAGAGGGCTTCGCAGCAGTACCTGGCCGGTCGTGGCGTCCAACGCCAACAGGTTGCCACTCATTTCACCGGTGAAAATCAGATCGCCCTCGGTTGTCGTTACGCCGGCGATCATCGGTTTGGCGGCGTCGTAGCGCCACTTCTCCTTGCCAGTGGAAGCGTCGAACGCAGTGAGCCGTCCGCGTGCGGCTGACCATGGATCAAAGTCCGCTTTGCCGCCGAAGAAAAAGCCGTGCGTGTGTTCCTTATCCGGGTCCGGCGGCACCGGATCCTTCGAGAACGCCGCGCACCAATCGGTGGCAGGGACCACCAGCAAGTTCAGTTTCACGTTGTATGCGGAACCGCTCCACTCCTGCCCCCCGAGAGTTCCTGGGCAAACGCGCAATGGCGTCGTGCTCACAGGGGCTTCAGCGTTGACTCGGGTGGTGAACGGAGCGCTGTAAAGTATGTCGGTCGAATCACGGTCCAAAACCCGCAGCATTCCGTCCTTGCCAGTGCTGGCGACCACGTTCCGTGTCGACCCACTGATCGTCGTCTTGAAGATCGGGCTGACGTGGGTGACGTCGTAATCGTGGACGTCATGCGTGATGAACTGTCGGTACCACGCCAGGCGGCCCGTCGTGCCATCCAAAGCGATCAGCGAATTCGTGTACAGATTGGAGCCCGGCCGGCCTTGGTCGTAGATATCGGGTGCGGGGTTTGTACCCGGTACGTAGAGCAGGTTCTTGTCCTCGTCAAAGGCCACAGGAGTCCAGAGACATCCTCCGCCGTGTTTGCGCGCTGCTGGATCGGCCCCCCACGTGTTTGCGCCGGCCTCACCATCGTCGGGCACGATGTTGAATCGCCACAACTGCTCGCCATCGCTGATTCGGAACGCGCCGACCCAACCTTTCGCCGCCCACTCAGAGCCTGCCGGTCCGATATAAACCAGATCGCTGTGAACCAAAGGCGGCATACTGATGAAGTAGCCTTCCTTTGGATTGGCGATTTGTCGCGCCCAAAGCATGCGTCCGTCTTTTGCGTCGAGCGCCAGCAGGAAGCCATCAGCGGTGCCGCGAATGATCTTTCCGCCGCCAATTGCCGCGCCGCGATTCGCGTTAGACGTCTCGTAATCGCGCGGCGACCACTTGCTCGTCCAGACCGCGTGGCAATCAGAACCATCGACTGCGACGGTGTAATGGGTAGTCGTCAAATAGATGGTGCCCGCTGACACGATCGGAGCCGTTTGCGATGGCTCTTTGTCGGGGAACGAGTACGCACAGACCTTGGTAACTCGCGAAACATTTTTGGCAGTGATTTGCTTGAGAGGCGAGTGGCGGGTTCCCGCCAGATCGTGGTCGACGTACAACCAGTCGCCGCCGTCCGGCTTGGTAACGGCGCGTTGGGCGGAAGCAGTCGCGTACGACATGCCAAAGACGACGGCGAATGCGACCAGAATGGTAGAAACCGAAGCCACGCCCAGTTTTAGCGAGCGACAGCGCACCTCGCTCGCGTCTTAGGGGTAGGCCACTATTCGCTCGCCCGGGCGGGTGTGGTGAACGTGTAGACGGTGCTCTCCACCCGATCGCTTTCGCCACTGCTCTCCTCCGAGCCGACCCGATAGTAATAGGTCGTCTGTGGCTTGAGATCGTCGATGCGCACCCGGAAGACCGTGTATCGATGGACGTGGTTCAGCCTAAGGGGCGATTTCGCGGTCTGGCTCAGGTCCTTGGGATCCGTACCGTAGTGCACGATGCCATAATGTACGTCCGAACCCCCAGGGTTGGTGGTTGTCCATCTGATAATGGTCAAGTGATCCACGGCGATCTCGAGCTCTGGCGCTTTGATGATCTTGACGCGCGCAGCCTTCTTGAGAGGAGGAAGTATCTGAGCGGCGCCTTGGTTCGATGTGAAGAGGCTGGCGACCGCGGTCGCGATCGCCAGCGTCCGAAGCAATCTATTCATGGATGTTCTCTTGCGTCTGGCGTGCGTTGACTAGCCTGTTCCATCACTCAGTGCGCGGATTGGGGACAGGCGGCGGGATCGGGCAGGCGGGACCACAGTCGAAACACTCGACGATGGGCGGATCGGGGAGAGGAGGCACGTTGCAGACTTGCGGTGCGCAGGGCGGAAGTGTCGGCGTAGGGATAAGAAACTCATTTCCTTGGGTCGACGCCGAACCACCGGTCATGCACGTACCCGTATAGGTATTGATGTTGGGAAAGGGCGTTATGAAACCGTCTGTGAGGGTTTCGAGGAAGATGACAATCAGGTCCTCCTCCCGATCCGTCAAGCCGAGGTTACCAGTCGTGCAGTCGATATTGTTCCTCACCTCGGGCATCGGCCAGCAGTTCACTTTTTCGGTGGTTCCTGGCGGGCAATGCCCTGACAGCACCGGAAAGAAGAACAGGTCGCGCGTATTGTAGAAGTGGACGAGCTGCTTCAGGCTCTTGATGTACCCATTGTGGAAGAACTCCTTCTGGAAGTAGGGCCCTGGCGCCTCGGTGGAACCACACTGTGGTGGCACCATCGCCACGTTGCGCGCCGTCGACACCTGGAATTGGCCGTCGGTCGTCGGGGCGAACTGTGTCCAATCCGCATTCGGGCTAGGAGCGGAACCGTAACCGCTTCTCAGGAAGGTCCCCATTCCCAGGTCCCGGTAGCCGAAGCCGATCGAGTTGGGGGTGAAGCCGAAGAAATCCGGTGTGGTTTGATAGTAAAAAGCATTCCTGGGATTCAGGGGCAGCCCTTCATTGGCCGAGCCGAAGCAAGTGAACAGAGGCTTCACCGACGCGGTAGTGCTGTTGTCGAACTGACCTGGGTGCAAAGTCGTCCCTCTTCCGTCGACGTGGCATGAGTTGCAATTGCCTTTGCCATTGAACAGGAGGTAACCGGCCATCTCCTCTTTCGTCAGGGTGTACGTGCTCTTCAGGAAGGCGTCGAATTTCGATGTGAATGGACTGACCTGACTTGATCTTTCGTAGGCGTCCAGCGACTCCGCCCAGCGAGTGAAGACCGTGGTTGCGCGGGTGCGGTCCGCTGGCGATAGCCTGACTGGCTCGGTGTCATTGCCGAACACCGCCGCCCCTCCTGGGGTATCGCAGATCTGCTCAGTGTCGGCCGGGAAGTTGAGATTGAGCGTGTTCGGGCCAAACACGGCCTCGTAGAGAGGTCGGTACTGGGCCTGGGAAAGGCGAAACGCGATGCACGCCGTGTCGGGTAGAGCATGTTCTTGAGTATCGACGGGAGGATGCTGTGACTGCTCGGCGTCAGGATTCGCTACCAAGAATCCGGTCGCCCGTGAATCCCAGAAGTTTCCGCCAAAGAACAGGTTTTGTGTTGGGTTGCGCTCGAGAACTGGAAACCAGGGGGCATACGTGTACCGCTGCGGGTTCCTCTTGCCGGCCCGAAACGCCATCGATCCGGGATACGCGATCATCGTCAGATTGACCGAAGGGATCGGTGGGCCAAAGCCAGCGTACGGCATGTGGCAGAATGAGCAGGCCCGATTCCTGAAAGGAGACATGTTCTCGTCGAAATTCATCAGCTTGCCGAGTGTTTGTATCGCCCGATAGCCGACGCCTTGGATGGTGGGCGGTTGTCCGGTGTGAACGATAGGCGGCAATGCGCGCCACTCTCCGAGAGCTTGCTGGAAGATGAAGTTGATTTCGCGCCGGACCCTTTGGATCTCCGGTACCAGATCGTTCGGCAGGATGCCCGGCGGGTACGGATCATAGTCGATCCCTACACCCAATGGGTCGACCCCCGAATCTCTCGGCTGCGCGCCCCCCGCAGCGGCCAATACCTCTTGGTTAGCGACCATCAAAGCCAACACAACGACAAGCGAAGTTCGCAGCAATGGCACCAATATTCGACGATTCACGGAACCCTCCTTGAGCTGCTCCCCAGGTCAAGAACAGTCCAATCAGGGTCGCCGCGCTGACGGCTTTGGCAATGGGGACGGTAGCGTTTGGCGCGAAATGTCCGGAGATGTCCGGGAACGTCGTGCGCGCTCATCGGCGGAGCGCGGGACCGGTGGGGTCAGACGAAGAAACGTTTCCCGATCGCGCGCTGGATGATCGGCCACTCTGAACAACGCGCTTCTGCCATGAATCGTCTGGTATCAGCACATCGCTCTTTCGAAACAGCAAGCGGCCACTCGGCGTCCGGTAATACCGGATCTTGCCCGCAGCCACCCATCGGTCAACGGTGCGAATCTCCACGCGACACAGCAGCGCAACTTCGCCCTTCGTTAGAAGCTTTTCGCTCGGGGCCCTTTCGTTCGACATAGCCCGGCTCCATCGTTCTATCTCCGGTCAGCAACCCGCGGGCCGTACACCTCTGAAAAACGCTTTCATGATTTTCCGCCCCCACCGTGGGCGCCTGTCGATCAACGTCGCAGCGACTAGATTAGTAAGAACCGGGTTCTCTTGAAGTCAAGGCGCCACCCCGAGTACGGACACAGCTTTGAGGTGCCGCTATGGACTTGGCGTTATAGTCGGGACGTGGCCGGTAAAGGAGCAACTCTCTCGCAAAGCGAAGCGCGTGGAGCGAAGAGGTCCGACTATGCGCCGTATCTCTTTCTCGAGATCGAATGCGAGCGCCCGCTATGGGGGCCTGCTCGCTTCCTGCTTGCCGAGCTCGAATCCGTGCGGCTGGGCCGGGGACCGCACCGAATGGCGCGCGTGCAGGGCAGTGGAGTCCTCGAGCTCCTGCTTCCGGACGGCTGGATATCCGAGGCCCACGCCGAGTTGCGCCGCCAGAACGGCCGCTGGACGGTTCGGGACCTTGGGTCCAAGAACGGCACGCTGGTCGACGGCGAGCGCATCCAAACAGCAGATCTGCCCGACCAAACCCAGTTCCAGCTCGGACGGACCTTCTTCAGTTTTCGCAGCAAGCTGCCGGTTTGGGGCCCCGCTCACCTGGAAGGGGAGGACCTCCCTCGGGGCCCAAGTGGGCTGGCAACTCTCTCGTATCAGTTCGCTGACGTGCTTTTTCGCGGCAGAGCTGCTGCAACGACCCGGGTGCCAGTCCTCCTCCATGGGGAGAGCGGCAGTGGCAAGGAAGTGCTCGCGCGGGCGATCCACACCTGGTCCGGCAGAGGTGGCGAGTTCGTCGCGGTGAACTGCGGTGCCATTCCGCAAAACCTTGTCGAGTCGGAGCTATTCGGTCATCGGAAGGGCGCCTTTTCCGGTGCGGAACGGGACCGGCCGGGTCTCCTTCGCACCTCCGACGGCGGCACCCTCTTTTTGGACGAGATCGGGGACCTTCCCCTCACCGCGCAAGCCGCGCTTCTCCGTGCGCTCCAGGAGAGGGAGGTGCTACCGGTGGGCGGAACGCGACCCGAGCCGCTCGATCTCCGAGTGGTGGCCGCGACGCACCGTGACCTCCACCAGAGGATTCGGGATGGAACCTTCCGCCAGGACCTGCTCTCCCGGCTCGACGGGGTAGTTCTGGAGTTGCCCCCGCTGCGCGACCGCCCGGAAGACGTTCCACTGCTGATCGCGACGCTCCTGCGCAAACTCTCCCCGGAGCGTCCCGACGTCAAGCTCTCTCCGGAGGCGGCCCGTTCGCTTCTCGAGTACGACTGGCCTTTGAACGTTCGTGAACTTGAGCAGGCTCTTGCAGGTGCGTTGGCGCTCTCAGGTCTGGGAACGATCAAACGCGAACACCTCCCGCCCGCCCTCCGCAACACACCAGCCGAGATCCCTCAACCCGAGCTGACAAATGACGAAATACGCCATCGTGACGAGCTGATCGTGCTGCTGCGGGAACATCGTGGAAACCTGAGCGCGATAGCGCGGGTGATCGGGAAGGGCAGAACGCAAGTTGTCCGCTGGATCCGCCGCTACGGAGTGGACGCCGCGGCCTACCGAAGCTGACTCCCGAGACCATTGCTGGAATGGGATTCTTTCGGTGCGCAAAATCTGGCAGGTCCCGTCGGATTCTTGACATGTCGCGGTCAGAGTGCGGGCTCGCACCTGATGGCGGGCGCGCCCTTCGCGAGTCGCTCGAGAAAACGGGTCAGCATCGGCAAGGAAGGGAGGCACGGGCACGTAACATGCTTTGGAAGCGACAAACGGGAGGTGGCAAAGTGAGCGACGGATGCAGGATCGCGACCTGATCGTGGGTGTGCTGGCGACGCAGGCGGGCTTTGTCACTCCGAAGCAGGTGATGGAAGCCGCTGCGTCCCGGCTGATTGGGAGTGACCCACGCTCGCTCTTGACACACCTCGAGGAGGCCGGTGCGCTGACACCAGCGCGTCGTGAACTGCTGGAGGCGCTGGCGAATGAGGCCCTGGCGGCCCGGCAGGGCAATGCAGAAGATGTTCTAGCGTCGCTTGGCGGAGCCGCGGCCGTTTCTCGAACGTTCGGGACTGCGGTTGGCCCACCGACTCGGGTAGGCGCCGCAGCGGGAGACGAGGACAGGACGGTCCCGGCCGAGAGAGAGGGACAGTACACTCGCCTCGACGAGCTAGGTCGCGGCGGACAGTCAGTCGTCCGACGAGCGGTGGACGAGTTCGTGGGCCGCGAGGTGGCGCTGAAGGAGCTCGTCGTGTCTCCTCAATCGCTCCATTCGAGTCCCAGCCAGAGCACCGCCTGGAGACGCTTCCTGCGCGAGGCGCGGCTGACTGCCCAGCTCGACCATCCGGGTATCGTCGCGGTGCACGAGCTCGCCCGTCGCGCCGATGGGACTCTTTTCTGCGCCCAGAAGCTAATCCGAGGCGAGACGCTAAAGGCGCGATTCGCGCGGTGCGAGTCACTTCGGCAGCGCCTCGAGCTCCTGCCCCACCTGATTGACGCGTGCGATGCAGTCGCGTACGCGCACTCGCGCGGTGTCATTCATCGCGACCTCAAGCCTTCCAACATCATGATTGGCTCCTTTGGCGAGACGGTCGTGGTGGATTGGGGACTGGCCAAGAAACGTGGCGAGCCCGACGAGGTGGATGCCTCGGTGCCGGGCTCCGATTCGGATCTTTCGGTGTACGGGGCCGCCCTAGGGACGCCGGCCTACATGAGCCCGGAACAGGCGCGTGGAGCGCTCAGCGAAATCGACGAGCGCAGCGACGTCTTCAGCCTGGGGGTGATCCTGTACGAACTGCTTACCGCTCGCGTTCCGTTCGAAGGAGCCTCATCCCAGCAGATGATCGAAAACGTCCTTTCCGGACGGTTCCCGCGGGTCCGAGCCGTTTGTCCAGACGCTCCGGCCGAGCTAGCCGCCGTATGCGAGCGCGCTCTGTCTAACGTTCCGCAGGACAGATACCGGAGCGCAGAACTGCTCTCGAAGGAGCTCTCCGAGTATCGAGCTGGCGGACGAGTTGCTGCCTACCAATATGGGGCGTGGGAATTGGTGCAGAGATTCGTCACCGGTCACCGCGCGCTCGCGGCGGCCACCGCGGCCGCTCTGTTCGTCCTTGCTGCGTCTTCGATCGCGATCGCATACCAGCTTTACGTCGCGCGGTTGAATCTTGCGGCCTCGTTTCTGGAACGGGCGCGAGCAGCGGAACAGAGCTCCGATTGGGGTCGGGCTGCCGGATACTACGCCGCTTCGCGAATTGAGCACGACTCGCGGGAGTCCCGCTGGGGTTACGCCTTGGCACGGGAGCGGATCCCTCGCCGGCTGTTCGCCCGTCGTGGCCCCGATCAGTCCGCGGTTGACGTGGGCTTTCTAAAGGACGGGCGAGCGTTGGCGCTGGCAATCGAAACTCCCTTTGTGATCGGACGAGAACTGGAAACCGGGCGCGAGCTGTGGCGCTTCCAGCCGAGCGCGGCAGCAGAAATGCCGGACTTTCTCCCGACCGGTCAAATTCGCTTCGCCAGCCGTGACCAAAGAGTTTACCTCGACGCTGCGACTGGACGTTTGGTCGGCTCGTTCTTACAGGGCAAAGCCCTTCCATGCTGGTCAGGACCCGTGCCGCCACCCGTTGTATTGACGGCCGAGGGTCTAGTCACTAGCGGGGGACACACCGAGCCTCTCGTGCTTGCCCCGAAGCTCGACTCGAGAGCTCTTTGCTCCGTTTCCGACGACGGCCATCGGGTCGCCTTTCAAGACGGCAACGGCGTCGTACATTTCTGGGACCTCACCCGAAGGGAAGAGCTCGCGAGCCGCCCGATTCCAGACGCCGGTGAGTTGATTTTTACTGCGCACGGGCTGGCTGCCATCCGCGCGCGGGCGATCCAGGTCTTCGGTGGATCGGAGGGTGACTTCGCCGTCGCAATTCCTGGACGAGGCGACAATGGCCTAATCCACCTCCGGGGGAGGGGAAACAACGTCTCGCCCGATGGCCACCTGCTGGTCACGGCAAGGCTTACGTCGAATCACGCGGACCTCGTAGACTTGCGGACGCGGACCGTCGTCTCGTCGTTCAGCTACTCTCCGGGAGTGCCGAACTTTACTTTCTCCCCCTCCAGCGACCGGCTCATCGTCTCCGGGCTGCTCAACGGCTCGACTCTAGCGGCCTGGGATATTCACCCTCTCACACCGGCGCATTCCGCTGCGGGAAGTCCTGTGATGGCCTTCCAAGTAGCCCGCGATGGCGGCCGCTTCAATGTCTTGCACTCTGGTTTCTATTCATCCCGGTACGAGGTCTGGGATGAGAACGGCTCGCGGCTGCGTTCCGGAGATCTGGGCGCCCGCGCGAGCGTCGCTATCTCGGCCGATGGCCGACGGATCGCCGTAACCGACTCAAGCGGTGTGGGCGTCCTCGACGTGAGCACCGGTGAGAACCTTTGGCACCTCGATTGCGAGAAGTGTTTCATCCTCAGACTCTCTGCGGACGGGGGGCGTCTTCTCACCTGGAAGGAGAAGCGTCTCGAGCTGTGGGACGTCGCGCAGAAAAGGTCTATTTGGAGCGAGTCGTCGCGCGTGGGCACGGGCACGGACGACCTTGACGTCTCTGGTGATGGCCAGCGGGTGCTGTGGACGCGAGGCTCATCTGTCTTTGTTCATCGGGTTGGCGAGAGCAGCGATGCCGAGCTCCGGCAGGACAACGCGGTCGAGTCCGCCAGCTTCAGTCATGACGGCATGCGCGTCGCCGTTGTGAGCTTCTCGACGATCAGTGTCTGGGCCATTGGTCGATCGCGGCCACTCTGGCAGACACCTAATTTCTCCTCGGTTTTTCAAGAAGTGAACTGGTCGAGCGATGATTCGGCGCTGGTGGTTCTTTACGTCTCCCTGGGCACGTCGTTGTTGGACAGCGAGACTGGCGAGCGGTTCGCGAATTTGACGGTAACGAAGTCCGCGGTCTTCTCGACACAAGAGATCGTCCTGCCAAGTCTTCGCCACCGAATCTCCCTGGGTGACAGCGCATGGGAAATGTGGCCGCTGCCTACTCCCGACGCTGGCCCTCCACGCGAAAGCCTGACGCGGGTGTCCTCGGAAGCGGGACTCGAGATGCGCGGAGTCGAGTTGGTGGACGCTGCTCCTAGCCCGGGTACGGTGGCGTTATCCCAGATCAAGAACTAAGCGAGTGTGCAAACGGTTGGCCCGCGGGTGTGTCGACACAGCGAAGGTGTGTCAACGGTGTGTGTCGACCGCCAACTGTCTAGCGGGATACCTCGGCGGGGAAGACCAGAGGTGATTTCGCAACGCTCGCTGGAGCCCGGATCGCGCCCGGTGCAGTAGCACTCGCTGGTTGGTCCCGGTGATTCGAAGACGCCTAGAGACCTCCTCCTGTCCAAGGCCTTCGATCAACCGCAAATTCACCACCGCACGCTGCTTGGGCGACAATCGCTCTAGCGCTCGCTGCAGGTAGCCCATCGTCTCCTTCTGCAGGAGCAGCCTTTCGGGGGTGGATGCGTTCTGCGGCGGATCGAGCGCGCGCTCGTCAGTCTCGGAGTTCGTCAGCGGGGAAATGGAGACCAACCGCTTGCCGCGGAGCAAGCGCGTCTTGGCGCGGTTGGCCAGGATTCGAAAGATCCATGTCTTGAGAGTCGATCGGCCCTCAAAATTGGCCAGACCCTGGACCACCGCCGCCCAGGTCTCCTGAACCACCTCTTCCGCCAAATCTCGGCTACGCAGCAGAATCACGGCCTGGCGGAGCATGGGGCCGTGATATCGCCGAACGACTTCGTCCAGAGCAGCCTCGTCTGCGCCACGCGGTCGGGCTAGGAGGCTTAGTGCTGTGCTTGTTTTCATGGGCAAAAACCACTTCTCACTGGGCCCATTCGTGGGCCCAGTTGTGTTTTGGATTTCATATTTTTCTCTTTTGATCGGGCAATTCCGATCGCCCACGCACTCGCTGTGCAACCGTTGTGCCAGGGAGTAAGTCGGCGCAGCGAGCGATAAAAGAGATTTCCAATCACGCAACAGGACCCGTTGCATCGTGCATTGGCTCTCATCCTGAACTCTGCAATTAGCAAAGCGGTTTAGAGGTCTCGCCTACTGAATAGGCGAAGCGCGAGGACGAGGCTCACGGCCGTGTAACAGACGGCGTAACCGACCATCGCCCCGCTGGGAGTGGCCCCACTACCAAACGGCGAGAAGCCAGTCGCACTAAGCACCGGCGACTGGATCTCAGACGCAGCCCTTCGCCAAAGAGCCTCGCTCGGCATGACGATACTCGCGAGCACGCCGATGTTTGCGACGGGCTGGCTATTGGTGAGCATGCCGAATTGTTCAATCCAGCCCCCGAGAAAAGCGACTCCGTGCAGCCCCAGAGCCAGCACACCATTGGTGAGCGTGGACAATGACGTTCCAAAGAGGAAGGTGAGGTTGAGCAGCAGGACGCTCTCAAGCCACATCAGAGCCATTCCCCGGAAGAGATGATGGGTTTGGGCATGAGTTATCCAATGGTGCGCTCCCGCCAACCCGCTGACAATCAACGTGAGAAAGAGCGTCATCATGCCCACAAATCCCAGCCACTTCCCGAGCAGCAACTCGTAACGGCGTATGGGCTTGGTGGCTAAAGCGTGGATGGTCCCGGAGGCAATCTCGCCCGAAAGCGTATCTACCGAGGTCAAAACCGTCATCGCCAGGAGTAGAAAATTGAGCGAGTACAATCCAACCACGAATTGAGCATTGATGATCTGCCGCCGCACCAAGGGGGTCACACGTGGGCCGAAGCTCTGGTAGTGCTCTGCGAGAGCAAACAAGACGAGAAAACCCAGGCCGACCACCAGCGCTGTCCAGAGGATTTTCTTCCTTGCCGCTTCTTTGAAGGTCAGCCGGGCCACCACCCAGATCCCCATCACAGCCCTCCGTCGTCGCCCACGACCTGTAGAAACCGCTCCTCGAGAGAGAGCCGCTGCGGAGTAACTTCGTAGACATCGACGCCACGCCCGAGCAGGTACCTCAGTAGCTCGGGAACCACGTCCATGCTCGCGACGTTGAGCGTGAAGCACTCGCCTTCCGCGCGAGTGCAGGAAGCCCAACGAGCGAGACCAGAAATCGTTTCCGGCCCAAGGTTCTGCGCTCGCAACAAGAGAGTGGTCTCGCGCTCGACCCACGCTTGAATGGATCGCGTCTCCAAGACCTCCCCGCGCTTGATGAAAGCGACTCGATCGCAGGTGATCTCCACCTCACTCAACAGATGCGAATTGAGGAACACTGTCGCACCGCGCTCGCGTTGTGTCTTGATGATGTCGCGCACCAGGCGCCGGCCGATTGGATCGAGGCCGGAAGTCGGCTCGTCGAGGAAGATTAATTCCGGATCATTGAGCAAGGCTTGTGCAAGCCCGATGCGTTGCAGCATACCCTTGGAGAAGTCGCGCAAAGGCTTGTCGCGGTGCGCCGCGAGCCCCACCAGCTCAAGAAGCGCAGCGGCTCGCTCGCGCAAGCGAGCGGTAGGAATGCGGTACAGTCGCCCATGCAGATCAAGAAGCTCGGAGGCGGTCAGCCACTCATGAAATCGAAAGTGCTCGGGTAGAAACCCGACCTTCCGGCGTGTTTCGACATCTCCCACGGGACGGCCGAGGACCTGAGCCTCGCCGCCGCTTGGCGCGACCAGGCTGAGCAACATCTTGATCGACGTGCTCTTTCCGGCCCCATTGGGTCCAAGAAAACCAAAGACCTCGCCTCGATGCACCTCAAGCGTCAGGCCCTCGACGGCCACTTTGTTGCCGAAGGTTTTCCTAAGCCCTCGCGTATGGATCGCGAGGTCCTCGATGGGCGTCAAACGGTTTCGTCTAGTTCAGCGATTCCGCCAGGGTCAAGACGTCGGCTGAGTCTCCCCAAACGAAGAGCGCATAAATGGTCCCGTTTTTGACCCAGAACAGCTTGTGAACGGACGGGCGTCGATCTCCCCACCGGGAATCCTCGATCAGCGTACCTTGCACGCCGTCCACCTCGACCGTTCGAGCCGACGTACCCTGAGGGATGCCCAGCACGAGCGTGGTGGTCCAATCGACGGATCGACTGAATTGTTGCGCGGCCTCCGGCTTCATCCCGCCGAGCTGCAGCACCACCTCCGCAAGCTCCGCCATGTTCAGCTCGGGAGGAACACTCACCGTCGGACTGGGAGCCTGTACGAAACGGATACAGTCTATTTGCGCGACTGCTTCTGGGTTGCGGCGCGAGCAATGGCCATACTGAACGAATGCCAATTTGGGAATGCGCGCGGTGATGGTCGCTCCGTCCAGATCGAAGGGAAGCTGCAGATCGGATCGTCCCGCCTCGTCGAGAATCGTCTGCAATCGGTCCCGGTCGATTGTCAGATGGAACGCCTGCTCGCCCAGAACCTTTAATTCCGGCGCGCGGCCCACCTGGGTGAGCAGCCGAACCTTGAATCCAACCTTCCGTTCCGCTTCCTCGGGGCTCCCGACCAACTCGGGCTCACTGGGTTTGATGGTGAATACGACATCGTCCGAGATCAACTGTGAAATCGTTTTTCCCAGCCGAGCGCGATTGCTCGAGTCGTCGAGCGCCCCGAAGTCTATAGGTACCACGGTGATCTTCTGCACTCGCAGCAGCCCCAGAATTCGCTGGGCCCAACTGCGTGCGGGAGCGAAGGCGAGCGCGCCCGCAATCAGGCACACTACCGCGAGCGACACCCAGGCTGGCGCCAGTCGCTTTGCAAACAGCGAAGCCATCAGCGACGGGCCTTCGCGCTCGAAAGCTGCCCGACTCGCTTGGAACCGCAGGAATCCGGCTCGAGCATCCGAAGGCGTTTCCTGCTCCACAGGAAGGAGGCTCGAAAGAACGCCCCGGACGCGCTCGGCGGAACGCGCGATTGCCTCGGCCCGCCTTCGGCACTCGGCACACGAGTCATAGTGCCTTTTCACTTCCAACTGCTCCGCTTCGCTCAATTCACCGTCAAACTGAGCGCGCAACGTTCCGTCCGTGATGCAAGCCATGGTCACTCCTCTGGTCCATGCGTTCGAAAATATCGTTTATGGAACTCCCTTTCCGCCCGCGCGAGCATGGTTCCCACGGAGCTTCTCTTCACGCCGAGGGCAGAAGCCAGCTCCTCGTAGGATAGCCCGCTCGAGCGCAGAATCAGGATTTGGGCCTGCCACTTCTTCATTGAATAAAGCACAGCCTGTACCTGAATCCGTTTTTCCTTCTTCAAAAGCCCATCTAGCGGCGTGAGCGAAGCACCCTCGTCGCGGATGTCAGGCCCGGCGATCCGCTCGTACCGCTTGCGACGCGCGGTCAAGCGAAGATCATCAATGCCCAGGTTGGTCGCGGTGCGGTAGAGCCAACCACCGGGGTTGCCGTTGACCGCGCGCGAGGACCATTGACGATGGGCTCTCCAGAATACTTCGTTGGTGAGCTCCTCGGCGCGAGTGCGATCGCCCACCACGCGGTACAAGACGCTCACGATTCGGGGGTAGTACGTCAGGAAAACCCGCTCGAAGCCCAGCCCAGGTCCTATCGAGTCGAATGCCATGGTGTACGGCAGAGCTTCTACACCTTCGGTGGTCAGTAGAACGTCGCCGGGACGGTTCAGCATGGACGTTAAACGTCAGCCGAGCGGAGAATGTGACAGTGGTTCTTGCGCATCCCTTCGAAACTGGCCGTCAGCGCATGGATGGGAATGCGAAGCGCACGTGGGTGGTTCGCGAGTCGGAAGGGGACCCGGTGCGATACTCGACTGCTGCTTTCACGCTGTTTGCGTCGGTTGTTCTCTCGGTAGATCCAGCCGAGCCACCTCGGACGTTACTCGAATGGGTGCGCGATACGCGCGCAGCGCGGTTGAAGGGGGATCACCGAGCGTGGCTGGAGGCAGGGCTGCACGCCCTCGCGCTGGCGCCGGACCATCCGGATCTACTGATCAGCGTGGCGCGCGCAAGGGCCGCACTCGGACAGGCGAAGGAGTCGATAGCTCTTGTGCGCCAAGCTGTCGATCGCGGAGCGGGCATCGACGTCGCTCCGGAGCTCCAGCGTCTTCCGCCTTCGCCAGAGCTCGAAGCGCTCATTGACGATGCCCGAAGAAATCTGGGCTCGGTTCCGCGAGCCCAGATTTTCGCGCTCATCTCCGATTCGGCGGCGCCGGAGGGAATCACATACGATCCGGTGTCGCGCCGCGTTTTTGTCGGCACGATTCACGGCGAAATCCTTCAGGTCGATGAACGCGGTCAGGTCAGCGTCTTCGTTCCTCGCGACTCGGGGCTGCTTCAGGTACTCGGCCTGAAGGTCGACCCCGATCGCAAGCTGCTCTGGGCAGTGAACGGCATCTTTCCGGAGCTCCTGATCAGCGAAGCGCCTAAGCCCGAGGTTGGCGTCGGCGGCATCCACGCTTTTCGTCTGGCGGACGGCAAGGTTGCCGGCAAGTATTGGCTCGACGAACGGCCATTGCTCCACGGATTCAATGACTTGGCACTGGCGCGCAACGGCGATGTCTATGTGACCGACAGCGCGCAAGCGGCCGTGTACCGAGTGCACGCCGGCAAGCTCGAGCTGTTTGTCCGCGATGAGCACCTAACCTTCGCCAACGGCACTGTCCTCGCTTCGGACCAGAAGCGCCTCTACGTCGCCAGCGTGGAAGGCATCAGCTTGGTCGATGTGCCGACCCGGAAGGTGCGGCGCCTGGCCGTTCCGGCGAACGCGAGCGTGAACAGCATCGATGGGCTGGCCTATCACCGCGGTGACCTCATCGGCGTGCAGAGCTCGCCGTATCTGGGGCGGGTGGTGCGAATTTCACTCGGCATCGATGGGCGATCTGTGAGGCGAGTGAGCACGCTCAGCTCTCGCTCGCCAGTGGAATACAGCCAGACTACGGCTGTGGTCGCGGGTGATCAGCTTTATGTTGTCGCTGGCACACCAGCGGTCGATACGGCGGGCGCGCCACTCGCCAAGGAACCCAAACCGCAGATCGTGAAGATTCCGCTCCGCTAGGTGATCGTATGCAATCCATGATGCTGGTTTGGTTCGCCGTCGGTCTGCTGGTCGCGACCGCACCAATGCCTCGGCAAATCACGCGAGTGTCTCAGGACGAGGCGTCGTTTTCGCCAGACGGCGCGCGGATCGTCTTCATCAGCGCGGCGGATGGGCCGGCCAACATCTTTGTCATGGACACCTCCGGCCGCCACATCGTGCGGCTGACGCGGTCTTCGCTCTAGACGGCACACGCCTGCGTAAGCTCCCGCTTTTGATTTGAAACGCATTGCGGCGAGGTGGTCAGTGAAGCGCCTGAAAGACGCGCGCGGCCTGCTCCCCCATGACTTCATGTCCCAGCACACTGGGATGAATTCCGTCTTCACCTAATCCCGGAAGGAAATGATCGGGATCCGCTTCCGAGCGGAGGACTTGTTCAAAATCGATGATCCGTCCGTGCCTACGAATCCAAACATTGACCTCCCCACGGCGAGTCCTCACCACTTCGTAATCACCACCCGTGGTCCGCTCCTTCGGAACCAGCGTGCTCAACCAGACACGGCAATAAGCGCTAAGGCTGTCGATCAGCGTGTTCATCCGTGAAGTGATTTCATTGGTGTTCATCGCCCACAGGTCGTTGGTGCCGATCAGAACGAAGCAGTCGGTTACTCCGTGCAGTGGAAATACGTCCTGCGACAAGTGGTCAAGGACATCCTGGACGCCTTGACCAGAGATTCCCGAATTCACCACCGGGATCCCAAGAATCCGGGCTGCAATCGCCGGCCAGGCATTTCTCTGGTTGTCACTGGGTACGAGAAAGCCATCCGAGACCGCTGATCCGGAGGCAACTTGGCTCGAGACGTAGCCCTCAGTGATGCTGTCACCAATCGCGACGCCCGCGAGTCCAGGTTCGCCTTCCACCTCAATCGTCGTCAGGCCAGCCGCCCTGGGGTGTTCGCCCCCACCAAAGGGTTGTATGCTCTGAGAATAACTTCCTTCGCGAGCGTAACTTTCCGGGAACTCACCAATCGTGCTGGCGGCCAAAGTTCCGTCGACCTCGAAGGAGACATAGAGCTGAGCTCCGCGAGCCACTCCAAACTCTAGGGGATCGCTCCAGAGCCGTTGATTTGAAGAGATCGAAACGCCCTCCGAACGAGAGAACGTAATAGGCATTGGGGTGGATGCGAGTGCGCCATGAGCCCCCGCCCGCGCCACGTTTGCCCGAAATAGAATTAGACCTTCCTG